>ERZ857984.1248-NODE-1248-length-22085-cov-27.676396_pt1 | contig 22085 bp, 19 predicted proteins | sample MGYA00519914_ERZ857984 | MGnify/ENA primary metagenome ERZ857984 (study PRJEB31778, sample SAMEA3449417) | human gut metagenome | biome: human gut; feature: human-associated habitat; material: faeces | place: United Kingdom | collected 2010/2012 ... | reverse complement strand
ATAGGGCTTTGCCCGTTTAAGAAATACCCCCGGCTTTGCCGGGGGATCATTATTGGCGGGTATAAGCTGCAAACTCTCAGTTCGGCATAGTCGGTCAGCGTCGCATACGCTCCTCGACCTTCTTGCCTCACTGGTAAGGCTTTTCGCTTTATCGCCCACCGGGCGCGCTCAAACCCTTACCTAAGCGGGCTGTTCTTAGGTATTATGGGGGACTCCCAGTAAAGCAGCCGCCCTCCGTAGCGTTCGGCGGTGTATATGGCGAGGGTAGTGTATTTATCCAGATCCTCATTGAGCAGGCTGGATATTATGTGAAGCTTTACGCCGTAGGGCAGGTCTATATCCGGATTGAACTCCGCGTCTCCTATGGCGAAGCCGGAAAGGCGGGCCTCCTCAGCAAACCGGGGCACAAGCGTTTCAAGGGAAAAGGCCATGTGCAGCGTCAGCCGCCGGACAGCGGTTATACAGTCGCCGTTTTTGCGGTAGAGCTGGGCGTTTTTGCGGTTGGTCTCGGTGTAGTACTTGGCGGCGTCGGGGTACAGAAGGTTCAGATAGGTGTTCCATTCCGGGTCGTCGCTTGCGCCGGCCGAGCAGTAAAGATACCGCTCCCTGTCCGCCATGTCGTCGAGCGCCTCGATGCGGGAGGCCTTGTCGGTGTAGAAGAACATCACCCGGCGGTAGGCGTCCTCTATATAGCCTGCGTACAACGCCTTAAGGTCGCTTTCACACTTCTTTTCCAGACGGCCTATGTGCCGCCTGCCGCGGCCGTTCAGCTCCGCGCCGTCCTTCATTTCGCAGCGCATATGCAGCAGCACCGGTCTGTTCTCATATGGCGCCTTGTCAAAGAAACGGGTATCTACGGCGAACTCCGCCGGATCCCCATCCATCTGCCAATCGTAGTAATACCAGCTGGTCTCTGCCATATCCACCTCCGTTTACTCAAAAGGGGCGAAAAAACGCCCCTTTGAAGCTTCGATGTTGAATTAATACTCCAATACGGCCTTTATCCTGCGCACGCCGGAGCTGGAGGCCTCCTCCTTCTTGATCTTGAAGTGTCCCAGCTCGCCTGTGTTGCCGGCATGAGGGCCGCCGCAGATTTCCTTGGAGAAGGTACCCATGGTGTATACCTTTACGCGCTCGCCGTACTTGTCGCCGAACAGGCCTACCGCGCCTTGCTCCTTCGCCTCGTCTACCGTCATTTCCTCGCAGGTGATGGGTGCCTTGGCCTGTATCCACTCGTTGACCTGATCTTCTACCTGCTGAAGCTCTTCCTTGGTGAGCTTGCGGCCAAAGCTGAAATCGAAGCGAAGACGCTCGGCGGTTATGTTGGAGCCCCGCTGGCTGATGGTGCTGTCGTTGAGCACCTTGCGCAGCGCCGCCTGAAGCAGATGGGTCGCGCTGTGGAGGCGTGCGGTCTCTAAGCTGGTATCCGCAAGGCCGCCCTTGAAGCGCTGCTCTGCGCCGGCCTGGCTCTTTTTCTGGTGCTCTTCAAAGGCTGCCTTGAAGCCCTCGACGTCCACCCTGAGGCCGTTTTCCTTGGCCAGCTCCTCGGTGAACTCTATGGGGAAGCCGAAGGTATCGTAGAGGTGGAAGGCGGTGGCGCCGTCTATAACGCCGTTTTCAAAGCTGCCCTTTATGCGCTCGAATTCCCTGGTGCCGTTGCGCAGAGCCTTCTGGAAGCGGGTCTCCTCCTTGTCCAGCTCGGTCATGATCTTTTCGCGGTTGGCGGTAAGCTCGGGATATACCTCGCCGTACTGCGCTATCACGGCGTCGGCAACGGTGTCCAGCTTGTTGTCGGGTATGCCAAGCTGCATTGCGAAGCGGATCGCCCGGCGGATAAGGCGGCGGAGTATGTAGCCCTGATCCACGTTGGAGGGGGTTACGCCCCTGGGATCCCCAAGTATAAAGGTGGCGCAGCGAATATGATCCGCCACGATTCTGAAGGCGCGGGTGATCTCGGGGCTGTCCTTGTAGTGCTTGCCGGAAAGCTCCTCAATGGTCTTTATTATGCCGGTGAAGGCGTCGGTATCGTATACGCTCTCAACGCCCTGAAGGGTGGCGATGGTGCGGTCGAGCCCCATGCCGGTATCGACGTTGTGCTGAGCAAGGGGGAGGTAGCTCCCGTCCGCCTGCTTGTTGTACTCCATGAAAACGTTGTTCCAGATCTCCAGGTACTTGCCGCAGTCACAGGAGGGGTTGCACTCGGGGCAGCACTTCGGCTTGCCGGTGTCGTAGAATATCTCAGTATCGGGGCCGCAGGGTCCGGTGATGCCGGCGGGGCCCCACCAGTTATGCTTTTTGTCGAGGTAGAATATATGGGAAGGGTCTACGCCCATTTCCACCCAGCGGTCGTGGGAATAGGTGTCCCGGGGAGCGTCTGCATCGCCCGCGAAGCAGGTGAAGTACAGCTTGTCCTTATCTATGCCAAGCCACTTGTCGCTGGTGAGAAACTCCCAGGAGTAGGCTATGGATTCCTTTTTGAAGTAATCCCCAAGGGACCAGTTGCCCAGCATCTCGAAGAAGGTGCAGTGGGAGGTATCGCCCACCTCGTCTATATCGCCGGTGCGGATACACTTCTGAACGTCCGCAAGGCGGGTGCCCTCAGGGTGCTTTGCGCCCATGAGGTAGGGAACGAGGGGGTGCATGCCCGCGGTGGTAAAGAGCACCGTGGGGTCATTTTCGGGTATAAGGGAGGCGGAAGGGATTATGGCGTGGCCCTTTTCCCGGAAAAAGTCAAGGTAAAGCTTGCGAAGCTCGGATGATTTAAGAAGACGCATTATTTTACACCTCGCGTGATAAAATTAACGGTTTTTGCGTACAACAGTACAGAGTAAGTATATCCTTTCCACCACGCAATTGTCAATGTAATGTATAATAGTAGTTAAGTTGTCAAGGGGTGATATTTGTTCACTTGTAAACTCTTCTATGCCGGGATATAATCAAAGCATGAAAAGCAATATCATAAGACGGTACCGGAGGAAGCTGCGCAGGGTACAGCTGAACTTCAGGCGAATGAATTTCACACTCATAGGCGATGAGGGCAAGCCATGGCGCAGGGCAATAGCTATTGCCGCAGGCGTGCTTTTGCTGCTTGTGGCATTGATATTCGGGCGGGCGGAGACCCAGCTAATGTCCTCTGCGGAGGTCAAGACGGTGCAGGAGCGGGGCGTGCTTCGCATAGGCGTAATACCGGATATGCCGGGGGCGGAGCTGGAAAAGGAGCTGGGCCGCAGGATCGCGGCGAAGCTGCTTCCGGACGCCGATCCCGAGAGCCGCATAGATTTCAGGGACGTGACTACAATGACTGCCGGCGCCAATATAGACGACGGCACCGTGGATATGGTAATAGCCCATATGGCCAGCCAGATGTCCGCCAAATACACCTATTCCGACAGCTACTATACCGAGGAATGCATACTGGTGGTAAGAAACGGCACCAGCGCCTTTGCGCTCAAGAGCTTTACCGTAGGGTATATACAGTCCAACAGGCTGAGAAAGACCGCAGAGGATATAACGCTGAGCAGCTACCTTGCGGCAAACAGCTCGCTGGATATAGGCAAAAAGAGCTATGCTTCCTACCCGGATATGCTCTCCGCCCTTGACAGGGGCGAGATAGGCGGCGCGGTGCTGCCCCGGCAGGTGTTTAATGAGCTTCGCACCCAGTATCCCATAACCGAGACCACGCTCGTTATAGGTACGATAGATTATAAGGTGATGTGTCCCGGAGACAGCACGGTGCTTTCGGAGCTGGCCTCAATAGTCATAAAAGAAATGCGGGATTCCGGGGAATTAAAGGAGCTTTACGCTCAATATGGGTGGTAGCAAAAAATATACATATATTGTATAATAGATACATCCAAAGCAATTCGTACTCATCATAAATACACATATAATAAACTTTCAGGAGGAACTAACGTGAACAGCAAGGTAGACCTTTGGATAGAACAGCACAGCGAGGATATGATAAAGGATCTTCAGAAGCTGGTGAGCTTTAAGAGCGTCAGCCATGCGGAGCTGGCACAGCCCGGCGCCCCCTTCGGAGCGGAGTGCAAGAAGGCTCTTGAACACATTCTGGGCATCTGCCACGGCTTCGGCTTTGCGGATACCGATATGGAAGGCTATATAGGCTACGCGGATTACGGCACGGGGGACGAGACTCTGGGCGTGCTGATGCACCTGGACGTTGTACCCGAGGGAGAGGGCTGGAGCAGCGACCCCTTCGCCGCAAACATAATCGACGGAACCATGATAGGCCGCGGCGTGCTGGACGATAAGGGCCCCGCCATAACCGCAGTATACGCTCTTGCCGCCATAAAGGCCGCCGGACTGCCCTTCAAACGCAAGGTACGCCTTCTGTTTGGCTGTGACGAGGAGGTGGGCATGGGCTGCCTCAAGCACTACATCGCCAACGAGAAGCTGCCCGACATGGCCTTCTCTCCCGACGCCGAGTATCCCCTGGTAAACGCAGAGAAGAACATATTCCAGGCCCGCTACGCCAAAAAATACAGCTCCGGCATAACCCTCAAGGCGGGCACCGTCGTAAACGCCGTACCCGGCAAGGCCGTGGCCACGGTACCCTGCTGTCCCAAGTGCGTTGAGAAGGCCATAAACGGGCAGGAGGGCTTCGCCGTTGAAGCAATAGAGGGCGGCTCAAGGATAACCGCAACAGGTATAGCGGCTCACGCCTCCATGCCCGAAAACGGCAAGAACGCCATACAGATGCTGCTGGGCCTCCTGACAAAGCTGGAGCTTTCCGAGGAGGACGGCCTCGCAGTAGAGAGTCTTTACAGAACCTTCAAGATGGAGGTACACGGGGAAACAGTGGGGCTCGATTCCGCCGACGAGTCCGGCAGGCTTACGCTGAACCTCGGCCTCATGGACTGGAACGAGAAGGGCTATGCCCTGAGCATAGATATCCGCGCCCCCATGTGTACCGGCCACGAGAAGCTGCTCCAGAAGCTGGATGCCGCCTTTGATAAGCTGGGTGCGCACCGGGAATACGAGTCCTTCAGCCTTGGATACTGCGTGCCTGAGGATAGCGAGCTTGTAAGCAAGCTTCTTTCGGCCTACCGTGAGCGCACAGGAGATCACAACCCTCCAAAGCGCATAGGCGGCGGCACTTACGCGCGCCATTTGAAAAACGCCGTAGCCTTTGGCCCCGAGAGGGACGACCGTGAGAACCGCATACACATGGTGGACGAGGCGGTGCCGGTAAAGGATCTTATCGAGAATGCCAAGCTGGTGGCAGACGGCATAATGGCGCTGTGCTGCGAGTAACTTAGAGCATTATGGGCCGTTGCCCACAGCGGCCCGAATTTTTTCGCGCGTGGGGGGGAAGAAGATATGAAAAATAAAGCCCTTACGGAGCTCAGGCGTTATGCTGTAATGACTCTGGGCTGCCTGATATACGCCGTATCCATAGCCATATTTCTTGATCCCAAGGGGCTTGCCCCCGGAGGCGTTACCGGTATCGCAATAATGGTCAGCTACGCCACGAAAATACCGACCGGCACACTTGTGCTGCTCATAAACATACCGCTCCTTGCCATAGGCGTATGGAAGTTCGGAAAGCAGTTTTTGTATTGTACGGTGTTTTCCACGGTGCTGTCCTCCCTTATGATAAACGGCCTTTCGGGCGTTGTGGTGCCCACTGACGACCAGCTTCTCTGCGGCGTGGTGGGCGGCGCGCTGATGGGTCTGGGCATGGGCCTGGTGTTTACCCAGGGCGGCACCACCGGCGGCTCGGATATAATCGTAAAGCTATTGCGCATAAGGTTCCGATACCTTAAGACCGGCATAATATTCGCCATAACGGATACGGTAATAGTCGCCTGCTCCGCGCTGGTGTTTAAAAACATCGAAAACGGCCTGTATGCGGGCATATCCCTCGCCGTGCAGACGATAGTATTCGACCTTGTGCTCTACGGTCCCGATGAGGCCAAATCCCTGCTGATAATAAGCGACGAGGCAAAAACGGTAGCCCGCCGGCTGATGGACGAGCTGGACGTGGGGGTGACCTACCTTAACGGAATTGGGGCATATTCCAACAGCGAAAAGCTGGTCATACTCTGCGCCATGCGAAAGCAGCTTTTCCCAAAGGCGCGCACCATAGTCAAAGAGGTGGACCCGGGCGCCTTCATGATAGTATCCAGCGCCAACGAGATATTTGGCGAGGGGTTCAAGGATCACTTCGGAGAGGAGATATAAGCAAAGCAAAAAGGAGCGGGATTTACCGCTCCTTTTAGAGTGTCAAAAAAGTGGCTGAACGCCACTTTTTTGAGTTTTTTCATCCGGTGCTTGCGCCTATGGCGCGGCCAGCACCGAATGCAGGGAAAGCCTTGCTGCGCAAGCGCTTTTTGCGGATTTGCCGCACATGTCGCCAAATCCGAATAAAGCCATAAGGGGCTGCGGCCCCTTATCAACCCCTGGGTTTTTCGACAGACTGAAAGGAGCGGCATTTACCGCTCCTTTATTATTTTTTTATTTACACCGCTTTTCTGTTGGCGTCCACGAACTTCAGCACGTTGGCTATGCCGGCGAACTTCTGTACCTCGCCGTCCTTCTCCACTATAAGGGTGGGGGCCTGGCGGAGGCTGTACTGCATGGCCAGCTCAGGGTGCTCCTCTGCGTCTATAACTTCATATACAAGCCCTATGGAATTGAGCTGCTCTTTTGCCATGGCGCAGTTGGGGCAGGTCCTGGTGGTGAAGAGCTTCAGAACGCCGCAGCATGGAGCCGCTTTCTCCTCTTCCTTTTCCTTGGCACCGGGCCAGGTAGAATGATGCTCCACGTCGTATTCGCGGCGCTCCCGGTATTCCTGGCTCTTGCCGTCGTTCCAGTTCTGGACGGGGCGGTAGTAGCCGGTTATGCGGCTGTATACCTCTGCGGCCTTGCCGCAGTGGGGGCAGGTGAAGTGCTCGCCCGCAAGGTAACCGTGGGTGGGGCATACGGAGTAGGTGGGGGAGAGGGTATAGTAGGGCAGCCTGTAGTTGTCCGCAATGGTCTTGACCAGCTTTGCGGCGGATTCCCAGCCGGGCAGCTTCTCGCCTAAGAAGGCGTGGAAAACCGTGCCGCTGGTGTACAGGGTCTGAAGCTCGTCCTGAATGTCCAGCGCCGCGAATATATCCTCTGAGAAGCTCACGGGCAGGTGGGAGCTGTTGGTATAGTAGGGCGCGTCGCCGTTTTTGCCGCCGGCGGTGATGATGTCGGGGTACCGCTTGCGGTCATGCTTGGCAAGGCGGAAGGCGGTGGACTCGGCGGGGGTAGCTTCCAGATTATACAGCTCGTTGTCGTACATCTCCTGATAGTCGCTGAGCCGCTCCCGCATGTGGTTGAGCACGTCCTTTGCGAACTGCTGGGTCTTTGGATCGGTCATGTCCGCCCGTATCCACCTGGCGTTAAGGCCCGCCTCGTTCATGCCCACAAGACCTATGGTGGAGAAATGGTTGTCAAAGCTGCCCAGATATCGCTTGGTATAGGGGTACAGGCCCTCATTCATAAGGCGGGTGATTATCTGCCGCTTTATGTGGAGGCTGCGGGCAGAGATGTCCATCATCCTGTCCAGCCTTGCGTAGAAGTCCGCCTCGTCGCTTGCAAGATAGGCTATGCGGGGCAGATTGATGGTAACGACGCCCACCGAGCCTGTGGATTCGCCGCTGCCAAAGAAGCCGCCGCTTTTTTTACGCAGTTCACGCAGGTCAAGGCGGAGGCGGCAGCACATGCTGCGCACGTCCGAGGGCTCCATGTCGCTGTTTATGTAGTTGCTGAAGTAGGGGGTGCCGTACTTGGCGGTCATCTCAAACAGCAGCCTGTTGTTTTCCGTGGGGCTCCAGTCAAAGTCCCTCGTTATGGAATAGGTGGGTATGGGGTACTGGAAGCCGCGGCCGTTGGCGTCGCCCTCTATCATGGTCTCGATGAAGGCCTTGTTCACCATGTCCATTTCCTTCTTGCAGTCCTTATACTTGAAGGGCATTTCCTCGCCGCCGACTATGGCGTACTGCTCCGCAAGGTCTGCGGGTACGGTCCAGTCGAGGGTTATGTTGCTGAAGGGAGCCTGAGTGCCCCAGCGGCTTGGGGTGTTTACGCCGTAAATAAAGGATTCGATACACTTTTTCACCGCGTCGTAGGGCATATTGTCCGCCTTTACGAAGGGGGCAAGGTAGGTATCGAAGGAGGAGAAGGCCTGTGCTCCCGCCCACTCGTTCTGCATTATGCCGAGAAAGTTCACCATCTGGTTGCAGAGGGAGGCGAGGTGCTTCGCGGGCTTGCTGGTGATCTTGCCGGTGACGCCTCCAAGACCCTCCTTTATGAGCTGACGGAGGGACCAGCCCGCGCAGTAGCCGGTGAGCATGGAAAGATCGTGAATGTGTATATCGGCGTTGCGGTGGGCGTTGGCGATCTCCTCGTCGTATACCTCGGAAAGCCAGTAGTTGGCGGTGATGGCGCCGCTGTTGGAGAGTATGAGGCCGCCTACGGAGTAGGTTACGGTAGAGTTCTCCTTTACGCGCCAGTCGGTGACGTTGACGTAATTGTTCACCGTCTCCTTGTAGTCCAGTATGGTGGACTTCATGTTGCGGAGCTTCTCCCGCTGCTTGCGGTAGAGTATGTAAGCCTTGGCCACGTCTGCATAGCCCGCCTGGCTCAGCACCTCCTCCACGCTGTCCTGTATGTCCTCCACGGCTATAAGGCCGTCCTTTATCTTGGGCTCAAAGTCTGCGGTAACCTTAAGCGCCAGCAGGTCTATAACGCTGTTGTTATACTGCTTTTCCGTGGCCTCAAAGGCCTTTATTATGGCCTCGCTGATCTTTTTGATATCGAATTCCGCAACGGAATTATCCCTTTTGACTACGCGGTACATTATGATTCTCCTCCCGATAAATTTTGATGTATCTATCTGATGGGCGCAATAAAAGGCCCGGCTTGGATAAGTCACGGCAGAAATTGCCGCATGATCCCCTCTTGGGCCTTGAGTATACCATATATTGTGCTTGCTTGGCAATAGCAAAAGCTACATATTGTGCCCCAATTGCTGGACAGAGGCTATTCCACACCTCTCAGCTCCGCATTGGGGAGGTATTCCCTTGCGGCTGAAAGCAGCGCGTGCAGCTCGCCGTCCGTGGGGCGGGAGCAGCCGCCCTTCAGTATGTCGCCGGAATCCCGGTAGGCCTGAAGGAAGTAGCCCTTTGCGGCCTGAATTTCCTTCGCTATGGCGCGGATATCATCGGGGGTGTGGAATTCCCGCATTACCGTTGTGCGGAATTCGTAGTCTATGCCGGAGGACATTATGAGCTGTATGCTTTCCCTTATCGGCGCCGTGTCATAGCCGGATATGCCGCAGGTCTCGGGGTATTTTTCATAGCTGTTTTTTATGTCCATGGCTATCATGTCCGCAAGGCCCGCGTCTATTATCCGCTTTACGGCCTTTGGCCGGGTGCCGTTGGTATCCAGCTTGACAAGATAGCCCATCTCCTTTATCCTTGCCATCAGCGTCTCGAGACCGAAGGCCAGGGTGGGTTCGCCGCCGGTTATGCATACTCCCTCAAGCACGCCCTGCCGCTTTTTAAGCAGGGCGAAAAGCTCTTCCTCAGGGATGTGCTCGCCCTCGTCTGGCCTTAATACAAGGCTCGCGTTGTGGCAGAAGGGACAGCGGAAATTACAGCCCCCTGTGAATACGGTGCAGGCTACCTTGCCGGGGTAATCCAGGAGCGTCAGCTTTTGCAGGCCGTGTATGAGCATTACTTATTAAGCCCCCGCTCAGCTATGAGGTTATCCAGCAGCCGGGCCGCGTCCATTACAAGGCGGGTGCAGGGCCGCTCTGCGTAGTACGCGTCGGTACGCTCCATGGGCTGCTGCGCCTTCTTGCAGAAGGCCAGAAGATCACGGCACATGAGGCTTTGGTTTTCCTCCCTGAACTGCTCAGCAAGCTTGCGGATAGTGGCGTAGTGGGCCGCCTTTTCGGTGGTGGCCTGTGAGTCGGTGTAGCCGTAGAGCATGTCCGCCACCATGAACATACCGGTGACCGCACCGCAGGTGTCCCGCATGCCTCCCATGCCGGCGCCAAAGCCGGAGGTCAGCTTTATTGCCGTCTCAAAGTCAATGCCGGTGACGTCGCAAAACGCGGCGAATACAGACTGGGCGCAGTTGTAGCCCTGCTTGAAAAGCTCGTGTGCCTTTTCCTCGTGGTTTATCATAACGGTTCTCCTTTGTGTATTTTTATATGAAGTGTGTTTTATCTAATATTAGCGCGGCGTGCCGTCATTTTCAAGGCGCGCGCCCGGCCCAGGGCGGCAAATACGCAGAAGCATATTATGTTTACCGCCACGACGCTGGGTCCGGTGGGGGTGGATAAGGCGAAGCTTATGACCATGCCGGCTACAAAGCAGAAGGAGGACAGCAGCCCCGAGCATATCACCACGCTCCTGAAGGTTTTGCATAGCCGCATAGAGATAAGGGGCGGGAAAATTATAAGGCTGGATATGAGCAGCGCCCCCATCATACGCATGCCGAGTACGATGGTCACCGCCGTAAGGCAGGCCAAAAGAGTATTGTAAAGGCCGGCGTTGGCCCCTGTGGCCCGGGCGAAGCCCTCGTCGAAGGTCACGGCGAACATGCGGCAGTAGAACAGCACAAACAGCGTCAGCACGCAGGCGGAGAGTATTATGCTAAGCGTCACATCGCTCTGGCTCATTGCCAGTATACTTCCGAAGAGGAAATTCATAACGTCGGTATTCATGCCCGAGGTTACGGATATGACCAGTACGCCCAGCGCCAAAGAGCCGGTGGATATGAGGGCTATTGCCGCATCGCCCTTTATGGCTGCGGAGCTGCTCAGGCGCAGCAGTAATATGGCTGCCACGACGACTACGGGTATGGCCACGCCCAGCTCGGACGCGCCCAATACCGATGCTACTGCCAGCGCCCCGAAGCCCACGTGGGACAGGCCGTCCCCTATCATGGAATACCGCTTTAAAACCAGACTCACTCCCAGAAGCGCCGCGCAGAGGGACACCAGCAGGCCCACTATGAGCGCCCGCACCATGAATGTATAAGAAAACATATTCGCTAAATACGCCATATGCTACCTCCCGAGGAACGCCCGACCCAACGGGCTGCTGCGGTATTCTGCGGCGGTGGCCCAGTATGGGCCGTTGGAGCTCAGATGCAGTATGTGCTGTCCGTCCCGCACCGCCGCGGGTATGTCGTGGGATACCATGATTACGGTTATGCCGTCATGGTGGTTTATATCCTTTATGAGCCGGTACATTTCCATAGTAACCAGTGGATCCAGACCGGTAGTGGGCTCGTCGAGAAGAATGAGCTTCCTCGTGGCGCAGAGCGCCCGGGCCAGCAGCGCCCGCCGCTGCTGCCCGCCGGAAAGCTCCCTGTAGCAGCTCTTTTTGAGGGCTGTTATGCTGAGCCGGTCCATCATGGCCTCGGCCCGCTCCCGGTGGTCCTTTGTATAGAAGGGACGCATGCCGAGGCTGTTAAGGCAGCCGGACAGCACCACCTCATATACGCTTGCGGGAAAGTCACGCTGTACGTCTGTCTGCTGAGGAAGGTAGCCTATCTCGTTTACCTTGAGACCCGAGCCCATGGTCACGCTGCCCCCGCAGGGCTTTATGAAGCCTAAGAGCCCCTTTACGAGGGTGCTCTTGCCCGCGCCGTTTTCGCCTACTATGCAGAGATAGTCCCCCGGCTCCACCGTAAAGTTAAGGTTGGATACCACCTTCCGCCCGTCGTAGGCGAAGGCGGCGTTATTGCAGCTTAAAAGTGCCATATCAGTTCAGCGCCTCCCGGAGATTCTGAAGGTTTCCCTCCATGAGGGATATGTAGGTTGCCCCGGACTGGAATTCGTCCTTTGTAAGGTTGTGGCAGGAGGTGAAGGTGAGCACCTTCGCTCCGGTGGATTCCGCCACGGCGCATGCTATCCTGCCGTTGGAAAGCTCTGTCTTGAACACCACGGGGATATTCTCCTCCCGAACCCGGTCTATCAAAAATGCCACGGTCTTGGGGCTGGCCTCGCTCTCTGCGGAGCAGCCGGGAAATGCGGCGTAGTATTTGAGGCCGTATTCCTCCGTAAAGTACCTTACCGGAAACCTGTCCGCGAACACCAGCGTTTTGCGCTTGCTGTTATCCACTACTTCCCGGAACTCGCCGTCCAGCCTCTCCAATTCCTTTTTATATCTGTCCGCGTTGGCTGCGAATTCGCTTGCGTCCGCCGGGCATATTTGGGATAATTTATCGCATATGGCATGAACTATCAGCGCTGCGTTCTTTGGGGAGGTCCATACGTGTTCGTCGTACTCTTCGTGATCCTCATGGTCATGATCGCAGTCTTTGCCGTGGTCATGGGAGTGACCGCGCTCCGGCTCCATGCCCTCTACCCGTTCCTCCTCCAGCGGCTCCACCACATCCAGCATCGCGATGGCTTTATCCGGGTCGAGCTCAAGGTTTTGTATCATGTGGGTGGCCCATTCCTCGTTTTCGCCTCCGGCGTAGATGAACAGGCTGCATTCCTGTATGGCTATCACGTCCGCCGGGGTGGGCTCGTAGCTGTGGGCCTCGCTGCCGGGGGGGAGGAGCAGCGTTACATTCGCGTCTCCCGCTACCGCCCTGGCGAAATCATAGGCGGGGAAATTGGCCGCCACTATGGTCATGCCGCCATCGCTGCTTTCCACGGCCTCCTCCGGGGGATTTGCGCAGCCCCCAAGGGTGGCCAACATGGCTAAAACAAGTAAAAAAGATAAAAGATTCTTTATATTCATCATTGCTGCTTCCCCACTTCTTTTTTGCTGCACTGGGCGCAGAGACCGTAAAGTACGGTTTGCCGCATGTCGAGGGTAAAGCCGTGGTCCGCCGCCATGTGGCTGGCGAACTCGCTTATCCTGTCGCAGTTCAGGTGTATGAGCCTGCCGCAGCTAAGGCACTTTAAATGGAAGTGGCTGCCGCAATCCGGCGAAATATGTGAGTATTGATATAATATGCGCTTGCCGTCGTGGAATTTCCGAAGCTCGCCCGTCTCCGTCATCCTTGCAAGCTGGCGGTATACCGTACTTTTCCCGGCGCCGCCGGGGCAAACTGCCTCTATTATCTCGTCCGAGGTATACTGCTCCTTTGTGCCGCGCTCGAAAAAGTCGCACAGGCTCTTATACTGTATGGTCTTATACATAAAAAATCCCTCCGAATATGAGAGTCAGTCTCATATTACAGAGGGAAAGGGGAAAAGTCAATAGAAAATTATTCGGCTACATGCTCCAGCACCTTGTCTACCGCCCCTGCCCAGGACTCCTTGGCGTTGCTGCCCACTATGGAGGAGCAGAGCACCTTGCCTGTGCTGTCAACGAATATCGTAGTGGGTATGGCGTATATTTCGCTCACAAAAGAATCAATCATGCTGTCGCTGAGGAGCAGGTGGGTGTAGTCCGCCTTGGTGCGCTCTATTATATCGACCGCGGCCTTGCTCTCGTCGCTGTCTGCGCTGCGGGCGTCGCTTATTATGCCGATCACCTGGAAGTCCTTGTCGGCGTATTCTCTGGAAAGCTCGCCCAGATCCGGCATCTCCATTATGCAGGGTGAGCAGAAGGTCCCCCATACGTTTATCATGGTGACCTTTGCCTTGGCGAATAACTCCTTGCTGTCAACTGCGTTGCCGCTGAGATCCTCGCCGGTGAACTCAAGAACCCTGCCGTCCTCCTTGAAGTTGAGCTGTATGTCGGGGTATATTATGTGTCCCTCCATGTCCTCCGCCGTGCCGTCGTCCCAGGTGAAGCCGCTGTCCATAGGAGGCTCGGAATCGTCGGGGCGGGAGGCCTCCTGCTCTTCGGGGGCGGCGGGCTGCTCCGGCGCACTTGTGCAGCCGAAGACCAGCAGGGCACACATTATCAGGGATATTATGACTGTAAGCTTTCTCATTAGATTTGCAAATTTCCTTTCACGTTGTGCTGATATAATAATAATCGAAATTCCTGATTTTGTCAGCGGAGCGGCATCGCATTTTACGGATTGTACATATTTGATAGCAAAATCAGGCTGGGGAGCGGCGGGCATTGTGTATTTTTTGTGTAATCCATTGACATTAAAAAACAGTATCCTTATAATATGTCACTGTTAGCTTGCTAACTTTTTGAAAACCATACGGAGGCGGAGGAAGGATGGAAAAATACAATCCCTGCGCGGATATAAGAGCGGCGAGCCATGCGATGCGGCGCAGATTTGATTCGCTGGATATAGGCAAGCCCTCGGGGCTTACCCCGAGCCAGTGCAGGATAATGGGCTTTATAATGGATAACGGCGGCAGCCCCGTATATCAGAAGGATATAGAGGCGGAGTTCAACATACGAAGGAGCACCGCGACGCGGCTGCTGCAATCAATGGAGCATAAGGATCTCATAATGCGGGAGCCGGAGGAGAACGACGGCAGGCTAAAGCGCATACGCCTCACAGAAAAGGCGGCGGAGAGAAGCCGGGAGGTGCTGGATCGGATAAGCTGCATAGAAAGGCAGCTTGTCGAGGGTATAACAGCGGAAGAGATGAAGGTGCTCCACAGCGTGTGCCAGCGCATACGCCAAAACGCCGAAAGGACAGGAGGGGATAAATAGATATGATAGTTAAGACCCTTTCAAAATGTATAAGGGAATACAAAAAGAAATCCATACTTACGCCGGTATACATGGCGGGCGAAGTCTTCATGGAGGTAGCCATAACCTATGTGCTCTCTCTGCTCATAGATAGGGGCATAACCCCGGGCAATATGGGGGAGATACTGCGCATAGGCGGGCTGCTCATTTTATGCGCGCTGGTGTCCCTGGCCTTCGGCGTGATGTCTGGCCGCAGTGCTGCCGTAGCCTCCACCGGTTTTGCCAAGAACGTCCGGCAGGATATGTACTACAATATTCAGACGTTCTCCTTCGCCAATATAGATAAGTTTTCCACCGCCAGCCTTATAACCAGGCTGACTACCGACGTTACCAGAATGCAGCACGCATACATGATGCTCATACGTATAGCTATACGGAGCCCGCTGATGCTGATATTCTCCCTGATAATGTCATTCAGGATAAACGCCCGGATAGCCACGGTGTTCCTTTGCGCCGTTCCCGTGCTGGGCTTGGGCATATATATAATGATGTCCAAGGCGCACCCCATATACGAACGGGTGTTCAAGACCTATGACGAGCTCAACCGGGTAGTTCAGGAAAACCTCCGGGGCATAAGGGTAGTGAAGGCTTTCGTCCGGGAGGATCACGAGAGGGAAAAGTTTGGAAAGGTTTCGGATACCATTTACCGGGATTTCTCAAGGGCGGAGAAGATAACCACCTTCGGCTCACCGCTCATGCAGGCCTCGGTGTACACCTGCATACTGCTCTCCAGCTGGCTGGGCGCTCACATAATCGTGGCGGGAAACATGACCACCGGCCAGCTCATGAGCGTATTGACCTATGCCATGAGCATACTCTCCAGCCTTATGATGCTTTCCATGGTGCTGATGATGCTCATCATCTCCCGGGCCTCTGCCGAGCGCATATGCGAGGTGCTCAATGAAAGGACGGACATAGCCAACGCTCCCGGCGCCGAGACGGTCATACCCGACGGCAGCGTGGACTTCGACGGCGTATCCTTCAGCTACGGCGGCAGGGGCGGCAGGAGCTGCCTTGAGAATATCGACCTTCACATAAGGAGCGGCGAGACCATAGGCCTGATTGGCGGCACCGGAAGCGGCAAGTCCACCCTCGTGCAGCTTATACCCCGGCTTTACGATGTGACGGAGGGCTGCGTCAGGGTAGGTGGAAGGGACGTTCGGGAGTACGACATAGAGACGCTCAGGAACGCCGTATCCATGGTGCTGCAAAAGAACGAGCTGTTCTCCGGCACCGTTGCTGAAAACCTCCGCTGGGGCAATGAAAACGCCACAATGGAGGAGATACGCCATGCAGCCAGGGTGGCCCAGGCGGACGGCTTCATAATGGCAATGCCCGAAGGGTATGATTCCGAGATGGAGCAGGGCGGCTCAAACGTTTCCGGCGGCCAGAAGCAGAGGCTGTGCATAGCCCGGGCCCTGCTGAAGAACCCCAAGATACTCATACTGGACGATTCCACCAGCGCCGTGGACACGGCCACCGACAGGGCCATAAGAGATGCCTTCAGGAATGAGATGCCTGACGTAACAAAGATAATCATCGCCCAGCGCATATCCTCCGTGCAGGACGCGGACAGGATAATAGTGATGGACAACGGCCGTATAACGGATTTCGGCACCCACGACGAGCTGCTGAACCGGTGCTGTATCTACCGCGAGGTATACGAATCCCAGCAGAAGGGAGGAGGCGATTTCGATGAGCAGTAAGGATAATAGGAAAAAGGGCGCGGATATAGAGACAGATGTGGAAATGAAGGATAAAAAGGAGAAAAAACGCAGGCGGAGAGCCAACCAGCAGGAGGAAGGCCCCGGACCCCGGCGGCCGCTCAACGCCCATGACCTGAAGAACCTGGGCCAAAACAGCAAAAAGACCATCAAGCGCCTTTCCGCCATGTTCAAGCCCTACAAGTGGCACATGGCCGCGGTGTTCCTTGGCATAATCATCAGCGCCCTGGCGGGTATAAAGGGCAGCATGTTCACAAAGACCCTTATCGACGACTACATAGAGCCGCTGATAGGCCAGCCGGACCCAGTCTTTACGGGGCTGCTCAGGGCTATAGCCACAATGGCCTGCATATACCTTGCAGGCATGCTGTCTACATTTATATACAGCCGCATAATGGTCGCAGTGTCACAGGGCATACAGAAGAACATACGCGACGATCTGTTCGACCACATGCAGACACTGCCCATAGCTTACTTTGACAGCAATGCCTACGGCGACATAATGAGCAGGTACACAAACGACATAGACACGCTGGAGATGATGATCTCACAGAGCATACCCAACATGCTCAGCTCTGCCATAACCATAATAGGCGTGCTGGCGGCAATGGTAGTGGTAAGCCCGCTGCTCACCGCAGTGGCGCTGCTCACCATGTACCCCATGCTGAAGGTAACTACCAGGGTGGCGGGCAACAGCGCAAGGTTCTTCACCCTCCAGCAGGAGGCTCTGGGCGATGCCAACGGCTACATCGAGGAGATGATAAACGGCCAGAAGGTAGTCAACGTATTCTGCCATGAGGAAAAGAGCAAGGAGGAGTTTGACCAGCTGAATGAAGCGCTGCGCTTCAATTCCTCTGCTGCCAACCAGTTTACAAATATAATAGGCCCGATAAACGGCAACCTTGGCCACCTCCAGTACGTGCTGCTGGCGGTCATCGGCGGAATGATGGCCATCGGCGGCGTGGGCGGCATGACGTTGGGCGGCATAGCCTCCTTCCTCCAGCTTTCCAAGAGCTTCAATATGCCTGTAAATCAGGTTTCCCAGCAGCTCAACTCCATAGTAATGGCCCTGGCCGGCGCGGAGCGCATATTCGCCATGATGGACGAAAAGAGCGAGGAGGACGAGGGAAAGGTAACACTGGTCAACGCCGGATACATAAACGGCGCGCTGACGGAAGTACCCCAGCACACCGGAACGTGGGCGTGGAAGAAGCCCACGGGCGAGCTGGTTGAGGTAAAGGGCGACGTGCGATTGAAGGACGTGGACTTCGGCTACGTTCCGGATAAGATAGTTCTCCACGATGTGAGCCTCTTCGCAAAGCCGGGGCAGAAGATAGCCTTCGTCGGCGCTACCGGCGCGGGCAAGACTACCATAACCAACCTTATAAACCGCTTCTATGACATACAGAAGGGCGAGATAACCTACGACGGTATTAACGTCAGGGATATAAAGAAGGCGGATCTTCGCCACAGCCTCGGCATGGTATTGCAGGAAGTGAACCTGTTCACGGGCACCGTTCGGGAGAACATACGCTACGGCAGGCTGGACGCCACCGACGAGGAGGTTGAGGCCGCAGCCAAGCTCGCCAATGCCCACGACTTCATAATGCGGCTGCCCAAGGGCTACGATACAATGCTGGAGGGGGACGGCAGCGGCCTTTCCCAGGGCCAGCGGCAGCTCATCTCCATAGCCCGCGCCGCCTGCGAGAACGCCCCTGTCATGATACTTGATGAGGCCACCAGCTCTATCGATACCCGTACCGAGGCGATAGTGCAAAACGGCATGGATAAGCTCATGGCCAACAGGACGGTATTCGTAATAGCCCACAGGCTCTCCACCGTTCAGAACGCCAACGCCATAATGGTACTGGACCAGGGCCGCATAATAGAGCGGGGCGACCACGACGACCTTATGGCTCAGAAGGGCAAATACTACACCCTTTATACCGGAATGCTTGGGTAAGGAGAAAAAATGAAGAAATTCACGGTCTGGATAAAGAAGCACAAGAAGCTGGCGGTATTCCTCTGCATAGCCATAATCATAGCCGCCGCCGTGCTGACGATACGGCATAAGGCTCAGGCCGCCATGGCTCAGCTTGCGGAGCTTACCGAGGAGACGGCCGTAGTGGAAAAACGCAGCATACAGAGCAGCGTGTCCTCCACCGGCACCATAATAAGCGACAAAACGCGGTCAATTACCGCCACTCTTACCGGGATGGAGGTGCTGACCGTGGATGTAGAGGTGGGAGACGTGGTGCAGGAGGGCGATACAATATGCACATTCGACACATCAAAGCTCGAGAATAACCTTGAGGACGCGGAAAAGTCACTCTCAGCCGCGAAGACCCAGACCAGCGTTACGGTAAACAACGCGAAAAGGGCGCTGGAGCAGGCCGTAGAGACGCAGAACTACCAGATAGAATCTGCCGCAAGGAACGTGATCTCTGCCGGAGAGGCCTATAACAGCGCAAGGGAAGCCTATGATGAGGCGCAAAGCCGTGTCGGCGAAGCCTATGACGAAATGCGGAGTGCAAAGAAAAAACTCGATGAGCTTTCGTATTCAGACGCGAATTACAAAACTACACAGGCTTACAGTGATTATCAGGCAAAGCTGGAAGCCTACAATATCGCCGTACAGGAGAATAACTCAATAAAGGCGGATCCTAATTCCACAGCGGAGCAGCTGAACGAGGCGAGCGCAAAAGAAATAAACGCCGCTGCTGAACTGAACGCAGCGGAAGCAGCGCTCAAAGCAACGCCTGAATACAATCAGACGGCGGCAAATGAGAAGGCCAAGGCGGAAGCTGAGGCAAATTATAAATCCGCCAAGGCTACCTACGATTCCCTCGATTCCAGCATGTCAAATCTTGAGTCCGCCCTCCGCAACGCCAAGAACGCGCTGGACAATGCCCAGGCCACATACGAATACACCGTGTCTTCCCAGCAGAACCAGTACGAGGGCAGCAGGGATAACCTTAAATCCGCCAGGGCGAGCGCGGGCGTAGCCACCCAGCAGCAGGAAAACGCCGTGGATACCTATCAGGAACAGATAGAAAAGGGTACCCTTAAGGCCGGCATTTCCGGCACCGTGACCGCCATAAACGTAAAACAGGGGGACACCTATGCCGGGGGCGTGATAGCTACAATACAGGATTGCAGTGCATTCGTGGTGTCCGCAGAGATAGACGAATACGACATAGCGGACGTCAAACTTGGCATGAAGGCGGTGTTCAAGACCGACGCCACCCGTGACGAGCAGCTTCAGGGAGAGGTGATATTCATCTCCCCCACTCCCACACAGGGCAGCAACGTTACCTATCAGGTGAAGGTAAAAATAAACAGCCCCACAGACAGGCTGCGCCTCGGCATGAACGCAAAACTGAACATAATACTCCGGGAGACGGCAGATGTGCTTACTGTTCCCTACGACGCGGTGCAGCAGGACGAAAACGGCAACGATGTGGTATACGTAGTTACCCGCACAGAGTCCGGCGGAATTACAAAGGCCGCCGTACCCGTTACAGTAGGGGTGGAGGGGGACTACTATGTGGAGGTCACCGGTGACATACAGGAAGGTATGGAGGTATCCATGCCATCAGATATGAAGTTTGACTTTTCACAGATGATGGCAATGGGCAGCTGATATGAGGGACAATAAAGAGCGCAGGCTTATAATTAATCTGAAGGGCATAAAGAAGCGCTTCTTCGAGGGGACCGAAAACGAGATAGAGGTGCTCAAGGGCATAGACCTGCAGGTCTACGAAGGGGAGTTCGTATCCATAGTAGGAGCGTCAGGCTCAGGCAAGTCCACCCTCATGAACATAATAGGCGCGCTGGACAGGGCAAGCGAGGGAAGCTATCTGCTGGACGGCGTGGATATAAACCAGGCGGACGACAATGAGCTTTCACATATACGCAACAAAAAGATAGGCTTCGTGTTCCAGACCTATAACCTTATCCCCCGCATCAGCGCACTCAAGAACGTGGAGCGGCCAATGCTTTACGCAAAGGTTCCGGGAGACGAGCGCACAGAGCGGGCAAAGGAGCTTTTGAAGCTGGTAGGCATGGAGGACCGCATGAAGCACAATCCTGACGAGCTTTCCGGCGGGCAGAAGCAGAGGGTAGCCATAGCCCGCGCCATGGCCAACCATCCGGCCATACTTTTGGCCGACGAGCCCACAGGCGCCCTGGACAGCAAGACGGGAAGGCTGATAATGGACATATTCCATCAGCTCAACCGCGAGCAGGGCATGACGATAGTGCTTATCACCCATTCCGACAGCCTTGCAGAGGAAACAAGACGCATATTCACCCTGATGGACGGCGAGATAATAGGCGAAAGGAGGGGTACGCTTGCTGATAATTGAAAACATAATGCTGGCGCTCAACGGCCTTCGCAGCAATAAGATGCGCACCTTCCTTACCATGCTGGGCATAATCATAGGCATATGTGCCGTCATTACCATAATGACGCTGGGCCAGTCCGTGACCAATAAATTCACCGATTCGATGCAGTCCATTGGCGCGAGCAACGTCACCGTCATGATACAGCAAAAGGCAGACGAGGATGAAGACGGAGACGCGGCGCAGGGCATGATGTTCATGGCCGCGGAAAACCAGAAGGTACCCACGGAAAAGGACTACATTACCGATGACATGCTCAGTTCCCTCAGGGAAAACTACGACAGCGAAATGCTGGGAATAGCCCTGAGCGAAACTGTAGGAACCGGCAAGGCGGAAAAGGGAAAGCTTTACGCTAACGTTACCGTGATGGGCATAAACGGTGATTACTTTCTCTCCAACGCCCCCGCCGTGCTGTCCGGGCGCATGCTCACCGCCGATGAGCTCGGGGGGGATCGCAGGATAGCCGTAGTTTCGGATAAGCTGGTTAACAACCTTTTCGGCGGCAAGAACGGGAACGCCATAGGGGAAACGCTGGAAGTCACCGTAGGGGACAGCTTTTACGAGTATACCATCGTAGGCGTATACCAGTACGAGCAGAATGTATATATGATGAATTTCGGTTCGGAAAAGGACATAAACACCAACGTGTATATCCCCATAGGCACAGCTCAGGCCGCCACCCATTCCACCGCCGGCTACACCATGGCTACCGTGATATCCGCCCCAGGGGTGGATTCCACCACATTCGCAAGCCGGGTGGAGCGTTATCTCAACGCCTATTACCGCACTAACCGGGATTTCAAGGTGAGCGCCTTCAGCATGGAGAGCATGGTATCCCAGTTTGCTTCGGTGCTGGGCACCATACAGACCGCCATATCCGTAATAGCGGGCATATCACTGCTGGTGGGCGGCATAGGCGTTATGAACATAATGCTGGTATCCATAACCGAGCGCACCCGTGAGATAGGCACCTGCAAGGCCCTGGGCGCCACCAACACCAGCATACGGCTGCAATTCATAATCGAGGCGGTGATAATATGCCTCATAGGCGGCGCAATAGGCGTGGCCCTGGGCATAGCTGCGGGCAGCATCGCCAGCAACGCCTTGGGTTTCCCCGCCAAGGCCAGCATAGAGAGCATACTTATCGCCCTGGGCTTCTCTATGACCATAGGAGTATTCTTTGGCTACTATCCCGCCAACAAGGCGGCAAAGATGGATCCCATAAACGCGCTGAGGTATGAGTAAAATAAAAGGAGCGGCGGATGCCGCTCCTTTCAGAGTGTCAAAAAAGTGGCTAAACGCCACTTTTTTGAGTTTTCTCATT
>ERZ857984.1243-NODE-1243-length-22178-cov-6.200244_pt1 | contig 22178 bp, 20 predicted proteins | sample MGYA00519914_ERZ857984 | MGnify/ENA primary metagenome ERZ857984 (study PRJEB31778, sample SAMEA3449417) | human gut metagenome | biome: human gut; feature: human-associated habitat; material: faeces | place: United Kingdom | collected 2010/2012 ... | reverse complement strand
GTTTTTTTGCTCATTCTCTCGAAAATTTTACTTGACTTTTTTTAGCAGGTCTTCAAACAATTAGACGAGACAGCCTTCTTAAAATCCACATTTTTAGTAAATTTTCACTCTTTTTTTATGGCTCTCCCATGGAGCCTTTTCACTTTTCGTTCAAACCTTTACATACACTCATTCTGTTCCACTTTGTCCATACGGCCAGGGGTGTCGTGGGCTTGCTGGTTCTTTCCTGGATTCTTCATGGAATCTTCAATCTTTAAAAGCCATCTGCTGTTATACCCAGTATTTTGCCGGGGTGGTAATTATAGAATTGAAACTGTTCTTCAACGGTCAGCTGTTGCGTCTTGCGAGAAGAAAGTTCAAGGCGTTCAGCTTTCGAATCATATTCTGTTACATCAAGTTTTCTCCACCGCAATTTCCGCGAAAAAAGGAAGGCTCTTTTATGCTTTCAAGAATGTTTCCTGCACAGCATCTTCTGCAAAAAAACATTCTGTAGATATAAAAAGATAATTACAATACATCTATTTCATACCGCTCCATCAAAAAATGTATACTCATTAGACGATCGCAGTTTTCAAATCTACCTTGTGTGCAATAAACGATTTACACGTTCACCTGGAATGATCTTCCTTTACCTGACTTGTACAGTTGGCAGCCCCCCATTATGGCAAAGGGAGTTTCTTTATCGCTGTTGACTATCGTCTTCTTTTGATCCACTCGACTCGTCAGCAGTTTTCGACGTGCAAAAAACGGGCGCCGCAGTCATAACCGCGGTGCCCGCTCTGAGAAATCCCATCAAAATTGTCCAGCGCATCGTCCGTCCAACGCCGGCGCAAGTGCTTATTGCAATTCTCCGGCAGACTTAACCTTTACGCGACAGGTATTGCCCGGATAGTAGGCGAGGGGGACGTCTTCCATTTCGATGATCTCCACTGTTTCGCGCCTCGCGCCCGCGCTCACAGCCATTTCTATCGCCTCTTGCTTTGCCTTTTCCAACGCCTGCTCCCGGGGAAGCTCGTTGTAGTCGATCAGGGCCTCGTAGGTGCCGCTGACCTTGGAAATGGCGGACCCGATCGCATTCGCGGTGCCGAAGAACTTCGGCTTGGTGACGCTGCGCGCCCCAGCGAGCGTTTCGGGCAGGAGAATGGAGCCGCCGCCAACAAGGATGATGTCTACGTCCTCGCTGGAGACCTTCATCACGTCAATGCTTTCCTCCACCAGTTCCCGGATGGCAGCCATCGCCTTTTGGGCCAGTGATTCGCTGATGTGCGCGACTTTGGCCGGGTCGCCGATATCTGCCATGCCGAGGCGCACGGCGATGTCCGTCGCGGTCAGCGTATCGCCGCCAAAGACCAGCGCCTTTTCCGTCAGGCGGTAGCCGACGCTGTCCGGACCGACGGTGACGGTGCCGTCCTCGTGCTGGCGGACGATGGAGCCGCCGCCCAAACCGATCGAGTAGACGTCCGGCATGCGGAAATTGGTACGCACGCCGCCGATGGTCACCGCTACGCCGGATTCACGCGGAAAGCCCGACTGAATAACGCCCAGATCGGTGGTTGTCCCGCCCACGTCGATGACGATGGCATTGTCCAGATGGCTCAGGTAGCTCGCGCCGCGGATGGAGTTTGTCGGGCCGCAGGCGATGGTCAGAATGGGATAGCGGCGTGCATGCTCCATGGTCATGAGGGTGCCGTCGTTCTGGGAAAGATAGACCTCCGCGTTGGTGATGCCCTCCTGCGCAAGGCTGTAGGCAAACCCCTCCGTGAATCGCTCGGCTACCTGATAGAGCGCAGCATTGAGTATGGTGGCGTTTTCGCGCTCAATCAGGCCCATGGAGCCGATCTCGCTGGAAATGGAGATGTGGACGTCCTCCCCCATCACCTCGCGGCAGATTTCCGCCGCACGCCGCTCATGGTCCGCCCGCACCGTGGAAAAGACGCAGGAAATGGCGATGGAGTGCACGACTCCCTTGAGCTGTGCAAAGAAATCACGCGCAGCCGCCTCATCCAGCGGCGCGAGCTCTTTGCCGTCATATTCAAAGCCGCCGCCGATGATCGCGCTCTTTTCGCAGATGAAACGGATATCCTCCGGCCAGTCCACCATCGGCGGCACGCCCACGGTCGCCGGAGCGCCGATGCGCAAAAGCCCGATCTTCGCCAGGTTTTTGCGCTCGACGATGGCGTTGGTGCACTGCGTCGTACCCAGCATCGCCTGGCGGATCTTGCTGCGGTCCACCTGCGTCTGCTTCAGCAGTTTCTGCACCGCGCCCATGATGCCCTCGAAAACATTTCCCGAAGTGGGATACTTGACCTCGCCGATGACCTTGAGATCTTCGTCGATGAGGACAGCATCCGTGTTGGTGCCGCCCACGTCGATGCCCAGCTTATACATTTGCCGCACCTCCCTTGACGCGCTCCTCTACGGGAATATAGTCCGCGTCGATGCCGAAATACCGCGGGCCCACCAGTTCAATCCCCTTGGGCGTGCGCCACATGGGATAGCACTTCAGGCCTACCACCAGCACGCGCTTGCCGTATTTCAGCCCGTCCGTCGTAACGGGGATAAAGGTCTCCGTGTCCACCAGGCAGATCAGGTCCGGCGCCGTGGCAAGGATCTTGCCGTCCACGCTGGCACAGAGATTCTCGTTCTGGAAGGTCACTTCGCCATGATGTCCCTTGTAATCGCCGATGCCCTCCAGCTGTACCCTGCCAAAGTTGAATTTGCCGTCGGTGGTGCGCAGCACGTCCGATATTTTGCCCTTGAACAGCCGGATACCCTCGGAGAAAGCCAGAAAGCTTTCTTCCGGCGTGCCTTCCGTCGCGTTTTTCACATTGCGGATGGCCTTGCCGAGCTGTTCGCTGCGGGTGACGATGTCATGCACGGAGTAGGCTTTCACCGTTTTGCCATCCATGACATACAGCGAGCAGGTCACGCTGCCGCCGCAGGACATGGTGACGGAGCGCGCCAGTTCTTCCGTCCACTGATTGGTGATCGTCTCGAAAATGACACTGTTGCCCTTTTCATCCGTCAGGGCCATGGGCGTGGCGGACACGCCGCCGATGGTGAAGGTGACCATCTGCAGTTCCGGGAAGGCGCGCCCCATTCCGTCGCAATCGACCATGGGCAGTCCGAGGCGTGCCGCCGCTGCGATGGGCAGCATGGAATTGACGCCGCCGGCTTCCATGGGCATCGTCGCGTAGACCTTGCGCCCAAAATAGCGCTCTACCATTTCAAAGATGCGCTTGTATTCCGTGCCGCCGATGCCCTTTTCGCAAAGAACGGTCGGAGCGCCCATCATGGCGATGGGCATGATCAGCGCATCGTCAGGCACCTCTTCGGGCGAAATGAGCGTCACCTCGCCGCACTCGCGCACCGCGCCGATCGCCATCAGCTTTCCGATATAGGGGTCACCGCCACCGCCTGCGCCCAGCAGCGACGCGCCCAAAGCGATGTCCTCGATTTGTTGAATACCAAGCTTTCTCAATGTTTTCACCTCATTCGTGGCTTGTTGTCGTGGCAGCGCCCTCGCTGTAGTTCTTCTTCATCACTTTGGCGAGAACGACGTAAAGGATCAGCGATACGATAATGCCATTCACCGGACCGACAAAGAAGGGAACGTTCAGCCAGGCCAGGAAGGAGAAGGAAGCAAACGTCCCGCCCGTCAGGCAGGCGACAAAGGCGCCGACCAGGTAGGCACTCAACCCCGGCGCAGAGACGCCGTCCTGAACCTTGAACGCCTCCCTGCGTCCTTTTGAGACAATCCAGTAGTTGGCGATGATGACGCCCGCCAAAGGCGGCAGGAGCGCGCTCATCAGGCTGAGGAAGGCCTCAAACCGGGACAGCAGCCCGAAGGCCGCCAGCAGCGTGCCGACCCCGCCCGCGATGCCCGTGGTGATCTTGAATTTGCTTTCATCAAAGCCCAGCAGGTTGGACAGCGCAAGGCCGCCGGAATAGGCGTTGGTCACGTTGGTGGTCCATGTGGCAAACACCAGCGCCAGCAGTCCGAAGAAAGGAACGCCCAGATCGGAGAGGATGATGGAGATATCGTACTGGCCCGTGACAATGCTCATCACGCCGCCGGTCAGCAGCATGAACAGTCCCGCGGGGATCACGCCCACGATGGAGGACTTGACCACATCGCCGCGGTTTTTGGCAAAGCGGCAGTAGTCAGCGGAGATCAGCCCGCCCAGTGCGAAGGACGCCACCACCATGCTCATCCCGAACACCAGCCCGCTGGAGACCGGCGGGTTGTAGGCGGTAAGCATTGCAACGCCGTCGTTTTGTACCATGCTGGCAATAATGCCATACAGGCAGACCACCACCAGCGCGGGAACGGCGATGTAGTTGAGCCACTTCAGGCCCTTGAAGCCCAGGCAGGCCGTCAGGAGCATGATCGCGCCCCAGACCAGCGAACAGATCGTCACGGCCGTGGGACTGGCCGATTCATAGCCCAGCATGTTCGCGCCCAGCGAGGCGAAGGCGCTGCCGCACACGCCCGACTGGATGCCGAACCAGCCGATGCAGGCGATGGCAAGTATGGTCGAAATAATGTAACGCGCCCCTTTTTCCCCCAACGCGCCCGAAGCCATGACCGATACCGGCAGCCCGGTATCGCAGGCCTGCATGCCGATGAAGATCATGTAGACGCAGATCATGCCGTAACCCAGCAGGATGGATGCGATGATCTGCCCAAAGCTGAGGCCGCCGCTGACCAGCACGCCGCCGATCATCAGGCAGGGCACGCAGATCATGCCGCCCGCCCATACCATGGCAATGCTCAGCCAGCTTTGCCGCTGTTCCGCCTTGATCTCAAAGCCGGAATTCTTTTGAGTCATGGAACCTTCCTCCTTGCTCCGCTTGTGCGGAATAAAAGAATGAAAAGATTATAACGTGCTTCCCGGTGAATGTATTTATCCGCAAAGCAGAAAAAACGCGGCGCCCATTTGTCCAAAAGGACAAAGAGAGCCGCAGAGGAGGGAACCGTGCCGGGGGATCAGTTTCTGTGCAGGAGCCGGTTGAGCGCGCAGGCAGTCAGCAGCGGTATGCTCTCGGGAAGATCGCCGGGAACAAAGCCCAGGCGTTCCGCAATGCGCTGGAGACGGTATTTGATGGTGTTTTTGTGCAGAAACATCATCTCCGCCGTCTGCGTCACATGCATCCGCGCGTCCAGAAGGTAGTGTTCCAGCGTTTCCAAGAGACAATCGTCGCCGTGATGAAGAGCGGCAACACAGCGCAGCGCTTCCTCCGTCGCGCGTTCGCCGCGGCCGATCAGCTCCTGACATTCCCGCGCGAAATCGATCTGCTCCAGCGTATACGCCCACTGTCCGGGAAAAATCCGTTTCGCAGCGGACAGCGCCACCTGATGGCTCAAAAATGCCTCGCGCACCCGCGTGGTCGTGTTCAGCGCGTGGCAGCGCGTCAGCGTAGCGCGGATATGCCGCGCGGCCACTCCGTTGCCGACTGCCTCCGTCAGGGCGCGCACGTCCTGCATATTGCCCGGCCCAATCATGAACAGAACCATTTCCCCTTCATAGATATCGGCGATCGCGGTCTCGGAGTACGCCCGCGTGTCGCGCAGAACCGCCTCAAGGATGTCCGGGAGCTTCTCCCGGTCCTCCGCCGTGTCCCCGCTGATGATCCACATGGAGTTGATGGAGGCGACGTCCACGTGAAAAATGTCCGCCAGGCGGCGCATCTTCATTGGCTCATCCTGAAGGATCGCGCGCACCAGCTCGCCGATGACGATGCGATCGTGCTTGTCTGACCAGATGCTCACCGTCAGCTGCACGACCTCCACCGCCTGCCGGGTGAGCACCACGTCGAGGATATCGCCTTCCTTGAAGATCAGCAGGTCCATCGCGTGATGTTCCCACGTCTGGATGCTGTCGCGGTAGATATGAATGTTCAGTTCCTCACACCATCCCCATGAACCGCAGGCGGGAAACTCTGCCGCGCTCAGCCGCTCCTTGACGGCCTGATCCAGGGAACGGGGCCAGGCCGCCTCGTTGAGCACGCGGCGGGATCGGTCCATGAGCACGACGGAGGCATGCAGCCTGTCCGCCAGGAGGCGCAGCATGCTGTCCACGGTCCGCTGGTGCGGTGCAAGGCCGACAGCCTGCTCCAGAAGCTCGCTGACCAGGTTTGTGCTGGCCATCTGGTCGCGGTAGATCAGCTCCATGACCTCGCAGATCACTTCGCTGTAGCGCTGATTCATCTGTCCCACGGGCATGCAGATCAGGGGAAACTGGAGCTCGTTGGCCACATCGATGAGCCGGCGGTCCACCTTTTTCATCACGATGCCGACATAGAAGAGGATCACGCCCACCTCGCCGATGCCGGCCAGGCGGCGAAGGTTGGTGCATTGCAGCTCCACGTCGTCGGGATCGTTCATAAAGCCGGTGATGGCAAGCTCATTGCCGAGAAACTCAATGCGGTCGAACAGCTCGGACTGTATGGCGGTGGGCCGCGCATATTCCAATACGGAGATCGAGGACACCACCCTTGTCAGCCCGCCCGCGCCGCCAAGCACCTTCGCCCCGCGCATGGACGGCAGCTTCATGACATCCGCCACTGTAATGCTCATCGTCGCTCACCTTGTCCTTTAGGCCAAATATTGAACTGATTGTACCATTCGCACGTCCCAGGCGCAAGAGAAAACTCCTTTTTTTCCCTTTCTTTTTCCCTGATTCGCCCCGCGGGTCGCAGGGAGACTGCACTCCGGGCCTGTCCGGCGCACAGGCCTGGGGTTTCTCCGTTTTCCATCCTCCTGCCCTTGACACCGCATCAAGCCATGCGCTATGCTGTTTCCAGTTACGCGCATAACATCAACAGGAGAGGCGCCGCAATGACCATCAAAGAAATCGCAAATTCGCTGGGCGTATCCACCGCAACGGTTTCCAACGTCATCCACGGTCATCTGGAAAAAATGTCGCCGGAGACGGCGCAGCTCGTCCGCAAAAAGCTGGAGCAGTACCAGTACATCCCCAATATGGGCGCCCGCATGCTGGCCAAGGGCGACAGCGAGATTGTCGGCGTCATTACCAACTATCCCAACCGCGAGGAAAAGTTTGCCCTGCAGGACCCGTTTGTCAGCGAGATGATCGCGGCGCTGGAAAACGCCATCCGCGCGCGGGGATATTACACCATGCTGCGCGCGGCCCAAACCGCCGCGGAGATTCACCGCATCTCCCAGACGTGGAACGCCGTGGGCCTGATTGTGATGGGCCTGCAGGCCAACCAGTGCCGCGAGCTGGTTGAGGCCACCCGCAAGCCCATCGTGTTTGTGGACTGCTATTTTGACGAGGGCGAGCAGTATAACAACGTGGGGCTGGACGACCTGGGCGGCATGCGTCAGCTGACGGAAACCCTGCTGAAGCTGGGCCATCGCAACATGCTCCTCGTGGGGGACCAGCCCACTCTGTGGGGCGTGGATGCGCTGCGCCTGCGGGGGCATCAGCAGGCGCTGAGCGCTGCCGGCATTGCATGGACACAGGAACGGTACTTTTGCATCTCGAAGGATCGCAAACGCAGAAGCGAGGATTACCGGAGGCTTGTGGAATGCTTCCGCCGCATGGGCTGTACCGCATGCCTGTTCATCTCGGACTACTATGCGGTTGAGGCGATGGATTACCTGCTGGACCATGGCATTCGCGTGCCGGAGGATATTTCGGTCACCGGCTTTGACGACAACATCCTCTCCCGCATCATCCGTCCCCGGCTGACGACCGTGCATCAGAACGTGACCAAAAAGGCCCAGGCGGCGCTGCGCATGCTGTTTGACATCCTGGATCAGGCGGTGGAAGAACCCGTCTCCCTCACGTTGCCCACCCGTGTGGTTCGGGGCGAAAGCGTGAAGGATCTGCGCTAGACATGGTCATTATGAACAAAAGAGACGGATTGTTTTTTCTTGTTTTGTTGGTTATGCGCATAACATATGGAATATGAGTCAAAAATCTGTTATTCTTGCCCATGAAAAGCGACAACGTATCAACTACAGAAGCAGGTGCATTGCCCATGGCGGATGCCCGCATTGCCTGCCGAATCTGCCGCGCGAAGGGAGAAACGCCCATGAACTGCCGCACGGACAAAAGCATGTATGCCCCAAACGAAACGGTGTGCGTGTATGTGGACGGCCTGCCTGCCGAAACCGTAAGCCTCCGGCTGATCCTGTCGCATCTGGAAAAGACGGTCCTAACGGAGGAGATCGCGGCGGCGGAGCGGTTTTCGCTCCTCCCCCCAGCGAAGGACGGCAAGGGATACCTGCTTGAGGTGCAGGCGCTGGACCCGGACAAAGCGCTTCTGGCAGACGCCTTTACAGCCATTGACGTTTCCTCCGCCTGGACCCGGTTTCCACGCTACGGCTACGTGTGGGATTTTACCCCGGGCGTGGACGCGCAAGCAAAAATCGAGACGCTATGCCGCTTTCACATCAACGGCCTGCAGTTTTACGACTGGCAGTATATCTGACGGAAACGATGGTGCTTCCATCGCCCGCGATGTGTTTCTGCTCCACCTGCTGCACGGTAAACCCCTGCGCGCTAAGATCATACGCTGCGGCTTGGGTCAGGCTTCCGGAAACTCCCGTCAAATGCTGGGTGGGTGCGATTTGCTCGTTGGTGCCATAAGCGCTGTCCTCCGCATTTTCCAGCAGATGGACCACGCAATAGGGAATGCCGTCATCGGCTTTCCACAGGGCGGTCAGGTGCATATCCTCCTGCACCACGCAGGGCATGCTCACAGGCTCGTTTTGCTCGTCCCTCCATCCAAGAAAAGTATATCCTGTCCAAGAAAAGTATATCCTGTCCTGACAGGCGTGGGTGCATTGACCGTATCCCCTTTGATAACCCCGATCGGAGACAGCAGCAGGCCGCCCGCGGTATCAAACGTTATCCATTTGGCATCGTGTACGACGGGATAATAGCGCGTTTCGCTGTCAATCTCGTGAGGAAAGGACACCAGCGCTCCGTCAGGTTTCCCCTGTTCCATCGTCCAGCCAATCAGCTTTTGATGTTTTTCCACAACCAGCTCGTACATGGGCACGCTGCCGTGGTCTGACTTTGTCTCCCAGGTGGAAATAACCTTTCCCCCGTTGATGTCACTCATAAAATACGCACGCAAAACCGGCGTGAAAGTGGCCATCAGGCAAATGGTGCTGTTTTCCTCCACCGGCACCGTCTGAGGACCGAAAGTATCAAACAGCTGCCCTTTCTCATTCATCCATCCGGAAAAATAGTATCCGTCAGGCGTGTCAGGTGTAGCAGGCTGCGTAAGCGTATCTCCGTCTCCAATGATCTGGCTATCCACCACCTTACCTGCCACTAAAAATTCGTAAGTGACGTATCCCTTTCCCTGTGGCGGGTCGGGTTCAATTTCCCGTTCTTCCTTCTCCGGCGGGATGGGCGCGATTTCTGAATCCTGCACCTGCGAATCATCGGGCGCTGCGGTTGGCTGGCCCGTTTTGTCTTCCGGCGCGGACCGTTCTTCAGCCGTGGCAGGCTCTGATGCAACGGGTATGAAGTCCGTTTCGTATTCCGCAGCTTCCGCTTCAGGTGCGGCGGGAGTGGGCTGCGAAGCAGGCACAGGAGTCACCACAGCCTTCTCAGCATCCGAAGCGGATTCCATTTCCGATGGAGCCGGCTCTGGTGCGGCAGCGGCCGGGATCTCCTGGGACTTTTCATTATCCTCTGTGGACCCATCTTTGGGACTGACGGGTTCTGGCGTGGACGTCGCTGGGACTCCCTGGGGTTTTTCGTCCTTTCCCACAGACTGCTCCTGAAAGCTGACAGGTTCTGGCACAACAGGGATGCTCTCCGAGGCGGCTGTAGACACGTTCACCGTCAAATTCTCATTGGCCCGAAGAAACCCGCCTCTGCCCACCCGCGCGCTGGCGGGCAGAGGCAAGGTAAACAACAGGCATAAGATTACTATCAGGCAGAGTAAACGCTTAAAAGACATATTGCTTCCTCCTTGGATTGCTCAGTGGTGACGGTCAACGTGGGTTCCTGCTTCCGTTATCTAAAATGACCGTTCTTTTTATATGGTCATTTTTTTGAGCTTATAAAGATCCGGTTTTATGACCGGATCTTATATTCAGTCATATTATATCAGCGAAGGTTACTCTTGTCTATCAAAAAGCCAAAATCATTTCCATCATTTGGCCATATGTTTCTGTTTTCTATGCGCACACCGTCTTCCCTTCCTTCCGCTTTTTCCAGACATCAAAAGAGGTTTGTTCTCCCAGATTCTTTCCATGAGATTCTTATACCCTCATTTATTTTAAACGAAACAAACCGCAAGGAAGCCCTGTTTTTTGGCAAAAATCTGTACTTGTCCTCCCTTTTTCTGTATAATAAAAGCGTTTGTTACTCTTCCCAGCCATCTTCGGGCCAGAAAGGAGCCCCCATGCCGAAAATCTTTACGGACGAAGAAAAAGAAGGCCATCGTGCTATTTTGTTGGATCAGGGCCTTGGCCTCATTATGAAAAACGGCTATAAAAACGTTACTATCGATCAGTTGGTTCAGCTTATTGGCGCTTCAAAAGGTTATTTCTATGTGCTCTTCCCTTCCAAGGAGCAGTTTTTTCTGCAAGCCATCGCCAGTCAGATGGAAAGGCATTTTGATGCCCTTCGTGAAGTGATGGAGCGGCATCCTTCCCCGAAAGAGATTGGGGAGGCATACCGCCTGCTTTTCAAAAATATGCATTTTGCCTCCTTCGAGGACGTTCTCTACGTGCAGCAAAAGATCAGCGATGCGGAATGGCAGCATTTTCGTGATTTTGAAGAGGAGTTTTTTACCCGTATCCTTACCCTGCTGGGGCGCGACACTCAAAAGTGCGATCCCAGGTTGCTGAGCAACCTGTCTGCGTTCATCTTTTTGTGTTCCAACAGCCGCGGCAAATACCTCTTTTTAGAAAAGATAAATGACCTGGTAGACATCCTGCTGGGTGTTTTTCATGCCTACATCTTTCCAGAGGATGATGCCCACTGATACTCTTCCATTCCCCGAAATTTGCGTCTAAGCAGATCATGATCCGCTTTTCTTCTTGGGGTTGAGATTTGGCCGTTTCTACCTGTCATTTCCAAAAGCACGCTCGTCAGGAACAGCTCATTTTCCGGGCGTGTCAAGGTCAAAAGAGGTAGGAGCCTATTGGTTTCCTTATTCATTTTAGGTATCTTGGCACGCCACAGACAGGTCTGTACCGGTTACCGTAAGTGGCTTCCCTGCAAGCGCCGAAGCTGCCGGTTGACTTCCGTGAAGCTCTCCAACGTCACGGGCGCGCTGTAGAGCGCCGTCAGCAGATACCTGCGGATATTGCAGATCGGGCCGGTGGTGCGCCGCATGCATAGCAGCGCATACTCAATATGCTTGCTGGTGAGTCGCTTAAGCTGTGCCTTACCTGTCTCGGCAGGTTGTTCCTCTCCGCCCATGCTGATCGTTTCTTTGCCGGAACAGAGCGTTTCGGCCATCAGGGCCACGATCTCGTCAAACTGTACAGCAACGCGCGGGTCGTCCGGCAGCACGTGATACTCGATCTGATATTCCACCCGCGCCCGCCAGCGGTCCAGCTCGCGCTTTTCCGGAAGGATGAGATGGATAGAAGCGATTGGTTTCGTTTTTTCTGGATTCGTATTGGATTCTTGTTTCTTTAATTGCATGGGATCTTCCTGTGCAGGTTTCTCCTGCGTTTGACTTTCCAATATATGCTCCTTCCACTCAGGCTTTGGCGCGCTTCTGGATGTAGGCATGGGTGGACATAGATGATGTACTCCGCGTGGGCCAGCTGCCCTTTTCGGTTGCGGGTACGGCTGCGCACGACGTATCCGGCCTGCTCCAGCTCCCGTGCCACCTTACCCTTTCGATCGTAAAAGAAGATGCTCCTGTCCTCGACACTGGTTTCCGCTGCGTGCACGGAATGCAGGAGTTCCGATGATGTTCCCAGAAATCAATGCCCGGGATGATTCCGGGCATCGTTTACAATAGGCGTGTCGCTATGTATCGCGCGTTGAAAAGCACGCCATCGAACTTTTGCGCGAAGAAATCATGCAGACAGACTGAGGGGGAGGAACGGCGTTCCTCCCCCATTCTCTACTCTCCTTTTTTGCGAATGCCCAGGCGCTCAAAATAACGCCGGTTCTGTCGCACCGCTTCGTCGTCCGGACACAGCAGCGCGGCCTGCTCGTTGTAGGCGCATGCCACCTCCCGTTCCCCCAGCCGGTCATGAATCACGCATAGCTGCAGCAACGGAATCCGTCCGCTGTGGTCCCGCTGGATAAACGCACCCGACTTTTCGTTCTCCTTCGCCGACAGCGCCGCCTCATACCAGAACCGGGCGGCATGCAGGTTGCCGGCTTCAAGAAACCTTCTCCCCATTGCGCAGGCAATCATGGCGCGGGGCCGATCCAGGGCCAGGCTACGGCATAATGCGCGCATCGCGCCCGATGTGTCCCCCAGACGGTCCAGGCAGTCCGCCAGTCCTGCGCAGGCCTCAATCCGGTTTTCAATCCAGGCCGCTTCGTCCTCAATCACGCTGTCCAGCTGGCGCGCCGCCTCCTCCATGCGGCCGGCCGACGCCAGCTCACGGCCATAATAAAAGCGCTCACGCGGATTGAACGGGTGTCCCTCCTTCCGCAGCTTTTCATAGATTCGCAGGTTGCGCCCCGGCTTGCCCGGGCGCAGCTTTTCGTGCCGCACCACAAAATCCGCATAGCCGATTCGCCCCCGCGGAGCAATGGCCTCATGCACGGCTCCCTCCCAGCGAAAGCCCATTCCCGCGCGCAGAATTCGCTCCCGATAATAGGTAAAGGTAGGATTTCCCTGCGTGTCAAAAGCCACATGATAGGGAGCCATCACCACGTCAAGGCCATCCAGCACGTCCCGCTTGAAACGCACCAGAGCCTCCGCGTTCTCCACCACGTCGTCAGCATCCAGCCACATGAGAAAATCACGGGTTGCATGCGCAAACGATTCGTTACGTGCGGCGGAAAAGTCATCCTTCCAGAAAAAGTCGTACACATGCGGCGTATAGCGCCGGGCAATCTCCCGCGTCTCATCCTTTGAGCCGGTATCCACAATGATGATTTCATCCACCGCCTCCTTTACGCTGTCCAAACAGCGGGCAAGCGTTTCGCGTTCGTCCCGGACAATCATACACAGGCTGATCTCGGCCATCCAATCCCTCACCTTCCACGTCGTTTACACATACGTTATGAAGGGGCGGAGCCATTCTGCCCACTTCATCAGAAAAAGGTGATTGCATGGCCATCTTCAACGCGCCCTCTGGGAGGGCATCGCAAAGTGGATTTGTTGCCTGCGGGCCAGACACATTTGCGCGCTCGGCCTCCTGTGCGGATGCTTCATCGGCTTTTCGTCCGGTTGATCAGCCGCGCTTTCCGTATTCGTCCTCCTGTTCTTCCTGTTCCTCCTGTTCCAGCTCCTGCTGTCCTTCGAGGGTGATCTGTACCCCCGGCCCCACCGGACCTACGGGCCCCACCGGTCCCACCGGTCCTTCCGGCGGCGAAACGGGTCCCACCGGTCCCACAGGCGCGACGGGCGCAACGGGCGCCACCGGCCTTGCTGGCGCGACAGGTGCAACCGGTCCCACGGGTCCCACGGGCCCCACGGGCGAAACCGGTCCCGCCGGCGGAGCTACCGGCGCAACGGGTGCGACCGGCCCCACCGGCCCCACCGGCGCGGAAGGCCGTGCGGGTACCGACGGCGCGACAGGTGCAACCGGTCCCACCGGTGCGGATGGCGCGACTGGCGCGACCGGCCCCACCGGCCCCACCGGTGCGGATGGCGCGACTGGTCCTACCGGCGCGACGGGTCCCACCGGCGCAACGGGCGCCACCGGTGAAACCGGCCCTACGGGTCCCACAGGGCCCACCGGTCCCACGGGTCCCACCGGCGCAGACGGTGCAGTAGGTGCGCAAGGTCTTGCCGGTACGGACGGTGCAACGGGCGCTACCGGACCCACCGGTCCCACAGGGCCCACCGGCGCGACCGGCGCAGATGGAGCCACAGGTGCGGAAGGAGCAACCGGCGCAACGGGCGCCACCGGTGCCACAGGCGAAACCGGCCCCACCGGCGCCACAGGTGAAACCGGCCCCACCGGTCCTACAGGGCCCACCGGTCCCACTGGCCCCACCGGCGGCACTGTCCTTTCCTCCAGCCTGATGGCTGAAAGCACCGCCCCGCAGCAGCTTGCCGCCGCCAACACGCCCATCTCGCTCGCGTCTCACACCATGCTTGTGGGAAACGCCATCGCGCGTACGTCTCAGCCCTCGGAAATCAGCATCCTGACGCCGGGTCTGTACGAAATCTACTACCGTGGCGTAGCGCAGGCGACGGGTGAAGGGATCGTTTTCCCCTATACCATCTCCTCTGTCGTGGCGCTCAACGGAGTTCCTGTGGAAAACACGCGCGCCACGCGCACCGTTGCCAACGCATCTCAGGCGGTGACGCTGAGCCAGAGTACGGCGACGCTCATCCGTTCCACCGAAGTCGGCTCATTTGTGCTTCGCAGCGAGTCTCCCGGCGTCACCTGGAGCAACGTGGTTGTAATGGCCGCCAAACTGACCGACGGCATCTGATCTCCCTATCGTCCGTCATGACGGCACATAAGCGGCAGGGGGGCAGCCATGCAGGCCGCCCCCCTCAGATCGTTCAAAAACCCATGTTTTGGGGAAAGAGCCCCGTTTTTTGCGTCCTTTTGACGCCCGCAGCACTCAGAAAATGCTGCGGCATAAAGCTTTAGCGCGCTGCCCCAACCCTAGGCAAGGCACAAAGGGAAGTGCCAGCCCTATGGCACCAAAGGGAAGCATGTGTCCGGTGCACACTTGGCCCAAAGGCCCAAAGCGACCTCCAGGTGTGAGCAAGTGCAAGCGCAGTGCGCGTCGCCGCGCACTGCGACATTGGTGGAGCCCAAATGATGGAGCAGCCGGGACCGCCCCCTGTGTCCCGCGCCTAGTCAGCAACCTCGGCCTTACGCAACAGGGTTTTTCCTGCCGCACCCAAGGCGCAGGGCAACCAGGTCCCGACGGATTAAGCCGCCACAGGAGCACATCGGCAACCTGAAGGGATGGCCAGATGGCCTCCATCAAACGCCAATGTGCCTTGCCCTTTTTGAACCCTTTCCACAATCGAAGAGGCGTTCCTGCATTGGAACGCCTCTCTGATTCATTTGGCTTACAGGATGTATTCTTTTTTGCCAGCGGGGCGGCCCTTCATCTCTTCCGCTTTTTTCAGATACTTTTCGTTCTGGTTGCCCAGCACCGCATAGCTGGCGATCTTGCTCTCCTCCACGCCCGGCTGGTTAAACGCGTCGATATCCAGCAGCTCGCCCGTGTAGGCGGTGGTCATTTCAAAGAAGAACAGCAGCTGGCCGATGGTATAGGCATTGACCTCCGGAAGCACGATGGTCTGGTTCATGCGGCCGGAGCGGTAGAGGGCATACTCGGTGCCGCGGCGCTCGGCGTCGATGAGGGCATTAAGCGTCTTGCCGCCCAGGAAAGCCACATCGGGGAACTGCTCGCAGCCGTGGGAAATCTCCGTTACCGTCCGGAACTGCCCCACCTTGAGGAAGGTGATCACTTTGTCATAGGGGCCCTCGGTATAGAGCTGGAGCTGGCTGTGCTGGTCGGTCACGCCCAAAGCCTTGGCCGGGGTCTGGCCCACGTTGACAGCCATGCCCTTACGGGTTACATTCTTGCCCAGGCTCTCGGCCCACAGCTGACAGAACCAGTCCGCCATGTACTTGAGGCTGTCCGCATAGGGCATGACCACCTGTACGTTGATATCCATCTCCTGCATGGCGATGTACTGCAGCACCGCCTCCAGCAGCGCGGGATTCTTCCATACGTCGTCCGTACTGCAGCGTTCATCCATGGCCGCCGCGCCCGCGAGCATTTCGCGGATATCAATGCCGCACACGGCGGCAGGCAGCAGGCCCACGGGGCACAACTCGCTGAAACGGCCGCCCACGCTTGCGGGGATGTGGAACAGCTCAAAGCCGTTTTCCTTGGCCAGCTTGATCAAATTGCCCTTTTCACGGTCCGTGGTGGCAATGATGTGCTTGGCCCATTCCTCGCCCACTTCCTTCTTGAGCAGTTCGGAAATGATGAGGTACTGGCTCATGGTTTCCGCCGTTGCACCGGACTTGGTGATGACGTTGAAGCAGGTCTTTTTTACGTCGATCACATCCAGAAGCGCCGCCATGCGCTCGGGGTCGATGTTGTCCTCGACATAGAGGCGGGGACCGCCGCGCTTTTCGGCAGGCAGCTCGTTATAATGCAGGTGGTTGAGCGCCTGCTGGATGGCGATGGGGCCCAGCGCGCTGCCGCCGATGCCCAGCACCACAAAGGTATCAAACTGCTCGCGCACGCTCTTGGCCACACGCTCAATATGGCTGACGACTTCCTCCTGGTCGTAGGGCAACTGCATCCAGCCCAGCCAGCCGGTTCCGCGGTTCTTTTCCACATTGCGCTGGGCGGCGCTCGCCGCATCCTTCATGCCGTCCACCTGGCAGGGATCGATTCCGTATTGAAAGCCAATGACATCGCTCATCATATGATTGACGTCCAAAGCAATAGGTTCATGAAGCATCTTGCCCATTCATCCTCATCCTTTCCCATATTCATCCGATCCATGAATCAGTATACCACAAAATAGCCGGCTTGGAAAAGGGATTTTTGAGGCCGGAGCTTTTCGTGGCCTTCCAGACTTGCGAAAGACGTACAAATTGTGCTATAATGTCGAAAATGTTTTGAAATCGGGGTGGCGCTCCATGCAGACGGCTTTACCGGTGCTGGCGGTAGCGGTGTTGGTGGGGGCCGCCATTGCCCTTTTGGTCCGGGACAGGCGGCAGCAGCAGCGGCTGCGGCTACGCATTAAAAAGCTGTATGCCTCCCAGCTCTTCGAGGATATGCTTCCCCTGCTTCAGGCCTGCCGCAAACGTCCGCTGGAGCAGCTGATCGTGGACAAGACCGGCGTGGTAATGCGTTATCTGCACTTTGCGGGTGGCGAATCCGCCTTTTTGATGCGTCCCAATGGCTACCGTTACCTATCGCCCGACCAGCAGGAGGCCCTGCGCGCCGTGCTGGAAGAGTGTCTGCCCAAGATTCGGGATTCGCAGCTCTATCACCTGAGCCGCCAGCGCATTCGCCTGCTCAACGGGCAGGTGGAATATGCCTACCGCTACACCATTTCCAACGCCTATAAGGCGCGCCTGTCCCGCGCGCCGTATTACGACGGCACGCTCCAGCCCCGCTCATGGTAACAGGCGGCCCGCCTTAATGGGGGTTTCCAGACGGCTCTCCACATACCGGCGCAGCATGTCAAACAGCATGCCTGCGCCGGTATTTTTCTGCGGCACCAGGCCCCGGCGGAGGGTCTGACTCATCCAGGCGATCTGATCGCGCGTAACAGGAAACGTGGCGCGGGAGGCACAGGCCGGGCAGCACAGTCCGCCCGCGGCAATATCCATGCGTCCCCCCTCGCTCACATCCAGCGGGGTGCGGCAGTGCGCGCAACGGCTCAGCCGCGGTCGGTAGCCCATCGCATCGGCAAAGAGCAGCAAAAATGCCGTGGTCGTTTCCAGGGCATCCGCCTCATCATCATAAGCCAGGTAGTACAGCCCCTTGAGCAGCAGGGCGTACAGGTCTTCAGCGGCCTGTCCGGGCTGAACCGCCGCGGCGCACAGTCCGGCCATGTAGCTGGCGCAGGTCAGGCGGTAGGGGTCCAGCCGGAGCGGATAGAAGGTATCCTGCAGGGCGCAGGAGGTCAAAACCGCACGCTCATTTTTCTCGAACAGCACGAACTCACCGCTCACAAACAGCTCGCTGGCAGGCATCAGCGGGCTTTTGGGCCTCCGGCAGCCCCGCGACAGCAGATCCACCCTGCCCAGCCGGGGACTGAGCAGGGTAAGCATGCGGTCGTGGTCGCGGTAATTGGCATAGCGCAGCACGATACCGGGCGTGGTGATAGCGGGCATGCGGGCTCCTCCTTTCCGGGGTATGAAAAACCCCCTCGCGCCATGCGGCTGCTAGAGGGGGCAGAAAAGTGCGCGAAGCTCAGCCCTTCACGGTCTCCACCAGCTTGGTGAAAGCGGCGGGATCGTTCACGGCGATATCGGCCAGCATCTTGCGATTGATGGTGATGTTGCGCTGCTTGAGGCCGTTCATCAGCACAGAATAGCTGATGCCGTTCATGCGGGCGGCAGCGTTGATGCGGGTAATCCACAGGCGGCGGAAATCGCGCTTGCGCATCTTACGGCCTTCATAGGCATAGCGCAGGCTGCGGCGCACCTGTTCGCTGGCGGCGCGGTACTGCTTGGACTTGGCGCCATAGTAACCCTTGGCCAGCTTGAGCATCTTGCGGCGCTTCTTGTGGGCGTTTACAGCTCCTTTAATACGTGCCATTTTTTTATCCTCCTTGAATCGTTAGCAAAGCTTATTTGTAGGGCAGCAGCTTGCGGATGGTGCGCGCCTCGGCCGCATTGTCCACAACGCCGTCCGCGCGCAGGTGGCGGGTACGCTTGGTGGTCTTCAAATGCACCTGATGGTTGGCGTTCATCTGCTTATGCGTCACTTTGCCGTTCTTCGTGAAGGAAAAACGCTTGGCTGCGCCACGATGGGATTTCTGCTTGGGCATAGGGGTTGTCCTCCTTCCGTGTGCTATCCGTATCCGCCCGCGGGGAAATGTACACCCGCGGGCGCGGGATGGCCGTTTGTCCGGTCAAATCATGTTTTCGCTTTCGCGCTTGACCTTTTTCTTGGGCTGGGGCTTGAGCTCGCGCTTTTCAGCCTCGCTCGCCTTGGCCGCCTGCGCGGCGGCGTGCTTTTCCTTGCGCTGCTGGCTCTTTTCAGCAAAGCTTTTCTTTTCGGCCTTTGGCGCAAGGATCATAATCATGTGGCGGCCTTCCAGCATGGGGCGGCGCTCAATGGTGCCGTATTCCTCGATGCGGGCGGCGAAATCCTGCATGATCTTCAGGCCGATGTCCGCGTGTGCGATCTGGCGGCCCCTGAAACGGATGCTCACCTTCACCTTATCGCCATCCTGAAGGAACTTGACGGCATTTTTGAACTTGGTCTGCACGTCGTTTTCCTCGATGGTGGCGGAAAGCTGCACTTCCTTGAGGGTGACGATGCGCTGGTTCTTGCGCAGCTCGCGTTCGCGCTTGGACTGCTCGTAGCGGTGCTTGTCGTAGTCCATCAGCTTGCACACGGGCGGCTGGGCGCCCGGCACAATCTTGACCAGATCAAGATTCTGCTGTTCGGCCAGCTGCAACGCCGCCTGCGTGGACATCACGCCCAGCTGCGTGCCGTCGGTGGCGACCACGCGCACCTCTCTGTCGCGGATTTCTTCGTTGATCATCGGCTCGTTGATATCCATACACCTCCAAAAATTGAACGGTAGCGCCTTTGTGCCACGCACAAAAAAACGCCGGGCATGCCAGCCCGCCGTATCACGACCCCCCATGGACTTACGTGCCATGACCGGCGCAAGATGTTCGCGCGGTGAGAAGCGGGCGGCTTCTGCTTACGAAGGTTAGTATAGCACGCCGCGCGTGGGTTGTCAACGGGATTTTGGTTCCGCCTCAAATTTACAATTCATTCACACCCAGGGGCCCGGCGCATGGTATGATAGGGTGAGGCGGATTTCCGCCCATCCTGCAGACAGGAGGGCATGTGCCCTTGATTGAGATTGAAAACGTATCCAAGCGCTACGGGAGCGTGCGGGCGCTGGAGAATGTGAGCCTGCGCATGGAGGGCAGCGGCATCATGGGCCTGCTGGGACAGAACGGCGCGGGCAAGACCACGCTGATCAACATCCTGACCGGTTACCTGGCGCCCACCTCCGGCCGTGCGCTCCTGGGCGGTCACGACCCGCTCATGGAGCCAGGCGAGGCCAAGCGGCACCTGGGGTATCTGCCCGAGCAGCCGCCCCTGTACGACGAGATGACCGTGCGTGAATACCTGCGTTTTGTGGCCGCGCTCAAAGGCGTTGCAGCCAGGGCCATCCCCGCCCACGTGGACGAGGTGATGGAGCTGACGGGCCTAACCTCCATGCAAAGCCGCCTGCTGGGGCACCTGAGCAAGGGCTTCCGACAGCGCGCGGGCATGGCACAGGCCCTGTGCGGCGACCCGGACGTGCTGGTGCTGGACGAGCCCACCGTGGGGCTGGACCCCCGGCAGATCACCGAAATCCGCGCGCTGATTCACACGCTGGGCAAGAGCCACACCATCCTCTTTTCCTCGCACATCCTGAGCGAGGTCCAGCAGCTGTGCGACCACGTGGTGATTCTGGACCACGGCCAGGTCAAGCTGGACGCCGCTCTCGCCCAGCTCAGCGCACCGGAGGACATAACGGTGCTGCTGACCGTGGATGCTCCGGAAGCGGCCATCCTGAGCCGGCTTAGGCAGCTGGAAGGCGTGCGCCGCGCGACCGTGCAGCCCGCCGCACAGAGCGGCTGCACGAGCGTGCTTTTGCAGTTTCACCGCGAGTTGGAGCCGGAGCGGCGGCTGTTTGCGCTGCTCAGCGGGCTGAACATTCCCATCTTGCACCTCTCGCGCGTAGGCGACAGCCTGGAGCAGGTGTTCTTGAACGTGATTTCGCAATAGGAAAGGAGCCTTTCCGTGTTCACCATCTTCAAGCGCGACTTTCTGGCCTATTTCCGCACGCCGGTGGGCTATGTGTTCATGGGGGTGTTTCTCACGCTCTCCGGCCTGATTTTTTACCTTTATAATCTGCAAAATCTCTCCGGCGACCTGCTGACCTTCCTGTCACAGCTGACGCTGCTGGTGATGCTGCTTTCGCCGCTGCTGACCATGCGCCTGATCTGCGAGGACCGGCAGAAGCGCACCGATCAGCTGATTTTTACCAGCCCGGCGGGCCTGGGCAGCGTGGTGCTGGCCAAGTACCTGGCCGCCGCCTGCGTGATGCTGATTACGGTGCTTTTGACCAACGTGTATACGCTGGTCATCGCGCTGGGCGGCACGGTGTATGCGGGCGAATGGTTCGTGGGGTATACGGGGTTTCTCCTGCAAAGCCTGTCCTTTCTGGCGCTGGACCTGTTTGTGACCTGCTTTGCCAAAAACCAGATGACCGGCGCGCTGGCGGCTTTCGGAGCCAATTTCGTGCTGTGGATGGCTGATTTGCTGGCAACCAGTCTTACTGTGGACTGGCTGGCGGATGCGCTCAACTTTCTGAGCCTCTATGACCGCTACGAGCCCTTCCGGCTGGGACAGTTCAGCTATGCGGCCGCGCTGTTCTTCCTCACCTTTATCGCGGCATGTCTGGTGTGCGCCGCGCGCGTTCTGGATGCGCGGCGCTTTTCGGAGGGGGGCGCGGCATGAAAAAGCGGCTTTCGTCTCTGCTTCTGCGCTTTCGCCAGCCCAAGTGGCGCCACGGCAAGTTGGGAGCGCTGCTGGTGGCTGGCTTCCTGGCGATCTGCGTGCTGGTGAACGTCTTTGTTCAGGCACTGGAGGATGAATATGGCTGGCGCACGGACCTGAGCTTCAACGCGTACGCCACCACCGGCGAGCAGACGCGCGCCGTGCTGGACCGTCTGGAAAACGATGTGGACCTCTACCTGCTCTACCAGAGCGGCGCGGAGGATACGCAGCTGCTCCAGCTGCTCAACCGCTACGCCGTGCTCAGCGACCGCGTGACCGTCAAGGAGACTGATATCGCGCAGAATCCCGGCATTCTCACGCGCTTTCCCGGCGACACGGACAAGACCGCCCAGGCCGACAGCGTCATCGTCAGCTGCGACGCCACGGGCCGCTACAAGATTCTGGACTATACCGACTTTCTGACCCAGGGGTACGACATCGAATCCGGCACCTTCCAGCCGGAGGGCCTGTCCTATGAAAAATCGCTGACGGAGGCCATCGCTTCCGTAGCGCAGACGGACCCGCCGACGGTGGGCGTTTTGCAGGGGCACGGAGAGCTTACCCCGGATGCGCTGGAGCTGCTGCTGTCGTTTCTGGAGAGCAACGGCTACGACCATGTAACCGTCGATTTGTCCGCCGAAGGCGCCCTCACGGACGTGGCCCTGCTGCTCATTGCCTCGCCGCAGAAGGATTTCAGCGACACCGAGCTTGAAGAGATCAATGAATTTGCCAAGGAAGGCGGCAGCCTGTTCATCACCCGCGACTACACCGACCCGCTGGACAGCATGCCCA
>ERZ857984.1239-NODE-1239-length-22240-cov-6.279874_pt1 | contig 22240 bp, 19 predicted proteins | sample MGYA00519914_ERZ857984 | MGnify/ENA primary metagenome ERZ857984 (study PRJEB31778, sample SAMEA3449417) | human gut metagenome | biome: human gut; feature: human-associated habitat; material: faeces | place: United Kingdom | collected 2010/2012 ... | reverse complement strand
GCCGACACCGTATTTTTTGATGGCGTTGGCCGCGTCCACCGTCACCTGGTCGTCGGTTTCGTCCCGATGGGGCAGCCCCAGGTCGTAATACTCGCACTTGAGGTCCACAAAGGGGAGCAGCAGCTTGTCCTTGATGCCCTGCCAGAGGATGCGGGTCATCTCGTCCCCGTCCATCTCGACGAGGGGTGTGGTCATAGCAATCTTTTTCATAGGTACCTCCAAAGGATAAAATTAACGAAAGGGATAAAAGGGCGGCCGCAGCCCGGGCCGGTATCCCGGCCTGGCGGCGTACGCCGCTACTTGAGCCGCACCGAAACCAGCCGGTTATTGCCCGTGCTGGACGGGGTGGACTGCACCTCCAGGATCCCCAGGGATTTCACGAAGGGGGTCAGCTTCTTGAAGCCGTAGTTGCGCACGTCGAATTCGGGGAACCGCTTGGGCAGCCGGTTGCCGATTTCGGCGATGGGGATCCACTCGTCTTCGTCGGACGCCTCGTCCACAATGGAGAGGATCGCCTTTTTGATGGTGGCCAGCGGGGTGACCTTGGACTCCACCGTTTCCACCGGGGCGGGAGCGGGCGCCTTCCGGGACGGAGCCGGCTCCGGCTCCGGTTCGGGCTTGGCCGCCGCCTGCTCCAGCACCTCCAGGTATTTGAACTTGTTGCAGGCGGCGATAAAGGGCTTGGGCGTTTTGCGCTCGCCCATGCCGATCACCATCATGCCGCCCTCGCGCAGGCGGCTGGCAAGGCGGGTAAAATCGCTGTCGGACGAGACCAGGCAAAAGCCTTCTACCTTGCCGGAATATAAAATGTCCATTGCGTCAATGATCATGGCCGAGTCGGTGGCGTTTTTGCCGGTGGTATAGCTGTATTGCTGGATGGGCGTGATCGAGTGGTCCAGCAGAACGTTTTTCCAGCTGGCCATGTTCGGGCTGGTCCAGTTGCCGTAAATGCGCTTGTAATTGGCCACCCCCTCGTTGGATACCTCGTCCAGAATGATTTTTACGTATTTGTCCGATACATTGTCCGCGTCGATGAGCACCGCGAACCGGCGGTCGATGGGCATGCACAGGCCCCCTTTCTGGTTTCATAGAACCAGTATACCACACAATGGGGCAAAGCGGCGCAAAAAACGCAGAGCAGGGCCATTTTGCTGGTAAACAGGCCCCTTGTGTGTTACAATAAATGCGTGTTTGCGATTGGGGCATTGACAACCGGTCCAAACTGTACCATAATGGTATAGGTAAAAGTTACCGGGGCGTTCTGCCCCGTGAAAGCCCCCCCGCCGGGGGCAGGGAGAGAGGAAGGAAAACACCATGCTGAAACTGGAGCACCTGGCCTGGGCAGTGCCCGGCGGCGAGGATATCATCAAGGAGATCGACCTGGAGCTGGGCGACGGCAAGCTGATCGTGGTTACCGGCCCCAACGGCGGCGGCAAGACCACCCTAGCAAAGCTGATCGCCGGGGTGGAGACCGCCACCGGCGGCCGCATTTTGTTCAACGGGCAGGACATCACCGGCATGGACGTGACCGAGCGGGCCCGGCAGGGCATCGCCTACGCGTTCCAGCAGCCGGTGCGGTTCAAGGGGCTTTCGGTGCGGGACCTGCTGGAGCTGGCGGCCGGCGGCCGGCTGGACGAGGCCGCCCTGTGCGGGCTGCTGGGCAAGGTGGGGCTGTGCGCCAACGAGTACATTGACCGGGAGCTGAACGCCAGCCTTTCGGGCGGGGAGATCAAGCGCATCGAGATCGCCAGCGTGCTGGCCCGCGAGGCGCAGCTCTCGATTTTTGACGAGCCGGAGGCCGGCATCGACCTGTGGAGCTTTGCCCGCCTGGTAGAGACCTTTGAGGAGCTGCGGCGCAACGAGAGCGGCACCCTGCTGGTGATCAGCCACCAGGAGCGCATTCTCTCGATCGCCGACGAGATTGTGGTGATCGCCGAGGGCCGCGTGCGGGAGTACGGCCCCCGCAACGAGATCCTGCCCACCCTGCTGGCGGGCGAAAAAGCGGTGCGGTGCCCGCTGGAAAAGGAGGATGCACGGGTATGAACCAGATCACAGACGAATTGCTGCGCATTATTTCCAGCTTTAAAGACGGCACCTTCCACGGCGCCTATAATATCCGGGAGGACGGCCAGTGCGCGGGCCGCCAGTCCAGCGAGAACATCCAGATCGACTCGAAGCAGGACGCGCCGGGGCTGGAGATCCACATTAAGCCCGGCACCAAGGGCGAGACCGTGTACATTCCCGCCTGCGTGACCCACGCGGGCTTTGACGACCTGGTGTACAACGATTTCTTTGTGGGCGAAGGGGCCGACGTGATTATTGAGGCCGGGTGCGGCGTGCACAGCGACGGCGAGGAGGAGGCCCGGCACAACGGCATCCACCGATTTATCCTGGAAAAGAACGCCCACGTGGTGTACAAGGAAAAGCACATTGCCAACGGCGCGGGCAGCGGCGCCAAAAAGATCGATCCGGTTACCGACGCAGAGCTGGCCGAGGGCGCGTGCCTGGAAATGGACACCGTGCAGCTGGGCGGCGTGACCACCACCACCCGCAAGACCCGGGCCGTGCTGCAAAAGAACGCCCGGCTTGTGGTGCGCGAGCGCATTATGACAAATGGCGACGAGTTTGCCCGCACCGATTTTGTGGTGCGGCTGGAGGGAGAGGGCAGCGCCGCGGATCTGGTGAGCCGCAGCGTGGCGCGCGGCAATTCCCGGCAGGAGTTCGCCTCCACCATCAAGGGCAACGCGCCCTGCACCGGCCACTCCGAGTGCGACGCCATTCTGGCCGAGAACGGCACCGTGCTGGCGCAGCCGGGCCTGGAGGCAAACCATGTGGACGCGGCCCTGATCCACGAGGCCGCCATTGGCAAGATCGCGGGCGAGCAGCTTTTGAAGCTGCGCACCCTGGGCCTGACCAGCGAAGAGGCCGAGGAACGGATCATCCAGGGCTTTTTGAAGTAAAACAGAAAAAGGGGCGGCGCTTCCGGAACGGGAAGCGCCGCCCCTTTTTGCGAAGTACCTTACAGAAGAACAGCGGACCTTTGGTACCCCACACCGGACAAGAAACACGCAGGCCCCCGGCAAGTTCCGGGGGCCTGCGTGCAGTTTGGAGAAAACGGATCAGGTTGCGCATACCTCCTGATGGCTGGCAGGTGGTATGCAGGTTGTGGTTAGCTACATCTAACCACGAGTTCAGAATACCATGCTTTTAAACGCCTGTCAAGCTTTTAAAGCCAAAACGAAAAATTTGGGGGCGATGGATACCATCCGCCGCGAGGCCGCTTTTTGTGCGGGGACAACAAAAATGCCGCCCTTTGGGGCGGCATTTTAAGCCTAAGAGGTGAGCTCCACCCCGGCCAGGGGAACCAGATACTCGGTTTTGTAGGCGGCAAGCTGGGCGTTGAAGGCGGGGTCCTCGCCCGCAAGCAGCCGGGCCTTGCGGGTGTGAGCGTCCAGGTCTTCGGCTTCGTCGCCGATGATGCGGGCCGCGATGTTGGAGCAGTGATCCGAGATGCGCTCCAGATTGGTGAGCACGTCCAGGTACACGATGCCCGGCTCGATGCTGCACTCGCCGGCTTTCAGGCGGCCGATGTGCTTTTCGCGCACGATCTCGCACATGCGGTCCACCGTTTCTTCCAGCGGCTCCACCTTTTCGGCCTGGCTCAGGTCGGCGTTGAAAAACGCCGCGTTGCTGAGCGCCTGCACCCGCTCCACCGCGCCGAACAGCAGCGCGGATTCCTGCCGGGCCAGGGAAGAAAAGGCGAGCTCCTGATCGTGCAATTGCTGGGCGCACTCCATCAGATTGACCGTGTAATCGCCAATGCGCTCGTATTCGGTGGTGAATTTGAGCAGCTCGCTCACGGCGCGGCCCTCGCTTTCGGTCACCTCGTGGTCACTGATCTTGATGAGATAGTCGCTGATGGCAACCTCCATCTTGTCCAGCAGTTCTTCCCGGTGGGTTACGTTGGCCGCTGTTTCAGAGTCGTACCGGTCGAACAGGCCGACCACCTTTACAAAGTTCGAGTGGGCACGGCTTGCCATTTTTTCCACCGCGCTTTTGGCCTGCTGCAGCGCCACGGCCGGGCTTTGCAGCAGGCGTTCGTCCAGCACAGGCATGGAGAGGTCCAGCTCTTCGCCGGGCTTGTCGCGCACGGTGAGCCGGGCAAGGCGCACCAGCAGGGCGGTAAAGGGGAAAAAGCACAGGGTGGCCAGCACGCTGGTGAGGGTGTTGATGTTGGCGATGCTGCCTTTATTGAGAACCGAGTTCCAGAAAGGCAGGCCGAACAGCCCCTGCCCCAGCTGGATCAGCGCCAGAAACACCACCGAACTGATCACGTTGAAATACAAGTGGATCACGGCGCTGCGCTTGGCGTTTTTGCTGGCCCCCATGGCTGCCACCAGGGGAGTGAAGGCGGTGCCGATGTGCGCGCCCAGAATGATGGGGATGGCATTGCCGAAGTTCACCACACCCGTGGTGGAGAGCGCCTGCAAAATGCCCACGCTGGCCGAGGAGGACTGCACCGCCACCGTTACCGCCATGCCTGCCAGCACGCCCAGCGCCGGGTTTTGCAGGGTGGAGAACAGGTGCACGAAGGCCGGGCTCTCCCGCAGGGGGGCCACCGCGCCCTCCATGGCGAACATGCCGGTGAACAGAATGCCGAAGCCCAGCATGATCTGGCCGATGTTTCGCTTTTTGGGGCTTTTGAAAAATACGAACAGCACCGCCCCGATGAACGCCACCACCGGGCTGAAGGTGCTGGGCTGGATGAGGGTGAGCAGCAGGCTGTCGCCCGAGATATCGGCCAGGCGGATGAGCTGGCCGGTGACCGTGGTGCCGATGTTGGCCCCCATGATGACCCCCACGGCCTGGGTGAGATCCAGGATGCCGCTGTTTACCAGGCCCACCACGATCACGATGGTGCCGCAGCTGCTTTGGATCACGCCGGTGATCAGGGTGCCCAGCAGCACCCCACGCAGGGTGTTTGCGGTGAGCTTTTGCAGCACGGCCTGCATCTGGCCGCCCGCCAGCTTTTCCAGCCCCGACCCCATAATGGACATGCCGTACAAAAACAGCGCCACGCCGCCTGCAAGGTCGATCACGTCGAAAACGGACATTAAAACTGCCAGCCTCCCTGCGCCGGCGCCGGGGCGCCGCGTAAAGTTTGGGTAAATTTGTGTAAAATCGCCGTAAACACACACATTATACCATTGCGCCGGGGGCGAGGGCAAGCAAAATGAGCATAAAAACGCCCCCGAAGTTTCTTCTTCGGGGGCGGGGAAACGGGTTCAGGCCCCGGCGATGCCCAGGGGGGCCAGATATTTGCTTTTGGCGGCGGCAAGCCCGGCGTTGAACGCCGCATCCTGGCCGGCCAGCAGGCCCGCCTTGCGGGCGTGGGCGTCCAGATCGTCGGCCTCCATGCCCACGATGCGGGCCGCCACGTTGGAACAGTGGTCCGAAACGCGCTCGGCATTGGTGAGCAGGTCCAAAAACACGATGCCGCTCTCGATGCTGCACTCGCCGGCTTTCAGACGGCCCAGGTGCCGTTCGCGCAGCGCGTCGCACATTTGGTCCACCGCTTCTTCCAGCGGCTCCACCCGGGCGGCCAGGGCGGCGTCGTTCTGGCGGAACGCGCCGTCGGCCAGTTCCAGCGTTTCGCACACCGCAGCCCGCAGCAGCTCCAATTCCCGGCGGGCCTGTTTGGAAAAGGTGAGCTCCTGCTCTTTTGCCTGCCGGGCGCACTGCAGGATGTTGATGGAATAATCGCCGATGCGCTCGTATTCCGAGATAAACTTGAGCAGCTCGCTGACCTGGCGGCTTTCGGTTTCGCTGAGCTCCTGGTCGCTGATCTTAATAAGGTAAGAGGTGATGGAAACCTCCATCTTGTCCAGCAATTCTTCGCGGGTGTTGATGCTGACGGTGGTTTCCTCGTCGTATTTTTCAAGCTGCCCAAAGGCTTTGCCAAAGTTGGCGGCCGCGCGGGAGGCCATTTTTTCCACCGCATTTTTGGCCTGCTGCAGGGCCACGGCCGGGCTGTTGAACAGGCGTTCGTCCAGCACGGGCATGGAAAGATCCTGCGCCTCGCCCGGGTGCGAGGGGATGGTGCGCTCGGCCAGCCAGGCCAGCACCCTGGTAAAGGGGATGAACAGCAGCGTGACCAGCACGTTGAACAGGGTGTGGAAGTTGGCGATGTCGCCTTTATTCATCACCTCATTCCAGAACGGAAACAGCCCGGCGGCTTTTAACCCGTAGACCGCGCCCAAAAACAACGTGGTGCCGATGATGTTGAAGTAAAGGTGCACAATGGCGCTGCGCTTGGCGGCGGTGGAAGCCCCGATCGAGGCCAGAAGCGGGGTGGAGCAGGTGCCGATGTTCTGCCCCAGGATAATGGGGATGGCGCTGCCCCAGGTGATGGCGCCCGTGGCCGAGAGCGCCTGAAGAATGCCGATGCTGGCCGAGGAGGACTGGATGGCCACCGTGACCAGCGCACCCACCAAAACGCCCAGCACGGGGTTTTGCAGGGTGGAAAAGAGCTGCAAAAACAGCGGGCTGTCCCGCAGGGGGGTCACAGCGCCCTCCATGGTGAACATGCCGGTGAACAGGATGCCGAAGCCCAGCATGATCTGGCCCACGTTGCGCTTTTTGGGGCTTTTGAAGAACACGAACAGCACCGCCCCGATGAACGCCACCACCGGGCTGAAGGTGCTGGGCTTGAGCAGGGTGAGCAGCCAGCCGGAGCCCGAGATATCCGAAAGGCGGATGAGCTGGCCGGTGACCGTGGTGCCGATGTTGGCGCCCATGATGATGCCGATGGCCTGGGTCAGGCTTAGAATGCCGCTGTTCACCAGGCCCACCACGATCACGGTGGTGCCCGAGGAGGACTGGATGAGGCCGGTGATCACCGCGCCCAGCAGCACCGCCTTGGGCACCGAGCTGGTGAGCCGCTGTAAAATAGATTCCAGTTTGCCGCCCGCCAGCTTTTCGAGCCCTGTGCCCATAATGGTCATGCCGTACAAAAACAGCGCCAGGCCGCCCGCAAGGTTGAAGACGTTAAAAATGGTCAAAGCAATGTTCCCTCCCGTGTTGTGCCAAGGCTTAAACGTTTGCAAGGCAATCATACCATCTGGCCGCAGCACGGGCCAGCAGATGAAATCATATTTTACATACATTTTACCCAAAAAGCGGCTCCGGGCAGCCATTGGGATAAAAATACACAAAATCCACGCTAAAAACCGCAAAAAACAGGAAAAGGAAGCACCCCTATTATTAAAGGTATAAAAGGGCGCAAAAAGCCCCGGCGCGTTTTGTGCGCCGGGGCAAAGGGCAAGAGCCCGCTTACAGGGGGGCCACCGTGTAGCCGGCGGCCCGCAGGCCGTCGATCAGCCGGCCCAAAATTTCACTGTTCGTGGCCATGGGGTGCAGCAGGTAGATCGCGCCCGGGTGGGCGGCGCTCAGCGCGTTTTGCAGCGCCTCGGCGGGATCGGGCTGGTTTTCAGGATCCCAGTCCACCGTGGCGTAGCTCCAGAACACGCTGTACATGCCCTCGTTTGCCGCCAGGGCCAGAAGCTGCTCGCTGAACACCCCCTCGGGGAAGCGGAATACCGCCGGCCGCTGGCCGTACAGCTGCTCGAATTCATCGTTGAAGCCGGTGATCTCGGCGCGGGCCTCGCTGAGGGTGAGGGTGGTCATGTCCTTATGGGTGGCGGAATGGCTGCCCACGGTGTGCCCTTCGTCCAGCATGCGGCGCACGGTGTCCGGGTGATTGCGGGCGTAGCTGCCCACCAGGAAAAAGGTGGCCTGGGCCTGCTTTTCGGCCAGTGTGTCCAGAATGGCGCCGGAAAAGCCGGTTTCGTAGCCAAAGTCGAAGGTGAGGTAAACCGTGGGCTGGGCCGGGTCGGGCGCAAGGAACAGGCCGCCGTATTGAGCGTATTTTTCCCGGTAAGCCACCGATCCCACCGGCTGGTTCAGCTCGTTCACCTGCTTGCCCTGGCCCCAGGGAAGGCGCTCGGTGCTTAAAGCCTCCAGCTCGAAGGGGCCGAGGGCGGGGTAGCCCGGCCGGGCTGCGGCGGGCAGGGCGGTGGGTTCGGGCGTGGGCTGCGGGGCGGCAGAAACGGCGGGCGCGGGGCTGGCTGTGGGCGCGGCGCTTATCACCGGCTGCGGCGCAGACGAAGCCCCCGGCCCCGCGCCCGGCAGCAGGGCAAAGCCCCCCACCGCCAGCGCCAGCAGGCACACCGCCAGCAGAATACCAAGCACGCCCCATTTTCGGTTCATTTGTTCAGTCTCCTTCCAACACGGTCACAGTGGCCTTGGCGGGCAGGCAGGCGGCCCAGTCGCCGTCTTTGCCGAGCCAGCCGTAGCCCTCGCACACATGGTCCGGGCAGGGGGAATCGACAAAGGCGATTTTGCCGCCCTTTACTTCCAGGTGGATGGTGTAATAGCCGGTGTCCAGGTCGTAGCGCTGGTCCTGGTCCAGCGGGATCTCCATGCGCTGGCCCGCGTCGCCGTAGGTGAGCACCGCCACCGCCCCGGCGGCGCGCCCGCGCAAAAACAGAAACAGCACGGCGGCCACCGCCAGCAGCACGGCGGCGAAGATCAGGTTGGCTTTCATGCCTTTTTTATCCTTCATGGGTGGGTCCCCCTTGCAAAACGTGTATTTTTTCCATTATAACAGAAAAAACGCCTGTGCACCATGGTTCCCAAGCCCAGCCCAGGGTGGTATAATAACCATATTATCAGCATTGCCAAACAGAAAAGGAGATAGACAGCCAATGTTTTTTGAAAAATACGGCCCCCTGGCCGACGCCTATGTGGCCGAGAATGAGCAGAATGTGATCGCCGCCATCAAGCGGCTGGTGGATGTGCCCAGCGTGGAGGGCGCGCCCGAGCCGGGCAAGCCCTTTGGCCCCGGCCCCGCCGCCGCCCTGGCCGAGGGCCTGGCCCTGGCAAAGGAACTGGGTCTTGCCACCCACAACGCAGACAACTACATCGGCTGGGCCGAGCTGCCCGGCACGGGCGATAAGCAGGTGGCCACCATCACCCACCTGGACGTGGTGCCCCAGGGCAACGGCTGGACCGCCGACCCCTTTGACATGCAGGTGAAGGACGGCTGGCTGATCGGCCGCGGCGTGGCCGACGACAAGGGCCCCAGCGTGCTGTGCCTGTACGCCCTGAAGTTTTTAAAGGATAACGCCGTGCCCCTGCGCCACAGTGTGCGCGCGCTGCTGGGCGCCAACGAGGAGACCGGCATGGCGGATGTGGACTACTACCTCAAAAACTTTGCCGCGCCGGACTTTTGCTTTTCGCCGGACGCCGAGTTCCCGGTGTGCCACGGCGAAAAGGGCGGGTTCAACGGCAGCCTGGTGAGCGGCGAGCTGCACGGAAACATTCTGGAATTTGAGGGCGGCGTGGCCCACAATGTGGTGCCGGACCGGGCGGCCTGCCTGGTAAAAGCGGATATCACGGCGCTGACCGGGCGCGAGGGTATCACCCTGGAGGCCGAAAACGGCGCGGTGCGCATTCGCGGCTGGGGCAAGGGCGGCCACGCGGCCATGCCGGCGGGCACGGTGAACGCCATTGGCCTGATCGTGGATTACCTGCTGGACAACCGCCTTTGCACCCCGGAGGAAGAGGCGTACCTGAAGGTGCTGCAAAAGCTGCACCACGCCACCGACGGCAGCGGGATGGGCATTGCCGCAAGCGACGAGGTGTTCGACCCGCTCACCATCATTGGCGGCATGATCAAGCTGGAGGGCGGCCGCCTTTGGCAGGACCTGGACTGCCGCTACCCCACCGCCATTACCGGCGCCGAGATCGAGCGGCGGCTGAACGAGGCCGGGGCGGGCGCGGCCACTGTGCGCCAAGCCCGCTGGAGCGAGCCGTTTTACATTGAGGCAGGCGACCCCGCTATTCAGGCGCTGCTGGACACCTATAACCAGGTGACCGGCGAACACGGCAAGCCCTTTACCATGGGGGGCGGCACCTATGCCCGGCACTTCCCCCGGGCGGTAAGCTTTGGCCCCGAGCGGGCGGATCTGGCCCTGCCGGAGTTTGCGGGCCCCATGCACGGCGCCAATGAGGGCGCGAACATTGCCCACCTGATGCAGGCGCTGAAGATTTACATTCTGGCGCTGCTGCGCCTGCAGGACCTGGAGCTGTGAGCCGAGAAGTGCAAAAAATCCAGCGGGCCGCCCAGTGGGGGCGGCCCGCACTTTTTTACGCGTTTTATGTGGGAGATTTGTGGGTTTTGCGTACAATTTGTCAGATATGGGAATCGATTGACAATAAAACGACCTGTGTGTTATTGTAAAATAAAGCTTTTTCGGCGGTAAAAAATGGAGTGAAAATCAACTTTTGGAGGATATCAATGCGTTTTGCGGTGTGCGACAACCAACAAAAATTTGTGGACAGGGCCATGGAAGCGGTGCGGCGCTATGTGACCGAAAAGGGCGAAACGTTCGAGGGCGAAGGCTTTACCGACCCGGAGACCCTGACGGCATGCTGCCGCCGGGAACTGTTCGACGCGATCGTGCTGGATGTGGAGATGCCCGGAAAGAACGGTATTGAAACCGCGCAGGAAATTGGCAGGGTACAGCCTCATACGCCTATCATTTTTTTGACATCGTTTATCCAATACGGCCCGGAGAGCCTGAAGGTGAATGCGTTCCGCTATGTTTTGAAGCAAAATTTCGAGGTGGATTTCCCCGATGCGCTGGACGCGCTGTGGCAAAAGCTGTTTCCACCCCGGCACACCCTCTGGCTGGATGTGGATGGGCGCCGCCAGGAATTTGAGGTGGAGCAGATCGTGAGCATTGAAGTGCAGTCGCATGTTTTAAAAGTGTGCCTGGCAGGTGTGGAACAGCCGGTTTCGGCGAAGGGGCCCACGCTCACCGACTTGGCCGAAATGCTGGAGCCAAAAGGGTTTGTGCGCCCCCACAACAGTTTTCTCATCAATATGGCGCATATTTGCCGCATTGAAAAGGATGTTTTTGTTTTGGATAGCGGCAGTGTGATCCGGGGCAGCCAGCGGTATTATGTGGAAGCCAGGCGACACTATGTGCTTTGGAGGGGGGAACGACTGTGAGCGATTTTTACAGCGCGCTGATCAGCACGGGGATCATGCTGGCCGAAGCCTGGGCCATGGTGCTGACTTGGGACGCGTTCGCCCTGCGCCGCCGCACCGGTTGGAAGTTTTGGGGCGCCGTTCTGGCGGTAACGATTTTCAATGCATTCTTTTTGAATTTTCATGAATATGGACATCTTACAAAGGCTCTTTATACAATTTGTATATGGTTTGTCTTTGTCCTGATTTTGTATACAGGTAAATGGTATGTGCGGCTGTTTGCATCGGTGACAGCTATTGTAATGCTACAAACGGTAGATACGGCAGTATTTGCCGCTTGCTCTGTGCTAGCGGATGTCCCTACCGCTGACCTTTTTGAGGGCTATACTTCCTTTATGATCTTGGTCACGCTGAGCAAGACGTTGGAAATTTTGCTGGCATATATCTTCAAGCGCCGGTTTGGCCGCAGGCTGGGCTACCCGCAAAAGGATTGGCGTTCCTGGCTGCAAACGCTGCCTTTGCCCCTCACAGCCTGCGGCTTCATGGCGGCGTCTGTGGGATTTGCGCAAAAATATCCCGACAGCGCGCCGGCTTTGTTGGGGTGTTCGGCAGCGCTGCTGCTTGCCAGCATTCTGCAGGTGTCGATCGTGGGGCAGTTGGACAAGCAGCGCGCTGCACAACAGGAACAGCAGAGGCTGCGGCAAAACCAGGAGTGGCAACAGGAGCGCACCCAGGCGCTGCGCACGGCTTACGCGGACCAGCGCCGCCTGACCCACGATTTTCAAAATCATCTATTGCTGCTGCTGGGCTTGCTGCACCAAGATAAAACTGACGAAGCGGTGGAAATGCTGGAGAACTTGCAGGAACAGGTGCTGCACGCCGCCCAAGTGGTGGATACGCAGAACCCTTTATTGGATGCGATCCTGAACCAGAAATATGCGGCCGCGCGCGAGTGCGGCGTGACGCTGCAATTCGACCTGCAAAACCCCGCGGCATTTCAAATGAACCCGCAGGATGCGGCGGTGGTGTTGGGCAACCTGCTGGACAACGCCATTGAGGCGGCCCGCCAGGCGCCGAGCCCGCAAAAGGTGATCTTCAAACTGCATGTGGAGCCGGAGGAAGCGGTGTTGGCGGTAAAAAACACGGTGGCCGCCCCGGTAGAGCTGGTGGACGGCTGGGTGCAGGGCAGCACCAAGGCGGACAGCCGCGCCCACGGCTATGGCTTGCGCAACGTGCGCGAAACAGTGCGGCGCTGCGGGGGCGAGATCAGCCTTTCCTGCAAGGAGGACTGGTTCACTGCGGCGGCAATTTTGCCGCAAAAACAATCACTTACGCTAAAACACCCATCACTTGCGTCAAATTGCTGAATTACAAAATAAAAGATGTTATCCTGTAGGCAGAAAGCGAGAGGTGCCGAATGCACGCCTTGGCAAACAGGATAACGTCTTTTTTTATTGACCGCGGATTGCTGGACGAAGAGCACCGCCCCTGGTACGTGTATGCGCTGGAAAGCAAGCTGGGGCAGGGCACAACGGTTCTTTTTACCTTGGCGGCGGGCTGGCTGCTGGGGCGGCCTTTGCAGCCCCTGCTGGTGCTGCTGGCGGCCATGTTCCTGCGCCAGCGGACAGGGGGCTGGCACGCCCCCACCGCCTGGCTGTGCCAGATCGTTTCGGTGGGGTCAGCACTGCTGGGCAGCTTTGCCGCGGCCTGGTGCGCCGGGCACCGGCCCTGGCTTTGGCTGGGCGCTTTGCTGGCGGCTTCGGGTTTGGCGATATGGCTGCTGGCCCCCGCCGAGCACCCCAACCTGCCCCTGACCCCTGCCGAGCTTGCGGCAAACCGGCGGCTGGCGCGCCAGCGGCTGGCCTTGGCGGCCATTGCCGCCGTGCTGCTGCAAACGCTGTTCCCATTCAGGCCCGAAGGCCTGTGCGCCGCGGCGGGTGTTCTGTTGGCCGCTGTGGGCGTGCTGGCCCAAACAATACAGCAGGAGGTAATGGAACATGCAAAACTTTAAGAAAAAAGCGAATTTGGCAGCGGCCAACTGGGTGCGCAAGATCGGACGGGCAGCGATGGAGAAGTGGCCACCGGATTGTTGGGGTGCATATTTTCAGCCCCAGCGCCCTGCACGCCCCGAACACGAAAAGGCGCAGGCCCCGACCGGCAAAAAAACGCGCCTTTAAAACGGCGGAAAGGGAGATCGCGTGAAACGTTGGCATTATTGGCTTCCACCGGCAGTGGCGGGCGGTGCGCTGCTGCTTTGCAGCGCACCCTTGGGCTTTGGGACCGCAAGCTTGCTGCCTGCGGTCCCCGATGAGGTCTATCTGGCCCTGCTGAAAAGCTGCATCGGTTCGTTCCAGCTACTGGGGGTGGTGCTGCTGCTTGCGGCGGCTTTGAACTATGCGACCCGGAACAGCGACGGCAGCAAAACGGTAGTGGTTGTTAAAAGATAAGAAAACTTTTTATAGTTTGTCTGATAGGTTATCATAACTATATATCTTTTGACATAATTTTCTAAGCGAAGTTATTGTATTTGAGGCCACAAAAAGTTGCTGGCTTTTTGATGGAACGCAACAAATAGTTGGAGTGAAGTAATAATTATGAAAGAATCAAAATATAATTTCTTTTTCCCAGAAAATAAAGATGACCCGAACAGTCGAGTCATTGCATTTAATAGCATGTCTTGCGGGCTAGCGCGGATGAAACGAGAAGACTATGTTGCTTTCCAAAAAGGGAAAATCAACAATTTTTCTGAGTTAGAACAGAAACTGCTAAACGATTTAAAACGTGGTGGCTTCTTGGTTGAAGAAAATTGTGATGAATTGCGTATTCTAAAAGGTAATATGCTTCAAAACCGTTATAATACAAATACTTTTTCATTAACGCTAGCACCGACATTAGGTTGTAACTTTGACTGCATTTATTGCTATGAATCTGACCATTCAGATTATAGTAAAATGAGCGAAACAACCCAGGACAGAATTATTGATATTATTAATCAACAAATTTCTGTTAACAGAATTTCATCCTTGTCTGTTACTTGGTATGGGGGAGAACCATTACTTGCAATGGATGTCATTGAAAAGCTAACAGATCGCATGTACTCCTTATGTGAAGAGAAGGACGTACAATATTTTTCGGATATTATTACTAATGGATATCTTTTATCGCGCGCTACAATCGAAAAGCTAAACCAAATGCATATACAGCACATGCAAATTACTATTGATGGGCCTAAAGAAATTCACGACAGTCGGAGATATCTCACCGGTGGATATCCAACTTTTGATAAAATTATTAATAATATCAAGAATAATATCGATATTATTCTTCCTGTATCGCTTAGAGTCAATGTCGATTACAATAACGCTACTCGTATCAATGAGCTAAAAAAGCTGTTTTCTGATGATGTTTATAAAGAAAAAATTCATCTTTATATTGCAATCGTTGATGCAATAAATGATCAATATGATAACCAGAAATGCCTTAGCATGAAGGATTTTGTTTCTCTTGACACAAAATTTTATGTAGGATTTGGATGCCCATATCCTTCTCCAGTTGCCCATAATTGTGGTGCGGATACCCCGCAGTCAATAGTAATCGGTCCGGACGGCTCGCTTTATAAATGTTGGAATGACATTGGTATTCATGCATTACGTGTTGGTACAGTAGATAACTTGGAAGCTGTTTATTATAAACGTTATTTTGATTATTTACTATATGATGCAACAGAGGACGAACAGTGCAGAGAGTGTAATATTTTGCCTGTTTGCATGGGCGGATGTCCTAACAGGAGATTAACATCGTCTTCTCACAGATGTGTAAAATATAAATACGATTTAGAAACGTACATTAGAAATGCAGTACAGCATGTTGGAAATTTGAAGAAAGCTTAAGTTAGGTGTGTATTCAATGAGGAAAGCTTAAAATGATTCGATATCTAGTGCCTTTTTTAAATAAGCACAAAATTAAAATGTGTGTGTATGCACTATTAGGAGTAATATTAGCGCTTTTAGGGATAATTGAACCATATTTTCAAAGTAATTTTCTTGATGAAATAGTTTATGGAACCGAGCCTGAAAAATTTTATCTAAATGTTTCAATTGTTATTATTCTTAATGTTTTCACACTCTTCATTTCCTGTTTTTCTCAACTTTATACAGCTAAGGTTAGGACTCGGATATCATTTGAAATGATATCTCATACAATTGAACATGTTCAAAAAATCCCTCTTCTTAAAGTAAAAAAGTTTGATCCAGCGTATTTGACAAGTCGTATTTCTTCGGATACAAATGCTGTATTGTCCTTTTTTTTAAATAATTTTACAAATATTATAATTTCTCCGGTTACAATAATTGTTTCATTAGGGATACTAATAAAAATAAATCCAGTTTTGGCATTAATTTCAATTGCTTGTATTCCCGCGTATTTAATAATTTATATTGCTTTAAAGCATCCATTAGCCAGAACTAGAAAAATTTATATTGAAAACCAAAATGAATTTACCGGAAAGCTTACTGAAGGGTTATCTCTTATTGAAGAAATTAAAACAGAAGGTATATATTCCAAATATCTAGTACAGATTGCTGCTTTTTTTGAAAAGGTTTTTTCATCTTATATTAAAGCTTTAAATGTGGATGTTGCCTTCTCTTCGATTCATGCAGTAGTTGGCCTGATTTTCCAATTTTCCAATCTCATTTATGGTGGTCTATTAGTTTCAAAAGGCATTTTAAGTATCGGAGAATATACTTTAATAAATATATATTTTTTTTATGTATTGAAACAAGTGAATTATTTTTTAAATCTTGGGAAAGAGTATCAAAATGCTAATGTATCTTTTATAAGATTAAAAGAATTATTAGGCTATCATATAGAAAAAAATGGTGATAAAAAGATAGAAAATATTCATAAGTTATCAGCGAGTGGCATCGCATTTTCTTATGAATATGAAGGAAATAATATTATTGGAAATTTTACCCGAGATTTCATTCCAGGCAAGCTTTTCTGCATTATTGGAGATAACGGAAGTGGTAAAACGACATTACTAAATATTCTTATTTATCTTATCCAAGATGTAAATAGTGGTGAAATCAAAATAAATGATAAAGACGTTGCAAATGTTGATTTTTATGATGCTCGTTTAAATTTAATTTCTGTAGTCAAACAAAATCCAAAGTTTCCTAAAGAAAATGTATTTAATTTATTACAGCAACATAGCAATACAAACGTTTCCCTAGAAAAAATAAATAGTATTATTGAAATTTGGAATTTACATGAACTATATTACAATGAACAGTTTAACTTAATGAATGTTATGGGAAAAAGCATGTTAGAATTGTCAGGCGGAGAACAACAAAAAATGGCACTGTTATTTGCATTGATCAAAACACCAAACGTTCTAATTTTAGATGAGCCTACATCCGCAATGGATAAACGAAGCAGTGACATTGTGATTGATTTTCTTCATCAATATAAAAGGGAACATATTACGGTTTGCATATCCCATGATCAACGTATAATTTATGCTTGCGATGAACTGATTGAATTGCCATCTTAATAAATATGCTCACGATCCAAAAACACAAAAAAGAAGGAGGTTTGAATGCTTTATTATATTCTTTTGGATTTTGAGTATGATTAAAAATTTCAGGAGGTTATTTATGGAATATTTAATTGAGCCGACCAATTTCTCAGCTTCTGTTTGCTCTGCCTCTGGTTGTGGACAACTTTCAAGTTGTCAGTGTTATAGTGGTGCACTGACATGTGGATGTGAAAGTGTTCATATTGAGGTTCCTGTGTGTCCAGGGCAAGTTTGCTCTTGTCAAGGTGGACGTGAATCTTGTGGTGTTGGAGGACGTGTTCCGGAAAATTCACTTCCGCCAATCACTTCGTAATTAACATGGAAGGAAGCGCAAGATTAATTTCTTGCGCTTCCTCAACCTTTGTATTATGAGGTGTTTTCGTGAAAAAATCTGTATTCGCCATGTTGCTTTTATTGAGTTTCGCCGTCAGTGCGTGTGGGCGTTATGAAGCCTCACGGGAGCTTGCGAGCCAAACTTCTTCAAGCTTTTCTTCAGAGCCGCAAGCGGTGAAGCCTGCGGAAAGTGACCCGAAGCTTCTGAGCGACTATGAATTTTTATGGGACACGATTGAAGAAAATTATCCCTACATGGGCGTTTTTGAAAGGGTCACGCAAAAAGACGCACAGGCTGTGAAGCAAAAATACGAGGAACTGCTTCCGTCGATCCATTCCACAGGGGACTTTTTTGACAAGATCGTGTACCCTTGCTTAAGAGAATTTGAATATACGGGGCATTTGTCGGCGCTGGATCCGGCAGAATATTTACGGCAGAGCACAATATTAAAACAGCTTTTGGAGCAGGACGGCGCTTTGAGCTCTTACAGCCAATATAATTTTGACCAGTTTAACCTTTACAGCACCCTTGGTTTTTATGGGAAGTACCGCGTTTATGACATAGCGAATGCTTCTGCACCAAAACCGGAAAACAATATCGCGTTTGAGTTTTTTCCGGAGTCGGCAACGGCCTGTGTTTCGGTCAAAAGCATGACCCTGCCGTATGAAAATGACGATGCCGCCGCATTGAAAAATTTCTTTTTGCAAATAGAACGGGAGGGCTATCAACACTGCATCATTGACATCCGTGAAAACTCGGGAGGGAGCGACAGCTACTGGATGAGCAATATCGTGAGCCCGAATCTTGCCGCCGAGCTGAGCTACCGCTATTACGCTTTTGTGAAAAACGGAGAGATAAGCCAAACCGCAACAGAGCTGTTCGGCTGCCGGTTTGAACCCATCAGTTCTTTCCCCAAAGATGAGTTTTCCAATCTGAATCTTGACGACTTAAACGCTGCGGATGGTTATTTGGTGAGTGAATTTGCGATCCGCCCGGACGGCCCGGAACCCGGCTCGCGGCTTTTTAACGGTAAAATGTGGGTGCTGATTGGGCGGCGGGTGTATTCTTCTTCTGAATCTTTTGCCCAATTTTGCAAAAGAACAGGGTTTGCAACCTTGGTTGGAACGCCCACCGGTGGGGATGGAATGGGGTTTGCTCCGCTGATCGTTTCGCTGCCCTATTCAGGGATCTGCATTCAATTTCGAACAATGGCTCCGCTGAACTGCGACGGATCGAATAACGAAGAATTTGGCACGGCACCGGATATCCTGATCTCAGAGGGGGAAGACGCTTTGACGCGCTGCCTGGAAGAAATTCTTAAAGGCCAATAGCGATTTGGGGATAAACAAAATAAAAAGGGCGCGCCCCTGGCCGAAAACGGCGGGGGTGCGCCCTTTGTGCTGGTTTGGAGCCGCAGCGCGGCGTTTCAGGTGATGTAGGAGTAGGTCCAGCTGCGGTTATGAATATAAGTTTTTAATTGATACAGCTCGTATAAGGTGTGGAAGGCGTCCAGTTCCTGCTGGGTGAGAACATGGTCGTACAGCTGCGGGTCGGCCCGGCTGGAAAAACGCGCCGCGGGCGCTTCCATTCCGGCGATCTTCTGCAGGCTGTAATTGCTGGAAAACAGGCCGCCGCTGCTTTTTAACGTAAGGCCCCCCTCGCCGGGAAGAATGTCGTTTGAATCGCAGGTGTCGGAGACGGACAGGTTGTTGGAACGGAGCTCCACCTTTGTGAAAGCGGTGTCGCCCGCGGAGTAAAAGCCCGCCTGCAGCGCCAGCCCCCGGGTGGAAAGATAGGGCGAAAAGCAGACCTGCGGGGTGAGCGTTTCCACCCCCGGGTACCGGAGGATGGGCTGGGAAGGAACGGTGCGGTCGATGCTGCAAAGGGCTTCCAGCGCGGCGGCCTGACGCGCCAGCTTGAGGGCGTCGGGCAAAAAGGGATCCTGCGCGCGCTGGTCTTCGGGCAGGGCGGCTTCCAGCAGTTCTACCAGTTCTTCGTGGCGGTATTCGATGTTCAGCTTTTGCAGCTGGGCATAGAGGCTGCTGTTTTGATTGATCACAGAAACCTGGTCCCAGGAAAGCTGGTCCAGCGCGGCCTGCTGCAGGCTGCCGCCGGTGGGCAGCAGAGTGGCCGAATAGTTGCTGAAGGTGGCCTGGAGCGAGGGGCTTTTGTAGGAACCGGCGACCACCAGAGCCTTTAATATATCCTGGGCGTTCACCCCGGCAGCGCATTGCCGGAGGGCCGAGCCCAAAGCCTGGGTGAAATCCAGCCGGCCATCCACGGTGACCGCCTGCGCGGGCCCGTTTTCGCTGGCGCTGTAAACGGCAAGCTTCAGATAAAAGGAATTGGGATCGGCAAGGTCCAGCCCATCCACAGCGGCCCAGCGCACATAGACGCCCTGCTCGCAAAAGCTGCCCGAGTAGGGGAATTCCTGGCCCAGATCGGTCTGGATCTGCTGAACGAATTCTTCGCCGGTAAAGGAGAAGGTATTCCCGGCCGGAGTGGGCGCGGGCGTGGGGGCCGGTTCGGACGCCCCGCCGGAAGCTGCGCTTTGCGCGGCAGAGGCGGCCGGAGAGGAGGAGGAGGCGGGGCGTACAGAGGTGGAGGGCCGGGCCGGAGCCGGGGGCGGCAGAAACGCGAGGCCCAGGGCCGCCACCACAGCAAAAGAGCCGGCGCAGGCCAGAACAGCCCGGAAAAGTTCAGTTCGTTTCATTCGGCTGCCCCCCTTCACCGGCGGGCAGCGGGAATTCGCTGCCCGCAAGACCGTCCAGCTGATACAGGCTTTCCAGAACGTCCATATCTGCCGCAAGGCGCAGCAGGTCGGGGCTGTAAAGCTTCTCCTTCAATTTTTTTAGGGCGTTTTCCATCACGTCCAGAAAGTGAAGGAATTCCTGCTGCATGGCGCTGGGCAGAACGCCGGCACCCTCGCATTTTACATAGTTGGCCAGCATCTGTTCGAACATGGGCAGGTAGTGGTTGAAAAATTTGGGGAGCTGCTTTTGGACCTGCCCGTTCTGCGCCGCGAGCGTTAAAATATCCTGGCACAGCTGCACGCATTCCTGCGATTCCTTGCGGGCGCCCGGCTGTGCCAGCGCAGCGGTAAGGCGGGCGGTATTGTCCACACGGGCCTGGGCGCCCTGCAGCAGCTCGCGGTCACCGGGATCCGCCGGCCGGCCGGCAGCGGCGGGGGCCGGCGACCAGAACAAAAGCGCGCAGAGTGCGGCGGCCGTGAGGGCCGCCGCCAAAAACAGCGCCAGACCCAGGCCCGCGCCGCCGTGATACAGGGCAAGAAAAAGGGCGCCGCCCAGGCCGCCCGCCGCGGCGCCCAACAGAGTTTTGTTTTTCATAAAAGGCCCCTCGCTTTAAATAGATCGTTGTGCAAATGGGCGCGTCGCCGCCGCCCGTTTGTAACCAGTATAGCATACCGGCATCCAAAAATCACCGGGCGGCGGGGAAAACGCCGCGAAAACAGTCGAAAAAAGCGGGGCCGCGCAGTGCTGCTGCGCGGCCCCGCCGGAAGGATGAACCGGGTGCGGGGATTATTTGGTGTAGTTGTCGAAATAGCCCTGGATCAGGATGATGGGGGTGCCCTTGTCGCCGCTGCCGCTGGTGAGGTCGCACAGCGAGCCGATCAGGTCGGTGAGGCGGCGGGGGGTGGTGCCCTGGCTGGCCATGTTCCCGGTAAGGTTTTCGGCTTTCTGGTCCTTTTCCTCGATGGCCTTGCTGATGGCCGCTTTCAGGTCGGCGCCGGTCAGGTCGGCAAAATCGTTGTCGGCCAGGTATTTGAGCTTGAGCTCGTTGGGCGTGCCCTCGAGCCCCGGGGTGTAGGCGGGGCTGACGACGGGGTCGGCCAGCTCCCAGATCTTGCCCACGGGGTCCTTGAACGCGCCGTCGCCGTAAACCATGACCTCCACGTGCCTGCCGGTGGCTTCCAGCAGCATGGCCTGCACCTTTTCCACCAGCTCCTGGCAGTGGATGGGGAACAGCTTCACGGTTTCTTCGGTGGCCTTGTTGGAGCCCAGCAGGCCGTACTGATCGTTATAGCCGCTGCCGTTCACCGGGGTGGTCATGATCTCGTCCAGGCAGAACACGGCATCGGCGCCCGCGGCGGCGAGCAGGCGCTTGGTGCGCTTGCGGGTGTGGATGTCGCAGGTGAGCACGGACTTGGTGTAGCCCAGGATGGCCCGGGGGTCGTTGGCGAACACGATCTCGCATTCGGCGCCCGCGCCCTCGATCACGCTGCGGTAATAGTCCACATAGTCCACGCCGGTGAAGGTGTGCTTTTTATAGCCGAACAGCTCGCGGTAGCGGGCCTCGCTGAGCACGTCGCGCCAGGGGTCGACGCCCGCAGCGTCCAGCTCGTCCTCGGTGATGAGGTGGTTGCCCACCTCGTCGCTGGGGTAGCTGAGCATAAGCACGACCTTTTTGCAGCCCCCGGCAATGCCGCGCAGGCATACGGCGAAACGGTTACGGCTGAGGATGGGCCAAACCACGCCCACCGTGCCGCCGCCCAGCTTTTGCCGAACGTCGCCGGCAATATCTTGAATGGTGGCGTAGTTGCCCTGGCTGCGGGCCACCACCGCCTCGGTAATCCCGATCACGTCGCGGTCGCGCAGGGAAAAGCCTTCGCTTTCGGCTGCGGCCAGAACCGAGTCTACCACGATGCGGGCCATATCGTCGCCCTGCCGGATGATCGGGGCACGGACGCCCCGCGAAACGGTACCCACCAAACGCTCCATACTCTTTTTGCTCCTTTGCTCTTTAACGCTTCACTTGCAGCTGTGTGCAAAATTACAACAGTACCATTATAGAGGAAAGGGGGGTGGATGTAAATACGTTTTTGCGCTGCCCGGCCACTTTTTATGTTGCCTCGGCGCGGGCCGGGGCGGGGAAAAACACCAGCTTGCCGCGCCGGGGGCCCATGCACAGCAAAGCGCGCAGGGCGGCCGCCTGTTTGGTAAGGCGGGGGCCGCGCGCGGGCTGGGCTGCGGCCGTGCGGGCGGCCTGCCGCTCAAAGCCCAGGTACAGGGAAAGAAAGCAGGCCAGGCGGTGCAGATCCTCCCACTGGGAGAACAGCGCCTCCAGCTGCTGCCTGTGCGGGAAGGCGAAGCGGCGGAGCAGCGCGTCCTCGAGCCGCTGCTCGCAGCAGAGCAAAGCGCGGTAAGCGGCCGGGCAGCGGGGGCTGGCCAGCCGGAACAGCTGCTCTTCCAGCAAATCGTCCACCCTGGGGGGCAGCGCGCCGCCCCGCGCCAGGGCCTGCCCGCGCTGCCCGGCC
>ERZ857984.1230-NODE-1230-length-22400-cov-4.853480_pt1 | contig 22400 bp, 22 predicted proteins | sample MGYA00519914_ERZ857984 | MGnify/ENA primary metagenome ERZ857984 (study PRJEB31778, sample SAMEA3449417) | human gut metagenome | biome: human gut; feature: human-associated habitat; material: faeces | place: United Kingdom | collected 2010/2012 ... | reverse complement strand
AATTATATTATAACAAAATAATTTTATTTGTCAAAGTTATTATTAATAAAATTTATAAAATCAAATTATAAAATTATTTTTAGTTTTTAAATCATAGCTAAATGTTCTTTAGTAATTCCTTTAAAATTGCGGTTAGAATTTTTTTTTGTTTATATTTAATGGGATTATTTGAAATGGTAGGATTATTTTTTATATAAATAATAATTAACCTAATCGCAATCTTCATTGACGATTAATGAAGCGATTTCGCCATTTTCTTTTACCGCTCCTAATACTAAACACTTAGAGAAAAAATTGCTATTCATTTTTTAGAATTTTTATTCTGAAATAATTTTAAGAAATATTTAAAGATTAAAAAATAAAAATGAACCGGTGACGGGTTTCGAACCCGCGAATGCAGGAATGAAAATCCTGTGTGTTAAACCACTTCACCACACCGGCACATTTAGTAATATTGTAGGTTATAAAACCTATTTGAGCCAAGAAGGGTTCGAACCTTCGACAACCGCCTTAAAAGGGCGATGCTCTACCGACTGAGCTATTGGCCCAAAAAATATTTTTTTGTTTAACTTAATATATTTTACACTATTAGTATATTTTTGTCAAGCGTTAAAATTATATTAATTATATATTTTTTTTATTTTTAATCTATTAAATACATATTGGTTATATATAATAGTATTATATATTGATAAAAGATATTTTTTAATATAAAATTACTTTTAATTAATAAATGAAGAAATAATTATGCATATTAAATATTTTGTCATTGCGTTTGCATTTATATCATATAGTTTTTTGCATTCTTTTGGCGGAAAACCGATTTCTATGGAAGAAGTTCGTCCTTATTATACGGCTTCAGACAGAGTAAAAATAGACATTTACATTTATAGTAATTTAAGCGCAAATACAAATTATAATTATTTAACTTTTACGGTTGCCGATGCTATTGCAAATCAACTTGATTATAATAAAACTTTAAAACTTCAAACGGAAACGAATTTAAATTTAACTCCCGTAAATTTTGAAAGAGCTTACGATTATAAAGTATTTCAATTTACAAATATAATTTATTCTGCAAAAGAAGGAAGTAACGAAACTATAGCGACAAATTACGAATATACTTATTATACGAATTGGGGAGGAGTTCGCAGTAATGTAAAATATGTCGGACCTGAAAGCAAATATTTTTTCTTAAATGACGATGAAATTATTATAGAATACAAAGGAAGTAATGTAATAGTTAAAAATACAAATGACTTTTTGCAAAAAATCGATACGGGATTTAATTATTATGAATATTTTGGAAAAGATATTAAAGATTATGTTTTTACAAGAGACTCGGATATATCTATTTTTGGAACTGTAGAATATAAAAGACCAAATATTATAATTACTACTTATGTCGCTTATATAAAAGAAAGAAAAATTAATTCTTATAAAGTCGAACTTTCGGAAGCGGGAATAGACGAGCAAATTCCATTATACGCTTTGGATATTGCAAATAGAATAAGTCATTTAGATAAAACGGGAGTAATATCAATCGATGTAGAACCTGAAAACTCTTTTATTTATATAGATAATATTTTAATGGGAGTTAGCGGAGATACTTTATATATTCCAGCTTTAACTACAAATAGCCATAGATTTACGATAAAAAAAGATATGTATGAAACCATTGATACGATGCTATCATTTGAAAAACCAAGCGAAGATATAGAATTAAATTTTTCATTAAGCAGAATGACTAATATTGCAAGAGTTCAAATAGAAATTCCAGGAGAAGAAGAAAGCGCCGTAGTTATTAACGGAATAAGAGAAAGCCCTTCGCCAATTATAGATAGAAATTTTGGATTTGGCACTTATTCAATAAAAATAACAAATTCAAATTATATGGATTATTATGGAGTTTTTACGGTTGATAGCACTAATTCTTTATTCTTAAAGCCTACTATGAAACCAATTAAAATTCCTACTTTGGCTGATAGAATATTTAAAAACTATGAAAGAAATACAAAAGTATTTTTAGGATTAACGATTGCGGCGGGAGTATTTACTTTAGGAAGTTATATTTTTGCCGAAGAAATTTTAGATACGACTATGGTTAATTATTACGATAAATATAAAAATGCTCCAAATAGTCCGCCAATAGATTTGAGTCGCTATAAAACCGCTTATAATTTCTATATTGCGGGCATGGTTATAACGAGCGCTTTTGCTTTAACTACGGGAATATATTATATGCTTTGGATAAATGAAAATAATTTTAGCGTTGAAAAATTGGCTTTTAATATGGGATTAGGAGGAGCAAATTTAACTTATTCGTATAGATGGTAATTTATAAAATTTATAATAGATAAAAAAATTTAGTTTAATGTTTGACAAATATATTTTATTTTAATATACTATTAATATAATAAATATTTTTGGAGGCATAATATGTTTAATATTATTTTTATCGGAGCGCCTGGAGTAGGCAAGGGAACTCAAGCGGCTTTTATACATAAGGAATATTCTATAGCTCATATTTCAACGGGAGATATGTTAAGAAAGAATATTGAAGACGGAACTGAACTTGGAAAAATGGCAAAATCTCATATGGATAAGGGAGAATTAGTGCCAGATATTTTGGTTATAGATATGCTTGCCGAGAGAATAAAAAAAGACGATTGTAAAAACGGTTTTATGCTTGACGGTTTTCCGAGAACTATGAAACAAGCCGAAGAGTTGGATATAATATTGAATAAATTAAATCATAAAATAAACGCGGTTATAGATATTTACGCTTCGGAAGATATTATTGTAGAAAGATTATTAAAGAGAGGAAGAGCGGACGATAATGAAGCGACTATAAGAAACAGAATAGAAGTATTTGAAAAACAGAGCAAGCCCGTTTTAGAATTTTACAGAGATAAAGACAAGGCGAAAATAATAAAAATAGAAAGCGTTGGAACTCCTGAAGAAGTTTACGCTAAAATAAAAAAAGAATTAGATAGTATGAAATAATAATAGCTTTAATAAAGAATTAGAATTTTATTTTTTCATAAAAATATTAAATAAACAAATAATTAGTGTTAAAAAATTACTACTATATACAAGTATAAGGAAATATAATTTGCAATATAAAATATTTTAGGCAATTTCCAATTCACTTTTTTAAAAGATAAAAAATTATCTAAATCGTCTTTTTGCTCTATTGAAAACCCAGTAAATTGTTGATAATTATTATTAAAAAATAGCAGGCTATTCGGATTGGTAAAATTATAATAATTATTAGATACTTTATAAACCGAACCAGCTTCTTTAGGTTTAAAAGTTTCAAGCGCATAACCGTATATTGGCTCATAAGGAAACTGCGAGGAATATAAATTAGTATTATTGTTTAAAAATTGTTCTAATATTTCGCTTTCAGGTTCTGGCAATATTTCTGTTATAATATAATTTAATCTAGAATTTTTTATTTTTTTCCAAACTTTTATACCTGTAATAACATTAACATTGGAATAAGATTTATCGTTTATAAAAATATATCCATGTCTATAAATAAAAAAGAATAATGTATATATATTTATAAGTATAAATAATATAACGGTTTTATTTTCTTTGAAATGTCTACAGCTAAATTAAGATATAGAAAAATGTTCTGTTGGGGAAATTTGGACGGCGGCAGAAAATGGGAGAGCTTTTTATCAAAAGAAAACGAAGGCGCTTATGTAGAAATTCAAGCTGGGATTACTCCTACTCAAGTAAACGGATTTGATATTAACGCTAATAGTAATATAGAATTTACTCAAATATTTAGTTTCGCTAATATAAAAAATCAAAACAATATTGACGAATTGTATAATAAAGATTATTCAAAAGCGAGAGATAAAGTTAAAAATATTATAGATTCAAATGTCTCTAAAAATCATTTAAATGAATTATTTTATAAATATTCTAAAGAATCAAATCTAAAAATTAACGGCGATATTTTATCTTTCGGCAAAGGTTGGGGAGCTTTAGAAAATTTAAGGAGAGAAAAATATAAATTAAAAGAATCTCCTAAAAGCTTATATTTTCCAAAATCTTCAATAGATAGAGAATGTTTAACTTGGCTTAAATTATTGGAATATGGAAATTTAAACGAAATGGAAGAATCGTATTTGCCTGATTCCTACTCGCTTGATTTTAAAAACGAATTGGAAAATATAAAAAATAAAAACGCAATAACTTTAATCCATTTAGGTATAATATATTATGAAAATTTTTTAGAAGAAAAAGCTTTTGAATTATGGATTAAATCTTTGGAGATAAAACCTTATGCCATAGCCTATAGAAACTTATCTATATACTATAAAAATAAAAAGGAATATGATAAATCTATTTTTTATATGGAAAAAGCTATAAAAATATTTGAAAATAAAAATATGATTATAGACGAAGCTTTTTTAGTTGAATATTTAGAATTACTTTCTTATATAAAAGATTATGATAAAATAATATATTTATATGAGAAGTATAATAAAAATGAAAAAATCGCCGTATTCGCTGCCAGAGCTTATTTTGAAAAAAAAGAATATAATAAACTTGAAAATATATTTAATATCGAACAAATAACTATAAGAGAAGGCGAAAACTATTTGCTTGATATTTATTTTGAATATATTGCAAAATTAAAATCCGAAAAAGAAAATATAGAATTTAACGATGAATTGATAAAGAAAATTAAAATTGAAGAAAAAGCGCCAGAAAATTTGGATTTTAGAATGGTTAAAAGATAAACTAAACTTAAAAGACAATGATTATAATATTGATAAAATACTTTATTAAGTTCTATCTTAAGACAATAATAATTTATCGCTTAAAGCGTTTTCTTCATTTTCAAATTTTTTAAGCAAATCGGAAATTTCTAAAGATTTTTTCTCTTCTCCCGAAACATCGTAAATAATTCGTCCGTCATTCATCATTATAAGTCTATTTCCATAATGAATAGCGTCTTTAATATTATGAGTAACCATAAAAGCGGTTAGTTTATCTTCGCTTATTATCTCTTCTGTAAGTTCAAGAACTCTTTTTGCAGTTTTTGGGTCCAAAGCCGCCGTATGTTCGTCAAGCAAAAGTAATCGTGGTTTTTTCAAAGTCGCCATTAATAAAGTTAATGCCTGTCTCTGTCCTCCCGATAAAAGCCCAACTTTAGAATTTAATCTCTTTTCCAAACCTAAATCGAGCCTTTTTAATTTTTCAATATATTCGCTTCTCTCCGCTCTAGTTATTCCCCATTTTAAAGTTCTTGGATTTCCCTTTCTTTTTGCAAGCGCAAGATTTTCTTCTATTCCCATATTTGAAGCCGTTCCCGTCATAGGGTCTTGAAATACTCTTCCAAAAAGTCCCGCTCTTGTATGTTCTTTTTTGTAGGTAATATCTATATCGTCTAAAAGTATTCTTCCGTAATCCGCTTCATAAACTCCCGCTATTAAATTTAAAAGCGTGGATTTTCCCGCTCCATTTCCGCCGATAACTGTAACAAAATCGCCTTCGTTTAATTTTAAATCAACTCCGTTAATAGCTTTTTTTTCGGTTATAGTGCCTCTATTAAATGTCTTATATATTTCTTTTAATTCGAGCATAAATTATCCTTTTCTTTTAGGGCTTAATATTTTATTGGCTTTTTTATTAAGCACTGGAACTGAAAGCGCTATTGCCACTATTATCGCCGTAAGAAGTTTTAAATCCGTAGCTTTTAAACCTAATTGAAGAACTATCGCTATTATTATTCTGTAAATTATAGAACCCATTACAATAGAAGATAATTTATATAAAAAATTAAATCTATTACCAAAAATAACTTCGCCTATAATAACCGATGCGAGTCCAATAACTATAGTTCCCGTTCCCATTCCGACATCGGCATATCCCTGACTTTGAGTAACTAAAGCGCCCGAAAGAGAGACTAAAGCGTTTGAAATCATAAGCCCGATTGTTTTCATTACATTAGTATCAACGCCTAAAGCTCTAATCATTTTTTCGTTATTTCCCGTTGCCCTTATTGCGCATCCCATTTCAGTGCCAAAAAACCAATACATAATAAGAACTATAAATACGGAAAATACAAAACCAACTAATAAATCGGATACGACTTTACTTAAAGAAAGAATATTTTGAATAATAGTCAATGAAGTTGCCATTCCCAAAAGCGGTATATTCGGTCTCCCTCCCATAACTCTTATATTAATAGAATATAAAGCTATCATTGTTAAAATGCCAGCCAATATTCCAGGAATTTGCAATTTTGTATTCAATATTCCCGTAGCAAGTCCAGCCAAAGAACCAGCTAAAAAAGAAAAAAATAAAGTTATAAAAGGATTCATGCCATTTGATATTAATATCGCGCTTACCGCACCGCCCAAAGCGAAACTTCCGTCAACGGTTAAATCGGGAAAATCTAAAACCTTAAAAGTTATATAAACTCCAAGCGTCATTATTCCCCAAATTATTCCTTGGGAAGCCGCTCCTTGAATGGCAAGATAAATTCCTTCTAACATTAATTAATATCCTTTAATATCAAATTAAACTAATTATTTATTATATAGAGATTCTGGTATAGTTAAACCTATAGATTCTATCATATTTGTATTAACAACCAAATCAAATTTTTGCAAATATTCTATCGGCATTTCGGCAGTTTTTTTATCTCCTTTCAATATTGAAACCGCTTGAGTTGAAGTTAATTTTCCGAGTTCATAATAATTTATTCCGTAAGTTGCAGTTCCGCCAAGCATAGTCATTCCTCCTTCTCCGCAAATAACGGGAAGTTTGGCAGGCTCTGTCATTAAAGCTACGGTAGCCATTCCGTTTGCAATCATATTATCTGTAGGAGTATAAATCGCTTCAACCTTTCCTATAACATTTTGTATAACCTGCTGAATTTCATTAAGGTTTGAAATTGCAATATCTATATATTTTATTCCCATAGCGTCTAATTTTTTCTTCGCTATATTTATTTGAAATACCGAATTCTGTTCGCTTGAGCAATATAAAAGCCCTACGGTTTTTACATTAGGTATCATTTCTTTTAATAATTCTATTTGAGCTTCTACGGGAGTTAAATCCGAAGTTCCCGTAACATTTCCGCCTGGGGCATTATTATCCGCAACCAATTTAGAATCGGCAGGGTCTGTAACGGCGGTTATTAATATCGGTATATCTTTAGTCATATTCGCTATAGCTTGAGCCGCTGGAGTCGCTATCGCTAATATTAAATCGCTTTTATCGTTAATAAACTTTTGTCCTATAGTAATGCAATTTGCTTGTTCGCCTTGTGCATTCTGATAATCTATTATTATATTTTTTCCGTCTTCATAGCCCGCTTCTTTAAGTCCGTCCACAAAACCTTTATATGCAGAATCAAGCGCATTATGTTCTATTAACTGCAAAACTCCTATCTTTATTTGACTTGTATTCTTACATGATAATAATGAAAGAATAATAAATAAGTAATAAATGTATTTCATATAATACTCCAAAATTATAAAGTTATATAAGAAGTTATTATACTATATAAAGAATTATTGTCAATTATTTATTGCACAATCTTAATATAATTTTTAATTGTAGAATAATAATTAAAAATAATATAAAATATAAAAAACTATTCAAAATTATTTTACGGGAGATTTTTAATGCCGACTTTAAAAACAAGCATATCGGGAATAAGAGGAATAATTGGAGACGGATTAGATATAAGAACTGTTGTCGATTATACTTCCGCATTTGCGGGACTTTTTCCTAAAAAAGCAAAAATATTGGTTGCAAGAGATACAAGATTAACGGGCGAATCGATAGTTAATGCCGTAATATCGACATTAACAGCTTCGGGAATAAATGTTATAGATATTGGAATAACTCCGACTCCAACTGCTTTGTATATGGTTGAAAAATTAAAACTGCATGGCGGAATAATGGTTTCTGCGAGTCATAATCCTATTGAATGGAACGCTTTGAAACTCATAGGAAAAGGCGGAAAATTTTTGGACGAAAAATCTGTTATTGAATTAAATAAACTTTACGATAAAAAATCTTCAAGATTCGTAAAAGCTTTAGAAACGGGAACTTATCAGAAAATAGACGATGCGATAGAACAACATATTAAAAGAATAGTTAGATTTATTGATATCGATAAAATAAAAAAGCGTAATTTTAAAGTCGCATGCGATTATGTCAACGGAACGGGATTATTTGCCACACCGAAATTATTAAAAGTTTTAGGCGTAAAAGAGATTTCAATAAATAAAGAATGGACAGGAAAATTTTCGCATATAGCCGAACCTTCCGCAAACAGCATGAAAAGTCTTTCCGATTTGGTAAAGAAAAATAAAGTCGATATAGGTTTTACTCAAGACCCTGACGCCGACAGACTTGCAATAGTTTTAAATGACGGAACAATTGTAAGCGAAGAATATACTTTAGCGTTATGCGCGAAATATTTATGGAGCGTAGGAAAAGGAGACGCTGCTGTTAATTTATCCACTTCAAGAATGATTGACGATTTGGCGAAAGAAAAAGGTTATTCGGTTGACAGAACAAAAATAGGCGAAATAAATGTTTCTTCTCATGTTGTTAAAAATCGTTTATATTTCGGAGGCGAAGGAAACGGAGGAATAATAGTTCCAGCGGTAAGTCCTGGGCGAGATTCTCTTTTGGGAATAGCTTTAATATTGGAGCTTATGGCTAAAGAAAATAAAACGATTAAAGAAATTATAGAAGAAATTCCAAAATATGAAATAGTAAAAGAAAAATTGGAAGTCGCTAAAATAGACGAAAATTCATTTTTAAAAAATATAAAATTAAAATATCCAAAATCAAAAATAAATTCTATAGACGGAATAAAAATCGATTTGGAAAACGGATGGCTTCATGTAAGAAGTTCAAATACAGAGCCTATAGTTAGAATTATAGCGGAAGCAAAGAGCAAGAAAGAAGCTAAAGAATTTATAAAAAATGCGATTGATATTATAAAGAATAAAAAATAATCATAATAAAAAAAATTATATATAAAATATATAATTAATTACCAAATAACTTAAATCTATTTTTAGGGCTGAATATCAAAATAACCTGCCCTATTATATCGCTTTCGTTTATAAGTCCAAAACTTCTACTATCCTCGCTTACAAAAACATTATCTCCCAAAACAAAATATTGATTATCTCCAATAGTATAGCTTATATTATCTTTTTCTTCAAAATTATAATATTCGTATTTTAAAAGATTATTATTTAAATATATCTCTCCGTTTATAATTTCAATTCTATCGCCTTCTTTTCCTATAACTCTTTTAACTAAATTATTTTCTCCCATTCTAAAAACTATTATATCAAAATTTTTTATTCTGTTTAATATAAAACTTTTTTTAATTAAAAGTATTTCGTCTCCTTCGTCTAAAGTGGGCGACATAGATTTATTTGTTACAATATAAGTGTCGAAAAAAAATATTCTTATAAAACCCGCAATAAATATAGCAAGCAAAGACGCCGATATTATTTCTAAAATATGTTTAATATGTTTTTTGTTTATCATAAATTATTTTAATTAATATTCTTTCATTATAGATTTTTTTAAATAATTGGATTTAAAAATAAAAATTTCGTTTTCTTTCAAAAATTCTTCTTTTTCTTTTTCCGATTTTAATAAAGCTCTCATTTCGTCTTTTGCCTTTCGCATAATCTCTCCGTCTTTAACTATATTTCCAATTTTGAAATCAGGAATTCCGCTTTGTCTATCTCCTAAAAATTCTCCCGAGCCTCTCAATTCTAAATCTTTTTCGGATATTTTAAATCCGTCAGTAGTTTCGCAAATAATATTTATTCTTTCTTTTATAGTGTCGTTAAGTTCGCAATGAATAATTAAATAACAGTATCCTAATTTATCTCCACGCCCTACTCTACCCCTTAATTGATGAAGTTGAGAAAGTCCGAATCTCTCCGCTCCTTCTATAAGAATAACTGTGGCGTTTGGATTATCTATTCCGACTTCAATAACCGTAGTCGAAAATAAAATTTTAATCTCTCCATTATTAAATCTATTCATTATATATTCTTTTTCTGCATCTTTCATTTTTCCATGTATAATTTCAATTTCTATATCTTGAAAATAATCTTTTTTAGCTCTTTCAAATTCGCTCGTTAAAGTTATAAAATTAAAATCCGCATTTTCTATAAGAGGAAAAACCACATAACCTTGCTCTCCTTTTAATATTCTGCTTCTTAAAAATCTATAACAATGGTCTCTTTCGTATAATTCTTTATATTTAGTTAAAACTCCCTTTCTTCCAACGGGCATACTTTTTATAGTCGATAAATCTAACTCTCCGAATAAAGTTAAAGCCAAAGATTGAGGAATCGGTGTCGCCGTCATAAGCAAATAATCTACATTGTCGCCTTTAGATAAAAGTTTATTTCTTTGAGCTACGCCAAATCTTTGTTGTTCGTCAACTATCGCATAAGAAAGATTTTTAAATATAACCTCGTCATAAAGTATAGAATGAGTGCCGACTAAAATATCGCATTTTCCTTCTCTTAATCTTTTAAACAAATAATTTCTTTCGCTCTTGCTAACCGAAGAAGTTAATATATCGACTTTTATAATATCTTCAAGTCCAGATTTTTTTATAATTTTTTTAAACGAATAAAAATGCTGCAATGCAAGAATTTCCGTAGGCGCTAAAAATGCAGTTTGAAATCCCGCCTCGCATGGAATTAACGCCGTTAAAAAAGCGACTATAGTTTTTCCCGCTCCTACATCTCCTTGCAATAATCTAAACATCTGCTTTTCTGAAAATAAATCTTTTTTTATTTCGTCTATCGTAGTATTTTGGTCTTTAGTAAGTTCAAAACCTAAATTAGATTTAACTTTATCAAGCAAATCAAAAGAATTGTATCTTTTTTCTTTTATAAGTATATTCGGTCTTCTCTCGCTTAAATGAATATATTGAAATGTTAAAAACTCTTCAAATACTAAACTTTCTCTCGCTTCGTCTAAAGCTTCAAAAGATATTGGAAAATGCATCTCCATAACTGAAGAAACAAAATTTTTAAGTCTGTATTTATTTTTTATAATTGAAGGAATATCGTATTTCATATTTTTTTCAAAAGTTATGAGTTCGTTTACTATTAAATTTCTTAATTTTCTTTGAGAAAGTCCTTCCGTTAAAGGATATATTGGAATAATTTTTCCGTAAGATGTAGAATTTGAAGAAGGTTTTTCCATTTCAATCATTCTGCATTGAACTTTTTCTTTATTTCCTCCAACAAATTTTCCCGTTATATATATTTTATCTCCTTTAGAAATATCTTTAGGAAGCGCCCCACTATAAATAGGCACTTCGCACATAGTCTCGCCATCGCTAACTATTAATAAAGGTTTTTTTCTAAATCTATATACAAAAGCCGCAATATTAATTACTTCGGCTAAAATTACGCTGTTATTTCCTTTATTTTTAAAAGCTTCGGATATGCTTAATATTTTTCTTCTGTCTTCGTAAGTTCTTGGAAAAAAAGTTATTAAATCGTAAACTGTAAATATATTTTTTTTAGCGAGTATATTTGCATATCTTGAGCCTACGCCTTTGCAATATTTAATGCTCTTTTCAAAAATATCTTTGCTATAATCGTTATAATTATTATTTTTTAACAAATCAAACTTCCTATAAAATAATTTTAATTAAAACATTATAGCATAATAAAAAAAATTATAAATATACTATTGAATAAATATATAAATATGTTATTATTATAGAATAGCATTTTATTTAAGGAGAAAAAAATGAGAAAGATAAAAGGAATATTTATAGAAAGCGATTCTTCTATATTAAGCAAATATAAAACTTCATTTGATGAATCATTTGATATAACTGTTTTTAAAGACTCAAACTCTTCATTGAGTTATATTATAGAAAATAATTTAAATATTTATTTTTATGTGGTAAGAATTTCTAACGAAAACGAAGATAGCGTAAAATTCTTTGCCGATAAAATAAAAGAAATAAATCCTCAAATAAAATTAGTTATAATAGAATCTGAAAACGGCGCTTTAGACGAAAAAAAATATAATGACGCCTTAATATTTACAAAACAAATTGACTCCGAACATATAGTTTCAAGCATTAAAAAATATATAGAAAATATAGACGATAATCAAAAAAGAAGACAATATTCAAGAGTCAATTGGCCATTGCATGTTATAATCGGTTATAAAGATAAAATAAAAAACTCAATAGATAGAAATATTTTATCTATTAGCGGAAACGGAGCTTATATAAGTTCCGACACAAGCATTCCCGATAAAGGCGATATGCTTGGATTAACAATATCGTTTAAGGATTTTAAATTATTTACCGAAGCAAAAGTAGTATGGGTAAACGATGATAATAAAAAGCCCGAATTTCCTAAAGGTTTTGCAGTTCAATTTATAGATATAGGACCTGCATCTCAAAAGATAATAGACCAAATTATAAGAGATAAATTATTACAAGAAATATTAATAGAATATAAAGATGAAAACTTCTCCTGATAAATATAGGGAAATTATAACGAAAGAAAAAAATAAAATAAGAACTTTATTCAAAAGTTTAAGAAAAAATTTAGAGCCTGATTTTGTTGAAAAAAGAAGCGCTATAATTTATAAAAAATTCTTAAAAATTGTAAATCTAAATAAATTCAATTCTATATGCGTATATGTCGACTTTGATAACGAAGTTTCGACAAAAAATATAATAAATTACGCCATTAAAAATAATATAAAAGTTTCTATTCCTTATATAGTAGACAAATATAAAATGAAATTAAAATATATAAAAGATTACGATAAAGATATTAATAGAAATACAAAATTCGGAAACGGCGAGCCTTTCGATTATTGCAAAAATGCACCAATAAAAGAAATATCTATGTTTATAATTCCCGCTTTGGCTTTTGACGAATATTGCAATAGATTAGGATTTGGAAACGGATATTACGATAATATTTTGAAATTAAATAAAAAAGCTTTAAGAATAGGTTTAGCTTACGATTATCAAATATTGCCTAATCTTCCAAAAGATAATAACGATGAAATGCTTGATATAATTATAAGCGAGAATAAAGTAATAAAAGCGGATTAACTTTCGGGAACTTCTTCTTCGCTGTCATCGTCTTCTTCATTAGTAAATAATTTATCTAAATCTAAAACGACTAATAATTTATCTTCTAATTTTCCTACGCCTCTTATATATCTCTGCCCTATTCCCTGAAGCATAGACGGAGGAGGCTGAATATCCGAATTTGATATAGAGACAACTTTTGAAACGGAATCTATCATAATTCCCATATCTACATCTTCTATTTTAGCGATTATAATTCCCGTATTTTTATCGCCTTCGGATTCTTCTAAATTAAATCTTTTTTTCAAATCTATTATAGGAATAATATTTCCTCTTAAATTAATAACGCCTTCTACAAAATACGGAGCGTTTGGTATAAGAGTAATCTTTTCCATTTTAATTATCTCTTTAGCTTGCATAATATCTATAGCATATTCTCCGCTTCCTAATCTAAAAGTAACTAAATTGGTAGATTCTTCTTCGACATCAACCTTTTCAATATCTTCGCTCTCGATAGGCTGTTGTTCCAAGTCTGCCATAATGCCTCCGCTTATTTTTAATCGTATTAATTCTTATATTTTATCTAATATTGATATTATCGGAACTATACGGTTATTTTTTATATTATAATTGGAGATGATGGGGTTCGAACCCACGACCTTCACGCTGCCAGCGTGATGCTCTCCCAAACTGAGCTACATCCCCACTAATTTTTAAGTTTATATATTATTTTATTATACTTTATATTTAAAGTCAATCATTCAAATATATTTTGACAATTTGCATATATACAATATAATTATAAAATCATAATTGAGGATAAATATAATGAATATTAAAAATCTTATTTTACCGAATTATTCAATAGGAATTGACGCATATAAAAATATTGAAGAAATATGTATAAATTACGGTAAAAAAGCTGTTATTATAGGAGGCGAAAAATCTATTTCCGTATCAAAAGAAAGCATTTTAAAAAATCTAAATAAAATAAAAATTAACGGAATATTGCATTATGGAGGAGAAGCAAGCTACGAAAATGTGGACATTTTAAAAAATAAAAAAGAAGTTAAAGAAGCCGATATAATATTTGCAGTAGGCGGAGGAAAATCTATAGACACTTCAAAAACTTTATCAGAAACGATAAATAAACCTTTATTCGCTTTTCCAACTCTCGCTTCAAATTGTGCTTCGGCGACAAGTCTATCTGTTATGTATAATCAAGACGGTTCTTTTAAAGATTTATTTCATCAAAAGAAACCTCCAATTCATACTTTTATAAATTCCGATATTATATTGAATTCTCCCGAAAGATATTTTATAGCGGGTATAGGAGACGCCGCTTCAAAACAATATGAAACGGAATTTTCAATAAGAAACGAAAATTTAGATTATAATAATTTTCTCGGATATCAAATAATAAAAAATTGTTCAAACGATATTATAAAAAATGCCGTTCAATCTTTAAATGATTTTAGAAATAAAAAATCAAGCGATATACTTGAAAGAGTTATACTTCATATAATATATACTACAGGTTTGACTTCCGTAACTATGAAAGACGATTATCATATATCTTTAGCTCATGCTATGTATAACGGACTTACTAAAATAAAATCAATAGCGGAAAATTTATTTCATGGTGAAACGGTAGCTTATGGGATATTACTTCTTCTTACTTTAGATAATAAAATTGAAGACAGAGATAAAGTTTTTTATTTTAATAAATCTTTAGGATTGCCTACCTCAATAAAAGATATTGGAATTAAAGATATAAGTTTAGATAATAAAGAATTAAATTTAGCTTTAGACGGCGCAATGTCGGCGAAAGATTTAAATATAAGCCCATACAAAATTGACAAAAATATGATATTTAAGGCTATAATAGATTTGGAAGATTATAATAATTCAAAAAGATAGATAAAATTTTTAGTTTGCATAATTGATAATTAATAAAGAACTTAAAAAAATCTAATAAATGCTTGATATATTTCTTTAAAAATATTCTCTTAAAAATTTAAAATTTATTTAATTTTATATTAAATATGTATGAAATGTATTACTAAATCAAATAAACTTATTGAAAATCTATAAATTCAAATTTTTTTTAATTTTTTTGTTAAAAACGCTTGACTTTTTTATTAAAAACCTTATAATTCCATATATGAAAATAAATAAGCATATTATAAGTTCTAACTGTTGCAGTCCAGTCCAGTCCAGTCCAGTCCAGTCCAGTCCAGTGGATTAATTTTAAACTTTTTAAAAAATTATGTTTATTTAAAAATTATAAAATATTATTCTATTTATATATTAAAAACTTATTCAAATTCTTTATTGAATTTATTAAATTTCATTATGCAGAAAGCATTTATTTATTTAAATGTTTTTATAAATATTTACTTCATGGATATAATAACCAAAAAGGTTTTTTATCAAATATATTTTTATTACAAAGGAGAAAGAAAATGATTGCACAAATTTGGGCTTTAAGCCAAAAAACACTTATATTATTTTTTATCATCTCAATGCTAGTATTTGCCAAAGTCGAAAAAATAGACGATGAATTTGACGGAACATATTACTATCAAACCGAACATTTTTATATTGCAAATGGAATGAAAATGCCTTATCCAGAGTATAGATTTAGGACAACAAAAACGAAAGATAATCATCGTATAGTAATGGAATTAAATGTTATTTCATTAGGTTTAGTAGCAGTTGATGATAATAATAAAGTTCGCATAAGGTGTGAAAATGGAAATATTGTAGTATTAGATTATGAGACAACTTTTTCGCATAAAGGAAAATCTTTTGGTTTTATGGGAAGTGGAAACGAAGCTATAAAATGCATAGCTATATTAACTGAAGCGGATATAGAAGCATTATTAAGCGGTATTAATATGATACGCATTGAGATTAAAAATGAATTTACTAATTTTAATGCAAGTAAAAAAGACGCTAAAAAATTAATAAAAATACTTAATGAAATAATTAAAAAAGTTGAGGAAGATAAGAAATGAAAAATATATTTACTTTATTATTTTTTATTTTAATACTATCTTGTAAGAGCAATACAAAATCAAACGAGATAGCCGATAATCCCGACCCAAGTTTAATTGGAACATGGCACGGAAGCACGCACGGTAAATACTTAAATTCTATTAGAGAATTTGAATATTATAATTATTATTCTTATGAGTTTAAAGAAGATAATAGAATTTGGTATTATTCTACAAAAAGCAAATACGGAATTAGGATGAATAAATATAGTTGGATGTTAATATGGAAAATAGAAAACGGTAAATATTATAATAAATTATACAATAACGAATACTCCGAATGGCATGAATTTACAATAGAAAAAATAAGCGATACCGTTATAAAAATTGACGGAATAGAATTAAAAAGAACTTGATAAAATCAAATAAAAACTAATAAGAGGTAAAAAACAATGAAAACAAAAATACTATTAATTTTCGTATTATTTACAATTTCACTATTTGGACAATTTAAAGCAGAAAAAAACGGTTTCACTCTAACCGCTCCCGATATGCTTGACGAAAAAAAAATTATGACTGTAAAAGCTATTAATAATACTCTTATTATATATATCAATTCAGAAGAAGAACCTACATGGCTTCAATTTGGTGATTATAGTATTCATATTAAAAATGGTTATTGCGAAGGCTTGATAGCAAACGATGAAATATATTCCCCTAAATATATAACGAAATTAGTATTTAGAGAAAAAAATTTATATTATATTTTACTATCAGATAAAATTTTTGTTAAAAAATTTTTACAAGCTATAATTAAAGGACATTATATATGTATCGATGTTGGCAAAATGTATATTTTTGAATGCGACAAATATATATTGAATATAATTGAAAGCGATTTTTATAAAGAGATAATGCAATAAATTACTTGATAAAAAAATAAAAGCCCTAATAAATTAATATTAAGGCTTTTTATTTGTTATCTTAAGGTTATAATATAATTCCATTTCGGTAAAGGATATCTTCCCGTTTTTCCTACGCTTCTTCCATTTATATCGGTAATTTCGGCTTCCGCGTAAAGTATATATCTTCCTTTAGGCAAATAACTAGCTCCAGCGATAGAAGAACTTCTGCCCGCAAAATAAAATTGAGTTTGAGCTTGTCCGTCTATAACATATATTTTAGGCAAATAGAATATTAAATTTCTGCTTAAAATATTATAATTATCGTCTATTCTTCTTGCGTAAACTCTTATTCTTGCAAATTTTCCCTGAGGCGGAGTTTTTACGGCTAATGTAATTAATAGAGGATTACTCCTTGAAGCTATAAATCTGTCGTTATAATTTATAATAAAAGAACTTATTCTTACATTTTGATTATAAGCGGTTTGATTATCTACAGTCGAAGAAGTATTATCGTAAACATAAGGCGAATCTTTTTTAGGGAAAGTATTAACTTTAGGTTTAGTCGGAGCGATATCGGGAATATTATTAGTATTAACTTCGTATAATCCGTTATTGTCTAATTGAATAGGATAAGGTAAAGAATTCGTATCGATAGCCGCATTTGTATCAATCGGCGCTATATTATTGTTAGTCGATAAAAAATCTTTTTCTTCTTTCGTTATATTATCTCCAAATATATCGTCTATAGTAGTGTCGCTTTCAATTTCGTTATTGAAACTTTCGCTATCTATACCGCTTACAGCTTCAAATCTCTTATTATTAAGAAAACTTCTTGTAATAAAAAATCCCGCCACTAAAATAGTAATAATTATAAGAATTATTATAAAAGGTTTTAATTTTGCTCTGATTTCAATAGGCATAATTCACATCCAAAATTTAAAATTATATGTATAATTAATCGGATAAATAAAAAATTATATTATAAAAAATATTATAAAAAATATTATAAAAAATCATTGTTCGCAAAGAAAATTTTTAAGTTCCTTTGATAAATCAATATCCGCTAACTTTTTTAACGCTTTTATTTGTAATTGTCTCACTCTCTCACGCGTAATATTTAATTCTCTTCCCGTATCTTCCAAAGTTTTAGGCTCTTTTCCATATAAACCAAATCTTGAAATAATTACAATTCTTTCTTTTTCGTTTAATGTTTCTAATGCTTCGGTTAAAGTTTCTTGCAAACTATTTGTAAATACTTGTTGATAAGGAAAAGGAAAATCTTTATCTTCTATAGCCGAATTTATATTATAAGAGTTTATATCATCATTAGAATCTTTATAAATAATATCCGAATTATATATTGCCCGAGTAAACATAGTTATTGACGACAATATTTTTCTGTCTATTTTCATTTCTTTTGCTATCTCTTCAATTGTAGGCTCTCTATTTAATTTTTGATTTAAATATTTTGATATTTGAACGCTCTTTTTAATTAATCTTGCTATATGCATAGGAAATCTAACTATATGTTTTTTGCTTGATATTTCTTTAACTATGCTTTGTTTTATCCACCATACGCCGTAAGTTGAAAATTTAAATCCTTTTCTATATTCAAATCTTTTTACGGCTTCTATAAGTCCTATATTTCCTTCGTCTATTATATCAATAAAAGGAACTCCGCTATTATAATATTTTTTTGCAACGCTTATAACGAGTCTTAAATTAGATTTTACCAATTTATTTTGTATCGCTTCTATTTCTCTATCAAGTAAAAAAGCTTTTTCGCATCCTTCTTCCAACTCTGCTCTCTCTTCTCTGCATGCTTCGAGTCTTTGCCATAAATCTAATTCCTCTTCTTTAGAAAGTCTGCGAATTTCTCTCATCTGTTTTAAATATATACCCAAAGGACTGTTATATTCTTCGTTGTTATTAATATATTCTTTATGCAATTTATTTAACCCAAATTAATAAATATAAACTGTTATATAATAATAAACGATTTTAAGAAATTTTCAAGTTGTATTATGATAATCGATTTTTATTTAGAATATTTTAAACTTCTTTAATATAAACTTTATTCATTTTAGCGGGCTTTATAGGATTATCGTTATAATCTCTATCTAAAGCGACTATTTTATCGGCGACATCCATTCCGCTTATAACTTCGCCCCAAACTGTATATTGTCCGTCTAAATAAGGAACATTAGCGACACAAATAAAGAATTGAGAGCCAGCGCTATCTTTATGCTGACTTCTTGCCATAGAACAAATTCCTCTTTTATGCGAAATATCATTAAACTCCGCTGGAATAACAAAATTCGGTCCGCCAGTGCCATGCAAAGCTCTATTCGGTTGTTTGCTTAAAGGGTCGCCTCCTTGAATCATAAATCCCGGGATAACTCTATGGAAAAGCGTTCCATTATAAAATCCTTGATTTGCTAACTTTTTAATAGCTTCGACATGTTTCGGAGCTTTATCTGGAAAAAATTCTATCTCTATAGTTCCAAAATCGGTTTCTATAAATAAATGTTCGTTTGAAGTTTTAGGTTTTTGAGCTATAAGCACAGTCGTAAATACCGCTATAGACAAAACCGCTATTATAATTATTTTTAATTTTTTTAACATTAAAATCCCTTCCCGCTAATTTTATTTATTAATCATAAAAAACGATAATATAAATTAATAATCGTAATTTTTTTATTAAAATTTATATCGACAAAATTATTTATTTATACTTTCATAACTATTTTTTGAGTCGTAAGTTCCTTTTCTTGTCTCACCTTTCAAACTCGGTATAGTTAATATTTGTCCTTTTATTATAATATTAGGGTCTTTTATTTTATCTTTATTCGCTTCGTATATTTTTCTCCATAATCTTCCGTCTCCGTATATAAAATCATAAGAAGCAATAAGCCATAAAGAATCCGTATTTTTAGTTCTTTCCACAACCGTATAATATTGCGGGAATTCTCCCGTAAAAATAGTTTCTTTTGTAGTTTTAGTTTCCGCAGTTTTCATACCTTTAGAATCCGTAGTTCCCATTGTATTAACAAGAGCGATAACATTTTTTGAATGCATTAAAGAATTTGAATAATCTTCAGCCTTCAAAGAAGAACCCGCATTTGACAAAGATTTTGAAGCTTCGTTATATATATCGGCTTTTGAATTATTATAACCTTTTTCTTTAGCTTTATTTAATGATTCTTGAGCTTTTGCATAGGCAAGCGGCGCTTCCAATTTATCCAATTTACTAACCGCAAAAGCCGCAGTCGATGAAGCGTTAATCCAATCTTCCTCTCCCAAATAGATATAAGCGCCATTTTGCAAATCTAAAATTTCTGTATCGTTATCGTCTCCGTTGGTTAAAACAGATTCTTTTATTAAATATTCTCTTCTTGAATCTATAGAAAGCAAATTATAACCTAATTGAGATTTTAAAGCGGAATCCTCATATTTAATTATCGTGTTGCTATAATCGTTATCGTTTGAAGCTATAGAAAATATACTTTGAGCGGACTCTATATCATCAACGGCTAACTTGTAAAGGTTTGAAGTTTTTTGATTAGTGTTTCCTCCTATTCCTTTAAATAAACTTAATTTTCTTTCGGCATCGATTTGACTATTTAAAAGATATCCGTAAACTTTATATTTAGATATAAATCTCTGCGAATGTTCTTGACTCTTTTTAGCAAATTCTATACTCTGTTCATAATCTCCATTTTCATGCGCTTCTATTGCCAATTCTCTATATCTTTGAGCTAATTTATAATCTTCTTCTATAGTAAGAGATTGTCCATAAGCCAAATATGATAAAGAAAAAATAAATAAAAATAATAGTTTTTTCATTTTAATTACTCCAATTTATAAATTAAATTTAAAATCTAAAAATTAATTATTATAATTATTAGTATAATATTTTTCTATTTCTTCCATCTCTTTAATTTTTAATTCCGCTTCTTTTATGCTTTTTGAACTTTCGTCAAATATTCCTTTTGTGGAAAAATAAGCCCTATTATGCAGCTTTTTAGCCTGCAAGAAATAATTAACCGCTTCCTCATAATTATTAGTTCCGAAAGCTTCCACTCCATTAATATAATATAATTCGGCAAGCTCGTAATTTTCCTTATCAATTTTATAAGCCTTTATATCTTTTGAATATACTCTTTCTAAAGTAATTTCTTCTTTTAAAGTTTCGGCATATTTTGGAAGTCCTTCATTTAATACGGTTTGATAAGAATTAGACGCCGTTGTTAATAAGTTAGCAAGTTTTTTAGATTCTTTGCTATTATTATCGTCTATCAATATAATCGCTTCGGAAAAACTCGCTTCCGCTATATCGAACTGCTCTTTTGAATAATCTTGCAATTCATACTTAACCGCTTTTTCTCTCAAACTTGAAGCGTCTTTATACTCTTTTAATGGCATAGTTTCGCCGCAAGATATTACAAAAATCAAAATAAAAATTAATAATTTTAAAGATTAATATACTTCGGCAGCTTATTTTACAAGACAAATATTTTGTTCTGTAAAATAGGCTGCTTTTTTTATTTAAAATAAGATTTAAATGGTGAATTAAATTGGATGTTTAAGGAAATGCGGCTTGTTAAGCGGGTAGTTAACGATAGTTGCATTATCTGTAAAAGATTGATTATTATTAAATAAATACCAGATGAAATAACTAAAAGTTAAAAAATAATAATAAGAGAAAATCATTATAATGTGAATAAAATGTAACTGAAATGCAAAAATATTCCTAAAAATATTGACAAATCAGTTTTTAACAATTAATATTACATTGCTAGAATATAATTTTATAAACTTAAAGAAGTTAGATGCTTTAAAAAGAAATAAATAAATTTTAGTAAAGTGATTTTTAATATATTTAAAGTCGTTGGGGAGCGATTTTAATATATAAAAATTATAAATTTTAAAACTCAATAAAGGAGAGGGTTGCAATGAAAAATAAGAAGACTTTGCATTTGGCTATAGCTTTAGCTATAAGTTCAATGCCTTTATTCGGTGTTGCAGAGGCAGCTAGAGGTTCGATGTATGGTGGAGAATCTGTCGGTGATGATGTTACGATTGAAGCTTCTGCTAATGCGTATCCGAGTTTAGTAGGACATGCTTTTGGTATTTATACGAATGTTACCAATTCAGCAACAGTTACTTCGGCGGGAAATCGTTTGACAATTACTACTACAGGTGAAGCTGGTGACGGAATCCGTTCAAATCCGAGCGGTAATTCTGACTGGCAGAATGCTACTGGTACGATTAATATTGGTAACGATTTGACAATAACTGTCAGCGGTAACAGTGCCGATGGTTTGAACATCAACGGTTCTACAGTCCTCAACATTGGGGATAATGCTACGATCAATA
>ERZ857984.1229-NODE-1229-length-22419-cov-24.329637_pt1 | contig 22419 bp, 17 predicted proteins | sample MGYA00519914_ERZ857984 | MGnify/ENA primary metagenome ERZ857984 (study PRJEB31778, sample SAMEA3449417) | human gut metagenome | biome: human gut; feature: human-associated habitat; material: faeces | place: United Kingdom | collected 2010/2012 ... | reverse complement strand
CAGAGCATTTCCTATTCGCTGCTGTGCCGGTGGTTCCGGGCCGCCGTCCTCCCGCTGGACGCGGCCCTGTACGCCGAGATCACCAAAGACCGGGCCGAGGTGAAACGCTGCTCCGAGTGTGGCGCAGTATTTATGCCGAAGTCCAACCGGGCCAAATACTGCCCAGCCTGCGCCAAACGGATGCGCCGTCGCAAAGAGGCAGAACGACAGCGGAAAAGGTACTGGCAATCTACGCATTTAGGGCCTTAAAAAGCCCGGTATTCCGGGGCCTTTCCGGCATGGTTGGCGGGGTGGTAGGATGATTTATCATATACCCAGATAAACGCTTGTCTAAATGCGTAGAAATAGGCAAAAAGAAAATACGCCGGACGCAGTTATGTGGTAGCTTGCGTCCGGCTTTCTAATAGATGAAACTTAGAAAGTGTGCTATAATTATTTTATTGAGATTAAAGCAATATCAATATAAGGGAGGGCGTGGTTCCATGTCAGCTTCAATAGATTTTTCTGAAATTCGTGAAATGACCATAGCATTCTCAGGGCTTTCACACATGGATAATGAATATACGTTTTTCTATGATGAGACCAATAATTCTCGGCTCTTTCGGATAACGGAAACAGATTTTAATGTTTCTAAAGACGAGGATTTCGTTTTGGGTGGCCTTGTTTATGAGGGAAAACACAAGGCATTTGATATGGAAAAACTGCTTCAATCACTCAGATTGCAGCCAACTATGAAAGAGGTTAAACGCAAGCACATTGCACCCGGCAATTCATTCCTTGAATGTGTAAATTCCCGGAAACTCCAAACTCTTTTGGAGTGGATAATAGAAAACAAAATATACATTCATTTTATGGCCATGAACAATCTATACTATGGCGTTGTTGACATTGTGGATTCTTTAATAGCCGACACTGAATTATCTGGGCTACCATGGGAATATATAACGCACATGAAAAATGCGTTATACAAATATATCAACGCGGATATTGCTTATATCCACGAAGTGTTTTTACACTATGGCTATCCCAATATCGCTGACGAAAATGTACACGAGTTTTGCGAGGTGCTGATCGGATGGATAGAAGAAATCGAAGCTGAAAATGAAGCTGACGATTTTGCTCTGGAATCCGTGCGCCAGCTACTAAAAAGCGCACGGAAAAAGAAAAAACTTTGTTTCCTAACCGATAACGAAAACCTCATGCTTATGGACGGATACGAAAGTTTATATATAGAACCGATATATATGTTCCCAAATTCTGAACATATTTTTGATGAAGAAACAGAGATTATGAAAAAAATCTGTTCAACACCTATTATCCTGGGCGGAAATGAATTGCATAATTACTCTTTTATCAAATCCACAGAGAACAGAATCGTTCAACTTTCAGATGTAATAATTGGAATTATCGGAAAGCTCATGCTTTATGCAAACGTATCTACACTACCAGAAATCAAAAAAGAAATGGCATCATTATCTCCACAGCAAGAAAAGAATATCTCTCTGCTGAACAATCTGATTAACGCTTCGTCTGACCATTGTTTAGCTTTTATTCACTATACTGCCAATTTCCTTGAGATGGAAAAGGTGACCTGTATTTTAACTATGGCAAAGTAAAAGATGCCGGACGCAAGCGGCCATATGGTCGCTGCGTCCGGCATTTTATTAGTCTTTTCGTCAATTTTGTGCTATAATTATTTTTATAAATTCTTCCAATATACAATGGAGGCCAACTATGAGATTCACCGAATTGCTCAACCGCCTTACAGGGATAAGTTGCCCTGTCTTTGGCGTATCATGGAACCCCGTCGATACTGAAAGAAGTATCGCACGACGGATTATTATTTTTCTCGAACCGCGTCGCGTTTTATATTCCGCATACGACTATGAATCTGTTTGCCCATGTATAACGTCAGTAACAGATATCAAGAACTATCTCACTTCTGAATTGCAGAATATAGACGAGCAATCAGAGCTAAATGCCTATGTTCGATCTATGAGAAACGCTTGCAATAAGTTTTTAAGTAAATGCCCAGACAAAAAGGAGTTTCGTTGCTATGCTTGTCAGCCCGGCAACATTGACAATTGGATTTTTACATCTGCTATTGGAGAACTGCGTGGCGTGTTTGGTGTGATGATCGGCCAAATTGCAAAGGCATACGGACTCGATGTTGAGGATGATCTGGCACAGATAATTCCAGAGTAATTGTAGGAGGTACTTATATTGAGCAATATAACAGCGTTATTAACGGGGGTTTGTATGTACCCTGCTGCCGGCTATCCTGCATTGCCTCTTTGCGCTAATGACGTACAAGCTGTAAAAAAAGCTCTTATTGCAGGTCTAAACGTATCAGAATCTAATATTATGGTTTGTGGTCATCATGGAACAGCGACTACAAAAGACCTAATTACAGGACTTTATTCCTCAATTTCTGGAACTGCTAATGAAGATACTTTTATTTTTTATTTTTCTGGACACGGAGGAAAAAATGTCTTAGCGTTGAGTGACGGTAACTTGAATCTTCAATCATTGATTGACGTAATTGAAAAGATACCTGCCAAAAATAAGATTATAATTTTAGATAGCTGCCATTCAGGATATTTTGCAATAAGCGATACACCTGCCTTAGATTTATCAGAAACTATCGAGACATTTGTTGGACGCGGTTATGCTGTTCTTGCTTCATGCAGTGCGGAACAAACATCTGGATTTGAACCCAACCGACAGTTAAGCACATATACCAGCTTTTTAGTTGATGCCCTTACCTCGCGTTTTTTGATAAGAGAAGGGAAAAAATCATTAGAATCTATCAACGAGGCAATTTTTCATTTTGCGAAAATATGGAACACTAAACATCCTTCACAGACACAAACGCCAATATTTCGTTCCAACATTGGTGGAACAATTTTCTTTGATGTAGAAGAATACAAGCCATACCGTGTCGCAAACGTATATGAAGAAACAGAAGCATATATCATATACAATGTTGCCCCAGTACATACAGGACTAGCAAAGCGCTTATCTGCGAAAGTAATTTTGCGATATGAAAGTTCTTTTGAAGAAATAGCTGATATCGCAAATGAAGTTAAAAACAAAATAAAGTATGCCGATGTTTACCAAAATGCTCTGTCAGAATCTCGTTACAGGGGCAAACCAGCGAACATTATTTGGTGCTATTTTGGATACAGCGAAGATGATATTATAGATAGTAATTATATTTGCCATACAACATGGGTTGATAATACACAAGATAAAAAATGGTGGTATAGAGAAAATAAGAATTCTCGGGTTGTCAATAATGTCTATTTAGAAACAAATCCGTCATACGAAATGATAAACCAGTTGTTGCATAATAAAGTGGTGAGTAGGGAGAATTTAATTGAGGAAACTCATTTAATTACAGAAAAATTGGTAAATGCTGCTCAAAGTTTTATTAAGCTATATCGCGAATATCGCAATGGCGTACTAAGTGAAAATGAGTTAATTGATGCCGTTGAGCCGCTCAATCGTGAAATCACTTGCTTGTTTTTGGAACAAAGTGATCTCCCATATCCGCCCAAAGAGCTCCATGAATGGGCAAATGCGCATACTCAATTAGCAGGAACAATACAAGATTTTTCTCTATATTATGACAGGAAAAACCTCAATACATGGACAACTGAAAACAGAATATACCTCATGGATTCATCAATTAAACGCTATGAAACTGATTTAGAAGCATTACGTACACTGGAAAAATCATATAAATAGAAAGACGCCGGACGCAAGCGGCTACATGGCCGCTGCGCCCGGCATCTGCTTTATTTATTCATCTGTGAACTGGAACTTCTGGTTGTCATAGTCGGAATCCGTCATTCGTTCCAGTTTGGAAAGGGTCTGCTGGGCCAGCGCCCGCATATTCTCGTCCATATCCGGCAGGGCGGCGGTAATCTTGCCCATCGTCCTGCGCCGGTCGGCGTTGTGATACATACAGATCAGATTTTCTTCCTCCACGGTAAAGTGCGTCATTCCTCATACCTCCAATTCGTTTTTCTTGGTTCTGGCCGCCGCCTTTTTCGGGCTGGCAGCCTGTTTGCTGTCGGTGAGCTGCTTGCGGATAGAGAGCCGGGGCCTGCGTATTGATACGTCCCGGCGCTCGTCCTTGCCGATCATGGCATATACACCGTGCCGGTCTTTTATCCCGGTAAAACACAGGGACTTATAGGGCAGCATGGCAAAGAGCCGGTCATTGTCCTTGGTGGAGGCCAGCGCGTCAAAGTGCGGTGAGATCTCCACCATGAAATGCGTCTTGTTGGGGCTATTGGGTGCAGACAAATCTTTCAGCTTATCCACGATGCGTCGGGCCTCGGTTTCAATCCGGCTGTCATGCAAAGCCGTGATATGGGCCTTAAAATCTCCCGGCCTTGCCTGCTCCCGGCTGTGCTGCTCCTGCTGTAACGCCTCCTGCAGCACAACCGGGTCGTGGGGCTGGGCCTCATACCGCTGGAAATCTCCAAACACCCGGTCTGGGCTTCCGTCAAAATACTGTTCCGTCGGAATGTCACGGCTTCCATGCTCATAAAAGAGCCGGTTCACACTTACCAACAAGGCGGCATCAATGACGTGCTGGAAATGCTGCTGGTAGTCCAGTTCATAGAGATTGCCCCGGATAGTATCATCCTTTGTGCCGGTCAGCTCCACGGCGTAGGCCAGTATCTTGTCGCGGGTCAGCTCCCCGTAGAACCGCCATGTATTGTGCTGCCGGGTATCTTTCAGGAACACATCACGTTCCCGGAAGCAGTACGTCCCGGAGGGCCGGGACATCCACAGCAGGGTCTTGTCCACGGCCTGATTGCTGGCAGCGGCCCGCTGGATAATACCCTTGTCAATGTCAAAGTCGCTCTGATAAAACGCGGTGTTCTGCCGCATGATCTCACCCAGAGCCGCAATCACGTCCACATTCTCAAACTTCTGCATCCGTTACACCTCCAATTCCTGCGATTTTTCCCGCGCCGGTTTCTTTTTTGCCTGTTCCTCCTGTGCGGCTTTGAGCTGCGCACGGATGGAGGGCTTTTTTTGCTGGGTCTTGCGGGATTGTTTGGCCTTGGGCTTCTTGGCCTCGGCCTTGGCAGCATCGGCAAGATCGGTAAGGGAAATCTGTTCCCCGGCTTTTACCTTGGCCTCTAACTCGCCCATGGACGGGGTGTTATTGATAACGCCGTCAATCATGTTTTCGTTCTGCTCCGTGGACAGCTCGGCGGTACGCAAGGGATTTTCCCGTAAAAACTCCGGCACCTGCTGAAAACCAAAGCTGTCACAGTAATGGGCCGTATCTTTGCCTCTCTGATGCAGCACCACTACGTCGGACACAGAAAGGGAATGTCCCTTGAAATCTGCCGGATGGTCGATGTTGAATGTACGGTAAATGTCCTCCAACGTGGTTTTGCCATCCAGAGGTGCGGTGTAAACAAGGTCATAGTTGGCCCTGTCCACAGTGCGGCCCGTGGCTTGCAAGCGATCATAGGGTTCAAACCGATAGTCCCGCGTTTCATCACCACTCTTGATCTGATAAATCGAAAAGCTGTCCTGCTCCGGCGCTTCATAGCCAGCCGCCGCATATTCCTCCACGGTCATACCGGCTGCGGCGGCCTCCTGTGCGATCTCGGCCTGCACCTGCGCTTTGTAGTCCTGCAAGGTCTGGTCAAAATCGGACAGCTTCGGCGGCTCCGGCAACTGATACTGGCCCTGATTGAGAAGTGGGCGGCTCTCTTGCACATAGTCAAGAACGGCATGGAAATAGGCTGCCTGCTCCGGCGTCAATTCCTCCCCGGAATGCAGGGGCCGTCTGGCTTCCTGCTCCATTTGGGAAAGATTGCAATGCAGTTTCAAATAAGGAACAAACTCACCCAGCAGCATATCCCGTTCCGTTTTGTCCTGCTCCCAGCCCTCTAAGCCCGTTTCTGCAATCACATGATTTTTCCAGCTTTCATCCTGGGCGTAGTATTCATGATAGCTCTGGATGTGCTGTATCAGGGAACCGTCCCCGTCGCCAAAATCCTGCCGCCCCTCGTAATTGTCCGGCTGTCCCCGGAAAGTAAATTCAATGCGGAACTTGGTCTTGTCATAGCCCATGCCTGCCGGATATTCTGCATCCAGCTTGGCAAACAGGGCGTCGGCCTCATGCAGCGGCATGGTCTGGCCCTCTTTCAAATGGGGGCTTTCACTCCAAAGCACCGTAACAACCGGCTCCGCTGTCGGGTCAAGGGACGGAGCCTCGGTCTGGTCTGGCGTTTGCTGTTCCTGCGGCTGTTCGGCTTGCTGTTTTGCCTCGCGCTCCTGCTGAAGCTGGGCCAGATGGCCGTCAATGTCGGTTATCAGCTCATTGGCTGCTTTACGGATGGTTTCAAGGGAGGCTTTCAGCTCGGACAGCTCCCGCCCGGAACTCCAACCGGCCACATAGCCAAAGGAATAGTCCGACGTGTCCAGCCCGTAATGCTGGCAGACGGCATACGCCACGCTTTCGGCCTGCACCTCACGGGTGCGGCGGTCGGGCCGGTCAACCTGCTCGGTGGCCGGGGCGTCCTTGTCGATGGCGTGGAGCTTGGCATGGGCGATCTCATGGATGGCCGTTTTCAGGGTTTGCAATTCACTCATGCCCTCGTCAATGGCAATCCGCTTTTCTTCCAGATGGTAGTAGCCGTGTGCGCCGCCCTCGATGTTCTCAAAGGCAATCGGCACCGGCGACGCCTTTTCCAGCGCGGTGAAAAAATCCTGATACTGTTCCACGCTGCCGGTCAGCTCGGACACGGCAATGTCCGGGATTTCCTTGCCCTCGGTCTGGCTCACGTCAAAGACTGTGACGACGCGAAAGGCCGGGATTTCAATTTCCCGTTCCTCGGTGACGGGCTTGCCGTCTGCGCCGATCACCGGCTTTTGGGTAGCCGGGTCAATTTTCTCCATCTGCTTTTTCACTCTATAAGGGGACGGGGCCAGTATCTTGATGCCTTTTTCGCCTTTCTTCACATGGCGCTCAAAGTCGTCCCGCCACTTGCCAAAACCGGCAACCAGAGAGGCGTCCGGCTTCTGCATGGCGATCAGCAGCGTATTGTTGAAGCTGTAATTATGGAACTTGGACATTGCCGTGAGATAGGCTTTGTACTGTTCACTTTCAAAAAGGGCCTGTATTCCGGCTTCCAGACGGTCAGTGATCTCTTTCATGCGCTCGGCATTGTTCTTTCCGTTCAAGTCGATGGGGATAACCGGCTGGGGCTGCGGGGCCTCGGCAGTCAATACCGCCGCCTGCCGGGTTTTGATCTCGTCCCGCATAACCTCCGGCTGGGGAAAGGCCATTACCCGGTATTCCTCCGGCACCGGCTGGCCCTCATGGACGCGCTGCCACTTGTCGCCGCTTTTTACGATATAGCCATACTCGGTAAAGGCTCCCTGTTCCTGTTGGGCAATGTAGCGGCCAAACTGTGCCGTATCAATCCCGGCTTTCCATTCCTGCGGCATATCCACCATGCCGGAACGGTTCAGGTAGTAGTCTCCCAAAACGGCGGCGGTATGCACATCCGGCAGATGCACATAGTAGTCCACGTTTTCGGTAAAGTCGATGATCTGGCCGATACTCTCAAAGCCGCCCTTGGGGTTTTGCAGGGCGGCGTTCAGCTCTGCGATCTCGGCGGCGTCAAGCTGGCCCAACCGGGCAGCAAGGAAATTCAGCTCGTCCACATCGGCGGCCAACACCATATCGTAAGGCAGCGCAAGACGCTGGCCCTCCGGGTAGGAATACCCGTTGATAAAAAAGTCCTGCGGATTGTCGGCGGAAATGCCGATCTGCCGCAGGGCCGCTTGCAGTTGTTCCGTTGTAGTAGGCATATCCAGCCAGACGCCATCCTTGCCCTGTTCATAGAACTGGCGGTTATGGAGCTGGATAGAAAATACTTCGTTCACGCGCTCACTCCTTTCTTTGTCCTGTTCCATCAGACGTTGCATCAGCTCGTAGTCCTCAATGCTCATGTTGCCGTCATATACATACGGGTCGATGTCCTCGTCGTTATAGGGGCGCTCATAAAAAGGCAGCCCCGCTTCATGGGCCTTGGCCCGCGCTTCCTCCAATATCTCCGGGGGCAGCACATCGTCGTGGGCCTCCATAAACGGGGCGATATTACTTAGGCCGTTTTCGTAGTGGTGGCGCACTCCGGCGGCCAGCTCGTCAACGTTCATTTCCTCGCCCAGATAGCCGGAATAATAGCCGTTCACCACAACGGCCTTTGGATCTGCGGCCTGTATCTCGGCAAGCCGCATTTTGTCCTCCGGGTATAAATAGTCGCTCATATCCAGATGAAACGCTTCCCCGTGCCATGAACGGCCCTCCCGCCAGAACGCCAGCCATGCAATGCCGCTTCGTAAATCATCCAGACATTCTCTTACGGTATCCCGTAAACTTGCCATCGGCAGCCTCCTTTCTCTGAAATATAAGGGTTTGGGAAACTCCCAACAAGCAAAATCCCCGGCCCGGTCAGGTACGCCGGGTCAGGGATTTACCGGGAGTGTGGCTACACTCCCTATGCTTGCTCTGTTCGTGTCTTAGCTCCTGTGTTCCACGCGGTAATTAACGTATTTCCCGCCGGTATCGGCCAAAAGTACCGTCCCGTCATAGGTTTTGCCGGTTTTCATGGAATAGAGGCCCTTTACCTTTGCTTTTCCGTCTTTGAGCAGCGCGGCGGCGATCTTCGGGGTGAACGCTTTTTTGCGTTCCTCAAAAAATCGGTCATTCTTCCACATGACAAACTGGCAGGCCCGGTTTCCACAGTAGTAGTTCTTTCTGCCCTCGTAGACGGCCTCGCCGCAGCGGGGACACGTCCCGATTGCCACACGCTCTGCCTGAAACAATTTCTGCTTATCTTCGCTGATGCAGGAATAGGTCTTTACCAGCTCCCGCGTCATAGCCTCAATACCTGCCATAAACTCGTCGGAGTCAGCCTGCCCCATGGCGATCTCGGTCAGACGGCTTTCCCATTCAGCTGTAAGCTGGGGAGAGGTTAAAGCCTCCGGCAGAACCACGGCCAGATTGATGCCGTCCTTGGTGGGAATGAGCTGCTTGCCCTTTCTCTGGACAAAGCCCATCTGCACCAGCTTTTCCAAAATAGCGGCACGGGTGGCCGGTGTGCCTAATCCTTTGCGCTCGGCGTCCTCCGGCATATCCTCGGCCCCGGCCCGTTCCATAGCGGACAGCAGTGTATCTTCGGTATAGGGCTTGGGCGGCGTGGTGAAATGCTCCGTGACGGATGCAGCCACATCCGCAAAGGTCTGGCCCTCTTTAAGCTCCGGCAGTGTCCGTTCCTGCGTATCGGAAACCTCGTCAGAATCGGTTTTCAGGGAGAAACGGAAACGGCGGTCAATCTCTTTCCAGCCGGGAGAAAGAACGGTCTTGCCCTTGCCGGTAAACTCTTTCCCGGCACAGGTGAATGTGGCGGTGACAGCCTCATATACATAAGGCCCGGCCACGGCACACAGCACCTTGCAGCAGATCAGAGACAGCAGCTTTCGCTCACTCTCGGCCAGTCCGTCAAAGCCCTGCTTCACAAATGCAGCGGTGGGGATGATGGCGTGGTGGTCGGACACCTTTTTGCTGTTCAGGATGCGGTCAAACTGCGGGGAAATGTTCAGGCCCTTGGCGAAAGGCACCAGCTCCCAAAGGCCGAACACAAGGTTTTCGGCCACGGGCAGCATATCATCGGTCAAATACTGGCTGTCCGTTCTCGGATAGGTCAGCAGCTTCTTTTCGTAGAGTGTTTGGGCGTAATCAAGGGTTTGTTTGGCGGTAAAACCAAAGAGCCGGTTTGCCTCCCGCTGCAAGGTGGTCAGGTCATAGAGCTTGGGCGGCTGCTCCGTCTTTTTCTCCCGCGTTACAGAAACACAAACGGCCTGCGCTCCGGCACAGGCCGCCTTGACGGTGTTTGCTTCGGCAGCATCAGAAAAGCGGCTGCTTACTGCGTCCGCACCGGCCAAACCAATATGGACGATGTGATATTTCTCTTTCTTGAAATTTGTGATCTTGGCGTCGCGCTCCACCAGCAGATTCAGGGTCGGGGTCTGGACACGGCCCACGGTCAGGGTCTTGTGGTACAGTACGGAGAAAAGCCGGGTGGCGTTGATGCCCACCAGCCAATCAGCTTTCGCCCGGCACAGGGCCGATTGATACAGCGGGTCATAGTCCGTTCCCGGTTTCAGGTGGGCAAAGCCGTCCCGGATGGCGCTGTCCTCCATGCTGGAAATCCAGAGGCGCTTGAACGGCTTTTCACAGCCTGCCATCTGATAGACGAAACGGAAAATGAGTTCTCCCTCGCGCCCGGCGTCAGTGGCGCAAATCAGGCCGGTCACGTCGGGGCGCTCCATCAGGGAACGCAGAATGTCAAACTGCTGCTTTTTCTCGTCAGGGATGATGTACTGCCACGTTTCCGGGAGGATGGGTAAATCCTCATAGCGCCATTTCCTGAAACGCTCGTCATACCGGCCAGCGTCAGCAAAGGACACCAGATGCCCGATGCACCAGCTCACCAGATAGCCGTTTCCCTGCAAATATCCGTCGTGTTTCTCCGTGGCCCCGATCACGCCCGCAATACTGCGGGCGACACTCGGTTTTTCTGCAATTACCAACTGATAACTCATTCCTCGTCCTCCTGTTCATTTTCGGTTTCCGGCGCTTCGTCCTCCAAATCCTCGTCGTCGCCAAAATCATACTCGTCTAAATCGTCGCTGCCCTTGGTATCTGCCCTGGGCTTTTTGAACTTGAAGTAATACAAGACTGCGCCGCCGCCAACCAGTGCTACCACAAGAAACACGATCAGGCCGCCAGCGCCGGAACCGCTGTTTTTCGGTTCCTCCTGCGGGGCCTCGGTTTCCTGCGGCTGGGTTTCCTGCGGCTCCGGCCCGGTACACTCACTCATATTATTTTTACAAACCGGGCAATTCGTATTGACGGCCCCAGACTTGCATTTGCTGGTACAGGTGCAGACAACAGCAGCCGTCCCCGTCTGGCCGTCCTCCATCAGCGCCAGCAGGTCAGCTTCATCCACCTGATTTAAGAAATGGACAGTTTCTTTTCCCTCGTCGTCCCGGTCAATAATCAAGTAAAAGACATTGCCGCTTTTGGTTTCTACGGTGATAAACTGCTTGCCGCTTTGGGTAGTGCTGCCGATGTCGTCAATCAGCGTCAGGTTCCCGTCCGGGGTCAGGGCAGCGCTGCCTCCGGTCTGGCTGCCGCTGAACAGCCCCAGCAGTGTAGCAAGTTCTTCTTCACCAAGGGAGAGGGAGAAGCTGCCCTCGCCGGTGCTTTCTGTCTTGGTGTCGCTGACGGTCAGGTAGTCGGAATGGACATAGCCGATGCGCTCCGGCAGAAGAATTTTCACCCAGTCGCCATCTGTGCCGATCACTTCCACCTGCGTTCCGTTGGGAAGCTGGGTGAACGCGGTCTTATCAAGCCCCGCGCCGGTGCGGACATTCAGCTTTCCGCCGTTGGTAGTTACGGTGCCGGTCTGGATGGGTTCCTCCGTGCCGCTGGTGGTAATCTGGATGCCGTCGTCCGTAGCGGTGATGCTTACCTTGGAACCGAACAGAGAGGAAAGCAGGTCGGAGGCCTCCTTGCCGGTCAAGCTCTTGGTTTTATCATCCTCCGTTTTGCCTGCGGCTGCGGTTTCAGTCTTGGAGTGATTGTCTGTGTCAGGCTCCACGCCGCCCGTTGCTTCGGCGGCAGCTTCCGGCAAAGGCTCCGGGGCCGGGTCGGTGCCGCCTGCAAAGGCGGTAACAGGAAAGACCGTGACGCAGAGCAGCACGGCCAGAATTGTGGGCAGAATCCGGGAAATTCGTCTGGTTTTATTCTTCATGAGCATTGTCCTCCTGTGCATGGTACGCTGTGACAGCAGGGGCGGCCTGCATTGCGCCGGAACGCAGGAACGCGGCAAATTCCTCCGGCTTCATGTTCATGCCGCGCACAAGCTGGATGATCTGCAAATTCTCCTGTTCGGTTTTCTGCGCTTCCAGCTCCCGAAGCTGCTTCTGATACTCCGCAATCTTGGACTTGGTTTTCTGGATGTCCTTTTCGATGCGGTCAAGTTTACTTGCCATAGTCAAAACTCCTTTCTGGCGTCAGGGCAGACGCCCGAAACTGTAAAAATGGGATTGCCAATAGTTTGAATTGAGATTTGTGTAGGAAATGGGGTCGCCGCAATGCAGCATCACCGAATTGCCCACATACAGGCCGATGTGGGACACGCCGGGGGTGTCATAAGTGCCAAAAAAAAACACAAGGTCGCCGGGCTTGGCCTGCGAACTGGAAACAGGGGTGCAGATGTTGTATAGGCCCTGCGCCCCCAGCCGTCCCACGTTCCAGCCGGAATGATTGATAACCCATGAGATAAAGCCGCTGCAATCAAAGCTGGTGCTGGGAGAGCTGCCGCCCCACACATAGGGATAGCCGATGTACTTTTCGGCCTCTTTCAGCATGGCGGCAAACTGTTCATCCTCCAAAGCCTCCGGGGGAACGTCATAATAGGTCGGTTCTTTCAGAGTGGAGGCGTGGGGGTACTGGCTGCCGGAAAACAGGTCGGGCCGGTTGCCCAGCGTGGACATATACAGGGAATAGGTACTTAGGGTTTCCTCGTCCATGATGTAGACCGGCACATGGGACAGATTGAAGTTTTCCAGCGTCACGGTGCAGATGTAATAGTCATACGGTACTTCTACTTCATACTCGTATTCCTCGGTTGAGGTTTCGCCAGTGTCCGGGTCTGTGACCGTCCGCGTCCCTGTCCGGGTTTCCGTGCGGTAGCGCACCTCTTTGACAACGGTTTCCGTCAGGATGTATTGCTTGTCGAACAGCATTTGCAGGTCGCTTCGCACCTCCCCAATGGTAAACTGCCCGTCATGGAGTGCCGACAGAATGGAGATCAGCACATAGGGGTCATGCTCGATGCTGTCAAGGTCAAAGTGGTACTCGTCATAGTCATGGGTGGCCTCGTAGTTGTCCAGATACGCTTGCAGCTCGGCTTCCAGTGCAGCATAGGCGTCCTCGGCGGCCAGCATATCGCTGTCCTCGGAAAAGTAGGAGGATGCCGCAATGCCGCTTCCGGCGCTGCCAAACATGGCGGTACAGGATTGCAGGCCGGTCATTACCATCAGAAGCAAAAGCCCCAGCACCAGAACGGCCAGCGAACCTTTCCAGTGACGGGCCACAAAAGAGGCGGCCCTTTTGCTTTCCTCGGCGGCTGCCTTGGCCGCTTTGGTGGAGGATGCGGCTGTCTTGGCTGCGCCCTGTGCCGCCGTCCCTGCGGTCTGGCCCGCTGTCCGGGCGGCTTTGGCATACTGGCGCTTGATCTGCTGCTTTTGCCAGAACCGGGAAACGGGATTGGTGGCCGCCTGCGCGATCTCCGGGTTATCCCGCAAAGACTTCTGGTAAAAATACTCCGCGTTTGCGGCAAGGGCCTGCCGCTCGGCTTTTTCTGCGGCCCGGTAGGGTTTCAGCTTGTGGTGCCGGATGCTGCTGCGGATGGCCCGGCCAACCTGACGCTCGGCAAATTCTTCCATCTTGTGGCCGCCCTCCACCCCCACGTTTTCATGCTCAACTTCGTGGATTTTACCGTGGGCGAATAGCAGCGCCTCCGAAACGGGACGGCCTGCCGGGTTGGGCTTTAACTTGGGAGGCCCTTTGGCCTGCTGTTCAAAACGCAGGGCGCACTTGGCCTTGCCGGTGGCCTCGTCACAGACCGTTTCTTTCACGACAACACGCTTTTTCGGGATGGCGTCACGGGCTGCATCCAGCTTGTCAGCTTTCTTATCTGCTTTGCGGATATAGGGCTGCAAATCCGGGTCGGCCCGTTCTTCCTCGGTCAGTTGGAGCCGGGAAGATGGCCGGTGCAGGGCGGCGTCCCCCTCGGCAGCGGTGGCTGCTGCCTGCTTTGCGGATTTTTTGGCCTTATGCCGGTCATGAGCATCGTCGGCCCGTTCCAGCAGCTTTTCCGCTGTGCCGCCAGCCTCCGGGGTATAGTCCTGTTCGGCCTCCCGGCTGGAAATGTTCTCTACCTCGCCGGTGGCCTGATTTTCCAGCGTGAGGCCATCGCGGGTCATGGCCTGTGTCACCTTGGGCTTTGCTTTCAGTTCTTTCAATGGCCGTCACCTCCTTTGCTGTGCTTTGGGGTCATTGGCTTATCACCTCGCTTAACCGGGTCGTCATAATCTTGTAAAGCTGGGTGTTGTGGGGGATCGGATTGGTAAAGGGCAGCACCACATTTTCAAAGATCAAAAGGCCCTCGCCGGGTTCGGAATTGTCGATGTACTTCTGCTGGTCTGCGGACAGGTTGAGCCGTTCCGCAAGAATTTTTCTGTCCCCGGACGCCTGATTGAGCAGCGTAATAAAATCGCTGTTTTCCAGAATGTTTTCGATCTCCGGGGAGGAAAGCAGGTCTTTCACGTTCTGCGTCGCGCCGGTTGGGATGCCGCCCCATTTCCTGAACCGCTTCCAGATTTCAGCGGAATAGGCCGCCGTTTGTTCCTCTTTCAGAAGCAAGTGGAACTCGTCGGCAAAGTACCATGTGGCCTTGCCCTGGCTGCGGTTGGCGGTGACGCGGCCCCAAATCTGGTCTTGGACAATGAGCATCCCCAGCTTTTTGAGCTGCTTGCCCAGCTCCTTGATGTCAAAGGCCACAAGCCGGTTGCCGATGTCCACGTTGGTACGGTGGTTAAAGACGTTCAGGGAGCCGGACACATACAGGTCAAGGGCCTGCGCCACACGGTCAGCCTCCGGGACGTGCTGATCTAACAGGGCTTTGTGGAGGTCGGACAGAATCGGCATATTTTCCGGGCGGGGGTCTGCCAGATAGGGCCGGTAGATCACCCGCACGGCCCGGTCAATGACCGTTTTTTCAATGGGTTCCAGCCCGTTCTTGCCGCCCATGACCAGCTCGCAGAACGACAGCACAAAGTCGGATTTCAGGGCCAGCGGGTTATCGTCCTCGGAATAGTTCAGGTTGATGTCCAGCGGGTTCACATAGTCCCGGCTGGTGGGCGACAGCCGGATCACCTGACCGTGAAGCCGTTTTACCAGCGGATAGTATTCAGCCTCCGGGTCGGAAATAAAAATATCGTCAGGCGTCGTTAAGAACACACTGACGATCTCGGATTTACAGCTCATGGACTTGCCGCTGCCGGGTGTGCCTAATTTCAGGCCGTTAGGACACCGGGCCTGTTTCCTGTCCAGCATAATCATGTTGTGGGACTTGACGTTGACCCCGTAATACATGGCTGCGCCGCCCTGAAAAAGCTCCTGCGTCACAAACGGCACAAACACGGCCACGCTGGAAGTGGTAAGGCCCCGCTGGATTTTGATCTGATTGACGCCCAGCGGCAGGCTGCTCACAAGGCCCTGTTCCTGCTGGTAGTCCAGACGGACAAGGGAACAGTTGTATTTCTGCGCCACACCGGCGGCCTGAAACACGTCGTTGCTCAATTTTTGCTTGGTGTCGGCCACGTTCAGCACAAGGAATGTCAGCATGAAAAGGCGCTCGTTGCGGGTCTGCAATTTTGTCAGCAGCTTCTTGGCGTCCTCCCCGTAGGTGGCAAGGTCGCTGGGCAGTATGTCCATATCGTAGCCGCTGCGGACGGCCTTTTTCTGCTCCTGTATCTTCATGGCGTCAAGGTCGGTGATCTTGCGCTTGATGGTCTTGATGGCTTCGGTCTGGTCGATGGCCTGCACATGGAGGTTCACCAAAATGCTGCTGTCCGTATTGAGAAAATCGGCCAGCATTTCATCCGAAAGCTCCGGGGCGAGGATTTGCAGGAAGCTCACCGCGCCGTATTTGCCGCCCATGCCAAAGGTCTTTGCATTGCCGAAGCACAGGGAGGACGGAGCAATAAAGTCCTTGGTGGAAAGGCCGGAGGGGGTCATCCACTTCCAATCAAAATTGAACAGCTCCCCGTCCGGGTGAAACACACCATGCAGTACAGCAAGCCGTTCTCTGCCGTTCATCACATGGGCCACGGCCCCCATCGTCTTGAAGTAGCCTAAGAGGTCAAGTCCGATGCGGTTCAGTCTGGCCCTTGCGGATTTCGGGCTGTCAGCCTCAATGGTGAACGTCAGATACTTGGTTTTGACGATGCCGTTGTTGCCGTTTGCAAGCTGCTTTTGCAGGATGCCGGTGTACTCGGCCCGGATGTCGTCGAAGTCGTCCCCCTGCGGTGCGATCTCAAAGCTCTTAGCGTACTGCACCGGGTCAACCCTGCGGTTCAGGAACGAAAACTGGACGTGGATAGAGGCGTCCACATAGTTGTAGAGGTCGCACAGGTGTTCAAAGATGGCCGTCTTGATGTCCGGCTGGGCGAGCTGATAGCTGATGTCCTCAAAGGCAATGCACTTGGAAAAGGTATTTTTCGTCAGGCGGCACACACCGTCCGGGTACATGGCCTCATAGGGTATGGTGGCCTGCGCCGTATGGGGCTTGCCGTCGCCCTTGTACTTGCGGATCACCGCGTCAATTTCTTTTCGCTGGGCGCGGGTCAGCTTTGTTTTTTCGAGTTCTCTTGGGATTTCTTTTTTGGACAATGGCCTTTACCTCCTGTTCCATTTGATGCTGCCGCATAAGGGCGGCATAGGCGTTGTTGGTCTGGTAGGGGCGCTCCTTGGGGCGGAGGAAGCAGCACTGAATCATCTGCATTACCACCACTTCAAGGGGCTGGCCGTGACGCTCATACATGGCAAGCAAAAAGCCCGGCAGCATGATAAATACCATGAGCAGGGCCGCCGCACTGGTGGAGAGATAGTCACGGGTGAGAAAGTATAACGGGACGCCTACCAGCAGCGCACCGCCAAAACAGATCAGTTGCCGTTTGGTAAGGCCAAACACAACCTTGGATTTCACATGGGTTAAGTCCTTGGGGACAGTTACATAAGCCATCTGGCACCTCCTTTCACGACGGGTTCAGGGTAAGATCACATTCCACTTCGTTGCCCCACGCATCCCAGCCGGGGCATTTCTGTCTGGCAAACAGCTCCACGCGAGGCAAGTCGCCCGCCAGCTCCACGATCTTGTCACGGGTCACATCCGGCTTTTTGCTGTGCTGTTCAATCGGGCTGATAATGAACTGATGGACAGCGGCAGAATGACGTTTCGGTTTGCCGCGCTTTGCCAGCAGGCAGATTTCCGCGTTCCCCCTTGTCCAGTAACCCAGCCCGTAAAACCATGTAGGGCTTTTGCGGTTCTGTTTCAGCCAGACAAAGGCCACCGTCTTGAACGTAAAGCCCCATGCCCGGATAAGCTGCAACGCCTCCGGCAGCATGGGAAATGTGGCCCATAAAAACAGCAGACAGTCCTTGGCAGCCAGTGTTTCCACCGGCAGGGCGCACAGCTTGTCTATGCTCATGGTGGGATAGTGATTTTCCGCTGCACCCGATTTGTTTTTGCACTCATACCGCCACGGCGGATCGGCGTAAATGATGTTGTATGTTGAAATAAATGATTTCCTCCTGTGTGTAGTTGATTTTTAATGCGCCGAGAATACGGATTTACTGATGCTGCCGGTCTTGAACAGGCAGAAGCACAGAAGCACCGTATAGCCCATGCAGCCCCAGATTGCGCCGGATATGTCAGAAGCGGAAGCAATGTTCTGTATCAGCACCGCATAGATACCGACAACAACCATGATTAAAAAGGCTTGGAAGCCCAGCGCCAGCAGGGATTTCAAGTAGTTCTGGCCCATGCCGCGCCATTCGCTGTTTCCCATTGTGGCAAGGGGGATAGGCCCTAACGAGGTTACGACGTAAATTTCAATCATGCGCCCGTAGGTCACAAGGAAAATACAGATGGCGAGAATGTTCATGGTAAGGCCCACCACAAGGGTCTGGAACCACAGGCCCAGAAGCCCGCCCACGCTCATAGCCTCCAACTGGCTTTCAAGGTCAGGTATCAGACTGTTAAAATCCACGGACGTTTCCCCGATAATCACACCGGCGCTTTGGTTGACGACGCTCTGGGTGGCGTCAAAGATGCCCATGACGATGTTCCATGTGTTGCTGACAATTAGAATGGCAAACGCAGACTTGAAAATCCAGCGGAAGAACATGGAACTGTCAAAGTCGTGCATATTGTTTTTCTCTGTTATCATCTGTATCAGCTCCATGCACATGACACAGGCAAGGATGGCCGCTGCGATAGGCAGCACCACCGTTTCAGACAGGTTTTGCAGCATATTGAAAATGCCGCTGTTCCACGCCTGCGGGGTGGCCCCTACATCGGCGGCGATTTCTCCGACTTTGGCATTTACATTGTCAAACAGCCCGGACAGGTTGCCCGTGATGCCGTCGATTAGAATACCTTTTATCCATTCTTCAATGATTTCACTAATCACGGGTAAACACCTCCTTTCCCGCGCCCTCCCGGTCAGGCGGGAGAGCGCGGAGGGGATTAGTGCGGATGGTTACGGACAAACGCCGGGCTTATCCCAGCAGACCGGACAGCAGGGGAATGAGGGTCACACCGATCAGCGCCACACCGCCGCCAGCGACAAGCTGCTTTACGCCCTGGCTCTTAGCGCCGGGGTTGTCCTGGCCGTAGCCCTCCAGAAGATTAACGCCGCCCCAGACGCACAGGCCGCCGCCCAGTCCGATCACGATCGTCTGCAAAGTGTTCACTGCGCTGTTGAAAAATTCCATAAATGGCCTCACTTTCTGCCGCGTTTTGCGGCTCACAAAATTGTTTGATTTGGTTTTGGGTATGAAAATAGCCGCTGCTTATTCAGCGGCGGCGTCCCCATCCGACAGGTCAATTTCGTACAGGTCGAAAACCTCGTCCTGCGTTACCACTTGCTGCCGTTTCCGGCGCGTAGCGGTCAAAAACCTGTCCACATCAAAGGTGTTTTTCTTGTCGGCGTCAGCAAGGTATTTGTAGCGCGGGTGCTTGGTAATATCGAATTTCTCCGATAAAAACGGGCGCACACCCCGTAGCTGCAAGATGCACTTGCCGCCGTCCATCACAGCGATTTCGTCTTGGCTCATCAGCTCCTTTCCTAATTTTTGATAGTTCAGTCCGTGGGATGTCTGGCTTCCCCGGTTCTCGCTGGTGTTGAAACTGTCAATAGTTTCTTTCCCCAGCGCGTCGGAGATTTCCTTGGCATTTTTGCCGCGCCCACTCAGGAAAAGCACAGAATCGCAGTTGTCCGATATGATTTCGGCAGCATCCTTGTAGATGGCCTTTAACTGCGACTGGCTCTGCAAAATAATAGAAGCCGAGATTTCCCGGCTTCGGATGGTGGCGATCAATTTATCAAAATTTGGTATCTGGCCGATGTTGGCAAACTCGTCTAAGATCAGCTGCACATGGACAGGCAGCCGTCCGCCGTACTTATCATCGGCCCGGTCACAAAGTAAGTTGATAAGCTGGCTTTGGAGCATAGCCAGAATGAAATTGAAAGTGGTGTCCGTGTCGCTCATAATGAGAAACAGCACCGTCTTTTTGTCCCCGATGGTGTCCAGCTCCATTTCGTCGTCCTCCATCAGCTCGCGCACTTCCCGGATGTCAAAGGGGGCCAAACGTGCGCCGCAGCTTATCAGGATAGAGGAACGGGTTTTGCCAGCGGAAAGCAGAAATTTCTTATACTGCCGCACGGCAAAATGGTCTGGGTCTTTCTGCTCCAATCGTTCAAACATCAGGTCTACGGGGCTTTGAAACTCCGGGGCGTCCTCGCGGGCTTCACTGGCATTTATCATTTCCAGCAGCGTTGTGAAGTTCATTTCCTCTGCCGGAGCCTCGTACCAGATGTAGCCGATCAGGGCCGTGTAAAACAACCGTTCCGACTTGACCCAAAAATCCTCCGCTGATTTTTCGCCCTCGTAGAGTAGGAATGAGCCGCCTTGCGGCATTACTGCCGTAGGTTTGCCCAAACCCCTCCCAGAACCGGACGTACACCTCTCGATGTATCCGGCTCGCCATTATTGCTTCAAATCAGTGTCGTTCAAGGGTGGTGAATCTTGTGATGACAGTCCTTGCACACCGCAAGCGTTTTACGCTTTTTCGCTATCATCGCAAGCTCCCACAGTTGTTTTCCTTTGAGGTTCTTCACCTTATTTACATGGTGTATTTCCAGCGGTACATTGGTTTTTCCGCACAGCTCACACACACGGGCGGACAGCCTGTCGTCAAATGACGTTCTGGAACCGACGTGTGCGATTGCAAAGTCTATGATTTTATCTGTCCAAAGGTCTGTATTTTTGCAGTCCATAAACCTTGCGAAACTGCGGCGCTTCATGCCTGCTTTTGTTTGGTAGGGCACACCCCACCCGCCGTTTCCGTCACGGTATTTGCGGATTATTTTTCTGCTGGTGCTTTCATGCTTTCCAGCCAAAGTTTTCAGGCAGCTGTATTCCATCAAATATTCAAAATACTGAAGCTTGTTGAAATTGCTGGCTATGCTGTAATAGTTGCAAATACCGCGCAGTTCAGAGTTGTATGTTGATACAATCTCCAAATCCGTACACCGAAAGATATATTTTCTTGCGATAGGCTCTATTGTTCCGTCGCGTAGTTGCCTTACGACCGACTTCCCAAACAGGAAAGGCATAATTTTGTCCGCAAACGGAATGCACAGCTCAACAGACCCGTTGAGCGTGCGGGAAACGTGGTTTCCGTGCGGCTTTAGTTTCTGGTCTCTTCTCACGCGGATGTCATAACCCAAAAATCTTGCATACTGATTGCTGTGCGTAATGAGCGTCTTTTGCTCTGAAAGTTCCATTTTCAGGGTTTGGCTGATGAAGTCGGACAGTTGTCTCTTGATACGCTCACAGTCCGCTTTATCGCCCTTCACGCCAAGAATGAAATCATCGGCGTAACGGATGTATTTGATGACTTTATCCGTTTTGGACATACAGGGCGTTTTATGCATGACCGCTTTTAATTGAGCGATTTTCTGCAACAGAGCTGTTTTTTTCTGACCTGTTGCAATTTTCAGCTGTTTTTGAGCCTTTTTTATCTGCCATGTGACCTTATCGTATTCCGGAGTATGGTGCCTGTCCCTGCTTTTATAGAACTCTTTGGCGGTCTTTCCCACGAACTTGTCCAGCTCATTCAGGTAGATATTTGCGAGTATGGGCGAAACGATGCCGCCCTGCGGACAGCCGGAGTAGGTAGCATGGTATTGCCAGTCCTCCATATAACCGGCTTTCAGGAATTTCCAGATGAGCTGAATCAGCCGAGCATCTTTAATCTTGGCGTTTATGACGTTTGCTAAAACTTGGTGGTCAATGTTATCGAAACAGCCTTTAATATCGCCCTCAATAAACCACGACACACCTGAAAATTCTCTTTTCAAAGATTTCAGCGCAGTGTGGCAGCTCCTGTTGGGACGGAAGCCGTGAGAATTGTTTGAGAAGATTGGCTCGTAGACCGATTCCAATATCATTCTCAATACTTCCTGCACCAGCTTGTCCGTAAAGGTAGGAATTCCAAGAGGACGTTTTTTTGTGCTGTTCTGCTTTTTCTGGATGTACTCGCGGCGAACAGGATTCGGAGCATAGGTTCCGTCAGCCAGAGATTGGATGATCCGATCAACTTTTTCCTTGCTGAATCCGTCAGCTGTGTCGTCATTCACGCCTTTTGTTCCTGCGCCCTTGTTGGCGTAGAGGTTTTTGTACGCAAGATAATACAGGTCGGGTCTTAATAGATAGCGGTAGAGCCTTGTGAAGATTTCCTCTTTGTTGTCCCTTGAATTTTTTCTGATTCTATCCAAAATCTCGATTGTTGGTTGCATTTGAGGCTTTCCTCCCTAATCAAATTTCAATTTTGGAATGCAATAACTGTTCTCCTTCGTCTGGAATACAGGATATATTCCGTGAGAGTCGTTACTTCCCACAGGACTACTATGAGAACTCCGTTGCCGTATCGGATATTCAGCGTCATCTCCCTTGCCTTTCGAGGGCTTGGGATTTATCACCCACAGGGGGCATTTCGCATAGCTCGTTTGAGCATTCCGACTTAGGCAATCCCCAGTTAGCGTAATAAGTAGGCAAATGCGGATTGTCGGATACGCTTTCGTTTCGTTATTTCCAGTTCTCTGGCTTGTCACATGAATTGATTGATAACCCATCGCGCAAAGGCGAAACGCAATGTTATTCATGTCAGAGGTTGATGCCGCCGTATCTACGGTGGTTACATACACATTCCTCCGCCCGAACACAACGGGGACTTGAAACTCGCATTCAACATTCAGTAGTTCTATCCTCATATCCGCTTAACGTAGCAATTCAGTCGTGCTCTTGTGTATAGAGCAACTTATCGCTTTCCCGCCATGCTATGGTCCCGCATCAGCTTTCGCCTATCGGTTAGGCGGGTCGTTTCCACTGTTATCTGAGTGGGTAGTGCCTGATTCTACTTCTTACTACGCCCTATCTGGGCGCGC
>ERZ857984.1226-NODE-1226-length-22499-cov-20.091249_pt1 | contig 22499 bp, 19 predicted proteins | sample MGYA00519914_ERZ857984 | MGnify/ENA primary metagenome ERZ857984 (study PRJEB31778, sample SAMEA3449417) | human gut metagenome | biome: human gut; feature: human-associated habitat; material: faeces | place: United Kingdom | collected 2010/2012 ... | reverse complement strand
CCCAGGTAGGCGAGCGTCTCGTTGGGCGTCAGGTATGGATAGAACTCGGGCGTCTCGACGACGGCTCCCAGGCTGGCCATGGCGGCCTTGGGGTCCTTGACGACGTCCACGCCGTTGAGGTAGGCCGAGCCGCTGGTGGCCCGGAGCATGTTGGTCAGGATCTTGATGGTGGTGGTCTTCCCGGCGCCGTTGGGCCCCAGGAAGCCCAGGAAGGTGCCGCTTCGGACCGTGAGGCTGAGGCCGTCCACTGCCTTGAACCCCCCGAAGTCCTTGACGAGGTCTGTGATGACTATGGGCTCCACTTGAATCCTCCTGATTGGTGTAAGAATTAAGGGGATTAAATAGTGCTAGCCCGGCAGATTATTCTAACGCGAGCGCGTTCGCCTCGCCATGGTGGCAGATCTGATCGAGGAGGCGGTGGTCCAGCTGCTGCGGGACGCGGTGACCACGCTGCCGCCCGACGTCGTCGAGGCGCTGCGGCGCGCCGAGGCCCGCGAGAGGTCCGAGGTGGCGCGCTCCCAGCTGCGCATCATCCTGGACAACCTCGACGCCGCCGGCCCGGAGCAACAAGGTGGCCGTGCTGCTCGGATTCCAAGATTTCAGCCAGCTCAAACGCGACTACGGCGACAAGGAGGCCGCCGTGGTGATGAACACCGTCGGCAACATCTTCTCCGGGCAGGTGGTGGGCGAAACGGCCAAGATGCTCTCGGAGCGGTTCGGCAAGGTGCTGCAAAAGCGACAGTCCATGACGATTAACCGCAACGACAAATCGACCTCCATATCGACGCAGATGGACAGCCTGATCCCGGCCTCGAAGATCTCGACGCTCACGCAGGGGATGTTCGTCGGGGCCGTGGCCGACAGCTTCGAGCAGCCTATCGAGCAGAAGATATTCCACGCCGAAATCGTCGTGGACAGCGCGAAGGTCAAGGCCGAGACGGCCCGCTACGAGAAGATACCCATAATCACCGATTTCACGGACGAGAACGGCGCGGATCGCATGCAGGAAACGATCAAAGAGAACTACGACCGCATCAAGGCCGAAGCCGCGGAGATCGTCGATAAGGAACTCGACCGCCTCCGCAAAGACCCCGTGCTGTGCAAGCTGCTCCCGCCGGAGCAAGGAGCATAAAGAGACGGAATTGTGTCAAAACGCAGATTTTTGATACATCCCTATCTCGGTCAGGGTTTAGTAAGATAACGAGCGTGCAGAAAAGAGCAAGTATTTTATTTACAGTATATTAGTTCTCTGTTTTGCATATGCTTGGAGTAATAGAAACAGCAAAACCGGGCAGGTTTAACGGTAAGTTCGGCTACTTATCCGTCACTTGTCCGAAATGCTTTGTTTTTTGCAAAATATTATTTTTCAACATTTTACATCGAACTTCCGCATAACAAATAACTTGACTTAACGTTTGACAGACCTTCAATGTTCGAGTTATCATGCAACGCAGCGCTTTCCAAGTCTTTTTCTACGTAAGAAGGCTGTCGGAAAAATACGGTCAGGTCCCCATTATGGTTCGGTATCACGATCAACGGCACGATGTCGCGGTTTAGCTGCAAACTCTCCGTTCGCGCCTCACTCTGGGATACCAAGGCTAACCAAAGCGGCAGGCAAAAGCCTCGAAGCCCAGCACATCAACGAAAAGCTGGAAAATATCAAGACCAATATACCGGTAAATGGGATCAACGCCTCTGCGATCGGAATTCGTATGTCACGGCCGAAAAGATCCGCAACGCCAGCCTCGGTATGGGCGATGACTGCCGCTTGCTGCAGACCTTCAACGAATACCTTGCGGACTTCCTCAAACGTGTCGATAAAGATCGTGCTTATTTCACCTACGAGGATTACTGTCTGCGTCGCAGGCGTCTTGCCGCTTTCCTCGAATATGAATACCATGTCAAGGACATTCCTTTCAAAGAGCCGAAAGGTGACTTTATCGACAAGTTCGTCGTTTACCTCTCCACGGTAAAAGGTATTGCTTCCGGAACGATCCATGCCGGGGTCAAAAAACTTCGTCTGATGACCTATACGGTGTATAAGAACGGCTGGGTTTCCGTCGACCCTTTCGCGGGATTCCATGTCAAACCGACATACGCCGAACGTCGTTATCTTCCCTGTAACTGGAGCAGTCGTTCATCGTAAAATTCCACGCCTATCTGCATCATGACCTCGGCATGTTCTCCAACGACTTATCCGGATTCAACTGCCTGAAATACATGGTCAATACGGTCTTCAACAACGGCTGGATACCTCGCAATCCCTTAGTACTCTACCGCTTTACTTTTCCGCAATGTGCGGAATCTTTGCGGTGGCCGGGCGACGAGGCCGTATCATTGCTGCCGATGGGGTTCTCGACAGACCGCAGCTGAAGATGATACAGAACGTTGGCGGCGATTTCAGCACTTTCTATCGTACACTTATGCAGGAAGCGTTCGCAAAGAGTGCCGTAAACGGGCTGTCGAAGAAAGAACGTTTTAGACTCGAAGATAAAGCAAATTAGAAGGCGAAGCATCATATGACATAGCAATACGGTATTGGAGAAATAAGCTGTAAATTATATCTTTGCCCCTGCTAAAACAATCCTCCTCATTATGAAACGAACGATAATTCTATCTGTTTTCACCTTGCTGGTGTTCGGCAGCTGCCAGAGAAACAGTACTGTTGAATTACGGTTGAATCATGCGGAAGAACTGATGTCGGAACATCCTGACAGTGCTTGGCATATACTCGAATCCATCGACCGGAAAGCACTCGATTCCCGACGCATAAGAGCCCGTCACGCTCTTTTGTCGTCACAGGCACTTGACAAAAATTATATAGATGTAAACAATGATTCTTTAATCCGTATTGCTATTGACTATTACGCGAAACATGGCAGTTATGAAGACCGGGCTAAAGCATATTACTATCACGCGATAGTTCAAGGTAACGCTTCAAATACAGAGGCAGCCATCAAAGCTCTCGTTATAGCCGAGGAATATGCCAAGAAAACGAGAGACACTCTCTTGAACGGTTTAATATTTTCGTATCTCGGGGACCAGTACTATAGTCAATATAGCTTTGATGGAGCCATTGCAGCTTATTCTTCTGCAATTCCCTTCTTCGAAACTCTCAATAATAAAACTTACCTTTTATACGTATTATGGAGAAAAGGTGTATCGCTGAATTTGGCCGATAATCCACAACAAGCTATCGAGTGTCTATCCGAAGCGCAAACGATCGCGGTAGATTTGGAAGACCTCCCCGCAATCTTGGATATTACAGCTTCCATCGGAGGAATAAAAATAGGTAGGAACGACGATATAGTATCCTTACAAACTTATAAACAAGATATATTCAATATATATAACAGATATGCTGATGGAGAAATTCCGGTGGAGCATTATCCTCTTATCGGATATATTTATTGGCAGGAGGGACGGATCGACTCCGCCCGTATATTGTGCAATCGATACTATTCGCTCCAACCTCATATAACATCATTGAATGTGGGCGTTTTGAGTATTCTGTCTCAGGTTGAAGAATCGGATGGCAATTATAAAAAAGCGTTATTTTATGAACGTTTGTACTCCAATTATTCCGATTCTCTCAATATGGAATGGCGTAATAATCTGGTGCAAAATCTCGAACGGAAATATAGAACCGAATATTTTCAAAAGTCGTATGCCGCATTGAAAAAGACGAGCTGGTATGCAATGGTATCTTTGATTTTGGTTATTGCAATAATCATAATTCTTGCAGCTGTTGTAATTGCGTCTTACAAACGGGCCATATTTCGGAAAAATCAGGAACTCAGCGAATATGAACATTATATAAAGGAAAGTAAAACGCATTATGCGGAACTGACCCATGAGTATAATGAAATCAAAAGGAATCTGAAGATTCCCAATGAGCATTCTCAAACCTTATTTGTCATCTTGGAGAATAGGATTAAAAGCCTGCAAAAATTACTGGAATTGGCATCTATTTGTGAAACGAATCCAGATAATTTTTACAGACAATTCAAGGAACATCTCAAGGTCGCTTCCGGGAAAAATCAAGAATTGGCGAATGATGTGATTGCTATCGCGAACTTATCCTGTCATGGAATAATTGACTATTTACAAAAGTCATATCCGGCACTTTCACAACGCGAACTTTGCTATTGCGGGTTTATTTGTTTGGGATTTTCTCCGGAAAGTATTCGGATTTTATATAATCATACGAATACTTATAGCATCTATACACTGCGAAGCAAGATTCGCAGTAAATTGGGAATAACGAACGATTCGTCGAACCTTGAAAAATACATCGTAGAACTGAAAAAATATCTGGGCAAAACAGTTGACTTCATATAACTATTTGTATTTCAACAAAATACCCCCCCCCCGCAGAGCTACCTGTGGGGGATTTTTATTTTATTATACTGAAAATCAAATACTTACACATAATACTTCGGTATATAATATGGGTATATGATTTTTATTATACATATAATTGATAATCAAATAATTGCAAATCATAGTATAATATCGAAATGTATGGTTTTTTAATATTTTTCCCATTTCAAATTTTTAAATTTGACATACACAATTACTAATATAAACATAGAAAAATGAAAAGGATTATTCTTCTTATGTTTCTGAGTTTTCTTGCGTGTGGAGAACTCGTTGCGGCCAATGAAATTAGCCGGGAAGTAAAAATCAAAGTTGTTATTTTAGGAGGAGACAGGCCTCGTCCCCGATCAGAACAAAGCTGGGATATCGTAGCTGCCGAATTGAATGGCAACCTATTATTTATTAATTTCTATGAAACCGTCGGCAAGGTTACAATTACGGTGAAAAATTCATATGGACAAATCGTCTGTTCGCATCCTTGCGATACGACATTCGAGCCGGTAGTAATCATGAATGTCCCGGTTGATAAGGATAATTATACCATTAATATCATTGGAGACCAGATAGAAGCTTACGGGGAGTATTACTTGTAGAACGCCCATTATAGTAATCGATTGAATGTGGCCTGACATAAAGGGCATTTAATTCCAGAAATTCGGATTGCGCAGTCCTGAGGGAGGTTGTCGAAAATCCTTAAAAAGAGTAGACGCTAATACTAATTTTTACAATGTTATGAAGCGTTTTGAAGTAATCAACGGTTCGAAGTTCGAACGTTTATCGTACACTGAAATGGCCCAAACCAAAGGTGGGCAATTTTGTATTTCCTGCATGAAACGGGGGCGGGCTATTCGAATCGGCTGGAAAACACAGGAAGAATTACGCCAAGAAAATATTCCGACTTCTTTCCCGATGCGTTAATTAGACGAAATAGAGGAGAGGGAGAATTTCCTCTCCTCTATCGAAACAACTTCTCCATTATGAAAATGAATATATTTGTTTTCGCATCGATTTTATTAATTATCACGTTTAATCACATCGGTGTATATGGAAACTCAGCATATCAGGATGCAGATAGTCTCGCACAAATCTGGAAAAATCGAGAAATAAAAATTAGCGGCAAAATCGACATAACGGATATTGCAACGCCGGCGATGGAGATACCCAAGTTTCTCTCATTGTCAGGCCTACCTCATCCTTCCAATGATTCCATACCGGAATATATATCGGCTCAGGTAACACTCCGAAATAAAAGTTTATCTAAGGACTCATTATGTAGTGCAGACTTAATGTGGGTACTTCGCCCCTATCTGCAATGGCTACAAAACATCGATCCTCATTTTCGGGTCGAACCGCAACCCGTTCATTTCTCGGATGCCAAAAAAGCCGATGATATTTCCGTATTCGGTTTTTTATCGCTCAATGTCAATGATACGCTTATTGTAGATCGTTCAATCGATCCTCTCTTTCAACAAGGCGATCGAATCCTGCGCATCAATGATGTCCCAGCCTCACAATATCTTCAATACTGCTATGACGACAGACATATCTACCCGTTCACCCTTTTAACCAATTATCATTATGCGATTATTACAGCATTGGATTACAAGATTCGTTTGGCTCGCAAAGGCAATATTTTGGAAATCAACACATCCGGATTCCCGTGGAAAGACGTGTATCTCAAATTGAACCGACAACGTGAATTTCAAAGTCGAATCTTCAAAGATGCCAAAACAGGGTATTTTTCGATCGGAGAGTTTTATCCCAACAATAATCTCCTGATTCGCAAGCTGCGAACGGCCATACTTCAGGCTCGGCGAGAGGGATGTACCTCGTTCATATTGGATTTAAGAGGCAATCCGGGCGGTAACGGACATTCATTCGACAGGCTGCTATCCATATTCATCAATCGGCCGACCATTCCGTATTTGAAGAACGAACGATTAAAAGTCTCTCCATGGACCTTAAATGATTACGATTTTCTAACTTCCGATATGCTCGGTTCGGTCGTAGAGGTTCCAAGTCAACACATGAATAAAACCATATATCTCGATCAACAATTATACATCCCGGGGATGCAATACTATGTATTGATGGACAAAGATACGAGTTCAATAGCCGCATCGTTCTGCAATATTCTGCAATACAATGGCGCCGTCCAGTTAGTCGGAGAGCCATTACGTCATAATGCGTTGAAGTATGGAGAGACTGTTGATGCCCGATTCGGAATTTCCGGATTATATCTCTACGTATCGACGGTCGAATTTGACGAATACACCCGCGCCGTCGACGGAGTGCTGATGCCCGACATCGCCATTCCATATGTCGCACGGGATTACCTTTCGGGACGGGATGCCATGCTCGACAAATTGCTGGAAATCATTGAATCCAACCCAATAAATTAAAAGTACATGACCGATCTGAAATGGTCTCGTTTCAATTTTCTGGTCGAGACGGAAAAACATCGGAAATATTTGTACAACAGTTACTCCAATAGCTTAATCGCATTGGATGACTCGTTGTATGCGAGCCTCTTGTTTTTATCTCGGGATAATGGAACGTCAATTTTGTCGGCATTTTCCGAAGAGGAAATAGAATATCTGAAAAAGATATATGCACTGGTCGAAGATGATGATGCTTTGGTAGACATTCTTCATCATCAAAGCATGTCTCGGTTGTATTCGAAAAAGACCATGGTTTTGACCATTGCACCTACTCAAAGTTGCAATTTTGCTTGTACGTATTGTTTCGAGAAATGGCGTCAGTCGGGTGCGCTTTCGAATCGGACCGAAGATGCGATTATAAACTATATCAAGCATCTAAAGCAGGAGGATGGCCTTGAATCAGTCAATCTTACATGGTATGGCGGGGAGCCGTTATTACAATATAAAAGGGTTATCTCATTAGCCCGAAGAATTGATGAACTGGGGCTAAAAATCAATGAAAACCTACTGATAACCAATGGATATTTCTTCACGCCGGAAGTTGTCGAAAAACTGGTCGAAGCTAAAATCTCGGAAATCCAGATAACTCTCGATGGGTTTAGGGAAACTCATGATATTCGGCGACCTTTGATTAATGGAAAAGGAACATTCGATACGATTATCAAAAATTTGGATGATTATTATAACAGCCGCTTCAGGGGTGCATTCGCCATTGCGATTCGGGTAAATATCGACAATCGGAATTACAAAAGCTTTATGGAAATATACAGATGGCTGAATGACAGATATAAATCTAAAAAGCTAATCGTATACCCCGGAATCGTGGTTCTGGATGAAACCGATTGCAACGCTTCGACGTGCTTGAGTCGAAATGCCGTAACGGATATTTTCCTCGATTTATTTACCAAATACGGAGTAGTCACGGAGGAATTATATCCCGATGATGTGAATATGGAATGCATGACCCGCAGTCCGTATAGCATGCTTATCGGCAGTCAAGGCGAAATTTATAAATGTTATGAAGACCTCGGAAATAAAGAGCTGACCGTAGGGAACATCAATGACCCGGAGGTATGGCACAATTACGAATTAATTGCGAAATATGCCGTAGGAATTGACCATTATAACGATCCGGAATGCCGTAAGTGCAGTTATTTGCCTATATGCCGAGGCGGTTGTCCCATTCGTCGTTTCGAGAATGTATATAAAGGGAAACATAACGATTGTTGCACGCCGTTCAAAGGCCGCATAAAAGACTATATTGAACTATACTCGAAAATTCTTAACGACTAATCGGATATGGTCTTCCCCTCTTTTACCCAGCTCGATGCGATGGATTGTGGCCCGACGTCGCTGAAAATCGTCGCGCAATACTATGGCAAGCACTACTCTCTGCAAAATTTGCGCGAGCGGTGTCACATTACGCGCGAAGGAGTATCACTCTTGGGTATCAGCGACGCCGCGGAGTCGATCGGTTTCCGCACCACGGGGGTAAAGATGACTTGGGAACAATTGCGGGAGAAGGCGACACTTCCCTGTATCGTACATTGGAACCAACAACATTTCGTAGTCGTTTATAAAATCGTCAAAATCCATAATGGTTGGGAGATTCATATTTCCGATCCAGCCGCAGGACTGTTGAAATACAGAGAAGCCCAATTTCTGAAATCGTGGATACAAAGCGATTGTAAATCATTCAACATATCGGACAGTTCAGCAGCTGCGCCTTCTGCTGCATCCCGATATGGCATCGCCCTGCTTCTGGAGCCCACACCGGCCTTCTACCGCGAGAAAGGCGACGAAGACAAGCGGCTGAAACTGGGTTATCTGCTGCAATACCTGCGTCCCTACAAAAGCTACCTTGCACAGCTTGCGCTGGCGATGCTCACAGCCAGCATACTGAGCCTGATCCTGCCGTTCCTCACGCAGTCGGTCGTGGACAAGGGCATCGGCACGGGCAACCTCTCGTTCGTGGTGATGATGCTCGTCGCTCAGGTGGTGCTGACACTGAGCCAGCTGGCCAACAACCTCATCCGCTCGTGGCTCATGCTCCACATGACCGTGCGCATCAGCATCTCACTTATCTCGGACTTTCTGGCCAAGCTCATGCGTCTTCCCATCGCGTTCTTCGATTCGAAGATGGTGGGCGACATCATGCAAAGAATCGATGACTACGACCGCATCCAGTCGTTCCTCACGGGTTCGCTGCTGAGCATGGCGATGGCCGTCGTGTCGTTCGTCATCTACGGAGCCGTCATGGGCGGCTACGACCCGACGATACTCGGCATCTTCCTGTCGGGCAGTGCGCTCTACATCGGCTGGATTCTGCTCTTCATGAAGCGCCGCCGCAAGCTCGACTACATGCGCTTCCAAGAGGCGGCAGCCAACCAGAGCAATATCGTGCAGCTCATCGACGGCATGCAGGACATCAAGCTCAACGACTGCGAAAAGCAGAAACGCTGGGAATGGGAGCGCATCCAGGCGCGGCTGTTCCAGGTCTCCATCAAAGGGCTCGTGCTGGGGCAGACGCAGGAGGTGGGCGGCACGTTCATCGATCAGACCAAGAACGTCGTCATCTCGTTCCTCGCCGCCTCGGCCGTCATCGAGGGCCACATGACCCTCGGCATGATGGTCGCCCTGCAATATATCATCGGCCAGCTCAACGCACCGCTGTCGCAGTTCATCCAGTTCGTGCAGGCGACGCAGGATGCGAAGATCTCGCTCGAACGCCTCTCGGAGATTCAGGAGAAAGACGACGAGGAGCCAGCCGAGGAAGAGCGCATCCGCATGATTCCCGACAATGCCGACATCGAATTCCGGGGCGTAACGTTCCAGTACGACGGCCCGCACTCGGCCAAGGCGCTCGACGACGTGTCGGTAACGATCCCGGCGGACAAGGTTACGGCCATCGTCGGGGCGAGCGGCTCGGGGAAGACCACGATGCTCAAGCTGATGCTGGGCTTCTACACGCCGACCTCGGGCGAAGTGCTGCTCCACGACCGCCGCATCGCGCAGTACAGCCCGTCGTGCTGGCGCCGGGCGTGCGGTACGGTCATGCAGGAGGGATATATCTTTTCGGATACCATAGCCGGTAATATCGGCGTCTCGGACGAACGGCCCGACATGGAGCGGGTGCGCCGTGCGACGCGCATCGCCAACATCGACACCTTCATCGACGAACTGCCCTTGGGCTACAACACGAAGATCGGTACCGACGGCCACGGACTGAGCGTCGGGCAGAAACAGAGGCTTCTGATCGCAAGGGCCGCCTACAAAGATGCGAAGTACCTCTTCTTCGACGAGGCGACCAACTCTTTGGACGCGAACAACGAACGCACGATCATGGAGCGTCTCGACCGGCTCTTCGAGAACAAGACGGTCGTGGTGGTGGCGCACCGCCTCTCGACGGTCCGCAATGCCGACAAGATCGTCGTGCTGGACCGCGGACGCATCGTCGAGCAGGGCACGCACGACGAGCTGACGGCCAAACGGGGATATTATTACGAACTGGTGAGAAATCAGTTGGAATTAGGTAATTGAATTGGATCGAAAAATGCTTCAAACCATGAGAATCAAAGTATTGTTTATCTTCATTTCCCTGCTTGTTGTCTGCCCGACACACGGACAGGACAGCTATGTCTCTCCCAAAATAGAGGAGTATGTCGATTTTATCAACGACTGCAACACCTCACCCGTAGATTATGTAATGGGGCTGTTCGACAGATACGACGTCGTTATTCTGGGTGAACGGGATCACCGGGACACGACGCAATACGACCTGATCGAGCAGATTATGTCCGATCCCCGGTTTATCGATCAGGTCGGGCTTATAATGACAGAGATCGGGGTTTACAACATGACCGGAACGGTCGATTGCATCGTCAACGCCAGTTATGCGTCGGATCGGGAGTTCGAGACCGCGCTATGGGATGCCTATCAAAATCTGGATTACACGCCTTTGTGGGAGAATACCAATTTCCATCAGTACCTCTGTTCCGTTTATCGGATCAACAAGCGTCTCCCGGCGGAAAAAAAGCTGCATATCTCATGTACCGACGTTCCGTTTTCATGGCATCAGACGGAAGGGTTGACGCACGAACAATTTCAGGATTTCCTGCACATATGGGATTACAAAGACATCGTTATGGGCAACAACGCCTTGACGGAGTTGTATAAATTGTTCGACGGCCCCGATCCACGTAAAAAAGCATTGATCATTTTCAACTCGCCGCACTCCTTTTTAACCGGTCCGAACAGCCGACCGGCCCCCTACGCCGGGCAGATCATCGCGGAGCGATTTCCGGGCCGGGTCGCCAACGTGGCGATTAACTGGGCAAAAAGGCGGAATGAGTATCGGGGCCTGACGCAAAACGGGAAATGGGATGCTGCATTTGCTGCGTGCGGAAACAAAAGCATTGGGTTCGATCTGGCGGGCACGCCTTTCGGGGAGGATCGGTTCGACTTACGTCCCGGCTTCTTCAAAAAACGACTCGAATACAAAGAGGTTTATACCGGATTTATTTTTTATAAACCGGTCGGAGAGTGGGTTTTCGGGATTGGGATTCCGAACATGGCCGATGCAGGCTTTGTGGATGAACTGGTCCGCCGCGACAGCGAAATCTGGAGTGGGGAGACGATGAGCAGCCCCGAAGAACGGTCCGAGATTTATGATTATTACGCCAGAACCCGAAGTTTCCGAATTCCGGATTTGTCGGGGCAAACCTCATTTATAGAAAAAATCGACAGGCAGATCAGCCGGTACTATAAACCCGGAGTCCGAAAAGGGGAAACAGAGTAGGAAAAACCCAAAAATCTTGATTTTATGAAGGAGCAACAAGTTGTGAATCCCAAAACAATTTCCAACGGGCCGTTGGAGAAAACGGAGTTGTTGCACATTCTCGGAGGTCGTCCGAGCTTGAGTGAATCTCCCTTGAATTTTACAGAAGCGAAATGTGGGGATGGATGCAGAAAAGCTTGTAAAGACGGCTGTAAGAGTACTGCAAAGTAAATGAATCAAGACCCCGGGCTGATACCAAATATGTATTCAGCCCGGGTTGAAAAATATCAGGAAAGCTAACAATGGATATAAATGGAACCTACATATTGAACCCGGCATATTATCTTCGGAATGACGTTAAAAGATGTCTAATCGGGGCTTATGATGAAGCTCGATTCCCCGATTTGGAATTTGACAGTAATATAACTTGCCATATTCATCCTGCAAATGCTCAAATGCTATCGTTTTTTGATGGTAAAAGAACACTGGCAGAGTGCATTACAGATATTGCAGGTTATTTTGATTTGGAGCAAGAACAAATCAAAGATATACTCTCCAACTACATAGAGAATCCTCAAAGAATATTCTGGCCATATAAGAATCAGCTTATAATACTCCCTAAAAATGTGCTTGTCGATGGAGGTAAATATTTAAGAAGAGAATATTATAATGTTGATGATTTTATTTGCGGAGATGACATTGATTTATCATACGGACGGCAATATAAACCACTGTCTGCTATTTTTGAACTTACGATGACATGCTACACGGATTGTATTTATTGCTATGCAGACAGAAAGAACCCATGTGCAAAAAAGGCGTTGTCCGTAGAACAAATAAAAAAAATCATACGCGATGCAAAATCAATTCAACTCCCAGAATTAGATATCAATGGAGGTGAGGTGTTAATGCATCCGCATTTTAAGGAGATTGCCCTTGAATTAGTTGCCAATGGTTATTTTCCATTGATATCAACCAAGGCTCCTATATCCGAAGAAATGATGGTTTTTCTAAAACAAAATGGATTAACAAAAGTTCAAATATCCATCGATTCAATCAACCCCAAGACTCTGGCAACCATCTTAAACACAAATCAACAGTATTTCTCCCGGATTAAGAGCACTATGGATATGCTTGATGAAATGGGATTTGACTGGCAAACCAATAGTATTATTACCAAATTCAATAATTCACTTGAAGATGAGATAATCCCCCTGATGAGTTTACTTACTCAGTATAAAAATATAAAAAGCATTAGAATCGGCCCTGCAGGTTTTTCACTCTATAAATCGCCTGACTTCTATAATTCTATTAAGCCATCATTAGCATCCATTGAAAGAATCGAGCAATACATTCAAGAACTCGAAAAAGAAGAGCGACTTAAAATAGATTTTGTAATATCTTCTCCAGACACGGAGAATGATTATAACTCAAAGCGACACAAGGAGCAACATTTTGATCATCGCTCCGTGTGTACGGGAAACCAACGCTCATTTGTCATTTTGCCTGATGGTAAGGTAACGATATGTGAAGAATTATATTGGCACCCGAATTTCATTATTGGAGATTTAACAAAACAATCTATTCTGGAAGTTTGGAACTCTGACAAAGCTATTAGTTTGTTTAATATAACACAAAACAAAATGCAGCCAGAGAGTCAGTGTAAAATGTGCGGTGTATTTGACAAATGCAGAGGTTATCAAGGGGTATGCTGGAAAATAATTGTCGGTGCATATGGACCAAATAATTGGAGTTATCCCGATCCGAGGTGCCCGCAAGCCCCTGCGTGTTTACGAAAAATATATTTGGAATAATCTATTTCAATATACGATGCCAAAACTCAAATAACATGCCGCAAAGAACGAATTTTTACAGCGACGAGGCCCAGTCGATTCTGGGTCGTGCGCCGTCATGGGTGGTACGCTGGGGAATCACGGTCGTGTTTTTGATTTTTGTAGGAATCATCGTCGGCTGCTATTTTATTAAGTACCCCGATACGATCGAGGCTCCGGCGGTCATCACGACCGTCAATCCGCCCTCCGATCTGGTGGCACGCTACGACGGGCTTATCGACACGCTCTGCGTAAAGGACAAAGAGCTCGTCGAACGGGGAGAGCTCATCGCCGTGCTGCACAATGCCGCGGAGCGACGGGACGTGGAGCGTCTCTCGGAGCATCTTCTCGCCGCCGATACGCTCGCGCCTGCCGCCCTCGCAGCCAGTCCGTGGCTCGACGGAGAATATGCGCTCGGGGAGCTGCAATCCGCCTTCGCTGACCTCCAAAGCCGCTGCCGCGACTACCGCCACTACCTTGCGACGGACAATATCGCCCGCAAAAAAGAGCTTCTGCGCGAACAGATCGCCAAGAACCGCGAGTATTACGCCAAACTCGAACGGCAACGTTCGCTGCTGCTGCAGGATCTCGACTACGGCCGCCGCACGCTGGAGCGGGATTCGCTGCTTCTGGCCGAAGCCGTGATCTCCGCCGCCGACTACGAAACCACGGCCCAGAACTACCTCTCGAAGCAGAACGCCCAAGCGGGGTTCGACGCCACGCTCACCTCGACCGAGCTGCAAATCATCCAGTCGGAGCAGCAGCTCGTGGAACTGACGCTCCAACAGGAAAACGAAACGGCGGAATACGAGCGGACGCTGGAGCAGAGCCGCCAGCAGCTCGCGGCCCGGATCGCCCAATGGCGGCAGCAGTATGTGCTGGAGGCCCCGGTCACCGGACGCGTAACGCTCGTGAACTATTGGAGCGAGAACCAGCACGTCGCCGTCGGCGACAAACTGGCGAGCATCGTTCCGGACGGTGCGACGGAAGTTATCGGCCGCCTGCAGGTTCCCTCGGCGGGTTTCGGCAAAGTAAAGGTCGGCCAAGGGGTGAACGTGAAGCTCAACGGCTATCCCTACATGGAGTTCGGCGTGCTGCGGGGGCGGATACGTTCGCTGTCGGCCGTACCGGAACAGATACAGACCCAGAGCGGCACGGCCATCGCCTATACCGCCGAGGTCGTCTTCCCCGACGGCATGACCACGTCGTACCGGCGCGAGCTGCCGATGATTCAGCGGATGGACGGCACGGCGGAGATCGTAACCGAAGACATGCGGTTGATCGAACGCTTCATCCAGCCCGTCGTCTCGCTTTTCAAAAACCGATAAGCCGTATGAGACGAACGTACATCGTACCGCTCGGCCTGCTGCTGCTCTCCTGCATGCCCGGCTTTGCACAGGAGCGGCGCTGGACGCTGGAAGAGTGCATCGCGCATGCCTACGAGCACAATATCGAAATCAAAGCACGGGAGCTCACGGCCGCGGAGAAACGCATCGCCCTCGCCGAATCGAAGTGGAGCTATGCCCCCGACCTCTCCGTATCGAACAGTTCATCCCTCGCGACGGGGCGCGTGCTCGATGAGACGACCTACGAATTCGTGGAGAACGAGACCGTGGCGGGCAACAGCTCTTCGCTCGGGGCGAATATCCTGCTCTTCGGAGGGCTGAAGAACTACTACAACCTCAAACGCGCGCAGCTCGATCTGCGGTCGTCGCTGCTCGCCGTGGAGAAGATGCGCAACGACGTGAGGATGAACGTTACGGCCTATTATCTGGAGGTCCTGTGTGCCGAGGAGACGATCCGCGACGCCGAACAGGTCGTGGCGGAACTGAGGATGCAGGAAGAGAAGACGGCGAAGAAGGTCGAGGCCCGCAAGGTTACGACGGCCGACCTGCTGCAGATCCGATCGCAATTAGCCGATGCGGAGAACGACGTGCTGACCGCGCGAAACACCTACGACATCGCACGGCTGAACCTCTGCCAACTGCTCGAAATCGACGACTATACGACCTTCCGAACCGTTGCGCCCGATGTCGGGGTGCCGGCTCGTTCCGGCATCGCGGACAGTCCGGCGGAAGTGTTCGACGCCGCGCGGGAATTGCCCGAACTGGAGGCGGCACGCGTGGGCATAGACATGGCCCGCCGCGACCTGCAGATCGCACGCACGGCCTACTGGCCGACGCTCTCGCTCTCGGTCGGGTACGGGTCGAGCTATTCCGACGTGCGGCAGAAGATGTTCCGGAATACCGACGGCACCTATCGGTATGAGGCCTATCCGTTTTTCGAGCAGTACAAGGACAATGCGAGCAGCTATGTGTCGCTGTCGCTCAACATCCCGATTTTCGGGAAGTTCACGGTCCGCAAGAACGTGCAGCGGCAGAAGCTCGCCATACGGCAGGCCGAATACGCCCTGCGAACGGCCGAGAAACAGGTGGAGAAGGAGGTTGCGCAGGCGCTCATCGACGCCCGAACGGCGTGGGAGCGATACCGCGGAGCGCAGCGGTACGTCGCCTCGGCCGAGGAGGCCGCCCGGCAGATCGAACGCAAGTACGACCTCGGCGCCGCCACGGTAACGGACTACAACGCCGCCGTAAGCGCCGCCGTCAAAGCTCGATCGCAGCGCCTGCAGGCAAAGTACGAATACCTGTTCAAGATAAAGACTTTAACCTATTATACGAACTACGACTATGGGGAATGAAGGACAGAAAACTAAAAAGCAAGTCATTTTAGGATGGGCGCCACCCGCAAATGTTTATATGCCTTCGCCGGCTATGTCGGTGTTAAAAGCCTATCTCCAAAATTTCGGATACAATGTCCGCATCGAATATTGGAACCTTTATTTGCGGAAGCTCCAGAACGAATTTATGTGGAGTGACGGTACTTTGGCAGATGAAGGAGCCGAACATCTGTTGCTGTACTACAATTATTTGGCGATCAAACATAAAGACACTTGTGCATATAATCGACTGAAAGTTTTGCTGAAGGCTATCAAACCTCAGTATATCAATATGTCTCCTAATTTTTGGGATGAACATATGCATCAATATGCTCAAAAGTTCGAAGATCTGTTGAATGAAATCATAGATAAATACGATTTCGACAAAATTCTGTATTTCGGGCTGGAGGTAAATTTGTATCAATGGGTTTGTTCGAGTATTATCGCAGAAAAAATCAAAGAGAAAAATCCATCTGCAGTAATCGTTGTCGGAGGCATCGGCACCAAAGAAGCGGCGATTGCCTATTTGCAAAATTTCGCACAATTCGATATCGCTATGTGGGGCGAAGGCGAGATTCCGCTGCTTCATTTGACTGAGAAAATTTCCGAGGATAAAACGGATGAATTATCCTCGATAGGCAACATAGCGTACAGGGTAAACGGCGAAATTCTGACATCCCGAATACCTAATATGGAGTTCGCCGATTTATCGTCTAAAGCCCTCCGGCCGGATTATTCCGATTTTTTCGATAAGATGGACTGCTATGGTGTTCCCAAGCAATATGCATTGTTATCTTTTGAAAACAGTAGAAGCTGCCATTGGAAGAAATGTCATTTCTGCTACTTAAACATGGGTTATAAATTCCGGAAAAAAGATATAGCCGTCACATTGGATGAAATCGCCGATTCGGTTAAGAAGTACGGAATCTACAGAATTCAGTTTTTGGATAATGATCTTATCGACAATGACTTTGCTCGCTTCGACGCTTTCCTTGACGGACTGATGGAAATCAGAGAGCAGTATCCTCGATTATCCATCGATTTAGGTGAAATCATATCGCACGGAGTCAATGCACGGATTGTAAAGAAGATGGCTTTGGCTGGATTCAATCATGTGCAAATCGGATATGAATCTCCTTCAGACAATCTTTTACGAAAGATCGACAAGAAAAATACATTTTCCAGTAATCTCTTATTCATCAAGTTCGCTTATAAGTACAGAATTCATGTAAACGGAGCGAACGTTTTACGGGGCTTGATAGAAGAAACGGAAGACGATATAATCGAGAGCATTGACAATCTGCATTTTTTAAGGTTCTTTTATGCCGAAAACTTTTTCAAGCATAACATATCTCAATTAGCTGTAATCAAGTCCAGTCCATATTATAACAAGATAAAGGACGAATTGCCATACCGATGGGCTGAAAATCCGATGTCTATGCTTCTGCCACGAAATTACTTGCAGGCCGAGACCAAGATCATCCTTCTTGAACATCTGAAATTATCTCAGAATTTATTGTGGGATAAATTTATAGAAATCGAACATTATTATAAAAGCCAGCATTATTCCTATCTTTTCGTTTCCTACGATGATAAGGCTATATATAAAGAATACTGCAATGGAACACTGATAAATGAGTTGGAATTCGATACGCATTCGACGGAGTGGAACGTATTGCAAAAAGCCAATGAGGAAGTCATTTCACTCGCTGAATTGGCCAAAGAATGCCATATCGAGGAAAAGAGTCTCATTCCCATTATAGATGGGTTGTTTGCGGAAAGGCTGATTTTCCATAGCAGCGATTATTCGGAAATTGTTTCTGTCGTCGATATATCCACTTCAAAATGATAAAGCCATGGTTATTCGTAAAATCATCGGTCTGCTGTTCGCAGTCCTTCCGGTGCAAATCGGGGCCGCCCAAGAAAACCCGTATGACAATGCAATCGGAGAGGCTATCTCCCGAAGCGACTGGTTCGAAACGAGAGCCCGTTATGAACAGAGTGCCGACAGCCTGAGCGATTACATGCGGCTGTTCTCGGGGGCGCTGCTCGACCATAATTTCAACAATCCGGCGGGCGCCGTCGAGAAAATCCAGCACATGTACGATGAGTACAACGCCCAAATGGGCGGCAACTTTTTCTCATTGTTCTGGATGATGTCCGACAATCTGGCGAAACTCGGACACTTCAAAGCTGCCCACGATATTTGTACGAGCTTGCTTGCGCAAGGCCGGGACTATATGGACGAGGGGACGCGGACTGCTTTCGAGACCAATGCCGTCCTTTTCGGGCTGAAATCCCAGTGGCCCCGTATGGGTATATCGGATGCCGACGCGAATTACGACATACCGTTCGGCGTCGAAGACGAACAAATCAAATTCACGGCCGTCCGCGGCATGCAACGAATCGGAGCGATGCTCGACTCCGGAGGTCAGATGACGATCATCGATAAACAGTTGGCATCTCAGTTGGAATTGCCCATGTCGGCGGATTCGATCCGATTCAACGAAACGCGGTGTCCTCTCGCATTGCTCGACACTCTGCGATTGGGAACAGCCGTGTTCGTCCATGTTCCGTGCGTGGTTCTGCCGCTCGGAGATACGGGCGTTACGGATTGCGGTCTTATTCTCGGAAACGACATATTGCAACTCTTCCCCGAAATCGAACTGGACTACGAACTTCGGAAATTGCATTTGAGATCCCGGACAGTCTCTTCGCCCGATGCTCCCCGGAACCTGATGCTCAACAAAGTGCCTTACATTCGGGTCGAACTGGACGGAATCCCCGCAACGATGGTTTGGGATACGGGAGCCTCGAAATCGTCCGTCGAACCGGAATTCCATGAGGCGCATCGCGACCGGCTTCCGCCGTTGCAGGCACACGGACGCAAACGCGGGAAAACCGCGACCGGATACAGCCCGGTACTCGAATACGCCATACTGCCGCAAATGGAACTGACAATCGGGGATAAAACGGGTGTGATGACTAACCTGTATGTGATCGAAGATATGCCCCATTCCCAGTTGATGGGAATACCCTTCGACGGAACATTGGGTGTACTGCCTCCCGCTGAATTCAAACAATTGACGATCAACTTTCAGGAAATGTATTTTGTCGTAAATTGATATACGGGGTGGGCTCCCGTATATTAAAGCTATAATTTTTTATAACTAAAAATTTAAGGAGCCTTAATAGTTCAGACAGTATTCAAATAAACTAAAACTTAAACTGCTATGAAAAAGAAATTCAATTTATCGCTACAAGATCAGCAGAACCTTTTTGATCGAATTTCAAGAAGGGAAAGCGGGGAGATTTCAGGCGGTAATATCGATCAACAGCAAAGCACCATCGTCAACAAACCGCCGGAAGGAAATTATTCATTCAATTATGATCCTCCTCCCAACAATTTTAATAATAGGATAAGCCCGGGGACGGTGGGTCATACTCACAGATTCTAATTTCCCAAAATGCAATTCATCCCCGCCAAAAATACTTTTGACGGGGATGATTTCATAAAACAATCGGGTTCGAAACATGGGCTGTCTCAGCAGATGAAGACGGGTCGTATCAGGTAGCGTCCCGCAATGTCTTGTCCGCATGGAGAATACGTTCAGGGTGAACTACGACCGTATCAAGGCCGAAGCCGTGAAGATCGCAGCGAAGGAACTCCGACGTCTGCGCGACGCCCCGTGCCGTGCAAGCTGCTGCCACTGGAATCGCTCCGAAAGTGCAACCCTTTTTCATGGAAAGTCAGTCCCGTCGGATGCGGAAGCGAGGCTGCCGTATAAACCCATCTTTTTTGCATAGGAATTGCATTATACATCGTGCAATTTTGTTATCTTTGTGCAAAACGGACAAAGCAAGTAAGTATGGATACTTTGATAAGAACCTTCCGGACGCGGCTTCAGAACACGCCGACCGAATATGTGCGCGACATTCACGACAAGATTTTGTGGGAGAGCCGCCTTGTGGCTATCCTCGGAGCGCGGGGCGTCGGCAAATCGACCCTCGTATTGCAGCACATCAAGCTGCACGAAGATGCGGCGGCCACGCTTTACGTGTCGGCCGACGACCTCTATTTCTCGACGCATACGCTCGTGGAGCTGGCCGGACAGTTCTATCGGGAGGGTGGCAAGGCGCTCTATATCGACGAGATACACAAATATAAGAACTGGTCCACCGAGATCAAGAACATCTACGACACCTATGCGACGCTGCGCGTGGGCTATACGGGTTCGTCCATCCTCGATCTGGAGAAGGGCGGGGCCGACCTGAGCCGCCGCAAGCTGGAATACCGCCTGCCGGGGCTCTCGTTCCGGGAATACCTGGCTATCGGCAAGGGCATCCGTATTCCCGCCCATACGCTCGAACAGGTCGTACAGAACAAGATCGACTTCCCCTATGCGGAACACCGTCCCGTGGCGCTGTTCAAGGAGTACCTGAAGGAGGGCTACTATCCCTATTTTCAGGAGAGCGGTTACTACCTCCGGTTGCTAAGCGTCATCAATCAGGTAGTAGATAACGACATTCCCGCGTTTGCCGAGATGACGACCTCCACGGCTCAGAAGCTCAAAAAGCTGCTTTATATCGTCGCGCAGAGCGTTCCTTTCAAGCCCAATTACTCGAAGCTGGCCCGCGACCTGAACATCAACCGCAACATGGTGGCCGATCTGATGGTTTATCTGGAAAAGGCGCAACTTATCAATATTTTGCGCGACGACACGCATGGGATCAGCGCGCTGGGCAAGGTGGACAAGATATACCTGAACAACACCAACCTCGCCTACGCCCTCTCGGACACGACGCCCGACGTGGGCAACGTCCGCGAAACGGTATTCCTTTCGTTGTTGGCTCCGGCGCAGACCATAACTTCTTCTTCGGTGGCCGACTTCCGGATCGGCGGGCTCACGTTCGAGGTGGGCGGCCGCAACAAGACGCAGAAGCAGATCCGCGACATCGGGAACGCCTACCTCGTGAAGGATGACATCGAGTACGGGCACCGCAACACGATACCCCTCTGGGCATTCGGACTGACCTACTGACCCTATACGCAGGGAATTGCGGTTACGACCGATCCGGATAACAGTCAGGGCAAAATTTTCCGGGACGAAGTCGGGTCGGCATATACTATACGACGAAGCGCAGCGCGAGAGATATATGCACGGATGCGGGTTTCGATGCCAGCGTCCCCTACCGCTGTATCGACAGAAACGGTCTGCCCTGCCGCAATGCGATAGCGGCCGATTCCGCACTCGTGCCGTTCCGGAACGGGCATCCGACGTGCGGGTATGCTTACCGGAGATGCTGCCGACAGAGCAGGCCGCACCCCTGCCCGGCGGCAGACGAAGATGCTCCCCGCAATCGTCTCCTACTACGAACATCTGAACTATTTCAAGGCATACAGGCTACCGATCAAGTAGTTCTGAAAATCGCTGCAGAAAAAGTACTTATCCGATGGAAACAACGAGGATAATACGCGGCTCTACCCAAGAACTCCAGACTATTTACAGGATGAAAAATGAACCGATCATATCAACCGGAGGCTCCAGCATCCCGAATCCCCAACCGAAGACGACGGAGCGATACCGCGAGGTCGTCGAACTCTATCGCTCGACCCGCCTCTCCTGCTGTGAAATCAGCCGGACGTGCAGCGTGAGTCTTTCCGGGCTGAAGGGACATATCTGCAAATACCACCGCACCTGATGCTGGCACGATACGATATTTCATGCGACAAGGAGGAGGCCGGAACTATCCGGCTCGGCCAGCTTCGAGGGCAGCAGCCTGCCACCCGTGCCGAATACAAGGAGGCGGTCGAGGCGTGCAGCAGCATGGATTACATCGAATACAACGTCTCGCAGATCGCCCGCCGCTTTGGGCTGGACGGCACGAGGAAGCACAGAAGCGGCGCAGGCGGGTACGAATCTGAAGCCGGCTTTCGGGCCTGAGAAAAACAAGGCAGCCATACCTTGCTTTACACTCCGTCGGTTTTCCGAGTCGCTGCACACGACCGGCTGCCGGAGCGTTCGCGGCAGAGCCGCGTTTACAGATCGGAGCCCCCCCCCAAAAAAAACCGCCTTGACGGAGGCTTCGGACAAGACCCGCTTCGGCAGTCGGGTTTCGGAGGTACGGCGGTGTAAGGCGGGATATAGTTGCCAAAAACAGATATAAAAGGCAGGCAGCGTACACAGATTCCGTACCGATCCCTTGCGGACGACGGCTCCGCAGCCAATGGCAGCGGGGATCGTTCCTGTATGTCCATACCATAGAAAGCCTTCGAGCGTATGTTCCGGAGGCTTTTTCGGTTCGCAGGGTGGCGGCGCTTCCGGAGCGCGGAGGGTTGCCGGAAGGAGCGG
>ERZ857984.1221-NODE-1221-length-22645-cov-4.911023_pt1 | contig 22645 bp, 17 predicted proteins | sample MGYA00519914_ERZ857984 | MGnify/ENA primary metagenome ERZ857984 (study PRJEB31778, sample SAMEA3449417) | human gut metagenome | biome: human gut; feature: human-associated habitat; material: faeces | place: United Kingdom | collected 2010/2012 ... | reverse complement strand
GCACCTTGCGGTGGGCCGGCTTGAAGCCGTCGATCTCCGGCAGCGCGCGGCTGACGATGACGCTCATGGCGTAGGGCATGTAGTTTTGTTCCAGCGTTTCGGTGATGGGCGAACGCACCACCACACCGGCGCCGGGTATCTCCACGTTGTCGCCCAGCTGGGGCCGGGCGGGCGCTGATTTTTTCGTCTGTTTTTTTGCCATTCTTGTCTTACCTCACAAATCTGCCGTCAGGACAAATCCAGCTCGTCCAGATACTCGGCCCCGTGCAGGGCAATGTGCTCCTTGCGGCCCGCCAGGTTGTCGCCCAAAAGCAGGTCGAACACCCGCGAGGTGCGCTCGGCCTCCTCCGGGTCCACCTTGATCAGCCGCCGGCTGGCCGGGTTCATGGTGGTAAGCCACATCATTTCCGGGTCGTTCTCGCCCAGGCCCTTGGAGCGCTGGATGGTGTATTTTTCCTTGCCGTCGATGCGGCTCATGATATTGGCCTTTTCCGGCTCGGTGTAGGCAAAATAGGTCTTGCTGCGGGTGTTGATCTCGTACAGGGGGCTTTCCGCAATATACACGTAGCCCTCCTGGATCAGGGTGGGCACCAGGCGGTAGATCATGGTCAGCACCAGGGTCCGGATCTGGTAGCCGTCCACATCGGCGTCGGTGCAGATCACCACCTTGTTGAAGCGCAGGTTGTCCAGATTAAAGGTGGCAAGGTCTTTTTTCGCCTTTCCGCCCAGCTCCACCCCGCAGCCCATCACCTTGATCAGGTCCGTGATGATCTCGGATTTGAAAATGCGGTCGTAATCCGCCTTCAGGCAGTTCAGGATCTTGCCCCGGATGGGCATAATGGCCTGAAATTCAGAATCGCGGCTCTGCTTCACCGCGCCCATGGCCGAATCGCCCTCCACGATGTACAGCTCGCGGCGGCTGGCGTCCTTGGTGCGGCAGTCCACGAACTTTTGCACCCGGTTGGCGATATCCAGCTGGCTCACCATGGTCTTTTTAATGGTCTGGCGGGCTTTTTCCGCGTGCTCGCGGCTCTGCTTGTTGATCAGCACCTGCTGGCAGATCTTTTGCGCCTCGTCCGGCTTTTCCAGAAAATACACTTCCAGGTAGTGCTTCAAAAACTCGGTGATGGCCTGCCCCACAAATTTGTTGGTGATGGCCTTTTTGGTCTGGTTTTCATAGCTGGTGCGGGTGGAAAAGCTGCTGGACACATAGATCAGGCAGTCCTGCACGTCGGCAAAGGTGATCTTGCTCTCGTTTTTCTTGTAAAGCCCCTTGTTTTTCAGGTAATTGTCGATCTGGTTCACAAAGGCCGTGCGCACCGCCCGGTCCGGGCTGCCGCCATGCTCCAAAAAGCTGGAATTGTGGTAGTATTCCAAAAGCTGGTTTTTGTTGGAGAAGCAAAAAGCCGCGCTCATTTTCACCTTGTAATCGGGCTGGTCCTCCCGGTCGCGGCCGGTCGCAGCCGACTCGCAATACAGCACCGGCGTCAGCGCGTCCAGCCCCGCCACCTCGTTCACGTAGTCCTCAATGCCCTTTTCGTAATAGAACTCGGTGGTGGTCTTTTTGCCGCCCGTCTCGTCCGCCAGCACCAGCGTAAGGCCCGCGTTGACCACGGCCTGCCGCTTCATGGTGTCCGCAAAATACTCGGCGGGCACATTGATGTCGGTGAACACCTGGGTGTCCGGCTTCCAGCGGATGGTGGTGCCGGTCTTTTTGCGGGTGGCCGGTTCCTGCTGCAGCTTGCCCACCGGCTCGCCATGGCGGAATTCCAGATGGTAGTGGAAGCCGTCCCGGTACACGTCGGCGGTCATCCACTCGCTGGCGTACTGGGTGGCGCACAGGCCCAGGCCGTTCAGCCCCAGCGAATACTCGTAGTTATCGTCACCCGCACCGTACTTGCCGCCCGCGTACATCTCGCAGAACAAAAGCTCCCAGTTATAGCGGTTCTCCCGCTTGTTAAAATCCACCGGCAGCCCGCGGCCAAAGTCCTCCACCTGGATGCTGCCGTCCGCAAAGCGGGTGAGCACGATCCGGTCGCCGTAGCCCTCGCGGGCCTCGTCGATGGAGTTGGAAAGAATCTCAAAGATCGAATGCGCGCAGCCCTCCGCCCCATCCGAGCCAAAAATGACCGCAGGGCGCTTGCGCACCCGGTCAGCGCCCTTCAGGCTGGTAATGCTCTCGTTGCCGTAATCCTGTTTTTTTGCCAACTTGCTTTTCTCCCTTTCGCAAAACGGTCCGCGCCTCACAAAAAGCGCGCCGCACCGCCGTCAAAACGGCGGCGGCGCGCTTTTTGGCGCACCTGTCCCCTATATTTTGTACATTCTTTCTTATTTAACCACGCGCACCCACAAAATGTCAAGACGGCCCCTCCTGCAAAAAGCCCCCCCGGCGCCAAGCGCCGGGGGGTAAGGAAGTAAAAACGTTCTACAGCGAAACAACGAGCCCTTCCGGGTCTCCCGCTCTGGCCGCCGCTTTCGCGGCCTGCGCGCCTTTATCTGCGCCGGCGCACTGCCGCCAGCGCTGCCACCAGGATCAGCAGCAATGCTGCCGCGCCGATCGTCACCCAAAGCCACACGCCCGGCCCGGCTCCCTGTGCCGCTGTGGGCGCAGGCGTGGCGCTGGGCGCCGCCTGCGGCGTTTCGCTGGGCCGCGGCGCCTCGGTGGGCTTGGGCGCCTGGGTCGGCTCCGGTTCTGCCGTTGTTTCCGGCTGCTCCGCGGGCGCTTCGGTGGGGGCCGCGGCTTTCTTTGCTCCCAGTGTTTCGGTGGTATAAGCCGTCAGATCGTTCAGGTTGTGCCCGTTGTCCGGGTCAAAGCCCGCCTCTTTCAGCTGCAGGCCGTTAAAGCGGAAGGAATCCAGCCCCCGCTTAAAGACCACCGTTACATCCTTGCCGAAGATCTGCTGCCAGATGTATTGCGGCACAGCCAATTCCCGCGCCACGTCCACCGTCAGGCTCCCCTTGTCCCCCAGCGCCTGCAGCTGCGCCAGCACGCCATACCAGTTGTAAGGCACTGGCGTCGCCGCCGGCTGCTCGCCCGAGCCGCCGCTCTGATTCTCGGGCGGCTTGTAAGCATTGAAGGTGACCACAAAATCGCTGAAATGCACGGCCGAAACCCGCACAAACTTTTCGCCCTCCTGCTGCTGCACAAACGGCCACTGGATGTCGGCCACCGTGCCGTCTGCCCGCAGGTGCTCCACCTTCGTCTGGCTGCCCAGTGCAATGGCCCCGGGCACCGGCAGGCGGAATGCAACGGCCCCGCCGCTCAGTTTGTCGTTTTCCAGCCGGGCCTCTGTGCCGCTGCCGGGCTTTACCCAGGGCTCCACTTTGAAGGTAAGAACTGCCGGCGTCAGCACCACCTGCTTTTGCTCTGCATCGTAATCGGCCCTTAACTCCACGTCGTTCAGCCCGATCTTCAGGTAAACCTGGTCCCCCTCGCTCAGCTGTTCATGGGCCGCTTTGGCAAGGCCCTGGGCCGGGCTGGCCGCGTGGGGGTTGGCCGCAATTTCGTTGTTCAGATCTTCCACCGCAGTTTTTTTGTTCTCATCGGTGATAACCGTACCGGCAGGGGCGCCGGTGGGCACCGGGGGCGTTTCCACCTTGTCCTTGTCCACCTGGCTCTCCGCCGCGCTCACGGCCAGCAGAACCTTCATGGCCTCATCCTCGTAATAGCTCTCGCACTTCACCTTATAGTTGGGCAGCGCTCCATCGGTGGAGAGGTTGCATTTTGGCAGCCCGCCGCCGTAGTAGTTGCCCGAGCCGTCCAGCTCGGTTTTGGGCGAAAGGTTCCACAGGTCCTCGGCGCAGCCGACAAAGCGGTTCTTTTCAAAGGTCAGGGTGCCGCCGGCACCGTTGTAGCCCTCGTGGAACCGCAGCCCGGTGCCGCAGTTTTTCACCAAATTCTCCTGCACCTTTACCGTTCCCGCCTGTGCGCCCGAGAGCTGGATACCGCGCAGCAGGGTGTTCTCAATCGTGTTGTTCTCGATGATCAGTGTCTGCCCGCCGGGTACCACGTCTGCCTGAATGCCGCGGCCGGTGCCCGCGATGTGGTTTCCCGAAACCCGGTTTTCCGCTGCGGGCGTGCTTTGCAGCGGCAGGGCCAGATTGATCGCGGAAAGGCCGCTGGCTTTCTCCCGTGGCAGGGCGGATGCATCGAACGTATTGTCCAGTACCTTCAAGCCGGTCACGGTATCCTTATCCGGGTTAACGTTCACATTAATCCATGCCTTCGCCTTCGCGGAAACAAAGCGGTTGTTCTGAATGGTCACGTCTTTGAAAAGAATCCCATCCTTGGCGTCCCAGCCCAGCAGCGTAACGCCGCAATCCTCAAAAACAAACCCATCAATGGTCAGGCCGGACCAGTTGTTGCCGGTGATGCCGCCGGTAAGCGCTACCTGTCCCTCTGCTTTCAGGGTAACATTTTCGGGAACGCTTGTAAGCGTTATGGTCTCGCTGTACGTCCCCGGCAGCACCACAATGGTCTCGCCGGCCTTCACCTTTTCCAGCGCGGCCGCGATGGTGGGATACGGCACATCGCCGATCCGGGCGGCGCCGTGCACTGTCCAGCCGGCGGCGGTCTTTACCGCGGTATAAACAGTGCCATCGGCATAATCGGTTTTGTAAGTAAATTTGCCGCCCGGCATTCCGGAAGCACTGGAAATAGAGCCTGCCCCTCCGTTCACCGTGCCGGTATTGGTAAAGCCGATGATCTGCAGGGTTGCCGCTTCATTCAAATACCCAAAGCCAAACACATATCCTACCGATCCCGCGGCGGTAATAGCCCCGGTGTTTTCGCAGTTGTATATGCCTATCTCACCATTGCTGCCCGAAGCCGTGCCAAACACAGAACCTATATTATAGGCATTTTGCCCCCCAAGCGCCGCGCTGCTGGCACAGTTGATGAATTCCGTCGTTTCCCCTGTGCCCTGATGGACCGAACCGGCAATTCCTCCCATTCCATAGGAAACACCGGAAGCCGCGATCGTGCCGCTCACTTTAATATTTTCAAATGTGCTGTTTTTCGCCTGCCCCACAATCCCGCCTACTGTGCCGGTATTGGTGGCATAATCACACCCCTGCAGCGTTAAATTTTTTACAACAGACTGGTTTAACCATACAAACAAACCCGTATAGCCATTTGCATCCCTGATCTGAAGGTTGGAGATCGTATGGCCTTGTCCGTCAAACGTTACATGCTCCACCTCGCCAATTGTTTGGAACACGGCTCCCTGGGGCATCTGAATATCCTTTTCCAGCACGATGCTGCCCGGCATTGCTCCCTTTTCCGCCAAATAAGCAAGCCATTGCAGCTCCATCGGGGTGGAAATTGTATAAACAGCTCCGCTGGAAGGCAAGCCCTCCACGCTTCCGCTGCCAGTAAGCTTGGCAGGCTGGGTCATATACCCGTTCACGGTCAGGCGGCCGTTGTTTTCGATCGCACCCTCAAAAGTAAGCACAGCCCCCTGGGCAACCGTGAAGGATGCGCCCGCAGGAATAACCAGCGTTGCCATTCTGGGCAAAACGGCGCTGGCGTTCAATACAACATCCCCCTGAATGGTATACTCAACCAGCTCTTTCTCCCCCAGCCTGTTCAGCATCGCGGCAAAATCCGTGCCGGGTGTAACCGTTATTGTTTGCCCATCGGTCACGGACTTCACCTGGAACGTGCCGTCCGTTTGCGTTTCCACATACGCATTCCGGGCAATGTAAGGCGTGGGGTCGCTGCTCCAACTGCCGCCGGTCACCGTAAGTGCCCGGGTCGCCTCACTGCCGTTGACCGCGCTGTAACTTGCGCTGCCGCTGAAGCTGCCGCCGGTCACTGTAACCTCAGCCGTGCTGCTGTCGCAAAACAGTGCCGCCTGCAAACGGCTGCTTACCCTGCCCCCCGTGATAGTCAGCTGCCCGTTATCACGGTTCTCAATGGCGGCATAAGCGTTGTCCCAGCTGTTGGCCCCCGCCTCACGCGTGGAGCAAACAACCGTGTTGTCACCTGAAATCGCACAGGTACCCAGATTCAAAAGCGCCACCGCGCCCGCGCTGCTAACCGTGCCCCCCATAATGTTCAGGGTCGCCCCGGCGTCATTTTTAACCGTGCGGGTGCATGGATTTGAAGTAGCGTCTGTGTTCTCAACCGCGCCGTTCCCCACGCTATCGGTGAGCTTGAGCGTCCCTTGGTTCAGCAAAACATGTTTGCGGGCGTAGTTGCTTCCATCTGTTTTCAACGCGGCGAACACCCCGGTGACCTGCCAGGTCCAGTGTCAGCACCTTGCCCGCCGGCACCGTTATCAAAGCTTCCACGGCATCTCCGGCCGTTTCCAATGTTCCGCCATCAATATCCTTTAACAGAGTAATCGCGGCGTTTTCCGCAGCCGCATCGATGGCTCCCTGCAATGTGGCGTATAATGTTTCCCCAATCTTGGCGACCGCATTTTCCGCGGTAACAGGGGTCGGAATACTCTGCCGGGAAGCCGCTCTCAGCGGCATCTCCGGCAAAAGATCTTCACCGGGCGCGGCGGTCGGTGAAGCCCCCGCCTCCGGCGTTTCGCCAGGTTCGGCCCCTGCCGCTTCACCCGGCTCCTGCGTGGGCGCAGCGCTGGGCGCGGCCGGGGGTTCGGCTGGCTGCCCCTCACCGGGAAGCGCTGTGGGCTCCGTGGTGGGCAGGGCGGCGGGTTCTTCGCCGGCTTCCCCGGCCAGCTCACCTGCGGCAGGGCCTGTGGGCTTCAAATCTGTAGTTCCGGATTCCGCCGCATTTACAGAAAAGCCCTCACCCTCCGCCGCGGCCGCCGCCGCGTAGGGCACAGGAAAATAAACGCCCAAAGTCAGTGACGCCGCAACGAAAAAGCTCAGTACCTTTACCATACTGCGTTTCATTTTTTTCCTCCAATGCACATCGAACAAAAAGTAGACATTTTCGTTCAGGCGTTTTATAATAAAAACAGACTTAATCCCCCTCGAAAACAGGTGGTTTTGGCCAGGACGAAACTGTCTGTTTTTGTGAATGAGAATGTCTACCATAGAATTCACAAACTTCATCTTTTTACCATGGATTTTACATTTTCTTGTGCACAAATCCCTGAAACAGGCAAAAAGAAGCCCCGCTTTGCATTCGTGTGAATGCAAAGCGGGGCTTCTTTTTAAATATTTTACCGGGCCATAAAGAACCCGATCACCGCAATAATGGCGCACAGCACGCCGGTGATGGGGGGCGCCCAGCGGATGATCTGCCCGGCGATCACGTCGCGCGGGTCTTCCTCCTGGGGATACTCCTCTTCCTCCGGCTCATAGCGGCGCGCCGCAGCGTAGGGCTGGCGCGCAGGCGCCGCCGCCTGGCGGGGCTCCTGCTGTGCGGGCCGCGCCGCACGGGCGGAACGGCTGGGGGGCGCCAGCAAAACATCGCTGTCGTCATAGCCCAGCTCTTCTTCCGGTGCCGCCTGGGGCGCGGGTGTATAATTCTGCTGGGCCGCCCCTCCCAGCGGGGGCACGGCCCGGGTGGGCTCTTCGGGGCGCACGGGCGGCGCCATGCGGGTGGGCTGGTCGTCGGTGGCGGGGGCTGCTTTACCGGCCTGCAGCAGGCTGGAAAGCGTGTTTTGCAGCAGGATGCGGTCCGAGCCGCACTCGCTGCACCACACACCCTCCTCCTCGCGGGGGTGGAACGCGCCGCAGGCGCAATACCAGCCCTCGTCCAGCACCTGGGGCACAACGCTCAGGCCCTCTTTATGGGTGCGCTCCCCCAGCTTGCGGGCCAGCTCTGCGGGCAGCTTTTTGGGGGCCGGCAGCCGCACGCGGGGGTAACGGGTCAAATCAACAGCGGCGCCGTTTGCCAAATACGCCTGGCCCAGATCCACCTCCACGCTGCCGATGGGGGTCTGGCTGATATACACCGCGTCGTCGGCGCCGAACACCTGGCCGTTGGCCGCGTCCAGATCCTGATAATAGAACTGATCCTGGCACACGATGCCGCCGCTGCGGTCCTTGCATTTAAAGGTGACCACCAGGCCGGTGAGCGGCTCGCCGGAAATGTTTTTGAACGACAGGCAAACGGCCACGTCGCCGCTCACATCGCCCTTCAGCAGCTCTACCTTCACAAACTGTACCGGGCTGCCCTTGGTGTAATAGTTGGCGCGTGATTGAGCCAAAAGGTCGAAATTCTCTTCCATGAAGAATTGCCTCCTTTTTTCAGTGCCGGCGAACGCTTATTCGCCCTGGGCGTTTGGGTCGGTCTCACTAGGGGCCGGGGCCTCGGGCTCCTGCGCCGTTTCGGCGGGCTCCGCCGGCTCCGCGGGCTCAGCCGTTTCGGCAGGCTGGGCGGGCTCGGTGCTGTCCAGCGGGGGCAGGGTCCCCCCCTCCATAATCTGCTTGAACTCCTCGCCGCTCAGCTTCTCGCGGGCCATGAGCTCCCGCGCCACGGTTTCCAGCTGGTCGCGGTGCTCGCTCAGGGTGCGGCGGGCCGTTTCGAACGCCTCATCCACAATATCCCGGATCTCACTGTCGATCTCAGCCGCGATGGTCTCGGAATAGCCGCGGCCCTGGGTAAAATCGCGCCCCAAGAAGGTTTCTCCCGGCTCAGAGCCGTAAACCACAGGCCCCATGCGCTCGGAGAAGCCGTACCGGGTAACCATGGCGCGGGCGGTCTCGGTGGCGCGTTCCAGGTCGTTGGAGGCGCCTGTGGAGATATCGTCCAGCACCAGCAGCTCCGCCACGCGGCCGCCCAGCAGGCTCACGATCCGCTCCTGCATGGCGGTCTTGGTCACATAGCTGGCGTCCTTATCGGGCAGATACATGGTGTAGCCGCCCGCAGCGCCCCGGGGGATAATGCTGATCTGGTGCACCGGGTCGTTGGTGGGGCAATACCAACTGGTAATGGCGTGGCCCGCCTCGTGATACGCGGTAAGGCGTTTTTCTTTCTCGGTAACCACGCGGCTCTTTTTCTCGGGGCCGGCCACCACCTTGATGGACGCCTCCTCAATCTCTTTTTCCGTGATGGCCTTTTTGCCCCGGCGGGCGGCCAGCAGGGCCGCCTCGTTCACCAGGTTTTCCAGGTCGGCGCCCGCAAAGCCCACGGTGGACTGGGCAATGGTTTTCAGGTTTACGTCCGGCGCAAGGGGCTTTTTGCGGGTGTGCACCCGCAGGATCTCCTCGCGGCCCTTCACGTCCGGCAGGCCTACATACACCGTGCGGTCAAACCGGCCGGGGCGCAGCAGCGCGTGATCCAGGATGTCGGCGCGGTTGGTGGCGGCAATCACGATCACGCCCTCGTTGGCGCCAAAGCCGTCCATCTCCACCAGCATCTGGTTCAGGGTCTGTTCCCGCTCGTCGTGCCCGCCGCCCAGGCCGGTGCCGCGCTGGCGGCCCACGGCGTCGATCTCGTCGATGAAAATAATGCTGGGGGCGGACTTTTTCGCTTTTTCAAACAGATCGCGCACGCGGGAGGCGCCCACGCCCACATACATCTCCACAAAGTCAGAGCCGGAGATGGAGTAGAAGGGCACGCCCGCCTCGCCCGCACAGGCCCGGGCCAGCAGCGTTTTGCCGGTACCTGGGGGGCCCACCAGCAATACGCCGTGGGGAATGCGCGCGCCCAGGCTGTTGAACTGGCCGGGGTTTTTCAAAAACTGCACGATCTCTTCCAGCTCGGCCTTTTCCTCGTCCGCGCCCGCCACATCGGCAAAGGTTGTCTTGCGCTTTTCCTCGCTCTGGTCCTTCACCTTGGCGCGGCCCACATTCATGATATTGCCGCCCTGGCCGCCCCGGTACATGGTGTAGAACACAAAGATCATGCTGCCCACCAGCATAACCATCATCAGGATCTCAAACCAGGGCACGCTGGCCTTGGCCTGGCTGATGTCGTAGACCATGGGCGCGTCGGGGTTGGCTGCGTCGTACTGGTCCACATAATCCTGCATGTGGGTGCTCACAAACAGGTTCAGCGCGGGCAGCTTGTAGCTCACATGGTAAATGCCTGCGCCGCTGGGCAGCACCGGCTCCGCCTGTTCGCCGCCCAGCATGGCGGCCAAAAGCCCCTGCTGGGCCTGCTGCTGCTGGGTGGCGCCGGTGGTCTCCTTCGCATTTTTGGGCAGCTCCACGGCCCCCTCTTTCAGGGCCATGGTAATGATGCCGGTGTTCTGATCCAGCTCGAACGCCACCACCTGGTTGTTTTCGAAATAGCTCAGCATTTTTGAATACGCCATGCTGGTGGTGTTTGTGGCGCCCATGCTGCCCCACAGGCTGATGGCCAGCCACACCACGGCCAGCAGCACCGCAAGGTAAACGCCGTTGAATTTGGGTTTGCGCTGCAAAAACTTCATCTCCTATCCGTACAGGGAAAAAGGGCGCCTGGCCCCCTTGCACTGGACGCTTATTTTGTATAGACCTCGGGTTTCAAAACGCCCACATAGGGCAGATTGCGGTATTGTTCGTCGTAATCAAGGCCATAGCCCACCACAAACTCGTCCGGCACCTCATACCCCACATAGTCCGCCTGAAGATCCACCTTGCGGCGGCTGGGCTTATCCAGCAGGGTGGCGATGCGGATGCTGGCGGGGCGGCGGCTCTGCAAAAGGCCTTTCAGGTAGGAAAGGGTCATGCCGGAATCCAGAATGTCCTCTACAATCAGGATGTCCCGCCCGGAGAGGTCCTGATCCAGATCCTTCACGATCTTCACCACGCCGCTGGTTTTAACGCCGCTGCCGTAGCTGGACACCACCATAAAATCAATGGCGCAGGGCAGGTCGATGCAGCGCATCAGATCCGCCAGATACACCACCGCCCCTTTCAGCACCGTGACCAAAAGCAGGTTTTTGCCCTGGTAGTCCCGGGTGATCCGGGCGCCCATCTCGGCGCATTTGGCTTTTAGCTGTTCTTCGCTGAGCAGCACCTTTAGGATATCGTCTTGCTGGCTCATGCCATTCCCTCCGCACTATGTTCTTTTTCCGGCCGTACCACCAGCAGGGTCCGGGTGGCGCCCGTGGGCGCAAGGCCCTGGGCAAAGCCCTGCCCCCAAAGCCATGCCACCTGGCTGCCTGCGGCAAGCAGCGGCAAAGCCCTGCGCTGGGCAAGGGGCACGCCCAATTCGTTGTACAGCTTTTTCAGCGTTTTGCCCACGTTCCGGCCCGCCGGGCGAAAAACATCCCCCGGCCTGCGGGTGCGCAGGCATAAGCTACCAGTTATTCTAGCATAATCTGCGCAATTGTTTAAGGCTTTTTTATCGGTTTGGGCAAATTTTATACTTTCTTCACATTCTTTGCCCTGTAAAAGCAGCAATTCCACCCGGTAACCGCCGGGCAGCCGGTAAACGCCGGGCGCAAACGGGGCTGGTTCAAAGGCGCTTTCCGGCGGCAGGGGTTCCTGCCAGAAAAGCAGGCCCCGCCCCGCCGCCAGCACCGCGCCCGGGGCAAGCTGCACCGCCCCCCGGCCGGCGGCTGCCAGCCCTTCCAGGCGGGGCAGGTCCCCCTCGCGCAGCGGGCGGGCCCGCTCGGCCAAAAGCCGCAGGGCCGCCTGCCGTTCCACCGGGTCGGCGCCGGCCAGCACCGTCAGGTCATATCCCCCCGGCCGTGCGGCACACTCTAGTAAGTGTGCCCCCTGCCGGGCCAAATATCGCTCCGTTTCCGCAAGCCTTTCGCAAAAGCGCCCCAAGGCGCTCTGCGCCGCCGGGTTCACGCTCTCCAGCGCGGGCAGGGCATGGTGCCGGATGCGGTTGCGGGCATACGCGTCGGTTAGGTTGTCGCCGTCCGTCACGTACACAATGCCCTGCCGCTGGCAATACGCCTCGGCCTGGGCTTTGGTCACGCCCAGCAGGGGCCGCACAAAAGGCCCCCGCCGCGCCGGAATCCCGCAGGCTCCTTTCAGCCCGGTGCCCCGCGCCAGCCGGAACAAAAGCGTTTCCGCCTGGTCCGACAGGGTGTGCCCGGTGGCGATCTTCGCGCCGTTCTGCGCCGCCAGCCGCTCAAAATAACCGTAGCGCAGCTCGCGGCTCCACTCCTCGCTGCGGTGCCCCACCGGCGCATCGGCGGCAAAGCGATGCAGCGTTACCCCGCGCGCCGCGCAGAACTCCGCCACAAACTCCGCCACCTCGCCGGATTCGGGCCGCAGGCGGTGATCCACGTGCACCGCCTCCACGCAAATGCCCAGCCGTTCCCTGTACCGCAGCAGAAATTGCAAAAGGGCCATGGAGTCGGCCCCGCCCGAGGCCGCCGCAATGACCCTGTCGCCGGGGCAGAAAAGGCCGGCCTCCCGGGCAAAGGCCAGCACCGCCCCCTCAAATTCGTTATCCATGGCTGTAGTCCACATTCATGAACCGGGTGTGCGCGCCGTCCCAGCCAAGGTCCACCTTGCCCGTTTCGCCGTGGCGGTTTTTGGCAATGATGCACTCGGCCGTGCTGGAATCGGCGTCCTCCATGCTCTCGCCGCTCATGGAGGTATAGTACCCCTCGCGGTAGAGGAACAGCACCACGTCCGCGTCCTGCTCGATGGAGCCCGAATCCCGCAGGTCGGAAAGCTGCGGCCTGTGATCCGAGCGCCCGCTGGCCTTTTCCGCCGCGCGGGATAGCTGCGACAGCGCAATGACCGGCACGTTCAGCTCCTTGGCCATGATCTTCAGGTTCCGGGTGATATCGCTGATCTCCTGTACCCGGTTCTCGGTGCGCTTGCCGCTGGTCATCAGCTGTAAATAGTCGATCACCACCAGCCCGATCTTGGGCCGCGAGGGGTCCTGGTTTACCCGCCGGATTTTGGCCTTGATCTCGGGGATGGTAATGCCGGAGGTATCGTCCATATAAATGGGCACATCGTGCAGGATCTCCGAGGCATGGGCCAGGTCGTCCCAATCAGAGGCGGCCAGCGCGCCGGAGCGGAAAGCGTGGCTGTCCACCCCCGCCTCGGCGGAGAGGATGCGGTTGGTGAGCTGCTCCTTGCTCATTTCCAGGCTAAAAATCGCCACCGGCACCCGCTGCTTTTTCGCCACATTGGTGGCGATGTTCAGCGCAAAGCTGGTTTTGCCCATGCCGGGGCGGGCGGCCAGGATCACCAGGTCCGAGCGGCCAAGGCCGGTCAGGATGGTGTCCAGGTAGGTGAACCCGGTGGGGATGCCGCCGTACTTGTCCTTGTCGGGGCCGCTGATCTTCTGCAGGCTCACCAGCGTTTCCACAATGGCGGCGGAAAGGCGGGTCAGGGCGCTCTGCTCCTGCCCCGCGCGGATGTCGTAAAGCTTTTGTTCCGCGCTCTCCAGCAAAAGGTCCGCGTTCGGTTCCTCGGTGCTCTGGCGCAGGATCGTTTTTGCGGCCTCCATCACCCTGCGCGCCACGTACTTTTCGTGCACGATGCGGGCATAGGCCGACACATTGCTGATGCTGGGCACGGTTTCGCCCAGGCGCGCTAAGTAGATCTTGGCCGCGTCCGGGCTCTCGAACAGTCCATCGGCCACCACCGCGTCCAGCAGGGTGACCAGATCCACCTGCTCGCCCGCAGTGAACAGCCGCACCATCTGCGCAAAAATGCCGCCGTTCTGCTTGGCATAGAACATCTCGGGCTTGAGGGTCTCCACAAGCTCGGGCAGCACCGCGTCGCTCTCCAGCAGGGCGGCGCCCAGCACCGATTGCTCGGCTTCCATGCTGTAAGGTTCGGCTACGCCCAGCGTTTCCAGGTCAAAATTGTTCAGCTCCTGCATGTAACACCATTCCTCTGCCGTTTCTTGGGGCGGCAGCTAAAATTTTGTGTGGGCGCCGCGCTTACAGCTCCTCCACCTTCACCTTAAAGGCGGCGGTCACGCCCGCGTGCAGTTTTACGGCTGCGCTGTAGGTGCCGAAATCCTTGATGTCCCGCTCCAATTCCACCTTGCGCTTGTCGATCTCGGCGCCCGCCAGCCTGCTCAGCGCCTCGGCCACGTCCTTGGCGGTGATCTTGCCGAACAGCCGGCCGGAGGCGCCGCCCTTGGCTTTCAGGGCAACGGTCTTGCCCTCCACCTTGGCCGCCAGCTCCCGGGCCGCCGCCAACGCCTCGGCGGCGTGGTGCTCGCGCGCTTCGTTTTTGGTGCGGGCCATGTTCATGGCTGTGGCGTCCGCCGGCGCGGCCAGGCCGCGGGGAAATAAAAAGTTGCGGGCGTACCCGTCCGAAACCTCATGGATCTCGTCTTTCTTGCCGATGGTCTTCACGTCCTGCTTCAGGATCACTTTCATGGCTCTGTCTCTCCTTTATCCCTCCCGCGCCGGGCGCGGGGAACTGGTTACTTTTTGTTCTCGGCGGCGCCCTGGCGCTGCTGCGCCCGGTAAGCCGCCACCGCCTTGCGGATCAGCTGCTCGGCCTGCTCGATGCCCGTATCCTTCAGCTGCGCGCCCGCCATGGTCAAATGGCCGCCGCCGCCCAGCATCTCCATCACCACCTGCACGTTCACCTCGCCCATGCTGCGGGCCGAAATGTTCACGCCGGTGCCCTTCTGCACCGCCACAAAGCTCGCGCCCACCCCCTCAATAGTGAGCAGGTCGTTGGCCGCCTGGGGCACGGCCACCGCCATGCCCGGCTCCAGCTCCCCGGCCACCGAAATGGCGCAGCCCATATAAATATCGGCTCCCTCCACCAGGTTGGACTTCACCGTATATTCCTGCAGCGACGAATTGAACAGCTTCTTCACCGCCTCGGTCTGCGCGCCCATGCGCCGCAGATAGGCGGCCGCCTCAAAGGTGCGCACGCCGGTGTGCAGCGCAAAATTCCGGGTGTCCAGCATGATGCCGGCCAGCATCGCTTCGGCCTCCAGGGCCGTGGGCTTTGCTCCCGGGGCCTCCACATACTGCACCAGCTCGCTCACCAGCTCGCAGGCCGAGGACGCGTAGGGCTCGTGAAAAAACAGCACCGGGTTCTCAATGTGCCCCACCGCCTTGCGGTGGTGGTCGATCACCGCCACCTGGCCGCAATGCTCAAACACATCCCTGCTTTCCAGCAGGTTCACGATGTGGGTGTCCACCACCACCAAAAGGGTGCGGGGGGTCACGGTTTCCAGCACCTGGTCCGGGTGAATGAAGTCCTCGCCCAAGCCGGCCCGTTCAAATTCTTCGATCAGGTTTGCAGCCAGGGTTGCCTCCCGCCGCACCGCGATCACCGCGGGGGCGTCCAGCCCTTTGCAGATGCGCAGCACCCCAACGGCGGCGCCCAGGCAGTCCAGGTCGCTCATGCGGTGCCCCATAATGACCACGCTGTCCGCCTGGCGGATCAGATCGGCCAGCGCGGTGGCCAGAATGCGGCTTTTCACCCGGCTGCGCTTTTCCACGCTGCGGGACACACCGCCGTAAAATTCAAATCCGTCCGGCGTTTTTACCGCCGCCTGATCGCCGCCCCGGCCCAGCGCCATATCCAGCGACTGGCGGGCCATCTCCTGGCAGGCCTTCAGGCTCTCGCCGCCCCGGCCCACCCCGATGGACAGGGTCACCCCCACCGCCTCGTCCAGGCTGCGCACCTTATCCAGAATGTCAAACCGCGCGGCCGCGATCTCCTTCATGTGGCGCTCTTCCACCACCGCTATGTACCGGGTGCCCGACACCCGGCTCAAAAAACCGCTGGTGCGCCCAAAATAGTTTTCCAGCGTGCGGTTGACCGCCTCCATCAGCCGCGCTTTTTCCGAATCGCGCAGGTTTGCCACCAGCTCCTGGTAGCCGTCCAGCTCAATGATCATATAAGCGGGCCGGCTGGCCGCATACTCGGCGGCCTGCACTTTCAGCAGGGTGTCGTCCACCAGATAAAGCAGCGTCACGTCCTCTTTCCCGCGCCCGGGCAGCGAACTGGCAAAAATGGTGTAGCGGCGGCCCGCCCTTTCCAGGCATTGGCCGCCGGGCAAAACGCACTGGTGCAGCTCCAGGCCCGGCAGCACCCGGTTCACCGGCTGCAGCACCGCGCCCTCCCCCGCCAAAAGCTGGCGGTCGAACGCCGCGTTATACCACACCAGCGTCTTGCCGCTCAGCAGCGCCGCCGGCAGCTCCAGCTGTGCCAGGCTTGCCTGCAGCCCGCTGCCCTCAAAGGGCGCGGCGCTGACGTAAGCGGCAATGCCTTTGCGCAGCCTGCGCGCACCCAGCCACAGGGCCAGTGCAATCAGCGCCAGCAGCGGCAGCAGCACCGCAAGCAGGCGCACATCGCACACGGCCACCAGCGCCGTGAGCACACAGCACAGCGCAAGCAGGCCGGCGGCCGCCACCTCCAGGGAAAACCGGGGTCTGGGGTCCATAGGCAAAAGCCTCCTTTGCCGCCCAAAAAGGGCCGCTTATACTTCCATCAGGATCGGCAGGATCATGGGGCTGCGCTTGGTCTTACGGAAAATATAAGAGGACAGGGTCTCCCGCACGCGGGTCTTCACGCTGTTCCAGTCGCGCACGTGCTCGGTGCGGCACTTTTCAAAGCACTGTACCACAAGGCGGCGGGCTTCGTCCATCAGCTCCTCGCTCTCACGCACATACACAAAGCCCCGGCTCACAAGGTCCGGCCCGGCCAGCACCTGGCCCGAGCGGCTGTCCACCGTGGCCACCACGATCACCAGCCCATCCTGCGAAAGATGCCGCCGGTCCCGCAGCACCACATTGCCCACGTCGCCCACGCCCAGGCCGTCCACCATCACGGCGCCCGCGGGCACCGGTTCACCCAGCTCCAGCCCGTCGGCGGAAAGGCGGATGTCCTGCCCGATCTCGGCAATGTGGATGTTCTTTGGGGGAATCCCCAGGCTCTCGGCGGTCATGGCATGCTTTTTCAGCTGCTTGTACTCGCCGTGCACCGGCAGGAAGTATTGGGGCGCGGTGAGGGTCAGAATGAGCTTTTGCTCCTCCTGGCAGGCGTGGCCGGACACATGCACGTCGTACATGGATTCATAAATGACCTCGGCCCCCAGCAGCAGCAGGCCGTTCACCACCTTGGTCACCATTTTTTCGTTGCCCGGAATAGGCGTGGCCGAGATGATGATAAAATCGCCGGGGCCCACCCGCACATTGCGGTGGCTGGCGCTGGCCATGCGCGACAGGGCGCTCAGCGGTTCGCCCTGGCTTCCGGTGGTGATCAGCACCACCTTTTCGGGCGGGTATTTGTTCAGCTGCTCAATGTCGATCAGCACCCCGTCCGGCGCGTGCAGATACCCCAGCTCCAGGGCCATCTGCGTGTTGTTGGCCATGCTCCGGCCCGACACCGCCACCTTGCGGCCGTTTTCCACCGCCAGGTCAATGATCTGCTGGATGCGGTACAGGTTCGAGGCAAAGGTGGCAATGATAATGCGCTGTTTGTCCGCCTTGCGGAACAGGCCCGCAAAGCTTTGGGCCACCTTTTTTTCGGTGGCGGTAAAACCCGGCCGCTCTGCGTTGGTGGAATCGCTCAGCAGCGCCAGCACGCCCCGCCTGCCGTACTCGGCAAAAGCGGGCAGGTCGGTGGGGCCGCCGGTCAGCGGGGTATAGTCGATCTTAAAGTCGCCGGTCTGCAGGATCACGCCCGCCGGGCAGTCGATGGCCAGGGCCACGGCGTCCGGGATCGAGTGGTTCACATGGATGGGTTCAATGGTAAAACAGCCCAGCTTGAACTTGCGGCGCGCGTTGATCTCAATGAGCTTGGTGCGGCCCAGCAGGCCGTGCTCCTCCAGCTTGTTTTTGATCAGCCCAATGGTAAGCCGCGTGGCGTAGATGGGCAGGTTGACCTGTTTCAGAAGGTAGGGCAGCGCGCCGATGTGGTCCTCGTGGCCGTGGGTGATGACCACGCCCTTGATCTTGTCCTTATTCTGCACCACATACCCAAAATCCGGAATCACAAGATCCACGCCGAACATGTCGCTGTCCGGAAAAACGAGGCCGCAGTCCACGATCATCATATCGCCCTGGCACTCGTACAGGGTAATGTTTTTGCCCACCTCCCCCAGGCCACCCAGGGGAATAATGTGCACCGGCACCGCGGGCACGCCGGGCTTCTGGGCCGGCTTCGCGCCCTGGGGGCGGCGGCTTTTTTGGTAGAACGGCTTGCGCCGGGCGGGCACTTTCTCGCCCCCGGCTGCCGCGGCGCGGGGCTGCGGCGCTTTTTTGCTGGTCTGGGTTTCCTTTTCGCTTGTCTGGTTCATTTGTTTCCTCCGTAAAATCGGTGCGCCGAACAGGCCTTCCAGTCCCGGAAGGTCCCTTCTGCCGCACAAAATGTTCGTTTGACGTATGTAGGCTAAAAAGCCCGCCGGGTGGGTCTTGCGGTTCTCACCGCCTGGGGCACGAAAGGTCCATTTGTTCAATGCGACCGGGCCCTTTGCTAAAAAACGCACTCGTTTCAGGCCGGGGCAAACTATCCCAACCTAAAGATAAAGTTATTATACCGCTGGTTATCGGTAATTGTCAACAAAAAAGCAGCCGCCGTCCTAAACAGTATAGCCAAAAAAAGTGCGTTTCAACCCACTTGCCGGGCCGCTGCAAACCCGGTATAATAATAAAAAACATCAACAAAAGCCCGGCCCTGCCGGGTGGAAGGACTGGCATGAAAGAGATCGAAATTTTCACCGACGGCGCCTGCAGCGGCAACCCTGGGCCCGGCGGCTGGGGCGCGGTGCTGCGCTATAAGCAGCACGAAAAAGAGCTCTCGGGCGGCGAGGCCGAAACCACCAACAACCGCATGGAGCTCACCGCCCTCCTCCGCGCCCTGGAAGAGCTGAAAGAACCCTGCCGCATCACCCTGTGCAGCGATTCCAAATATGTAATCGACGGGCTGCAAAAGGGCTGGGCCAAGGGCTGGCGCGCCCGGGGCTGGAAAAAGGCCGATAAATCCCCCGCCCTGAACCCGGATCTGTGGGCCCGGCTTTTGGAGCTGGCCGAGCCTCACACCATCACTTACAAATGGATCAAGGGGCATGCCGGCCACCCGGAGAACGAGCGGTGCGACCGGCTGGCGGTGGCCCAAAGCAAAAAATACGGCGGAAGGCAGGCATAATCCCACAAACAAAGAAGCCCTCCGGCCGCAGAAGCATTTCTGCGGCCGGAGGGCTTCTTTTGCGCTCAAAACGGCAAACGGCTCAGCCTTCAAATACCAGATCAAACGCGGGCTTGTCGGCCGGCGCCGCGCTGTGCTCCATCACAAACCCGCGGTAGGTGTCGTACAAAAGGCTCAGCGGGTAGGCCGGCTGCTTGGTGTAGCGGTACATGTTGATGCCGTTGATAAGGATCGGCTCCCCTCCATCCCACACAATAAGCAGGCTCACATCCCTCCCGAACAGGGCGGCCAGCACCGGCTGCGGCGCCTGGGCGCTGGCGCCCGCGTCCACCTTCACCAGGGTTGCGTCTCCACTGCTTTCCAGCAGGGTTTGCACCCCATCCCAAAATTCCGCTTCACTCAGGGGCGCTGGGCTGGGCGCGGGGTCAGGCGAAGCGGTCGGGGTTGCCGCAGTGGATGCCGCAGGAGGCGCGGCGCCGGAGGCCGGGCTGTTTACCTGGCTGGCCGCCGGCTGGTCAATGCGCCCTTTTAATGCGGCCGCCCCCGCATACACCGCGCCTATCACACATAACACAATCAGCGCCGCGGCCAAAGGGCGCCGCCACTGCCGCCTGCGGTAAAACACTCCGTCTGACCGGCGGATGGCGTCGGTCCGCTTTCGGGGCTTTGTGCCCGACAAAGCCGCCAGGCCGGCCTGGGGTGCCGGGCCAGCCGCAGAAGGCTCTTTTGCCGCCTGGGGCACGGGCTGTGCGGCTGCCTGTGCGCTAGGGGGCGCCGGCAGCTCCGACCGCTGTGCTGCTGGTTCCTTTTGGGGCGTTTCTGCAGCTTGGCTGGGGGCAGGCTGGGGGCCTGCGGCAGACGGCCGGGCGTCCCTCGCCGCCGCCCGGCCAGGCTGCACGGCGGGGCACTGGCTTTTCCCCTGTCTTCTTTTCTTTCTGCTTGTGCGCTTTTTTCCGTTTTTCTTTGCCACTGCGGCACCTCCATATTGGCGATTTTTATCAATTATACACCTTTCAGTAATAAATTTCAAATTACTTTCAGTAAATTGTCTTTTACTCTTGGGAAACATAAAATTAAAACCACGGGTGGAGGTGATCGCATGAAAAAGGAACAGAATGTGGAGATCGGCCGGCGGGTGCGTGCCGCCCGGGCCCGCCGTGGCCTTACCCGCGAGGAACTGGCCGAGCAGTTGGATCTCTCCACGCTGTTTTTGAGCTATATCGAGTGCGGTCAGAAGGGCATGTCGCTGCCCACCTTCGCAAACCTTTGCCGTGTTTTGAACGTTTCGGCCGATGAGCTGTTGTTCGGCCCCGAAAACGCGGTGCAAAGGTCCGATGCGCACCGCCTGTTGGAGCGCATGGATCCTGAGTACCTGCCCCTGGCGGCCGGCGCCCTCGCGCTTGTGGGGCAAGCGGCGGAGGCCGGTGAGAAAAAGGGCCGTTTGTGCAGCAAAAAGATAGCGGGAGAGGAAACCTGACTTCCTCTCCCGTTTTTTGATTGCGTTTGGCCCAAAAATCCTTTATAGTAAAAGTGTAAAAAGAACAAACACGCAAAGGAGCGTTTTTCATGAGCGATATTTTGTTTCCCGGCGAACAGTTTTCCACCTATGAAGAACAGGACAAGGTGCTGGTAGGCCTTTCCGGCGGGGTCGACAGCGCCGTCTGTGTGCATATTCTGAAAGACCAGGGGTTTGCGGTCACCGGCGCGGTGATCCGCTTTTCCCCCGCCCACGACAGGGCGGTGGCCGAGGCCCAAAAGGCCGCCGGGGCGCTGGGCATCCCACTGGTGGTCATCGAGGCGGGCGAGGCCTTTGAACAGGAGGTGGTGCAGCCCTTCTGCGCCGCCTATTGCGCAGGGCGGACCCCGAACCCCTGTGTGCTGTGCAACCCGGGGGTCAAGTTCCGCCTGCTGGCCCAAAAAGCGGATGAGCTGGGCATCCGCTTTATCGCCACCGGCCACTATGCCCGTGTCCAGGAAACCGCCCCCAGCGAGTACCACGTCTGCCGCGCCGCCAGCACCGCCCGCGACCAGAGCTATATGCTCTACCGCCTGGGCCAGAGCATCCTGGCCCGGCTGTGCCTTCCGCTGGGCGAATTTGAAAAAGAGGACATCCGGGAGCTGGCCCGCGCCCTGGGCCTGCCCTGTGCCGACAGCCCGGACAGCATGGAGATCTGCTTCATCCCAAGCGGGGATTACGCCGCTTTCATCGAGGCCCGGGGCATGGCCGGCAAACCCGGCCGGTTCATCGGCCCGGACGGGCAGGACCTGGGGCCCCATCAAGGGGTGCTCCGCTACACCCTGGGCCAGCGCAAGGGCTTGGGCATTGCGCTGGGCAAGCCCGCCTTTGTAAAGGCCATCCGCGAAAACGGTGATGTGGTGCTGGGCTGGGCCGGGGAAGAGTTTTTCAGCGGCATAACCCTCCAAAACATCTGCACCCCCACCGGCGAGCTCCTGCCCGCGGGCGAATATCTGGTAAAGGTGCGAAGCGCGGCCGAGCCGGTGCCCTGCCTGTTCGACGGCAAGGCCACCGTGCGGTTTGCCCAGCCGGCCCGCGCCCCCGCCCCGGGCCAAAGCGCCGTGTTTTACAGCGGGGATGTGATCCTGGGCGGCGGGTTTATCCGGGAAAGCCTGTTTTAAGCTACAACTTCAAAATCGGCGGTGTGCGCCCCACGGAAAGGGGGCGCACACCGCCGATTTTCATCTGTCCTTATAAAGCGCTTTGCCTCGGGGCGGCCGTTCCTTTTCAGGTCTGGGGCTCCCGCCGCACGGGGCCCTGCGGCCCGGGCGCAAGCCGGGCCACGATGTCCTGCAGCACCTCGGGGCACACGAACTCGGAAATGTCGCCCCCAAAGCTCGCCACCTGCCGCACCACCGAACTGGAAAGATACATGTGCTGGATGTCGGTGGTCAAAAACAGCGTTTCCAGCTTGGGGTAGAGCTTTTTATTGGTCAGCGCCATCTGGAACTCATACTCAAAGTCGGTCACCGCGCGCAGCCCCTTCACCAGCGTGCAGGCGCCCGCCTCCCGGGCATAATCTGCCAAAAGCCCCGCATAAAAGTCCACCCGCACATTGGGGATCCCCCGGGTCACACGGCGGGCCATGTCCACCCGCTCCTCGGCGGTAAACGCGGTCGCCGCCTTGGTATAATTCACCATAATCAGCACCACAACTTCGTCGAACAGGCCTGCCGCCCGCCGGATGATGTCCAGGTGCCCCTTGGTGATGGGGTCAAAGCTGCCGGGGCAGATCGCAATGCGTTTTTGCATGAAAAACCTCTCCTTCTGCGGGCGCGTTCTGATTCTTTTTAAGTATAAGGGCCGTCCCGCGGCTTGTCAAATGCAGCTCCCCCGATTTTTCGCCCGCCCGGATATTTTTTGCCTCACAGGGAAAAAATAAAGAAAAAAGGAGGCGCTTTATGCAGGAAAACCACTACCCCGATCTGAACGAGGTCCTGGAAAACGACAGCGCTCTGCGCGAGGCTTGGGGCAAGCTGCCCGGCGCGGTGCAGATGATGATCATGGAGAGCGGCGTCAGTATTTCAAGCCTCGGGGAACTTGAGATGATCAGCGAACACTTTAAGCACAGCCCGGGCGCGGCAGAGCATCACGGCTGAACCGGCACCCGTCTGACAAAAGGAAAAAGAGCCGCTTTTCAGCGGCTCTTTTTTTGGCAGGGGCAGAAGGATTTGAACCCTCGGCACGCGGTTTTGGAGACCGCTGCTCTACCAACTGAGCTATACC
>ERZ857984.1214-NODE-1214-length-22754-cov-3.994934_pt1 | contig 22754 bp, 37 predicted proteins | sample MGYA00519914_ERZ857984 | MGnify/ENA primary metagenome ERZ857984 (study PRJEB31778, sample SAMEA3449417) | human gut metagenome | biome: human gut; feature: human-associated habitat; material: faeces | place: United Kingdom | collected 2010/2012 ... | reverse complement strand
TGTTCTTGCGCGTTCTTTTCGGCATAAAATAACCCCCTTAGTGTAGTCTTGAAAACTTTTTGTTTTTTCAAGTGTCTACTCTAAGGGGATTATATCATATTTTTTCGGTTTCTGTTATTGATTATAACTTTTCTTCAATTTTACTTCAATGTACGCAAACAGAATATAAGAACAATGCTTTGATTTCCTTATTGAAGAAAAAATTCTTAAACAGGATAGAAATTACTAGAGGTGGGAGTGTTGCTGTTGAAGCAATCGGAATATCTGAAAGATAATATTTATTTTGATTATAAAGGCGGTGGTATGTAATGGGAAAATTTTAATTATTAATTTTTCTGAAAAGGAAGAACAACTTTGTAAAAAGGTTATTCAGTGGTTATCTGATGAATTAGATATTACTATCGTTCCAATAAAACAGCAGATGAATAATTTTCGTATTGACCCATTAACACGCACCTATGTCAAAAATACTGGAGAAACGGTATATTTGACCGCAAAACAATTCGACCTATTGTATTTTCTTTTCAGCCATAGAGGACAGGTATTTACAAAAGAACAGATTTACGAAAATGTGTGGGGGTATGACAATGCGCCAGACGCAAGCAATCTTTCCTCGTTCATCAGAAAGCTAAGACTAAAAATCGAGCCATACCCAGACAATCCACGATACATCATCACTGTCTGGGGTGTGGGTTATAAATTCAGTGAAAAAGAAAAACCGTAGCTGTACTTCACAATTCATTGTGATCTGCACGCTACGGTTTTATCTATTGAACTGATTTCTTACTTCTTTGTCCCTACGCATGGCTGATTTTGCACATTTCAGCAGGTCAACTAAAAATCGGGTTTCGTATTCGTCGCAATCCTCAAAAATCTCTTTTGCTTCTCCCTTGAAAATATTTTGTGAAGCAAGTACATTATCACATAGGAGAACATCAACTGATACGGAAAGAGCATTGGCAATCTCAATCAGCGTAGGCAAGCTGACTTTCGTTTTCCCTGTTTCCACGTTACTCATATGAGCTGGGGTAATATCTATAAGGTCTGCGACGGCTTCCTGTGTTATGCCTTTCTTAATGCGTGCTATCTTGATACGCTGTCCGATTGCTTTATAGTCTATTTCCACAGTTTTCCTCTCCTTTCTTGCTTTTCATTATTGTAACTATTCACAGAGTGTAATATAATAGCTTGTATAGATGAAACATTTATGCACTATATTTTTGACGGATTTTTTTGGTATATATCATCAATTTTAAGAAAAGAGGTGTTCTGACTGTATGATGAAATTCAGTAAAAGGGACAGCAAGAAAATGATTAAAGAAATGGCTCGCCTGTACGGGCTTTCTGTTTCAGAAGTCCGTGAGCAGATACAGGATAAAATCATAGCGGTAATGGACAGTGACGACCCAGACCAGCAGGCACAGTTTAAACGAATGTTTGGCAACAGTACACCTACACCAGAGGAATTTATCTGTGTTGCCAGCAGGCAGTTAAAATTTTAATGATTTAGGAGTGGCTATTATGGGACAAGCGGAGAAGCAAAAGGAAATATTTCTGTCTGTATGCGGACAGCATGACTACGACTTACTGACGGGCAAGGAAGCCATGACACAGACGGATTTTGAACGTATCACCTATATTACTATGGCTCTGGGCTATACTTCTTATACACAGGAATTGATTGGTGAACATTTGGATTTGGCGTGCAACGAAGCGGAGCAGGCTGACAGGGAATTTGATATTCTTCAAGACTATCCAGCCTATTATGATGATGAAAACGTCTATGAACAGAGAGATAAATGGCTGGCAGACTTCATCAGTCAAGTATCGCCAGCAAAGCAGGACGCTATTCGCCAGCTCATTAAAGAAAATACAGAGATTATCTGATACACAGGGTTATCGCAATTACAGCATTTATGCTGGATGTGATAGCCTTTTTTAGTTCCTGCCAAAAAACAGGAACTTGGACGGAATTAGGACGGATTTATCTTTTATGCTTATCCTGTTGAAATTTGCCTTATTTTGGCAAGGCGGTTTCTTCACGGGAGGATTACAAATGACAGGAGCGCATAAAAGAAAATCATCAAAAAAGTTTTAATCCATGTTAAGGGAGTTTACAGCTATTTCCGTGTAGAATTTCCTCAATATTTGTCGATTATATTCGCTAAAGCTCAACGAGGTTATCAAAACTTCTTGGGCTTTTTTGCTTTTTCTGGATTTCTTTTTCAAACTTTGCCAGTTCATATCCTCTCATTTGTATTAATGACGGAAAGGGGGAAGGAACGGTTACAATCACCGCCTTTTGACAAGCGAAAGGAGGTGAAAATGTGAAAAGACCCACTTCTCCGGAAGATGTTCAGAAAGTCTTTGACTGTTACTGCAAGAAGATTTTGAAGAATGAAGCAATCAATATTCAGAAGCACTACCAGCGTATGAACGATTTGCAGATTTCCTTTTCAGAACTCACGCCAGACCAGCTTGCGGAACTCTCGACTTATGATGATTATTCCACAGACTATGACCTTTACAAAGTCATGGGCTATGACGTGAAAATCAAGAATGAGCTGTTGAGTGAAGCGTTGCAGGAACTTTCTGAAGAAGAACGCTTTATCTTGTTGCTCTACGGTTTAGGCTTCAACGACGGCGAGATTGCCGACCTGCTGAAAATTGTACGCCGTACAGTGAACTATAAGCGTCAAAGAGGATTTGAAAAAGTCAGAAAAAGAATGGAGGAAAAACAGCATGAAGAAGAATAAAGCGGTACATAAAGGCAATGGCTTATTGCCTTACCCTGTTATCGTTTCCGCTTCACAGGGCGATATTCTGGCTATGAATGTTGTGTTATGCCATTACGAGCCATACATTGCCCGCTTGTCCATGCGAACAAGCATTGACGAATACGGCAATCCTCACACCAGCGTTGACGAGGATATGCGTAGCCGTCTGGAAGCAAAACTGATTGAGCAGGTACTTAATTTCAAAGTAGCATAAAACAACGTCCTATTGCAGAGTGACGCATTATCCCCTTTCCTGCGTCCTCTCTGGGGCTTGTATATCTATCAAAGTCTATATGACCTCATATGGGCTTTGACAGGCGTATAAGCCGTTGTGGTCTTTGACAACTGAATAAAGCAGACAGATACGTTTGTGATACAGCGAGCCACGGGGACTGTACGCCACGACCTTTCCAAAAGAAAGCGAGCGACCCACGCAGTGATCCGAGAGCGACCTTTGGAAAAGTCGCCCCGCCATGACCTGTATTCACAGGATAATGATACGTCCCAGAGGTGGTTTTGCTCATAGAAATGAGATTGGTTGAGATACCAGCGGAGCTTTTCCAGAGCCGTCTGTCTGCTTCCAAAAGACACACAGTAAAGGGGGTGCATATACATGACAAACAATACTGATGTGCCTATCTGGGAGAAGTACACGCTGACGATTGAGGAAGCGTCAAAATACTTCCGTATCGGGGAAAAGAAATTGCGTAAGCTGGCAGAGGAAAACCTCGACGCTGGCTGGGTGATTGTGAACGGAAACCGTGTGCAGATTAAGCGAAAACAGTTTGAAAAAATCATTGATACATTGGACGAAATCTAATGTCAGCGAGCCGTAGATATGCTATAACAAAATATAGCGTATCAACGGCTCATTCCTTGACGGAAAGGAGCTTCGCACTATGTCTAATGTAAAGAGAAAAGACAGCAAGGGACGCAATTTACGACTTGGAGAGAGCCAGAGAAAAGACGTAAGATACGTTTACAAATATACCGATATGTATGGGCAACCACAGTTTGTCTATGCTTGGAAACTCGTTCCGACAGACAAAACACCCGCTGGGAAACGTGAAGATTTGTCATTGAGGGAAAAGCAGAAAAAGATTAAGAAAGACCTCGACGACGGTATCAATACCATAGGTGGGAAAATGACAGTCTGCCAGCTCTACGCGAAGAAGAACAGCCAGAGAAAAAATGTGAAACGCAACACAGAAAAAGGTCGCCAGTATCTTATGAAAATTCTGGAAAACGACCCGCTGGGTGCAAGGAGCATTGATACGGTGAAGCTATCGGATGGTAAGGAATGGGCTATGCGAATGTATGAGAATGGCTTTTCCTACAAGACGATTAGCAACTACAAGCGTTCTCTGAAAGCGTCATTCTATATGGCGATTGAGGACGACTGTATCAGAAAAAATCCTTTTAACTTCAAATTGAGCGACGTTCTGGAAGATAATTCAGAACCCAAAGTCATTCTCACGCCAGAGCAGGAAGAAAAAATGCTTGCCTTTATGGAACAGGACAAGACGCACAGTAAGTATTATGATGAAGTGGTTATTCTTCTGGAAACGGGGCTTCGTATCTCTGAATTTTGCGGTCTGACAGTCCATATAGATATGGCAAACCGTATCATCAATGTAGACCACCAGCTATTGAAAGATACTGAAATCGGCTACTACATTGAAACACCTAAGACCAAAAAAGGAGAACGCCAGCTTCCAATGACAGAAAGAGCCTATCAAGCCTTTAAGCGAGTGTTGCAGAACAGAGGAAAGGCAGAGCCTATCATCATAGGCGGTTACAGCAATTTCCTGTTCCTAAATCAAAAGGGCTTTCCTAAAGTGGCTGGCAACTACGAAAGTATGTTGCGTGGACTTGTGAAGAAATACAACAAGACACATAAAGACCAGCTACCAAACATCACACCGCACTCATTCAGACATACCTACTGCACGAACATGGCAAACAAAGGAATGAACCCGAACACCCTACAATACATCACGGGACATTCAAACATCACCATGACATTAGGGTACTACGCACACGGTACTTTCAATTCAGCAAAAGCAGAACTAGAAAGACTGGCTCTTGCTTCTTAAATCGGTGATTGTACTACTCATTTACTACTTTTGGTTGCATTTTCATGCTGGTAAATGCCAGCTTATGCAGAGTATCTTCCCAAAGGAAAATGCCGATAAAGCCCTAAAATACAGGCTATACCGACATTTACCAGCTTATGAAAAGATAATCAGAAATTTAGTGAGTTTTTTTAGAAGAAAATAGAGGTGATTTCTATCTACCTCTATTACAAGTCAAATACAAGTCAAATTTGAGATTATCTCAAAGAATACCATTGATAAGCAAAAAACTATTTTTCAAGAATCCAATTTGTTAACCATTCACCTTTTGAAGCGTTCCAAAGGCGTTTATATTTTTTACCATTGATTGTTGTATGAATCCATTCTAATATATCTTTTCTTGGTTGAATTTCAGTATTTTCATTAGAATGAGAAACTGGTTGGATATCGCAAGCATAAATAGGTTTTGTTGTAAAAGATGTAATTGTAGCTAAACAAGCTAAAGTTAATATGATTCCTTTTTTCATAATATTTTTCACTCCTTTTATTCTGTTATGACAGGGTATTGGGACAATAGATCGCTATCAGGTTCTGATATTGTCTCCATATTTCCTTTGATATATAAACTATAGCTTCCATCAGAATGCTTAAGAATAAATCCATTTTCTAAATCACTCGCAGAAGAGGATGAATATACATCTACTGATGGAGTTATATAAGGTTCTAGAACAATGCAGTTACTTATCAATGGTATTAATAGGATTATTAATATTAATAATGCATTTGTACTTTTTTTATAGTTTCTATTTAATAGGTACATTATTCGATAATATAGAGTGCTGGAGCCGTCATTAATATAAAATGTGGAAGAAACACCTAATTGATTAAATGTTATGTCTTTTTTAGAGGACAGAGCTTTTTGTACTTTTAATAATGTTTCTGCATAGTCTGTAACACCTAGATCAGAAAGTCCATTTGTTACTCTCTTATCTACACGCATCTCTAGAACAAGTTGAATCTTGTCACAAAGCCAATGAACTGGGGGAAACCACCAATATATGACTAACAAAATGTTAATGAAAAGTTTAATAGTATTGTCATGATGTTTCAAATGTTCTATTTCGTGAAGGATTACATGTTCAAATTCTTTTTTTTCTAAATCTATATTTGGAACTAATATGATTTTTTTAAAACCTAAGATCATTGGGAATGGAATGCAGTCTGCAAGCCATACAGGATAATCAAAGCAGCCGTCTATATCTATATAATCAGAAACTTTTTTCTTGATGGCTGCCTTGTCTAACACACCGAAAACATTATTAATTTTCTTTACCTGAATCATTAAACGTAGAACTTGAATTCCACCTCCAACTATCCAAACGGTAAGCAGTAAATATAAAACTGAGAAGTTACCAAGAATCCTATAATCAAGAAAAGATTGGAGAGGATTCATGATCCACGAGAATGGTAATGTTATGGTAAATGGCCATTCTACAGGAAAGAGCAAACGGATAATAATTATAAAAGATAATACTATCAATAAGTCCGAACGTAAAAGAAATATGAGTTTTTTATTGAATAATACTAGATAAAACAAGAAAATCATTAGTAAGGTAATGACTAGTGTAATAAAAACAGATGAAACAGATATATTCATAATGGTTACCTTTTTAATGATGCTCTCTGCTTTCTAATCAATTGTTCAAGCCTTTCGAGTTCTTTATCATCTTTAGTGGCTTCAATTAGATTCGAAGCTATATCATAAGGACTGTCAGCACCTAATAAAAACTGAATATATTCTGTTTGAGAAACAGAAGGTGTATAAAAACGAGCAAAAACAGTACCAGAGTAATTAATATCTGCAATTTTTATATAATTCATTTTTAATAATCTTTGAAGAACTTGTTGTACAGTATAAATGCTTAATGAATTATCAGATTCTGTTATTTGGTGAGCTGTCATTGGTTTTTCGCTTTGCCACAGAATGGACATAACTTCATTTTCTTTTTTTGTCAGTAGTTTAAGTTTCATTATATTTTTTCTCCTTTCTATATATATTATAGCTTTAAAGATTTAATTAAACAAACAAAATTTTTTAAAGTTTATATTGTTAAAAATAACTATAAGAGTTATAATTCACTTGTAAAGAAAATGAAGCGAGGAAATGGAGGGAATATAATGAATAATTCATAATTTTTATACTTATTCAAAATTAATTTAATATATAACGAATTGGAATTATTAAGGAAAAGAAGTGATGACAATGAGCAAAAAAAGAATAGCCATAATAATTAGTGCAATAATTGTAATCGTTATAGGAATGGTCTGGTATCAAACAAATTATAGCAATACTGTAAATGCAAATAGTGAATCAATTGCAGAGAATGATCAAAGTAAATTTGAAGTTGATCACAATCTTTTTCAACAAATTAAAGATACTCAAACGCTTGTGTTAACAGACAAAAATGATGTTTTCAACATCGAAGAAGGAAAATATTATGTGTATTTCACAAAAAAAGATTGTCCTTTTTGTGAAATGTTAGAACCGATAATTGAATATTATGCTGCCAATTTTAATGATCCAAAGCTTTATTTTGTAGATGGTGATCAATGTGATGGTCTGAATATTTTTGTTAAAGAAGATGAGGAATCTAACAATATATCTGGATATACGTTGCCTGGTGTGCCATCAATGCTCGTTGTTGAGAATGGTGAATTGAAAACATCATTATCAGGAGCAGAGCCTATAAATGAAGAATTAAAAAAAGAAGCTTTAAATAGCTAATCTTTCTGGAGGTAAGACCAATGGATATCACTTAAAAAGTATATTGTAAAAACAAATAAAGATAAGTAAAAAGGAGGAAAATATATGAAAAAATTAATTACGTCTTTATTAGCGGCTTTTATGTGTTTGGGTGTTTTTTGTAATGTAGGAAGTTTGTCAATTAGTGCAGAGGAAATCACTCCGCATGAAAATCCAATTATAGAAACTAGAGAAGTTGATTGGCCAGACTATAATTATGGTGGATGGCAAGATACAGTAAAAGATCCATCTAAAAAAGCTAAAGTTACACAATGTTTAATTTCAAAGCTTGGTTCTGTAGTGAAAAAGTGGGGAGTAGAAGCTGCTTATAGTATGTTATTAACTGGAGGATTAGGTGCAATTGGCGTCTCTTTAACACAAGCAATCCCATTTATCACATGTTTAGCTTCTTAAATCCTTTGCTATTATTATTCATTATTTGTGCTATTTTTAATCTTTATGTTTTAAAAAAGATTATTGATTGTAAAAATATGGATTTAGAAATATCGAGAAAATTAAATTTGACCTTTTTGATAAGCACTTTTTTAGTTAATACATTCCTATTTGGCTTATCATTCCATACAACTAAAGATTTGCTTATGTCAATTATAACTATAGTTATTTACACAATAATTGATATTTCACTTTTAAAAAATAAAAGCTGATATACTTAATTTGTTTGAAAAACTGATTGAGAGGTCAAAGTATTAATGATTCTCAGCTGTCATAATAATGATATTTCTTTTGAACAAATGTAATATAAAATGGGGAATATATAAATTTCTAAATTTAGTGGTATTCTTTAGGTTAATTATCGAATACCACTTTATTATTGATGCCATAATAATCGACCGGTTTTAGGAATAGTTAGAATACTTAAGGTAATGAAATTAATATTACCACATATTATTCGATGATTTGATAAAATGATATCGTGGAAGAAATGTGATAGGTAAAAAATCGAACTAAATAGTCTTTTACATCTTCTTCTTAGGCGAGAACTTGATTCTCGCTTTTTTTTTGTAAAAAAAGATGTTTCTCCCAGAGAAATAGAATACTATATTCAAGAATTGATTTGGGACTACGATGAGTAAAAAATAGTAACAGTTTTAAAGTATACATCAGCAATATAGTAGTCCATAATTGTACACATTTATAGACTATTAAAAATGTACTTGTTTAGTAGTCTATAAATGTATATAATTTATGTAAATAGACTAGTACATAGTTGATAGACTACCCGTCAAGAGAAATCAGAGAGTCTTAGAAAGGGACGAAATGTATTACGGATATCATAGAGTTAGCACAAAAGACCAGAATTTAGATCGTGGAATAAAAGGTATTGAAGACTTTTGTAAACAAAAGAATTATCCTCTACAGAAGATTTTTTTAGATAAGATATCAGGAAAGAGCTTTGATAGGCCACGATACACTGTTTTAAAAGAAGATGTTCTTCGAGAAGGTGACACACTAATTCTCTATGAGTTGGATCGATTGGGAAGAAACAAAAAAGAAATCATAGATGAGCTACGATATTATGAAGATCATAATATTCGTGTCATGTTTCTTGATATTCCAACGTCCACAATTGATTTGTCTGAAGAATCAGATTCTATGAACAAGTTGATTACAGATACTATCAACAAAGTTGTCATCGAAATCTATGCCATGCAGGCAGAAACAGAATTGCAGCGAAAAGAAAAAAGACAGCGTGAAGGTATTGAAGCCAAAAAAGCACGTGGTGAATGGGATGACTATGGAAGACATCGGTTAATGTCTGCTGAAGAATTTGCTAAACAATATAAAAAAGTGGAACAAGGAAAGATAGGCTCATTAGAATTAATGAGGCAACTCAAGATGAAAAAGTCAACATATTTTAAATATGTTGATGAATATAAACAAAATTTAATTAGTAGTAAAAATGAGTAATACTCATAGGACAAATAAATCATCTGGAAGGGAGACAATAATGGATAATAGTAGAGCGATTAAAGTAAATGAAGAAGAAAATCGAGTATAGAATTTTATAGAACATTAACTTCTGAAGAAAAGATAGTATTGTTTCAATTCATTGAAACTTTAACTGATTTAACAGGTAAAGAGGGATAACTCACAAATTGTGAATTATCTTTTTTTTGTACAATAAAGCCTTTGACACTGCCTAATTTCCTTTGTCAAAATACCTTTACATAGCTTGAAATAAAGTTTTTCAGCTAATTATACTTGGTTACATATATAAGTTACAAGAAAAAGTTTTGCTGATTATTTTTTTGTTGTCCCTGCGGAGCATGGTTCTGTGGTTTGCCTGCGGACTGACCATCTTTATTATTCAACATAAAACTGTATATATTATATATTGACAGTATATATAGATGGGTATATACTGTATATGTAATATATGTACAGTATAGATATTACGAGGTGAATATTCATGGAAATTATATTAAGTAGTTCTAGCTCAAAACCAATTTACGAGCAGATAGTCATTCAATTTAAGGAAATGATTATGAAAGGAGAGCTAAAACCAGAAGATTCTTTACCTTCGATGCGCAAGTTGGCAAAAGATCTTCACGTAAGCATTATTACAACCCAAAGAGCTTATGAAGAGCTGGCTAAAGATGGATTTATTCATATCGTTCCGGCAAAAGGAGCATTTGTATCTTCTCAAAACAAAGATTTTATAAAAGAAGAGAACCGAAGAAGGATTGAATCACTATTACAAGAATCCTGTACCATAGCCAGAGAGAATGATATTCAAATTGATGAGCTCATTCAAATGATAAAGTTGTTATTTGAGGAGGATATTTAATATGAGCAACACATTGGAAATTAAAAATCTTTCTAAATATTATAAGGATTTTAAATTGGATCACATATCTTTGAACATTCCTTCAGGTATGGTAATGGGATTGATTGGTGAAAACGGAGCAGGTAAATCTACATTGATCAATTCAATACTGGGAATTACGAAATCAGAGTATCAATCGCTAAAGTATTTTGGGAAAGATTTCAAAACGAACGAAAAAGAGATAAAAGAAAAAATAGCAGTAATTTTTGATTCTACACACTATAATCAAAAATTCACGCCTAGAGTGATTGAAAAAATATTAAGAAAAGTATATACAAACTGGGATTCAGCAACATATCATCAGTATTTAAAGAAATTTAATCTTCCTCTAGATAAAAGAATAGAAAAGTTTTCACGAGGAATGAAGATGAAAATGGAGTTTGCGATTGCTTTTAGCCACCATGCAAAATTTTTGATTCTTGATGAAGCAACAAGCGGTTTAGATCCAATTGTACGCGATGAAGTTTTATCTATGATACGGGAATTTACCGAGCAAGAAGAAAATACTGTATTGATGTCATCGCATATCACAAGTGATCTAGATAAAATTGCAGATTATATTGCGTTCATACATGAAGGAAGATTAATTTTTGTAGAATCACATGAAGTTATCAATGAAGAATACGGAATTATCAGTGGTGGAAAATCGTTGATGGCATCTTTGAATGAGGAAGATATAGTTGCATACATTAAAGAGCCATATTATTATTCGATTTTGATACGAAATAGAGCAGGATTGCAAAAAACGTTTACAGATCTTGATATTCGCAGGCCATCCATTGAAGAGTTTATGTTGTTTTATATTAAAGGGGTGAAATAAAATGTTGGGAATTATATGCAAAGACTTATACGAAACCTTTTGTTTAAAAAAGAACATGATTTCTATGATATTTATTATTATATTCTTTCTATTTGTTTTCTTCACTTTTAAAAGTTTCTATATGCTCCTGCTCATTGTATGTGTTTCTATTCCATGGCTAGGTGTGACAGCTTTACAATGCTCAATGGAGCAAGATGAAATTTGTAAATTTGATCAAATTCTTTTGACTTATCCGGTCACTAGAAAAGAGATTATCAAATCTAAATTGATTTCTAATTTTATCTTGATCGGATTCTCGAATGTATTGATTTCATTGCCTTGCGTGTTAATATACATATTCCTTTATAATGTTTGTGATTTTAAGGCTGGTATGCTTGTATGGCTTTTTGGAATCATCATTTCCTTTATAATCACAGCAATCAATTCGATCGGTTTCATGTTGTTGGGAAATAAAAAAGGATCTATCATGTTTATTGTGTTTATTCTGATTTATTGCTTTGTATACATGTCTTTAAATTGGAAATTTGACCTTATTTCATGGTTTAGTTCCTCAAATGTTGTTCTTTTAATATGCACGTTAATTGCTGTTGTTATGACTGTCCTTAGTTACTATATCTGTTTAAAAATTTATAATTTTAAACATTCTTAATAAATTGACCATACAGTTTTGTGCATAATTTATGCATAAGAATATAAAAGCCAATATGTATCTTGAATTTTGTATTACTGTTTAGTAAAAATGCAATTCATGTTAAATTATTGGCTTTTTTTATAGCTAATTTGTTAAGCTGAGATAACTATAAAAGATGATGATGGTATACTTAAAGAGTAAAAAATAAAAGATGTGGAGGGTGAGCAATGGTATTTTTTGGGTGAGCAATGGTATTTTTTGATAAGTTGAAAAAAAGCATTGATTGGAACGATTCATATAATGTCACACCAAAGTTTTATAGAAAACCAGATGGAAGTCTGTTTGGCGCAATAGCATTGACTGAGGACACTAAAACAGTACTCCCTAAAAAACCACATTTAGAATATAAAGTTGATGGAAAACTAATAACAGAGTGGAAATTAGTTCTTGTCAGTACATCTAAAGAGACAATTATAGGAGATTCAGATTATTTTGCTGCTTTAAAAAAAATAGAACAGTATGAGTATTCTTTGGATGCAAATAAAAGCGCAATACTAGTTAAAGAACTTTCTTTAGAAGAATTGGAAAGTGTAAGTTGATGGAGGCATCTCTAATATGAATTTATCATCAAAACAAATTATCAATTGGATATTTATTAATTACGGATTGTTTGTGCTGGCGTTTTTCACTTTAGGTTTTATGAGCGAAAACAAGAGTGTTGCCATTATCAATTTTGTTTTGGATATGATACTATGTGTCGTTTCTATTATTCTTAATGTTAAACTCTTTTCGGCAAAGTACAAAACACCTATTGCAGGTAAAATAGGGTTAATGCTTGTAACACTATGTTTTGGATTATTTACTTATTTTGCTTTCTTAATGCCAGAGAATGGATTGCCCGCAATCTTATTTAGTTAATTTTGATAATTATCAAATATATATTGTATGATTCAAATTGGCGTAATTTACATGAGCATCATGACATAAATAGAAATTTTAGATAGCATAAAAATTAAAGAAGAAAGGTGGTTTTATTGATGAGAAAGTGTTTGAGATGTGGAACGGAAATGAAAGAAAACTGCGCCATCAAAGTAGAGGCTGCAGGATATGGGATTGTAATGTCAACGGATGAAAATAAATTATTTGGCGGAAGAATAGGAAAACCTAAAGTAGCAATTTGCCCGAAATGCGGCGAAGTATCCATTTATGTGGAAGATGTAGAGAAACTTTGATATGTGAAAGGTATAGCTATGAAGATAGAGATCGATAAGGATTTTCCTCAGTATTTTAAGCCGGCCTATCCGGAAGAATTTGAACTGTTCTCTCACTTTGAAGTAACAGCAGGAATACCGACCGTTCTCTTTGCTGTCACGACTTGGAAAGAGAATGGAAAACCAAATGTTTGTTTTCATTCGTGGAGCTGCTTTCACGGAGATAAGACTGCTTTTTTCGCTGTGATGGGCAACCTGTATCAGCATACCCATACCTATGCCAATATCCAAAGAGAAAAATGCTTTTGCATTAACTTTCTCCCGATAAGCTGTTATGACAAGTTGGTAAATACTATTCATCAGAATGAATGGGACGATGACGAATTTGCCGCAGGAGGATTTACTGTTTCCATCGCCAAAACCATTCACGCACCTGCGATTAGCGAAGCATTTCTCACGATGGAATGTACCTTAAAAGAAATACAGGATTTAAGCGGTGCGGGTATTACGGCTATGGTAATAGGACAGGTACAGCACATCTCTGTGGAAGAAGCGTATGCACAAGGGTATGAATTAAGATATGGCAAGGACGGATTTATGCTGCTTGTGCCTGCACCGCAAGACCTTGTTACCGGAGAGCCAAATCTGTCGGCAATTGCAACGGTACATATCGAGAAATATGATTGATTTAAGAAGGGAGCAAAAATGGCGGTTTCAAATATAAAAGCGCTGATCCCCGGCGAGCTTCACAAAGTGTGGGAGCTGGTATTGGATATTGAAAATTACGAAGCTTGGAGAAGCGATTTGAGCAAGGCAGAAGTTATCAGCGATAAGAAATTTATTGAATACACCAAAGAAGGCTACCCGACATACTTTACCATAACGCTTGTTGAGCCATACAAACGATGGAAATTTGATATGGAAAACAGCAATATGACAGGTCATTGGACTGGCATTTTCACTGCCAAAGGCGATAAAACAGAGATAGAATTTACGGAACAAGTGAAAGCGAAGAAATGGCTGCTGAAGCCTTTTGTGAAATCGTATTTGAGAAAGCAGCAGAGAGAGTTTGTTGCGGATATAATGAAAAATTTTTCATAAAGACTTATATATAGGAAGGCGGTTTGTTATGAAGAAGTATGAGTATATGACAGTTGATTTAAGCGCAGAGCCATCATTTAATGTTCATATTAAGCTGGATCGGTATATTGAGAAGCTCAATGAATATGGAAAACAGGGCTGGCGTTTGATTTCCGGAACTGATGACTGGAAGTATTCGATCTTTGAGCGTGAAATTGATGATGAAGAATAAGAGACAGGAGGCATATAACCTATGAAAGATATGATCGGATACTGCGGATTGGACTGCGAAAAATGCGACGCATACATAGCAACCGTCAATGACGATCAGGCTTTGCGGGAGAAAACTGCGAAGCTGTGGGCAGAGCTAAACAACGCCCCGATTCTTCCAGAGCATATTAACTGTGAGGGCTGCCGTATGAACGGAGCGAAAACGGTATTTTGCAAACATATATGCGAAATCCGGAAGTGTGCGTTCAATAAAGGAGTTTCCACCTGCGGCGACTGCTCGGATTTAGAAACCTGCCCGACTGTCGGGGCAATCCTCGAAAATAATCCGTCTGCTTTGGAGAATTTGAAAGGATAGAATAAATAGAGTCACAAATTGGAATTTGTAGAGGAGATTGTATATGAAAAAAGCAGAAGGAATCTGTTCTGTGATAGGGAGCCTTGTAGGTGCAATAGGAACCGGAGTAGCTATTTACTTTACTGGAAGCGTTTGGTGTTCAATTATAGGATTTTTAGGTTTTATGATTGGTGACCGAATTGGAAAAGTAATCGACGACTCTAAAGAGGAATAGGTTCCAGTTAGTTAAACAAATAAATCCTAATTTAACAATTTCATATCCAGTATTATACAAAGCGGTCAGTCTTTATGATTGGTCGCTTTTCAATATCTGGAAAGTACTGTTTTCATCCAATATAAGCGTAAAGTTGAATTATGTCAGAGTCAACAATATGTACCTCTATCTCCCTTTGTTTTCAGTATAGAATGTATGGAGAATTGGCAAAAATAGATCCATTTGAATTTTGGGATACTAACTTAATTCCTGAAAATTTATCTCCAGAATTAAAAAAGTTAAAGAAAAGGCATTGGCTCTATATTATATATCCAGAATCCGCTCCTGAAGACTGGAAAGAACAATTGGCGCTAACAGGAGTACAATTTGCTGTTTCACCATTACATGATAGAGATTTATTGGTCAATGGAGACTTGAAAAAAGCACATTGGCATATGATTGTTATCTTTGATGGTCCTGGCACTTTCTTAACAGCTGCATCATTTCGAGAAATAACACATGGGCCATATCCTAAAGTATGTGAGAACTTACGAGGGTCATTTGAATATTTTACGCATAAAAATGATTCCAATAAGGCTCAGTATTCATCTAGCGACATTGAATTATTTAATGGCTTTGAGATAGATTTATCTGCTAAAGATGTGCAAAGAATCAAAAAAGAGTTATGTGAAATAATCATAAAACACAATATTACTGAATATATGGAATTTAATCTTTATGTTCGGTATTATCTTGAAGCTGATTATTTTGATGTTGCCAGTAATAATACTTACTATTTTAATTCTTTGATCAATTCGTTTCGACATAATCCAGAAAAGATAATGGCTCGATATAAAGTGATCAAAGAAGATATATCAGGTTCAGTTAACAGTAATAAGGAGGATAAAGAACATGATAGTTGAAGCAAAAAATTTAGAAATCAGAGGTGTTGAAAAACGCACTTCAAAAAAATCAGAGGAAGAATATTTGATTGTTCGTGTTGAAGATGAAACAGGTAGAGCATATGAACTATTAGATCGTGATGTTGAGAATATGCCTGTTTATAAAAGAGGTGTTGAATGTGATTTAACATTAGATCTTCGTTTAGGCAAATATACTAATGTTTCTATTGTTAAAATGAATATTCATAAGTAGGTGATTTTATGACAGGTGATATGGAGAAGAAATATCCAATTCCATCCGATGTTAGAATGTACACCCGTGAAGAGGTTGCGGAAATGATTGGATGTCATAAAGATCATGTTGTAATGCTAAGTGAAGTAGGATGTTTATCTTGTATACGTATCGGTAAGCGTTATATGTATTCATACGAAGCTATAAAAAAATTTCAGCACGATTATGAGGGGTTTAATTTATCGAATCGAGTAAAAGCTTTAGAAGCTTATCGTATCGTTGAAAGCAGAAAATAGCTTGTTTGAGGTGCTGAATCTTTAGATGAGGCACCTCATAAGTTATAATGATATCGTCCTTTTAAATAGCTTAGGCGATTAGAAGGAGAACAAATGGCTATTAGAAAAAGAGTAAGCAAAAAAGTGAAAAACGGATATGTTTACGAAGTTAATTTTACTTATAAAACTAATGGAATTTCATATCGATATTGGAAAGGCGGTTTTAAAACCAAAAAAGAAGCACAAGAGCATGAGACTCAGAAACGTATGGAGTTTGTGAATGGAATGAATCGCGTTCAGGATTGTAATAAAACTTTAAAAGAAGTTTATGATGAGTTTATGGAAATTGGAAGTACTGAATTTCAATATAACACGATTTATAATACGAAGAAAACTCTACATTATTGGTATGGAAAAGATGCAACAATGGATCTAGGGAATATTCCTATTCGAGATATTGGATACAGGACTTTGCAGCAGTTTTTCAATAAAAGAAGTGATTGTGGTAAAGCCTGTAATGAAGATATCAAAACAGCCCTTAGAAGGATATTTGTTTATGTGATACGAAGTGAATACATTTCATCTAATCCCATTGAATATGTAAAGGTTACTGGAGTTGAGAACAAAAAAGAGAAACATGTTCTAACGTATGATGAGTTTCAATTGATTTTACAAGAGTTGAAAAATAAAAATACGTTTGAATATGATGCAATCTCAATGGCAGTTGTGATTGGATTCTATACTGGACTTAGAATCAGTGAAGTTATGGCTCTTCAAAAAGATGATTTTGATTTTGAAGAGAATACGATTTATGTTCACAGAAAATTGAATTACAAGGGTAAAAAGAAAAAAGATATCGAAGCAGTTGAGCAAATGAAGTCTAAAAGCTCAAAAGCGATGATACCTTTACTAGATAGTCTAAAAGAAGAGATGAATGAATGGTTTTATTTAAATCCTTATGAGAAGGTCATTTGTGATGAAGATGGTAATTATCTAGATCCTGATTGCACTGGGAATAGATTAAAATCCATCTCAAAAAAAATTAGGAATACAATTCCATTTCCATTTATTGAGACACACTTATACTACGTATCTTATTAATGAAAAAGTAGATGTGAAAATAGCACAAGAATTGTTACGTCATGCAAATTACAATACCACGATGTCTGTCTATGCTCATATAGACGAAAAGAAAAAGGAAAATATAGTGAATGAAGTGTTCTGTGGCGAAAATGTGGCAAATTTGCATAAAAATAAAAACACTTTGTCGTAATCACCGATACCTAAAGGCTTTTTCGACAAAGTGTTATATGCAATGGCGCCTGAAACATTACGAACAGAGCAAAAAATTTAAAACATTACATACAAATATCCATCATTATAAGGGCATTTTGTTTCTGTATAACTGTTATAAATTGTTATCGATTGAAATGAATCCGATTAAAAATTTGGCGAATTTTTGGCGAGATAAACAATTAGTGAAGTTTGTTATCATTTGTTAAGTTGGCTAAATTTTTTTATTATAATATATAATATATACACAACAATAAAAAGATTAGAGGTTGATAATTATGGATGTTCAAGGAATTCGTTTACCAAAATTTAGTGCATTTAGTGCTTCAAAATTAGAACCAGAACAATCCGCTAATTCATTATTTCATTTTGTTGAAAAATATAGTTATTTAGAAGGTATATTAAGAAAGAAATTACTACCGCTTTGGTACGTAGAAGAAGATATGCGCTACTTACAGCTTCCACAAATACCAAAAGTAATTATTCCAATGAAATGTTTTTGTGATATAAATTTACATAAAATGCAACCACATATGGAATATTATGGATATTATGGAGTAGCTTTTTCAAAAGAATGGGGAGTTAATAAATCTATTCAGCCTGTACATTACATTAATAATCAATCTGATCTTGCAAAACAATACAAAACGTCGTTATTAGCTAGTTTGAATGCCGAAAATAACGCGGATAAAAATCTAAAAAACTACCTGGCTTCACATATGATGTATATAAAGCCAATATCGGGGTTTCAAAAGAAAATAGGTGTATCTAAACCAACAATGAAATACTTCTTGGATGAGGCCGAGTGGCGTTATATATTTGATATGTCTAAATTTGATATAGAAGGCTGCAAACAACTATATGTAGGAGAAAACAATGACAATTGTAGTGAATTTAACAAAGGTTTATTATCGTTGAATAAAGGATTACATTTTGAATATTCAGATCTTAAATATATAATAGTTAATTCTGAAAACGATTATTACGAACTCATCAAATTAATTGATGAGTTGGATTTAGATAGATTTGAAAAATACATGTTATCTTCTAAGATTCTAGTTTGGGAAAATTCAAGGAGGGACTTTTAATGAATATAGATTTTGATGATTTATTTAAGGGAAGTAGATTTAGTCAGCAACCGGTCCCAGAATGGATGCTAAATTATTTAAATCAGTCATTGAATGATAATGACTTAGAATATATAGATTACAAAAATGGAAATTGTATATTGGTGTCCAAAAATAAACAAGTAACCACTATTTCAGGACTTCATTTTAAACTTTCAGATTCTCAAAAAGAGATACTAAGGGATCATCATTCGATATCAGATATATTAGAGTATTGTTATAATGCTCAAGAAAAAATTGAAACACTTGATGTAGATGAAATATTAGTTGATGGAAAAAAAGTAAAGATTGAAAAATTCTCAGTAAATCCGTTCAAAACCGAGGAAATTGTAAGTGGGAAGTTTTGTTTGGCTCCCTACCCTTTTCCAAAGTATCAAGGGATCGTATTAAAAAATCAAGGATATACATATGCATTAGATATTGTTAGACTTCCAATCAAATCTGTTCATGTTCAAAGGTATGCTTCTAGAAATGATAAGAGTTTGTTTATTGATATTTTGTTTGATAGCCAGACGAAAAAAAGTACTATTTCAGCAACATATGATTTCAATCTAGCAAATTCATATGAAGAAAAAATTAGTTGTGCAACTATTTATAATGGTTTAATTAATGGTTCCGTTGTTTTAGATGGGCAAGATCAACCTTTAACGAAGAAATCAGAAGGAAATTTAATAAGTGATCAAACAATATCTTTATGGAAAAAAATAGTCAAAATAGAAAAAATAGTAGGCAAAAGTTTTGACCCAAGAATCGAAATTCAAAATGAAGACATTTTATCAATAGAAAAACTATATAGAACGCTTTCTGAGAGCCAGCCCTTTAAAACATATGAAAAATTAAATTGTATTTCTTTAAATTCTCCGCCGTTTAAAAATAGTGAGAAAGAACTAGACAAAGAAATTTGTATTAATTATGTTGGGGAAGTAACCATTACTCTTTTAGGACAGAAAATCACCTTATATTCTGTAATTGGTGCATATCATATTATGGTGTCATCAATACAAAAACAATCAGAAGAATATAAAGTATATTTTAGTCAAGTTCCAAATAAGAAACCGTTTTTGAGCCAAATGTATTTTTTAGATGAAGAAAGTTTACAAAAATATTGTGAGAATCACAATGTACAAAAAGAATTATCAGATGCGAAATACATTTTAGATTTTATTTATGAAGACACGGAAAGATGAGAATGTTTGCTTTATATTAACAAGGGTAATAATGATGTAGTGGAGCGAAGAGAAAAGGCTCGTTGTTCTTTATCTAGTTAAAGGGCAACGAGCCTTTTGTATGAGTGCTTTTTGATGTGAGATGGATATTTAGAGAAAGTACTTATTGTTTAAAACCGTTATTACTATACGCCTATTTCCAATGTTCAATTTTCTTTACTAATTGCTTTGCCAATTTTAGATGGGTGGTATAAGAATACATAACCCCTCCATATTCTTTCTGAATTTGGGAATATAACTTTTCTTTTTCGAAATTATCCATTCATTGTCCCCTAATCATTTGTGTAGAAATCATCTAATATATATGTGGTTACAGGAGTGATATATAGTTGATATCTAATTATTAAATCGACTAAATCATTGCCATCAATCAAAGTTATTGGTGATCCCTCTCTTGAGGCAATTCTTGCACTGTTAGTAAAACGGCTGTTAGTGATAAAGACACCATAATCTGCTTGATATTTATTCATAGCACCTAAGAACTGATTTATATCTGGTTCTGTGACAGGTCCAGTGTTGTATCTTTTGCATTGAATAACTACTCTAGTTGTTCGAAAATCGTCTAAATCTTTATGGTAACCATAACCATCTATGCCACCATCATTGCTAATCTGTACTCCTTTATTGGTGAAATCAACTCCCATTTCTTTCAATAAAGCACGAGAAAATGCCTCGAATTTTTTTGGAGTCATTTTTGCGATAGCATTTAATAATCTTTCTTTGAAATCATTTAAAATTTGATCTTCAGACATTGATTCATCAACATTAGAATCTTCGGTTTCGTTATGAACATTTTGGCTTTTTTTGTTTTTCTGGCTTAATTCATTCCAAAATTTTTTTGATGGAATCATTATTTCTTTTTCAACATTTAAAGAATCTATGTCAACATTCAATCCTTTTTCAGTTAAGGTGATTGCTGGATCGCCTTTTCTATAGGTTAGGTAATCTAGAAATGATAAGTTTTTAATTGCAAAATTAAATTTGAAATTAAATTCTTTATAAGTGTTTCCAGTTGATTTAGAAGTTTTTACAGCTTCAGCAAATTCAGCGATTTGTTCATCTAAATCTGATATTCGGTTTTTTATTTCAGTTCTATCTAATTTGCCGCCGGTCTCTTGTAAAACCTTTAATATTGGTTTTATTAAATATGCAATTTTTTCTTCGGATGAACATTTTTTTAATATAGTTGTCATTACTTTTGCTCCTCAAATACATTTTTAGATCATATCTTTTACGTTCTCTTCTATAAACGCAATCTCTTCATTCGAAAGATTATATTTTTTATAGAGCTGAAGATCAATATCAGAAATAGAGGCACTCCAATTAATATTTGAATTTTTAGAAAAATCTTGCATTGGAATATATTGCCATACAGATTTTGGATTATCTTGCGTTGCTTTTTTTACACTTAATAGAGCTCTCAAAAACTTTGTTTTCAGGTATTTTAACATAGATTCAGCTTCCAATTTTGTGTTGAATAATCCGATGCTAATAAATGTATCTGTTGCGCCTTCAAATTTATTGCATATTACTGGAGAACTTAATGCTTCTCCAAAAATTCCTGTTCCATTAGATTTTGGTAATAATACGTTATATGTATTTAGATATTGATTATTCTGTACAAATTTTTTTGATATATAACGATATACTCTTTCATTGTTGCATCTTCCTAAAAACCTATAATCATCAACATTTTTTGGCTTTTGCAAAAATGCTTCTGGTAGTTTGTCGAATACATTGGATGCCATCATATCACCAGTTCCTTTTCCTAATCTATCAGGTGCAAAAGGATAAGTTTGAAAGAATTCTTTAGAAAACCTATAATTTCCACGTGAAGAAATGACTTCCGATAGGGAATAATAATTGTTTCCTTCTGCAAGTTTAACTTTTTCTATGATCGCATTTAATTCGTTATAAGGAGTAAATATGTTGATGGCCCCATAATTCTTTTTGCTGTTTCTTAAAGTTATAACCACACCTCCTTTTATATCTACAGTATCAAATACAGCTTTTGAATCTGGAAAATATCTTATAATTTTGAAATGCTCATCATTTAACATTTTTTCATTCCAACTTTTTGGGGTTTGACCAGCATCAAATAAAAATCTTGCTGGTGAAATTAGTGAAACTATATTAGCTAATTCAAAAGATGTATTATAAAAATAGTGATAGATTGGGGCTTTTCGCGTATTGTTTCCTTCTTCTTGGTAAGGCGGATTTCCTACTACAGCATCAAATTTCATTTTACCAGTCTCTCCTTTTTTCCAATAATTAGCTTTTGTTACTTTGTTTATAAAGTCTTTGGATTTATATTCCATTTGGTTAATTAAATCATCGAAATAATGTGCATTAATTTTAATTCCAGAATATCCTGCTAGAGTTCGCTGAGTAATTTGTTTTGCCATGGGTGTTTTGCATATTACAAAAATATTATTGTTAATAGTGTCATTCCATAACTTTTCTTTTAAAGATAGGGTTAATTGTCTATTGTTATATTGATTGCATTTTGCTCTATATATACTGTAAGTCACATATAAAGGATATAATCCAGTTTTAGAATTTATTTCTAATATCTGAGCTGATATGTTGTTGAAGGTTTCAGAAAGTGATTATGTAAGAGATTATGTTGCAAAAGCTTATTTAAAGATTAGTTATGCAGACGGAACAAGTGATGG
>ERZ857984.1208-NODE-1208-length-22864-cov-5.120347_pt1 | contig 22864 bp, 20 predicted proteins | sample MGYA00519914_ERZ857984 | MGnify/ENA primary metagenome ERZ857984 (study PRJEB31778, sample SAMEA3449417) | human gut metagenome | biome: human gut; feature: human-associated habitat; material: faeces | place: United Kingdom | collected 2010/2012 ... | reverse complement strand
AAAAGCAGGCCGAGGAGGAGCAGAAGCGCGCCATGAGCCAATGGTGGATAAGCGCGCTTGCTGCGTTCGCAGTCATTGCGATAATCGTGGCAATCACCGTTGTTGCAGGGGTTATGCGGACGCTAAAGATGAAATAAGGGTAAAAAAACAGGCCGCATTACAGCCGCCGTCATAATTTACCCATATAAAACAGATAGCCCCTGACTGCCGTAACCCGATACAGTCAAGGGCTATCCCTCATTCTTAATGTCCAGCATCATTGAAACCCCTCTTTCTTCAGAATCATGGCGCCACTTATTCATCTGTTAAATATGCGCCCCGCTTAAATTCAAGCACCGCTTACGATGCTCCTGCCGTTAACGACGGCTTCCATTGGACGATTACAGCTTACTGTCGGCACCACCTTCCCCATGCTCCAACCTATGGGGGAATCTATCCACTCACTCTATCTCTTTTGTAATTTAATGATAGCAGATATTACATTAAATTGCAAGAGCAAATGCATAAATTCTCATACAAGTTTTGCTTCATTATTCCATTTTAGCATCTTTTATTTCCTTTCTTTTGTAGAAGATGCTCAATGCCAGCAGCATGGCGCAGTAGAACAGCACGCCTATGGCAAATATAAGCTGAAAATCACGCCATTGCGAATAGGATGCGGTGCGAAAGCCCAGCACGCACAGATGCCCCAGCCCGTAGGCAACGGGAATCGGAATTGCCCGCTCTATGCAGCGGCGGATATGCTCCCTCCTACGAAGGATGAACCACATGCATCCGAGAATCAAAAACAGCGCAATATTGAACAACAGCCAATATCCAAGTGAAAGTCCCGGCAGTGCTACCCAACTGCCATTCAGCCTGCTAAGATTTCCATAGATACAGACAGAATCCATATCAACATCGTTTAGCGTATAATTCTGCTGGAAGAATATATATACCGGCAAGCCGGCTGTTTCCCGCACCAAAGCATTCTGTACACCATGCCGCCCGGTCAGCCTGTCCCAAGATGTAGTCCAAACCTCAAGATAATAAACCTTTTCTTTTATATCTTTACCTGTAATGATTCTTTGGAGGGTATAATTTGTTATCCTTTCGTCGAAAGAGAGGACGATATAGCCTCCTTCGGTTTTTGTCACGGTCACCAGCTCCGGCGAATAGGCAAAGTATTTCGGCGCGGTCAGAAAAGAGATGACCGACAGCACCAGCGCCAGCAGCACAGCCGCCGTGCATAGTATGGTCTGCACCTTTTTCATCAGCAGCGCCTTTTTCAGCCGTTTAAGCGGCGCGGCGTCTATATCCGTCTGCGGCTCCGCCTGCACCTCCACAGGCTCCCGCAATTTTTCAAGCTCCGCACGGCATACGGGACAATTTTCCAGATGCCCCTTTACAAACTCCGCCGTATCCTTTGATACCATTTTTTCCGCATACAGCGGCAGTATATCGCGGACTATGCTGCATTCATTTTTCATTTTCATCAACCTCCATTCCAGTTCGGAGCATATTTCGCGCCCGGTGATAGGTAACGCATGCCCAGTTTTCCGTTTTGTGGAACAGCTTCCCAATGTCCTTGAAGCTCATTTCGCCAAGGGTGCGCCACATAAAAACCTCCTTGTACGGGTTCGGCAGCTCATGCAGCAGACGCCTTATTTGCCTTGCGTTCTCACTGCGCAGCAGTATTTCATCCGGCGATTCCCCTGTTTCTATAAGCTGCCCAATATCTGCCGTGTGTTCCGTCCTGCGGCTCTGTTTCAGGTGGGTATAGTAACAGTTCTTTGCAATCTGACACAGCCACACGCGAATGTCACAGTCGCCGCGAAAAGTATCAATGCGCTTCAGCGCGCGAAAGAACGCTTCGCCGGTAATATCCTCGGATAGCCGTTCATCCCCGCCGGACAGCCGCCGAACATAGAGGAACACATCACGAAAATAGTCCCTGTATATCTGTTCAAAGTCCGTCACCTGCTCACCTCCCTGCCCCATTCATATATAAGACTGCGCAAAACAAAAAACCTTACAGCGTTTTTGAAGAAAGTTTTATTGACGCCCTCTCCCGCCATTCTGCGTACAATAAGGAATAGATGCATTTGTGGAAATACGCCCCCCAAAAAATCAATTTCCGGGGGCTTAAAGCGTTTAGATTATTAAATTGAAGCCCGCCCTCTCTCAAAGAGCCGCGCCGTATCAGATATTGAAATACTCCTTTGCGGATTGGAACAGCTTCATGTCATAGCGGCCGTCCATGTTTTTGTACAAGCCGTCGGCAATGCGCTCGGAATGGCCCATCTTGCCCAATATCCGCCCATCGGGAGAAGTGATGCCCTCTATGGCCCAAACGGAGCCGTTCGGGTTCACATCAATGTCCATTCCGGGCACTCCGTTTTCGTCAACGTACTGCGTAGCAATCCGGCCGTTTGCCGCAAGCTTCCGCACCAATTCATCGCTGCACAGGAAGCGGCCCTCGCCATGGGAAACGGGAACGGTATATATATCCCCCAACTGCGTCCCTGCAAGCCACGGCGAACGGTTTGAGGCGATGCGGGTGCGCACCAAACGCGACTGATGGCGGCCGATTGTGTTGAAGGTCAACGTTGGGCAATTCTCGTCGGCATCAATTATTTCGCCGTACGGCACAAGTCCCAATTTGATGAGCGCCTGAAAGCCATTGCATATGCCAAGCATCAAGCCGTCGCGGTTTTTAAGCAGATCCATTGTCGCGTCCCGCACCTCGGGATTGCGGAAAAAGGCGGTTATGAGCTTGGCGGAGCCGTCCGGCTCGTCGCCGCCGGAGAAGCCGCCGGGGATAAATATTATTTGGCTGTTTCGTGCGGCACCTGCGAAGCGGTGAATGGATTCCGCCACGTCCTGCGCGGACCGATTGTTCAGCACCATTATTTCCGGTTCAAGTCCGGCGCGCTTTACAGCGCTTGCGGAGTCATATTCGCAGTTTGTGCCGGGGAATACGGGTATCAGCACCTTGGGGATAGCCACGCCCACCTTGGGCGCAGCACGGGTGACGGACGGCGCGGACAAAGTGGGAACCTCTGCTGCATCTTCGGCCGTTCGGCGGGGATATACTGATTCCAAAACGCCCTCGTTCAAGGCAAGCAGTTCGGAAACCGTTGCGCTGTCGTCTGCAATGCGCACAACAGGCTCGGCTGTGGTAACGCCAATGCGAACGGCATGCGCCGTATCCTCCGTCAACTCCGCCACAACGGAACCGGGAAGCAGTGTGTTCCAATCTATTGACATATTTTCGGCCGCAAAGCCGATTCTGTTGCCGAAGGACATGTTCATAACAGCCTCGGAAAGTCCGTTTTCCACGGTCCACGCCGCACGAACCTTGCCGTTCAGCGCTAACGTATGCAGCGCTTCCCACGACGCCTTTAGGCTTTCCGCATCAGCGCCGGAGAAAAGATATACGGGATGACCCGCTTCCTTAAATTCGGGGGATAGCACCTCTGTCGTCTTTAGCGGCGCAACGGCGAAGGATATAAGCGTGGGCGGCACATCTAAATCAAGGAATGTGCCGGACATGGAATCCTTGCCGCCTATGGCGGCGGCGCCAAGCTCCAGCTGCGCGTCTACTGTGCCAAGCAATGCGGAGAAGGGCTTGCCCCAACGCTCGGGCTCGTTGCGGAGCTTTTCAAAAAACTCCTGAAAGCTTAGATATGCTTTTTTATAGTCGGCACCGGCGGCAACAAGCTTAGCCATGGATGTATAAACCGCATTATAAGCCCCTATATACGGGTCTACTGAGGTCTGCTCAGGGTCGTAGCCCCATGCCATTACGCTGGCCTGATCGGTGGCTTGACCGGGCAGCACGGGGAATACGGCGGCCATGGCCTGCGCCGGAGTACGCTGTGTTTTACCGCCGAAGGGCATCAATACGGAGCCTGCGCCTACCGTGCTGTCAAACCGCTCCGCAAGTCCGCGGCGGGAGGCGCACTTTAAGCTTGCGGCCATATCGCGCAGAGAACCGAAGCGGGTCTTTGCAAGCTCCGCGCGTTCCTTTTCCGCCACGCGGACGGCGGCATGCTTTACGGCGCCGTTTGTGTTCAAAAATTCGCGGCTTAAATCGGCAATTACCGCCCCGTTCCACTCCATTACCATTCGCGGCTCCTTCGTTACCACGGCAACCTGATAAGCCTCCAGGTTTTCCGCATTTGCGGCGGCGATGAATGCCTCGGCGTCCTCGGGTGCTACGACCACGGCCATGCGCTCCTGCGATTCGGAGATCGCAAGCTCCGTGCCGTCCAGCCCTTCGTACTTTTTGCGCACGGCGTCCAAATCGATGTGCAGCCCGTCCGCCAGTTCGCCTATTGCAACGCTGACGCCGCCCGCGCCAAAATCGTTGCAGCGCTTTATAAGGCGTGTCACGGCGCCGTTGCGGAACAGGCGCTGCAGCTTGCGTTCCTCGGGGGCATTGCCCTTTTGAACCTCCGACGCCATGGTGGACAGGGATTTGAGGTTATGACTTTTGGAAGAGCCCGTTGCGCCTCCTATACCGTCCCGCCCTGTGCGGCCGCCCAGCAGGATTATCGCATCCCCCGGTGCGGGGCATTCGCGGCGGACATTATATGCCGGAGCCGCCGCTACAACCGCGCCGCATTCCAGACGCTTGGCAATATAGCCTTCATGGTAAAGCTCCGCCACATGGCCCGTGGCAAGGCCTATTTGGTTGCCGTAAGAGGAATAGCCCGCCGCGGCGGTTTGGCACAGCTTACGCTGAGGCAGCTTGCCGGGAAGGGTTTTATCAAGGCTTACGCGCGGATCGCCCGCGCCGGTTACGCGCATAGCCTGATGGACGTATGCCCGGCCGGACAAAGGATCGCGTATGCAGCCGCCTATGCAGGTGGCTGCGCCGCCGAACGGTTCAATCTCGGTTGGGTGATTATGGGTTTCGTTTTTGAACATCAGCAGCCAGTCCTGCTCCTCGCCATCAACCGTAGCGGTAACATGTATGGAGCAGGCGTTTATTTCCTCGCTTTCGTCAAGCTCCGGCAGCAGGCCGCGCTTTTTAAGCACCTTTGCGCCTATGGTAGCAATGTCCATAAGCGTCTGCGGGCGTTTTGCGGCCTTCTCCGCGCCGTAAACCTCAACGCGGGCGGCAATGTATCGCTCATATGCGGCCCGAACAGCCGCGTCGTGAATCTCCACATGGTCTATGTGGGTGGAGAATGTCGTGTGGCGGCAATGGTCGGACCAGTAGGTATCCACCACGCGGATTTCGGTGATTGTGGGGTCACGATGCTCATCATCGCGGAAATAGCCCTGCAAATATTGCAAATCGTCCAAATCCATTGCAAGCCCCAATTCATCGCGCAGCGTATCAAGCGCCGCACCGTCCATGGCAATAAAGCCCTCTATTGTGCGGACGGTGGTGGGGATATCATATTCCATTTGAAGCGTTTGCGGCAGCGCAAGCGATGCTTCACGGCTTTCAACAGGGTTGATTACATATTTCTTTATGGCCGCAATCTGTTCTTCCGTCAGCATGCCTTCCAAAGCATACACCCGCGCTGTACGCACAATGGGGCGTTCCCCCTGCGACAATATCTGGATGCACTGAGCGGCGGAATCCGCCCGCTGATCGTACTGACCGGGCAGATACTCCACGGCAAAAACAGTGCTGCCCTCCGGCGGGTCGTAGCTCACGGTATCGAGCTGCGGCTCTGAAAGCACAGTTTTTACGGCGTAGTCGAACAGCCCCCGACTGATATTCTCTAAATCATAGCGATTAAGCAGCCTAATCCCCGTTAGCGAACGAATGCCGAGAAATTCCCGCAAATCCCCCAACAGGGCGCGGGCTTCGTTTGCCAACGCTTCTTTCTTTTCTACATATACTCTATAAACCATACCTGCGCTTGCTCCCTTCATTGTTTAAGCGCTTCAAGCGCGCGCCTGCCGATATCACGCCGATAAAACGCATTTTCAAATTGTACGCTCTCCACCCGCTCATAGGCTTTCTCAACGGCGCTTTTCAAATCCGCTGCCGTGGCGGTGACGCCAAGCACCCGTCCGCCGCTCGTCAGTAGGCGGCCATTATCGCGCTTTGCCCCCGCAACATAGGTATTGGCGGCGGTTTCGGCGGGCATGGTTATGGCAAAGCCCTTTTCATAATGCTCCGGATAGCCGCTTGAGGCCATTATTACGCAGCATGCGGCTCCATCGGAAAATTTGACCTCCGTATCCGCCAGCGTACCGTTGCGGCAGGCGCGCATTATTGTAAGCAAGTCGCTTTCAAGCAGGGGCAGAACCACCTGCGTTTCAGGGTCTCCGAAGCGGCAGTTGTATTCAATTACCTTTGGGCCGTTTGGCGTAAGCATCAGCCCGAAATACAGGCAGCCGCGGAATGTACGGCCTTCCGCGTTCATGGCGCGCACGGTTGGCAGGAAGATCGTTTCCGTCCGTATAGTAGGGATTCGGAGCCACGGTGCCCATTCCGCCCGTGTTCAGCCCCTTGTCATCATCGTACGCCCGTTTATGATCCATTGACGAAACCATTGGAGCAACCGTATTGCCATCGGTAAATGCTAGCACGGAAACCTCAGGCCCCGTCAAAAATTCCTCCACCACCACCCTGCTGCCGCTGCTGCCGAAGGCGCGGTTCAGCATTATGGTTTCCACGGCGAAAAAGGCGTCCTCTCGCGTTTCGGCAATAAGCACGCCCTTGCCCAATGCAAGGCCGTCCGCCTTTACCACCACGGGCAAAGGACAGGTTTTAACATAATCCATTGCGGCGGCTGCATCGGTAAACACCCGATAATCCGCCGTGGGTATAGCGTACTTTTTCATCAGCTCCTTAGAAAAAACCTTGCTGCCTTCGATTATTGCCGCATTTGCCTTGGGGCCGAAGCATGGTATTCCCGCGGCTTCCAGCGCGTCCACCGCGCCCAGTACCAAAGGATCATCGGGCGCAACCACGGCAAAGCCGATATCGTGGGCTTTTGCAAACGCCACCTGTGCCGGGATATCCTTTGCACCTATTTCCGCAACGCACACGGCATCGGCAGCAATACCGCCGTTTCCGGGAATGCAATAGATAGTCTCCACTTTGGGATTCTCTTTTAATTTTCTGACGATGGCATGCTCACGGCCGCCGCCTCCTATTACCAGAATGTTCATAGAGCCCTCCCTTAATATCATAAATTGGTATGCCGTGCGCCAATGCTATGCAAAAGCTGCACGGCAGCGAATGTTTGAAGCCTTGCGGCGGCTTAATGATGGAACAGGCGCGCGCCCGTAAACACCAGCACCATTCCGTATTTATCGGCCGTGGCAATCACATTATCGTCGCGGATGGAGCCGCCCGGCTCGGCAATATAACATACGCCCGACTTCCTTGCCCTTTCCACATTGTCGCCAAACGGGAAGAACGCATCGCTGCCGACCGTTACGCCGGACTGTGCGGCAATCCACGCCTTCTTTTCCTCTGCGCTAAGAACATCGGGGCGCACCTTGAATATGCCTTGCCACACGCCTTCCGCCAGCACGTCCTCATATTCATCGGATATATAAACGTCTATGGCATTGTCCCTATCGGGGCGGCGTATATTTTCAACGAATTGCAGCCCAAGCACCTTTGGATGCTGGCGCAGATACCAGTTATCCGCCTTTTGCCCCGCAAGGCGCGTGCAATGGATGCGGCTCTGCTGACCCGCGCCAACACCTATGGCCTGACCGTCCTTAACATAGCAGACGGAGTTAGATTGGGTATATTTAAGCGTTATTAGGGCCACAATCATATCTATTTTTGCGGCCTCCGGCAGCGCTTTGTTTTCGGATACAATATTTTTCAGCATATCCTTATCTATAACAAGGTCGTTGCGGCCCTGCTCAAACGTAATGCCGAACACATCCTTATGCTCCGTAGCGGCGGGAACATAGCTTGGGTCTATCCGAACCACATTGTAGCTGCCCTTCTTCTTTGTTTTAAGAATTTCCAGCGCCTCGTCGGTATAGCCGGGGGCGATTATACCGTCGGAAACCTCGGCCTTCAGGTACATGGCTGTGGCAGCATCGCAAACATCCGACAGAGCGGCCCAGTCGCCGTATGAGCAAAGGCGATCGGCCCCCCGCGCGCGGATATAGGCGCAGGCAATTGGCGAAAGCTCGGCGGCGGGATCGACAAAATATATCCTTCTGTCCACCTCGCTAAGAGGCAGGCCCACGGCGGCGCCGGCGGGCGAAACATGCTTGAAGCTGGCAGCGGAGGGCAGACCGGTTGCATTCTTCAGCTCCTTTACAAGCTGCCATGAGTTAAGCGCATCAAGTAAATTTATATAGCCGGGCTTTCCGTTCAAAACGGTAAACGGCAGATCGGAGCCATCCTTCATGAAAACCCTGGATGGCTTTTGATTGGGATTGCAGCCGTATTTCAGTTCCAATTCGTTCATATCTATATGTTCTCCTTAATCGCCAAGATTCTTGTTAAACAGGCGTACTTCGCCGTTCACATTTGTATAAAGGGATACTTTATTGTCCGCGTTCAGTGCGGCCCATACCTCGTCAGGATTAGGAACTGTAACCTCCATCGGCTCGCCCGCAAATGTGGGCAATGGGCTTCCGTCGCCCTGATAGGTGCTTATAAAATAGCCTTTGCCCTCATCAGCACCCTCGTAGCAGAAGAATTCCCTAAGGCAGCGCCCATTATTGCGCTTCAAAATGGATAACTCAAATGAACCGTCTGCATTAAGCACGGCGGAAATGCGGGGCGTAAAGTTAGGGGAGTCCGGCTCGTATTCGCGCTTCATAAGCCCCCTGCGAAAGTCGCCGCAGGCGCATATGGTATCAGTTTGGTCGCCATTGGTTACAACAAGCGCGTCCCCCATCTTCCTTACCGGATGATAGATTATAAGGCTTGGATCCTCAAGCTTGGCAGGATCGTGCGCCTCGGTACGGATACCGTCATCAGTCGGGGCAAATATGCGGTTGCGGCTGTTTGCGCTTCGACCCATTATGAAATAATAAACAAGGTTTTTGCTTACAAGTATGCCCCGGCCGGGGTAGGGATTTTCCCGCAGAAAAGTAATAAAATCAAGCATTGCCATTCTCCTTTACGATTTGTTCCGAAACCATTTCCGCCGCGCGGGGCAACAGCTGCCATTCCGCCTGCTCCATTACCCGCCGCTGGAGTGTTTCGGGCGTATCATCCGGCAAAACGTCCACCGCTTTTTGCAGCAGAATGCGCCCGCCATCCAGAACTTCATTCACAAAATGCACCGTTGCACCCGTCACCTTTACGCCCGCCGAAAGAGCGGCTTTGTGTACCTTAAGCCCGTACATTCCCGCTCCGCAGAAGGATGGTATAAGCGACGGATGCACATTAAGTATGCGTGACGGCCAGCGGGAAGTAAAATTCGCGCTGAGTATGGTTAAAAAGCCCGCCAGAACAATCAGGTCAATTTCATGCTCCGCAAGCAGACAGGATAAAGCCTCCTCAAAGGCCTCCTGACCGCCGTACAGCTTAGGCGATAAGGTCTTGGCGGGTATATTGGCATTTGCCGCCCGCGTAAGTGCATATGCTCCCGCGTTTGAGGATACCACAAGCGCTATTTGACCATGCGGCAGCAGTCCCGCCGCCTGCGCGTCCAGCAATGCCTGTAAATTTGTGCCGCCGCCCGAAACCAGCACGGCAATCTTAGCTTTTTTCATAGTCGTTTTCTCCTTTGCCGACAGCCGCAAGCCGGCGCGGCTTTGGGTGCGTTCAGGCCAAAACTATCTTTTCCTCGCCATAGACGATTTCGCCGCAAGCATAAGCGTCTATCCCCTCCGCCTTCAATGCGGAGAGCGCCGCATCAGCGGTATTTGGGCTAACGACCGCCACCATGCCTACGCCCATATTGAAGGTATTGAACATATCGTGTTCGTCTACGCCGCCCTGCTTCTGCAACAGGTTAAATATGGCGGGCGTTTTGAGGGAAGCCCTGTTGATTTTTGCGCAAAGGCCATCGGGTATACAGCGGGGAATATTTTCATAAAAGCCGCCGCCGGTAATATGGCTGATGCCCCTAACATCCGCGGCTTTAATGCAGCGAAGCACGGGCTTAACATAAATTACTGTAGGACGCAGCAGCGCCTCGCCCAGCGTTTCGCCAAGCTCGTCATAGTATTTGCCAAGGTCGGCTTTTTCCACGTCAAACACCTTGCGTACAAGCGAATAGCCGTTGGAGTGGAAGCCCGATGAGGGCAGCGCAAGCACCACGTCCCCCGCCGCCATGCGGCTTGAATCGATTAGCTTAGGCTTGTCCACAAGCCCAACTGTGAAGCCCGCCAAATCATAGTCGTCAGCGGCCATCATGCCCGGATGCTCGGCCGTTTCGCCGCCGATCAGGGCGCATCCCGCCTGAACGCAGCCCTCCGCAACGCCAGATACGATTGCCGCAACCTTTTCGGGCACGTTCTTCCCGATGGCTATGTAATCAAGGAAAAACAGTGGCTTTGCGCCGCAGCATATTACATCGTTTACGCACATGGCCACGCAGTCTATGCCGATGGTATCATGCCTGTTCATAAGCTCTGCAATGCGCAGCTTGGTACCCACGCCATCGGTGCCGGATACGAGTATCGGCTCCGTCATGCCGTCAATGTTCGGGGCAAACAGGCCGCCGAAGCCGCCGATATCGGAAACCACGCCCGGGATATAGGTGCGCTGAACGTCTGCGCGCATGAGCTTAACGCCCTTGTAACCGGCGGTTATGTCTACGCCGGCTGCCGCGTATGCGGCGGAGCTGGATTTTTCCATATCAATCATTCCTTTCCATTCCAACAGTATGTACAAACCTTCTCAGGATCTATGCCTATGGCCTCCATCACGCCGTCAAGAGACTGATAGCCGAGAGAATCAAAACCAAGCTTTTCGCATATGGACTTCAAAAGGCATTGTCCGCGCTCCGTGGTGGAATCGGCATATTCGTCAAGATGCATATGCCCCTCGTCCCCTTCCAGCTCCTGCACCATGCGCCGTGCAAGCAGCTCCATATCGGAATTGCCGCGGGAGAAGTTCAAATATTTACAGCTATACATAATGGGCGGGCAGGCGGAGCGCATATGAACCTCCTGCGCGCCGGACTCATAGAGAAAATCAACCGTTTCCCTAAGCTGTGTGCCGCGGACAATGGAATCATCAACAAGCAGCAGCTTCTTACCCTGTATCAGTTCGGGCACGGGTATCTGCTTCATCTTGGCAACCTGATTGCGAACGTCCTGATTTGTAGGCGTAAACGAGCGGGGCCAGGTCGGAGTGTACTTCACAAAGGGGCGTACAAACGGCTTGCCGCTGCGGTTGGCAAAGCCTATGGCGTGCGGCACGCCGGAATCCGGCACGCCCGCCACATAATCAACCTTCGGCAGCCCTCCGCGCGCAATTTCATCGCGTGCCATAATCTCGCCGTTGCGGTAGCGCATTACCTCCACGTTTACGCCTTCGTAATTGGAATTTGGATAGCCGTAATATGTCCAAAGAAAGCCGCATATCTTCATATCCTTGCCCGGAGGGGAAACGGTTTTGCAGCCTTCGCTGTTCAGTGCCACTATCTCCCGCGGGCCAAGCTCATGGGCATCCTCATAGCCCAGCTTGTGATAGGCGAACGATTCAAATGAAACGCACAGGCTGCCGTCAGGATGCCTGCCCACAAGAACCGGCAAACGCCCAAGCCTATCCCTTGCGGCCAAAATGCCGTCCTTCGTCATCAGCAGTATGGTAATGGAGCCGCGAATCATCTCCTGCGCGTACAATATGCCGTCCACCAAATTTTCCTTCATGTTTATAAGGGCGGCTACAAGCTCCGAAGCATTGACCTTTCCGTTGCTTTGCGCCATGAACTGATGTCCATGGTCGGAAAAATACGTTTCTATAAGCTCATCGGTATTGTTGATTATACCAACCGTGCATATGGCATACAGCCCCAAATGGGAGCGCACCAACAGCGGCTGCGGGTCTGTATCGCTTATGCAGCCCATGCCAATATGCCCCTTAAGCTCGCGCAGGTCGCCTTCGAACTTAGTGCGGAAGGGGGTGTTTTCAATATCATGAATCTCGCGGACGAATCCGTTTTCGCGCCCGTAGACCACCATTCCGCCGCGGCGTGTGCCCAAATGGGAATGGTAGTCCGTGCCGAAAAACACATCAAGTCCCACATCGCGGTGGGAAAATGCTCCGAAAAAGCCGCCCATTACGCAAAGAAAAGCTCGGAGAGCATCATGGGATCAATATATTGACCATTCTTATAAACGCGCATGTTGCCGCTTGCCACTTCGTCAATCAGCATAACGCTGCCATCTGGCGCATAGCCGAATTCAAATTTGATATCATATAGCTCCATACCCTTTTCCTTCAAATCATCGGCAACTATCTGCGTAATCCTCTGGGTTTGGGACTTCAGCTCCTCGTATTGCTCGTCACTCATCACGCCCAATGCAACAAGTGCGTCCTTGGTGATCAACGGATCGCCCTTGGCATCGTCCTTAAGCGTGGTTTCCACATAGTATGGCAGGTCTGCGCCGGACTCGATAAGGTCGCCGTAGCGGCGGATGAAGGAGCCGACTGCCTTGCGGCGGCATATAACCTCCAAGCCGTGGCCGAAAACCTTTGCGGGGAGAACCTCCATTGTTGTGTTTTTCAAATTGGCGCCGACAAAATGGGTCTTTATTCCGGCGGCGTTAATCTTTTCAAAGAAATAGATGCTCATGCGCAGGTTCACATCGCCAACACCGTCTATCGTCAGGCCCACGGCATTCTCACCGGGATCGAACACGCCGTCTTTTCCGGTGCAGTCATCTTTGAATTTAAGCAGGTAGTTACCGTTATCCAATGCGTAAACGTCCTTGGTTTTGCCAGTGTAAACGAGCTTCATAATTGTACCTCCAAAATGAATTTGCTTTAGGTTTTTATCAGTCTTTATCGGGCAGGCGCTTTGCCTGCATTAAGCATTGGCAATTCAGCTCCGTTTGAAGCTTTGCTTCCTTTGCGGCAATCTGCTTCGCCATATCTACCCGCTGCGCGTCAAGCTTTGCGGATAGCGCATCGTCGTTTACGGCCAATATCTGCGCCGCAAGCACGGCGGCGTTTTTAGCGCCGTTGATGGCCACGGTAGCCACGGGTATGCCGCTTGGCATTTGAACCGTGGCAAGCAGGGCGTCCAGCCCATCCATAGCGCCGCCCTTCATGGGAATGCCTATAACCGGAAGCGTGGAATTGCCGGCAAAAGCGCCGGCTAAGTGTGCCGCCATTCCTGCGGCGCAGATAAGCACGCCGAAGCCGTTGGCGCGTGCGTTTTTGGCAAAGTCCGCAGCGGCGGCGGGAGAACGGTGGGCGCTTAGGATATGCGCTTCATAGGGGATGCCGAATGCGTCAAGCTGCTGACACGCCGCCTTTACAACAGGCCAGTCAGAGTCGCTTCCCATAACAACTGCAACTTTTTTCATGCGATTCTCCTTATTAAAATCAAATAAAAAAGGGTAAACCATTTCCCATGGTCATCCATGGAAAAAAGGTTTGCCCAGACGGTCGACAGTACGTATAACAGCAGGCTCCCATGTGGTGCTCCACGTTCCGTCAGTTGCCTGTGCTTCAATGTTTTAATTATCGCAGAACCGACAGCAAAAGTCAATTCCCGACACGGCATCATGCTAAATCACAATCAATGCTTTTCACACTTCTCCCGGCGGGATCTGCAACGGCGACTCCCGCCGAGATAGATTTTAGCCGCAGGGCTTTTGCCCCTTGCCCGTTATGCTCCCGCCTGCGATTCGCAGTAGATGCAGCGGTACACGCGCTTTTCGCGGTCGGTCAATATGAATTCCTGCGGCAGCTCCTGCTCAACGGAGGTAATGCAGCGCGGATTTTTGCACTTCAGCACGCCGCGTATGCGCTCGGGCAGATTAAGCTTGCGCTTTTCCTTCAGCTCACCGCCGCGTATTATGTTCACGGTTATGCTTGGGTCAACATAGCCTATCAAGTCCCAATCAAGCTCCATTTCGCGGTCGATTTTTATAATGTCCTTGCGGCCCAGCTTCCTGCTGGTGACGTTTTTAAGAATTGCAACGGTGCAATCCAGCTCGCCAAGGCCGAGTATGCTGTACAGCTCCATTGACTTGCCCGCCGTTATATGGTCTATCACTATGCCGTTTTGGATGGCGTCTATTATCATGCCTTTTTCCTCCTTATAATATAATTTGTTATTCTATGCCAAGCATTTTAAGTATAAGCGCCATGCGGATATACTTGCCGTACTGCACCTGCTTAAAGTAACAGGCGCGGGGGTCGTTGTCTACCGCTACCGAAATTTCGTTCACGCGCGGCAACGGATGCAAAATGCGCAGATCCTCCTTTGCGCCGCGGAGCTTTTCCGGCGTTAGTATATAGCTATCCTTCAGGCGCAGATAGTCCTCCTCGTTGAAAAAGCGTTCACGCTGCACACGGGTCATATACAGAATATCAAGCTGCGGCATGACCTCCTCCAGCGAGGCGGACTGAATATATGGTATGCCGGGGTTCTTAATGTACTGCTCCTTAACATAGCGCGGAAGCTTCAATTCCTCGGGGGAAATCAGCACAAAGCGCACGTCCGGATAACGGCTCATGGCGGCTACAAGGGAATGCACCGTGCGCCCGAATTTAAGATCGCCGCACAGGCCAACCGTCAGCCCGTCAAAGTGCCCCTTCTCCCTGTGTATGGTAAGAAGGTCCGTAAGCGTTTGCGTGGGGTGGTTATGGCCGCCGTCGCCTGCGTTTATAATGGGTACGGGCGAGTGCATGGAAGCCACCAACGGCGCGCCCTCCTTGGGGTGGCGCATGGCGATTATATCGCTGTAACAGCTTACGGTGCGAATGGTGTCCGCCACGCTTTCGCCCTTGGCGGCCGAGGAGCTTTTAGCCTCTGAGAAGCCGAGCACCTGCCCGCCAAGTGAGAGCATTGCGCTTTCAAAGCTCAAGCGGGTGCGTGTGGACGGTTCAAAGAATAGCGTAGCCAATATTTTCCCGTCGCACTTGTGCGCATAGGCGGCCGGACGGTCGATAATGTCGCAGGCCGTGTTTATCAGCTCCATAATCTCCTGTGGGGTGAGATCGAAAATGTCTATAAGGCTGTTCATATCAGTTTGTTCCTCCTTTTGTTATCCAGCTTTCGTCAGACGGATTATCGCGGAATGCCAGCAGCCGCGAAACATCCGCTTCGGTGATGTAGTGCTCCTCCGCTCCCATGCGGACAACTGTGTCCAAATCCGTCAGGCTTACGTTGCGGACATTGGCCGCCGCCAGTCGGTCAAGCCCCTTCTGCATACCGTATGTGAATATGCTGATTATGCCCAGCACCTCTGCACCCGCATCGCGCAATGCACTTACCGCGTCCAGCACGCTGCCGCCGGTGGAGATAAGGTCCTCTATAACAACCACCCTTTCGCCCTGCACGGGTTTGCCCTCAATTTGGTTCTTGCGCCCGTGATCCTTGCTGCCTGAGCGTACATAGCCCATCGGCAATCCAAGCATATGGGCGGCTATGGCGGCATGGGCTATGCCGGCCGTGGCTGTACCCATGAGCGCCTCTGCCTGCGGATACTCTCTTTGTACCGTTTCGGCAATGGTGCGCTCCACATCGTCCCGCACATTCGGCGCGGTGAGTATTAGGCGGTTGTCGCAATAGATGGGGCTTTTGATGCCGCTTGCCCAGATAAACGGCTCCTGCGGGCGCAGAAACACCGCGCCGATAGAGAGCAGGCCGCGGGCAATGCGTTCTTTGGTGAATGATACCATATTATGCATCCTCCTTATCCGATAAATTCCGCCGCGCATCGGCGGTATGCTGCTACGGGATTCTCAGCCTGGGTAATCGGCCTTCCGACCACAATGTAATCCGAGCCTATGGCCTTGGCTAACGCAGGTGTTGCAACGCGCTTTTGATCGCCCGCGTCGCCTCCCGCAAAGCGAACGCCCGGGGTAACGGTCAAGAATCCAGCGCCGCAATGCTTATGTATGCGCTCCGCTTCAAGCGGGGAACAAACCACTCCGTCCAAGCCCGCGCGGGCCGCATTTTCGGCATAATGCAGCACAACGTCCTCCATGGGCTTTTCTATCCAAAGCTCCTTTTCCATGCGCGCCTGGTCGGTGGATGTAAGCTGCGTGACGGCTATCAGCAATGGGCGCTTACCGTCGGGGCGGGTCAATCCTTCAAGCGCGGCGGTCATCATGGCCTCTGTACCGGCGGCATGGAGATTGACTATATCCACGTCAAGCGCCGACAGAGCCGCCATAGCCTTTTTTACGGTATTGGGGATATCGTGCAGCTTAAGATCTAAAAATATCTTATGCCCACGTGCACGCACCTCCCGCACAATTGAGGGGCCTTCGGCATAGAAAAGCTCCATGCCTATTTTTACGAATGGCTTTTCCTCCGTGAACAGGTCCAGAAACGCCAGCGTTTTATCGCGTCCGTCAAAGTCCAGCGCGACAATAACATCCTTACCCATGATGTGCTCCTCCTATAATATCGGTTATATTCTTTATGCCGTACCGCTCCATAACGGCAGGCATGTTTTCGATTATATGCTTGCAGGCCATAGGCTCCGTAAGATTGGCCGCGCCGACGCCCACTGCCGTTGCGCCCGCCAGCATCAGCTCCAGCACATCCTCCGCATAGCAAACGCCGCCCATGCCGATTATCGGTATGCTTACGGCTTCATAAACCTGATAGACCATGCGCACGGCCAGCGGAAGAATGCCGGGGCCGGACATGCCGCCCGTGCCGTTAGCAAGCAGCGGGGCGCGGCGTTTAAGGTCAATGCGCATACCGGGCAGGGTGTTAATAAGGCTTATGCCGTCCGCACCCGCATCCTCACATGCGCGCGCCACGGCTGCAATATCGGCTGCCGCGGGGGACAGCTTCATTATAACGGGCTTTTTTGTAACGGCCTTGACAGCCCGCGTTACCTGCGCGGCGGATTCGGGCTCTGCGCCAAAGGCCGCCCCTCCGCCATGGACATTTGGGCAGGATATATTTACCTCCAGCCAGCCAACCTGCTCCTGTGCATCCAGCCTTTCGCACACCTCGGCGTATTCCGCCACGGAAAAGCCGCTTACGTTGGCCATAACGGGCTTGTGAAATACCCGACCGAGCTTAGGCAGTTCTTCAGCTATAACCGCATCCACGCCCGGGTTTTGCAGCCCGACGGAATTGAGCAGCCCGCCCGCATATTCCGCTATGCGCGGCGTTGGATTGCCAAAGCGCGCTTCGCGCGTTGTTCCCTTGAACGAAAACGTTCCGAGTATATTTATATCGTATAGCTCCGCAAACTCATAGCCGTAGCCAAACGTGCCGCTGGCGGGAATTATGGGGTTGTCCAGCTCTATGCCGCACAATGTCACACTTGTATTTACCATACTATCTCCTCCTTTTGCAGCACAGGCCCATCCTTGCAGATGCGTTTATTGCCGTATTTGGTGCGGCAGGTGCAGCCCATGCACGCGCCGAAGCCGCAGCCCATGCGTTCTTCAAAGCTGAACTGCCCCGATGTGCGGCAGGCATCGTAAACCGCCCGCAGCATAGGCTCCGGCCCGCATGTATAAAGATAAGTATACTCCCCTGCTTCAGCCATGCCGTTGGTAACGAAGCCGCGTATGCCAACGCTGCCGTCGGCGGTTGTAAGTATCACGGAAGCGCCAAGCGCGCGGAAATCATCGGCAAGCAATACGTTGTCCGCATGTTCAAACCCAAGCACCGCCGTAACCCGTTTGCCTTGTGCGATAAGCCGCTTTGCAAGGCCGTACAAAGGCGGTACTCCCACGCCGCCGCCCACCAGCAAGGGGTGGTTACCGCTTAGTGAAAGGTCATAACCGTTGCCAAGGCCGGTGAGCGTATCCAGCACGGCGCCCGGGTGCAGCCTTGCCATGGCAGCGGTGCCCCGCCCTACCACCTTATAAATAATGCTCAACTGCCCTGTGTCCCAATCGCATACGGATATTGGGCGGCGGAGAAAGAATCCGTCCAGCTTCAAATTCACAAACTGCCCCGGTGCGGTAACGGCAGAGGTATCTCCCGCAAGCACCACACGGTAAACATCCGTACACAGCGGCAGGTTTTCTATAATTGTTAGTTCCGTCTGTTTCATAATCAGCCCTCCGTATGCGGCAGGAGCGTACCGTCGCTCCACGCCACCTTTCCGCCCGCAACCGTCAACACACAGCGTCCCTGCACCTGCCGGCCCGCAAAGGGCGTAGCGCGGCCCGTTGAAAGAAACGAGCCTGGATCAATTGAATAGCTGCTATTCAGGTTGAATATCGTATAATCGGCGCTTTGTCCGTCCATGCCGCCCCACGGGATACCAAAGCGGCGGCAGGGTGCATCGTGCAGCAGCTCTATCAGCCGCGAAAATGAGATTATATTTGTTTCTACAAGATAAGTATAAAGCAGGGGAAATGCGGTTTCAAGCCCCACTATGCCCATTGCGCTTTTCTCAAGCCCGCGGTTCTTTTCCTCTGTGCTGTGGGGCGCGTGATCTGTGGCTATTATGTCTATCGTCCCATCCGATAGTCCCTCCAGCAGCGCTTCTCTATCCGCTTTGTCCCTAAGCGGTGGGTTCATCTTAAAGCGGCCATCCTCGCATAGCTGTGAATCATCAAGCAGCAGATAATGCGGCGCGGTTTCGCAGGTCACATCTATGCCCTCCGCTTTGGCACGGCGCAGAAGAGCTACGCTTTCCTTTGTTGATATATGGCAGGCATGATAGCCGCAGCCCGTTTCCCGTGCAAGCTCCAAGTCGCGCTTTAGCTGCCCCCATTCGCTTTCGGAGCAGATGCCCCTGTGCCCATGTGCGCGGGCGTAAGCGCCGGCGTGAATATAGCCGCCATTGAGCAGCGCATTATCCTCGCAATGGGCGGCGATGAGCTTGCCGAGGCGCATGGCCTCCCGCATGGCGCTGCGCATCACAGCTTCGCTCTGCACGCCCCTGCCATCGTCCGAAAAGGCGACGGCATAGGGAGCCATAGCCGCCATATCAGCCAAAGCATCGCCCTTTTCACCCATTGTAATGGCCCCGTATGGCAGCACGCGCACCACGGCGTCCCGCTCGATTATGGCAAGCTCCTGCTGCAATGCGGCAAGCCTATCCGGCACGGGGTTTAGATTGGGCATGGCGCATACGGCAGTATATCCGCCGTGCGCCGCCGCGCGCGTGCCCGATGCGATTGTCTCCTTATAAGAAAAACCCGGCTCCCGCAGATGCACATGAACATCAGCAAAGCCGGGCAATAACACAAAATTCGAAGCGTCAACGGTATTGGCTGCATTGTCGGGGGAAGTATTCCCAAACGGCAATGCAAAATCCCCGCGGGCTAAAACACCGCTATGGTATATCTGTATTCCCTTTAGGATTATAGCCAATTTTATCGCCCCTTTCACGCAGATTTTTGATAGGATATCATATAATGTCGGCATTTGTCAATAGCCACAACGCAAGCGGATACGAACGCCAAAATGGGTTCATTATTGCTTTATGCGCCCGCAAAAAAGGTATAATAAATCAACTCAATAAAATGGGATAAGGTCTAAGGAAGTCCCGTTTTTATATATTTCAGGCAGGGATAAATATGGAAGAAAAAGCAAAGAGCTACGGAGAAGCTCTATCAAAGCTCATTCAAGTAGAAACCGTATCGGCATCCAATTATTCGGGGCTGAAAAAATTTCACGCGTTTCATGCCGTGTTAAAAGAGTGTTTCCCGCTCCTGTTCAGCGTATGTGAAGCCGAGGATTTCAGCGGAAGCCTTATGCTCCGCTGGCAGGGCAGCAATGCTAAGGACAAGCCGCCCGTAATGTTTATGAACCACCATGATGTGGTTGAGGCTGACGGCATTGATTGGCTATATCCCCCGTTTTCAGGAACGATTGCCGATGGCAAGGTTTGTGGGCGCGGCACGCTGGATACAAAGGGCGGACTGTGGACAATGCTGCAGGCGGCGGAGGAGCTGATAAGCGAGGGCTTTATGCCGACGCGGGACATTTATTTTGTATCCACCTGTACGGGGGAAACAACCGGCGAGAGCGCGCTTTCCCTAGTGCAGACGCTTACCGACAGGCACATACATTTTGAGGCGGTTTTTGATGAGGGCGGTATGATACTTTACGACCCCATAGGCGGCGCAAAGGGCACCTTTGCCATGATAGGCGTAGGTGAAAAGAGCTGCTGCGATCTGCGCTTTATTGTCCGCTCCAAAGGCGGACACGCTGCCGCGCCCGGCAAAAACACGCCGTTAGTGCGGCTTGGAAAATTCATGGCGGAGGTTGACGGCTCCGCTCCGTTCAAAAAAAGATAAACCCCGTTGTAGCGGAGATGATGCGCCGCATCGCACCCTATATGGGGCCGGTCGGCTTTGTTTTGAAGCATCCCGAATTATTCGGCAGATTGATTAGGTTTGCCCTGCCCCGCATTTCCGATACTGCGGGCGCAATACTCAGAACCACGCTTGCCTTTACAATGGCTAAGGGTTCGGGCGGAATAAATGTTATTCCCGATGAAGCCTACGTTATAGGCAACATGAGGACTGCATTCCATCAGGATATACACGCTTCCATTGCGGCGATAAAGCCCATAGCACGAAAGCATGGTATAGAAATTGAGGTGCTTGACGGCGGCGTTTCATCCGGTGTTTCCGATTATAACAGCAACGGTTTCCGCCAAATCGAAAAAGCACTGAAGGCCGCCTGGCCAAGCGTGGACAGAGCGGTGCCGTATATAATGACGGGCGCATCGGATTCCCGCTAATTTGATAATATAAGCGATAATTGCTTCCGCTTCCTTCCTTTTTTGATAGACGAACAGCAGCTTAACAGCATTCACGGAGTTAACGAAAACGTGGATTTAAGCACGCTTGCCCCCGCCGTTCATTATTACCGTATACTAATGCAGGAGGTATCATCATGAGCAAGAACACAGAAACGAAAGACCCGTCCGCACAGGGCAGCGCGCTGAACATAAGCAAGCGTTCATTCATAATAGCCATAGCCATCATATTTGCGCTTATGGTGACGACGTATATACTAACGCTCGTTGTGCCGGGCGGCGAATACGCGCGAACCATTGACGCAAACGGCAATACGATTATCGATACGGCGGGCGGATTCCGATATGTTGCGGGCGGCTTGCCGTTTTGGAAATGGCTGCTGTCTCCGTTTCTTGTGCTTGGAGCGGAGGGCAACGGCACCATCATAGCCGTTATGGTTTTCCTGCTCGTTATAGGCGGGGTGTTCAATTCACTTAACTGCTGTGGCCTTATGCAGTATATGCTGGTGAAAATAGTATATCGATTCGGACATGTCCGGTATACGCTAATGGCGGTGCTTACTGTGTTCTTCATGGCTATGGGTTCGCTTGTAGGTTCCTTTGAAGAGGTGATACCCATGGTGCCAATTGTTGTGGCGCTGTCCGTCAGCCTCGGCTGGGATGCGGTAACGGGGCTTGCCATGTCCCTGCTTGCCGCAGGCTGCGGTTTTGCCGCGGGCGTTGCCAATCCGTTTACAATCGGCGTGGCGCAGGGGCTTGCGGGCCTTCCGACATTCAGCGGAATGTGGCTCAGGTTTGTATCCTTCTTGCTTATATACGGGCTTCTGCTTCTTTTTATACGCTTCCATGCAAAGAAAACAGAAAAGCCCCTTCAGGTTGCCAAGGAAGAAAGCGGTTTTGAGAAAAACCCGCGTATGGACAAGGCTTTGCTGTATTTCGCCTGTATACTCAGCAAAGGCATTTTGCTTGTATTGTGTTCAAGCTTTTTGCCGTTCCTGCAGGCGTATACAATGATTATCATTGCGCTCGTGTTCCTTATAGGCGGGTTGGTTGCCGTAAGCAAAAGCGGAATGGAGAAAAATAGGCGTTGGGATACATTTGTGAGCGGTGTTGTATCCATTTTGCCGTCCATACTTATGATACTCATGGCGTCATCCATAAAGTATATGATGGTGGAGAAAAAAATACTGGATACAATGCTTCACGGCGCGGTGCAGGTAGCGTCCGGCTTGCCAAAGGGTGGGCTTATATTATTCATTTACCTTATTTGCCTTGTAATGAATTTCTTCATACCCTCCGGTTCGGCCAAAGCGTTTCTGCTGATTCCTCTTATTGTGCCGCTTGTGCAAATATTCGGTCTCAGCGCGCAGCTTTGCATCGTTGCATTTGCCTTTGGCGACGGTTTCAGCAATGTGTTTTACCCAACCAATCCCGCGCTTCTTATTTCGCTGAGCCTTGGCGGAGTCAATTACGGCGAATGGGCAAAGTATTCCGCAAAATTCCAAGGGCTGAACCTGATATTAACAAGCGGTATACTGCTGCTTGGCCTGGTGCTTGGATATTGACGGCATAATTCAGCTTAATTGAAGAAGTTTATCCTCTGCTTGACGAACAGCGCAGACCCCACACAAATGCGAGGCTAAATTTCTCTGTCAAAATGCTTTTACATTTCTCTGTCTTCCCCGAAACGCCCTGATTTATCTGCCCGCCGGAAGCGTTATCTCAAACACGGCGCCGGTGTCTCCGTTGTAAGCGCGGATCGTCCCTTTATGCAGGTGAATGATCTCCTTCGTCAGCGCAAGGCCGATGCCGGATTTTCCGCTTTTTCCCATGTAAAAGCGGTCGAAGATGCGGGGAAGATCTTCCTCGGCAATGCCGTCCCCGTCGTCCTGTATGCGTATCGTCACCTGCCGCCTGTCCGCGCGGCAGGTCAGGCGCAGCTCGCTGCGGGCATAGCGCAGCCCGTTGGACAGGATATTGGTGACCGCTCTGCGCAGCCGGGTATCATCGCAGCTGACCATAACGGGCTCCTCGGAGAAATCCGGCACGATTGCGATGCCGCCGGCGGCTGCCGGCTCCACGGCGCGTATGCTGT
>ERZ857984.1207-NODE-1207-length-22869-cov-5.051503_pt1 | contig 22869 bp, 23 predicted proteins | sample MGYA00519914_ERZ857984 | MGnify/ENA primary metagenome ERZ857984 (study PRJEB31778, sample SAMEA3449417) | human gut metagenome | biome: human gut; feature: human-associated habitat; material: faeces | place: United Kingdom | collected 2010/2012 ... | reverse complement strand
AAAGCCCGGAATATCAAGGAAAATCATCGCTCAGACGATTGAAGTACGGTCTCAAGGCTGCGCGTAAAGCAAGCCAGTTCTCCAAGCGCTGAAGTTATATCAAAGCATTCAAAAGCCCCGGAAAGCTACGGCTTTCCGGGGCTTTTTCCTTGATTCTCCACATAAAGGCCCGCCGGTTATACTGCGGGTCCTTCGCAGACCTCCGTCCTGTCCTGTCAATCCGTATCCGGCGTCACTGTCGGGTCCATCATTGTACCGATGAAAAGCGGGACCCTGTATTTGGCGTCCACAATCATATACACGAACGGCCTGTCAAGATAGACCGTCTTGGGTTCGCCGTCCGGGCCGACGCCCAAAATCGCCGATACCGACGTCGACGCACCCGCTCTGCAGCCGTATTCGTCAACAGTAAGATAGGTTTCGTGCAGCACCCGGTCGATATACAGCCCGCCCGGGCCGATGCCGCCAAGCTCGGCTTGCGCCGGGTCAAAAAGCCGGGATATCCCCATGTCACTGAGCGCCTCGATGAGATTTGTGCCGCTCTCCGTGCTGAATTTGGGCAGTGAGGCGTTTACCTTGACGCGGCGCGACGTGGCAAGCAGGTCCTGCAGCGACTCGCCGGTGAGCGAATCAAGAAATTCATCCATGCGCAGGTGTTCATCCGGCAGCAGAGCGACAAAGGCGTAATCTCTGTCAAACGTCTTGGCGAACCCCACGGTCACGCCGTCACTGAAGTATTCTTCTTCGGTCGAGTACATAAACGAAGCCTTGCGCTTAACACCGTCCTCGGTGGTGAACACGCCGGGTTCAACCTGCTCGGGTTTGTAAGGTTCGAACCACGGCGACTCGAACACAAGGGCGTTGATGAGATAGACGATTGCCTCCGATGAAACTTCGTCCAGCATGTTCGGCATCAGGCCGTCGGTCGCTTCCTTCACCCAGCCGTTGATGTCGGCACAGGTCTTGTCGTCAAACGGCACACGATAGACGTCGGCACGCAGATAATCGACGTTTGCCTGCAAAAAATCCGCTTTGACCGACGTCTGCTTCGCTTCGTTCAGCCATATGGAGTTGGCAATGCCGATTTTGGAATTCCAGCCCTGCGGCAGCATCACATTGTAGCCGTACAGGTATTCGTTCAGCTCTTCGATACGAAGCCCAAGCGCCGACTCGATCTGCCCCTTTGTCTCGCCCTCTGCACCGTTGGCTGTCATAGCCAGCGCATAGAGCACCGACAGGGGCGAGACAAGCGTGCTTTCCCCCTCACGCCGGCTTGCCCGCAGCAGACGGAGCGCAAAATCGGTAATCAGAACGCTCTGCTCATCCATGTCGACGTTCACCGTCACCTTGTTGGGGGTAAGACCCTCCGTCAGGTTGCCGAGCTGTGCCGTCCCGGAAGGGATGATGTCGGTGCCGCAGCCGGCCAGAGCAGCCGCAGCGGCTGCCAGCAGCGCACTCACAAGCAGCAGGCCGATGCCTCGTTTCCAAAGGCTTGTCCTTTTCATGTCTCCTACACTCCTTTTTACCGTTTTATGCTGTGCTTAATCTGTAACGCAGGCCGGAGGTTTGTTCCCCTCTCGCTTGCGGCGATATTTATGATTTTCGAGCAAAACAAACGTCCCATACCGGGGCGAGCGGACTTCAGGAAGTATAGCACAAATACAGTATACCGCAAACGGATGGGTTTGTCAACGCTTCTTCTTGTGATTTTTTTCACAATTTGGACATCTTTCCGAGCATAACAGGGACGGAAACAAGGGAGAAAACGGGTTGAGAGAAAAAGGAGCGGCGTCGGACGGTGCGAAAAAGCAGAGGCCGGCAGCGAGAGGTGCGGGAAAACGGGCGGCAGACGGGAAAGAGAGTTGTGCGGCGTGCGGAACGGGCAGCGGACAAAAACGCGCGGGCGACGGAACGTCCCTTGCGGCGCCTCGGTTTCTATCTTTCAGGTTGTCCGTAGGCGTACCGTACCGCACGGCAATCCGAGTCTTGCCGGACCGCCCGCGCCCGACAGCGGCATCGACGGCGTATACCGGCATTGCTGCGGCCGCATCTGCATCGGGCGCGGGACGGAAAACCGCCGTTAGGTACTCCATCTCCGAAGCAAAAACAGTGTATGAAGCGGACGAGAACCTCCTCCCTCCTGCGCACCGAATCGGCGTATGTGCTGCCCTGCAAGCGGGACGCCGCAAAGTAGGAAAGACAGAAGGCAGAGTTTGAAAACGGGCGGCGGTTTTCCGTATGCAGACCGGCCGGAGCCGATTGCGCCGGAGACTGCAAGAGCCTGAACGGCAGATAAAAAACACGGCCTCCCCTTTCCGCAGGAGCGGCCGTCGGACAACTTCCAAAGCCTTCCGATTATATTGTCATTCGGAAAAGAGAATCAACACGTCAGGGAAATATGCCGCACCATATCTGTTTCCTGCAAATCCAAAAGGATTTGCAGGCCGCGGCATCAGCCGCGGTTGACAAAACGGTTTCAGCGCGTTTTGTCAAGCAATCGTATTGCAAAAAAGAGGGACCTTTTTCAAAGAAGGTCCCTCTCTCGTTTTCCCTCTTCAAGACACGGAAGAGGATTCGAGCAGTTTCAGGCAAAACCAATTATCCGGCATTTGATGCAATGTCCCGCCTGCCGGCATCCGGCGGCCGCACCTTTGCCCCGGGAGCAGCCGCATTTTATTGCAGGGAGAACACCTCGCCGATGTTGCGTTCGGCAATAAGATAAATGATATAATCAGGCTGCATGCTTTTGATCTGTGCGAGATTGAGCGTAAAGTCCCACATACTCTTGTACACCGTCGTGTCCAGCCGCTCGGCAAGGATATCGTAGATCTGACCGGAATAGGAATCCCGATAAACGATCGCGCTCGGCAGCTCCGGCCGGTTCGTGCTGATTGTCGCTGAACCCTGGAGCTTAGCAACATTGTAGGTGAGGATGTGGTCGGTCTTATAGCGGTCGACCGAACGGAGGATCTGCGACGGCACGGAAAATTCCGGCACGCGCAGGACGTTATATTCTTTCATCAACGGCGTGCTGCCGTAGTAAACGCCGTTTTGCACGTTGTTCACATTATAATATTCAAGATAGTGCGAAATGTCGCCGCCGTAGTAATAATCCTCCTGCCAATCAAAATCGGAGAAGCCGCGCGGCGCCGCAGCGGGAAAGGCCTCGGCAATATAGTCAAACAGCGCCTCATAGGCGATAAACGCCCCGTAATCGGTCCAATGGCTGTCCGTCTTCCAATAAAGTTTATAGGCGTCGTTCTTATGTTCTTCAAAAAGCGCCGTCAGATCAAAGGTGTGGATGCCCACATCCCGGAGAACGCCCATCACCTGTTCCAAGCGGCTGGGGCGGTCAGAGGGCTTATAATCGGACGGCATCGATTCCGGATATATCGTCGCAGGCGACGGCACAATGACGTAAAGCACCTCGGTTGCAGGCGAAAGGCTTTGAATGGTGCTCAGCCGCGATTCCAGCCGTCGGCGCATAGCAACCAAATCGGCGTCGGAATAACTGTTGGTGCGCAGAAAGTCATTCAGCGTCAACTGGATATGGAACTGATAATCCGCCCCGGCGATCAGCTCCCACTGCTCCGCACTCACGGATTTCGGAACAGCGGTATAGGAAAGCGCTTCGCTGTCCTCCTTGCCGTCTACCTGTACGGTCAGCTTGACCGGCATCGAAGAAGAAGTTTTCTCCAAGCGGATGGAAAAATACCCATGATCCGAGCGGCTGCTGACGGTCTGCCCGCCGCTGGTAGCGACGACACGGCCGCCGTCCTCGCACGTGCCAAGAATGACAAAATAGTTGCTCTCCACGATTGTACAGCCGTAAACCTGCGGCTTGGCGGCCTGCTTTCGCGCAGGCTCAATCGGCGGCTCACTCGACGCGTCGCTGCTCTCCTCCGGCTGATTGCTTTCCTCGGGCGGAGAAGGAGGCTGACTGCTTTCTTCGGGACGGCTGGGTGTGCTGCTTTCCTCCGGACGGGATGGAGTCTGGCTGCTTTCTTCCGGTCGGCTGGACGTATTGCTGCTTTCTTCCGGCCTGGAAGGGGTCTGGCTGCTTTCCTCCGGTCGGCTGGGCGTCTGACTGCTCTCCTCCGGCTGACTGCTTTCCTCGGGCTTGTCGGAGACATCAGAGGAGGCATTGGCGCCGCCGCTTTCACTCGGCAAACCGCTTTCCGCCTCGCCCGCATCCGAAGCGTCCGTGTCCAAGGAACCGTCGGCCTCACTGCTTTCGTCTTCCGAGCCGGACGGACTTTCAGACAGGGCGCCGCTCTCCTCTGCGCTTTCGGACGCGGAGGACGTATTATCCTCAGACGCGCAGGCGAGCAGAACCGCCGTCACCAACAGGCAGAGCAGACAAAGGCAAAAGATCTTCTTCATCGTTTCAACTTCCTTTCCAATCGCAAAAGGGAAAACGGTTCGGCGGGATTCGCCGTCCTTCGACAGAGCAAAATCCTTGCCGTTTGTCAGTATAGCACATTTTATATGACTTGGCAAGCGGTATTTTATGTACAAAAGGCATCAATAACCGCCGCGCGGCATACACAGCAGCAAAAAAAGCACCGCCACCGAAATGTTTCCGCCCGTCGCGTACAGGGACAGGACAAACAGAAGTGCAAACACCGCGCGCGCAACGCCTGCGGCCACCGCGCATACCCGTGCACAGGTCTCAGGCGGGTGAGATTGCAAAAGCGCGTAGAACAACGCACTGCCGCCGTCTGTCCCGCGGACGGGGATCAGATTGACGAACGCGAAAAACAGGTTCGCTGCCACGAACAGCAGCACGGGCGTGCTGCGCACGCCGAGCAGCAGCAGACTTCCCGCCAGCGCACCGAGCAGATTGAACAGCGGTCCCGCCAGCGCAATGCAGACCTCGGATTTGGGCGGGATGCGCTCGTTCGCGTATACGATGCAGGCCGACAGCACGTCGATATCGACCCGCATAACCGACGCGCCCGCCTGGCGTATGGCGGCCAGATGACCGCACTCATGCAGAAGTGCCGCCGCAAGCATAATCAAAAAGCTTTGCGCACCCTCGAGCAGGAACAGGAACAGCAGCCCGAGCGGCGCAAACAAATTCAGGCGAAGCCGCCCGGCGTTGATATAAATGGCAACCTACTCCTTCAGCAAATTTTCGATCAGCGCCGTCACCGTCACCGCGCCGTTATCGCGCCCGCCGCCGAATACAGCCAGCGGTTCACGGCGATAGGCGCGGCAGATCAGACAGGCGCAGACGGTCAGCAGCGCCACGCTCAGCAGCACCCGTGTCCATCGTTTCATTTCCCCACCTCCCGTGTCGGTAAAATATATTTCCCCACTCTACCCGATATGACAGAATGTGATTTGCCGGTTCGCTATAATTTTCTTAAGGAAAGGGAGGGCGGCGCATGAGCGGGCAAACGGTTTACGTCGTATACGCAGACATTTTGTTTTTCATCAATTTCTGCATCGATTTTATTTGCCTGTACCTGAGCGCCAAACTGTGCGCCTGTCCGGCGGGCATCGCGCGAACGGCGCTGGCAAGCGCGCTGGGCGGGTTATACGCCATCGCCGCGTTGGCGCTCGACGCGCTGCCCGTTCCCGCCAAGCTGCCGCTGCATCTGCTGGCGGCGTTTGTGATCTGCTTTGCGGCCTTTTTTCGCGGCGACTGGAAGAAGCTGCTCATCAGCTGCGGACTGTTTGTCGTCTCCAACGCGCTGATGGGCGGGCTGCTGACGGCCGTTTACACGCTTTCCGGAAAATACGCCCATTACAACGGCGGCTTCTACGCCGAAATCGGCGCCGGAAGCCTTATCGCCGTCGCGCTGGCGAGCGCGCTCTGCGCGTGGGTGTTCGCCTTTTTGTCCAAGCGAAGGCTCAAATCGCTGTACGCCGACGTGGAAATCGTCTACGATGGAAAGCGCTACGCTCTGCGCCTGCTGGCCGACAGCGGCAACCTGCTGCGCGAGCCGGTCAGCGGCCTGCCGGTCATCCTGCTCAAGCCGGGCGCACTGCCCACCGGCGATATGACAGTGCTCGAAACGCCGGGACAGCGGGTAATCCCTTTTTCCAGCGCGGCCGGCAGCGACATCCTCATCGGCTTCCGCCCCGAGAGGATCACCCTCAAAACGCTCACCAAGCCCAAGGACATCCAAGCCTATCTCGCCTTCGACAAGGCCGGCAACAGCTTTGCAGGGACAGACGGCCTCTTCCCCGCATCGCTTTTATAATTTATCAACAAATCCGGCTGCAACCGAATGAACATACGTAAACAAAGAAAGGAACGAGAGAATATGGAACACACCATCCGCCTGCATCCGCTGCTCGCCTGTATCCGAAGGCTGTTCGGACTCGGCGAGACCGACCTGCAATACATAAACGGGCCGCAGACGCTGCCCGCCCCCCTCTCCCGCGAGGACGAGGCGGCGCTCATTGAGCGCATCGAAACCGATGAGGAAGCACGGCGCACGCTCGTCGAGCACAACCTGCGGCTGGTCGTGTACATCGCCAAAAAATTCGAAAATACCGCCGCCGGCATCGAGGATCTGATTTCCATCGGCACAATCGGGCTGATGAAAGCCATCAACACCTTCAAGAGCGAAAAACAGATCAAGCTGGCGACCTATGCCTCACGCTGCATTGAGAACGAAATCCTGATGTACATCCGCAAAAGCGCCTCACAGCGGCACGAAATGTCGCTGGACGAGCCGCTCAACATCGACTGGGACGGCAACGAGCTGCTGCTGTCCGACCTGCTGGGCACCGAAAACGATTATGTCTACCGCAACATCGAGGAAAACGAGGACCGCCGCATCATCATGCGCGCGCTCGACAACCTGTCCCCGCGCGACCGGGAGATCATCCGCCTGCGCTACGGACTGCCCGGCAGCGACACGCCCAATGAGGAAAAGACGCAGAAGGAGGTCGCCGACATGCTGGGCATCTCGCAGTCCTATATCTCTCGGCTGGAAAAGCGCATTATCGTCCGGCTCAAGGAGGAACTGACCAAACTATCGTATTGACAGACCATTGTTTTTGTGCTAAAATAATCCGTAACGGAAGGGATGCTGGACGAAAGGAGGGCAGGGACAAATTTTCAATCTTTTCAAACAGAAGGAGGAGCCGGTCAGGTACGACGGCAGGCCGCAGAACGGACTCAAGCGGGCGGTAGCCTTTGTCGACTACGAATCCTGGTACATCTCGCTGCAAAAGAACTTCGGGCTCAAGCCGGACATCAAGGGCTGGTTCGAGGACCTCAGCACGCGGGTCTACCTGACGGAGGCGGTCTTCTTCGCCGATTTTTCGCACAAATCACTTGCGGACGAGATCCGGCGGATCCGTCCCTATTCCAACAAGATCATCGACACGCGGTCGCCGAACGGCGTGGAGAAAGATTACACGGATTTCATCATACTCGATAATATTTACCAGAAAGCGTTGGCATCGCAGGACATTGAAGCATTCATTCTGTTTTCGGGCGACGGGCATTTCAGCTCCGCCACATCGTTTTTGAAAAATTTTTATTCCAAGGAAGTCGGCATCTACGGCATTCAGGGCTCGTTCAGCCGCCAGCTGCAGGACACGGCAAGCTGGTGCGTTACTCTTCCTACGGAGGAGTCGCTGTACGGATTACAATATCGTCAGATTTTCGCGGCCCTGAAAAAGTCCAAGCAGATCGCTACGCGCAAAAGCGTCATCGAACAGGTCTGCAAAGCCGGCCGGAACGTCCGCAAGGCGGACGTGGAATCGTCCGTCAAACGTCTGATCGCGGACGGCTACATCACAGAGCGCAGACTCGCCGCAAAGGGAGGCCAGCAGGCAGACTGTCTGTTTGTCGACTGGGACAAGGTGGCGCAAAGCCCTTACGGAGAAGAATAAAACGGCATTTTATCAGGCCTGCCGCTCACCGTGGCGGCAATTTGCAGCCGCATTCGGCCCGGAATTGAAAAAAACAGCGCAAATTGCCCGGAAAATACAAAAAAGCTATTGCAATTGCTGCAAAAATGTGGTATGATAGATATTGAAGAGTAGGATTACGGTTAAGAGTGGGTCGTCGCCCACTCTTAATTGTTCGTTACGGCAAATTTGCACCCCCTGTGCATTGCCGCCGAAGGAGGGAGAAGCGCCGCCATGCCGGCCAAAAAAAACACCGCCGAGACCGTCCGCGCGCTCATTGAGGGCACCGTCGCATCACTCGGCTATGATCTGTGGGACGTGACATACGAAAAAGAAGGCCGCGACTATAACCTCGTCGTCACCATCGACAAGGCGGACGGCGTGTCCATCGACGACTGCCAGGCCGTCACCGACGCCATCGAGCCGCTGCTGGACGAGACCGACCCGATCGAGGGTTCGTATTGCCTCGAGGTATCCAGCGCGGGGATCTTCCGCGTGCTGCGGACCGACGCGCATCTGCGCTTTGCCGCCGAGCACGGGCTGCCGGTAACGGCAAGCGCATATATGCCGGTGTTCGCGGGCGCCAGGCAGCACACCGGCCGCATCGAGAGCTTCGATGCGCAGACCCTCCGCTTTGAAGGCGGCATTTCCGTCGAGCGGAAGGCGGTCGCCAGACTCGAGGCGGAATGCTGAAAGCTACACTGAATATATTGGAGGCAGACAACAAAAGATGAATAAGGAATTTTTTGAGTCGCTCGAGCTGCTCGAAAAGGAGAAGGGCATCCCCAAAGAGGAGATGATGGAGAAGGTCGAAAACGCACTGCTGGCGGCCTTCCGCAAGGAAAACAACGGCAATGAGAACGTACGCATCAAGCTCGACCCCGAGAAAAGCGACGTGCGGATGTATGTCCAGCTCACCGTGGTGGAAAACGTAGAGGATCCGCGCACCCAGATTTCGCTGGAGGACGCGCGGCTGCACAAGAAAAAAATCCAGCTCGGCGACATCTACGAAAACGAAATCAAAACCAAAAATTTCGGCCGCATCGCGGCCCAGACGGCCAAGCAGGTCATTATCCAGGCCATCCGCGAGGCCGAGCGCGGCCGGATGATCCGCGAATACGAAGAAAAGAAGGAGGAGCTCATCACCGCCGTCGTGCTGCTGGTTGATCCGAACTCCGGCAACGCGACGCTGGAAATCGGCAAGGACCAGATGGTACTCTTCCGCAACGAGCAGCTCCCGAACGAGACGCTGCGTCCCGGCGACCGCATTAAGGTGCTCGTTACCGATATCCGGCACAACGTCCGCGGCCCGTCGATCATGCTCTCGCGCACGCATCCGGCGCTTATCCGCCGCCTGTTTGAACTGGAAATCCCCGAGATTGCAGACGGCACGGTGGAGATCAAGTCCCTTGCGCGCGAGGCCGGCTCGCGCACGAAAATCGCCGTCCTCAGCCACGATGACGCGGTGGACCCGGTCGGCGCCTGCATCGGGCCGAAGGGCGGCCGCAAAAACGCGGTCGCGGCGGAGCTTTGCGGCGAAAAAATCGATATCATCCCCTATAAAGAGGACCCCGCCGAATACATCAGCGCTGCGCTGGCGCCGGCAACGGTGTTGTCGGTCGAAAAGCTGCCGGACAGCGACCGCAGCTACCGCGTTATCGTCAGCGACGACCAGCTTTCGCTCGCCATCGGCCGCGAAGGACAGAACGCGAGACTGGCCGCCAAGCTGACCGGCCTGAAGATCGATATCAAGGGCGACCGCTCGCTGCGCGGCGAGGAAGAACCGTCGGCGGAAGCGTAATTGCAAAGGCAGGTGCACAGGCGATGAAGGAAAAACGCATACCGCTGCGCAAATGCGTCGGCTGCGGGCAAATGAAGCCAAAAGCCGAGCTCATCCGCGTGGTGCGGGACAACGCGGGCGGCGTTTCGCTCGACCCTTCGGGGAAAAAGCCGGGCCGCGGCGCGTATATCTGCCTGCAGGGTGACTGTCTGACGCAGGCGCGGAAGGCACGGCGGCTGGAAAAGGCGTTTTCGGCGCCGGTCGCGCCGGAGATTTACGACGCATTGGAGGTTTCGCTATCAAAACTGCAGACAGAGGCTTAGGCCTCATCAGTCTGGCGCGAAAGGCCGGAAAGCTGGCCGTCGGCGCCGACCTGACGGTCGAAGCCGTGCGGACGGGCAGGGCGCAGCTTGTGCTGCTGGCCGCCGATGCGGCGGAAAACACGTGCAAGCGGGTGCGCGACAAATGCGCGCATTACAAGACCGCCTGCGCAGCAACCGCTTACACGCGCGAAGCGCTTGGACGCGCCGCCGGCGTCGGCAGCCTGTCCTGCGCGGCGTTTCTGGACGCCGGCTTCGCCGCAGCGTTCCGGCAGGCGTCGGAAATCGATTCCACGGATTCGTACACGCATCGTAGTTCAGAGAGAAAGGATTGGTGACTGCAATGGCAACACCGGCTGATAAATACAGAATCAACGCGCTCGCAAAGGATCTCGGCGTTAAAACGAAGGAGATCACCGACCTGCTGAGCGCTGCGGGCAAGGGGCAGAAAAGCCCGATGACCGCGCTGGAGCCCGACGAGCTCAGCCTCGTATTCGAGCACATCACCCAGCAGCATCAGGTCGATATCGAGGCCTTCTTCAGGCAGTACGAGGAAAAGAAAAAAGCGCGCAAAGCCAAGGAACAGGCCGAGCGCGGCAACCGCAAAGCGCAAAGCGGCGGCCAGCAGCCGCAGCAGAAGCGCTCGCGCACCGAGGTGCGCGTGGTCGACACACGCGGTACGAGCAATGTCAACCTCGACAAATATGATGAAAAGCTGGATAAATTCGTACCGGAAGCAGCCAATCTCAATGTCGGCAAACAGAAAATCAAGAAAAAGAACACGCGCGACCAGGGACAACAGGACCGCCGGAACGGCGGCCGCGGGCGAAACGATCAGCGCAAACCGCGCGGACAGCAGCAGCCTGCATTCAAGCCCAAGCCCGTGCAGCTTTCGATCACCGTGCCGGATGAAATCACCGTCGGCGAGCTTGCCGCGCGGATGAAGATCAGCGCAGGCGAGGTCATCAAGAAGCTGATGGGTATGGGACTGATGGTCACGGTCAATCAGGTAATCGATTACGATTCCGCTTATCTCGTGGCGGACGAGTTCAAAATCAAGGTCAGCAAGGAAGTTGTGCTGTCGATTGAGGACCGTCTCATTGACGACAGCGCGGACAAGGAAGAAGATCTCAAGCCCCGCGCGCCGGTCGTCGTGGTCATGGGCCATGTCGACCACGGCAAGACCAGCCTGCTGGACGCCATCCGCAACACGCACGTGACGGCGGGCGAGGCCGGCGGCATCACCCAGCATATCGGCGCGTACCGCGTCACCGTACAGGGCAAGGAAATCACCTTCCTGGACACGCCGGGCCATGAGGCGTTTACCGCTATGCGTGCGCGCGGCGCCAATCTGACCGATGTGGCCGTGCTCGTCGTCGCCGCAGACGACGGCATTATGCCGCAGACGGTCGAAGCCATCAATCACGCCAAAGCCGCAGGCGTGACGATCATCGTCGCCATCAATAAAATCGACAAGCCCGGCGCAGACCCCGACCGCGTCAAGCAGGAGCTGACGCAGTACGAGCTGGTGCCCGAGGAATGGGGCGGCGATACGATCTGCGTGCCCGTCTCTGCGGTTCAAGGCACCGGCATCAACGAATTGCTGGAAATGATCATACTTTCCGCCGATATGATGGAGCTCAAGGCTAACCCCTCCCGCGCAGCAAAGGGCGTCGTCATCGAAGCGAAGCTGGACAAGGGACGCGGTGCGGTGGCAACCGTTCTGGTCCAGAACGGCACGCTCAAAAACGGCGACATCGTTATCGCAGGCACGGCGACCGGCCGTGTCCGCATGATGACCAACGACAAGGGCGAGCGCGTGAACGAGGCCGGCCCCTCCTTCCCCGTGGAGATCATGGGACTGTCGGAGGCGCCGAACGCAGGCGATGTGTTCAACGCCGTTGCCGACGAACGAATGGCCAGAGAACTGGTCGAACAGCGCAAGCATCAGGAGAAGGAAGAAGCCTTCAAAAAGGAGGCCAAGGTCAATCTGGACGACCTGTTCAGCCAAATCGGCAGCGGCATCAAGACCTTCAATATCATCGTCAAGGCCGACGTCCAGGGCTCCGCAGAAGCGGTGAAGCAATCGCTCGTCAAGCTGTCCAACGACGAGGTAAAGGTCGCCGTCATCCACGCGGGCGTGGGCGGCATCACCGAAAGCGACGTGATGCTGGCCGCCGCATCCAATGCGCTCATCATCGGCTTCAACATCCGGCCGGACAAAAAGGCGCTGGACGCCGCCGCACGCGACGGTGTCGAGATCCGCACCTACCGCATCATCTATGAATGCATCGAGGAAATCGAAGCGGCAATGAAGGGTATGCTCGCGCCCAAATTCAAGGAAGACATCATCGGCCACGCCGAGGTGCGCCAGACCATCCGCGTGCCCAACGTGGGGACGATCGCCGGCTCCTACGTGACCGACGGCAGGATCACCCGCCACGCGCTCATCCGCGTCCTGCGTGACAATGTGGTCATTTTTGAGGACAAAATCGCGTCCCTTAAGCGCTTCAAGGACGACGTGCGCGAGGTGGCGCAGTCGTTTGAATGCGGCATCGGGCTGGAAAAGTTCAACGACATCAAGGTCGGCGACGTGCTCGAAGCCTACGTGATGGAGGAGATCGAGCAGTAATGGCCGCCCGCAGACAGGACAGGATCAACGAGGAGGTCGCACGCGAGCTGACGTCGATTCTGCGCACGGTCAAGGACCCCCGCGTCTCGGGCGCGTTCCTCAGTGTGACGGGCGCGGATGTAAGCCGCGATCTTTCGCTGGCGCGCGTGTACTACAGCATTCTCGGTGAAGCGGAGGGCGCGGAAAAGGGGCTGTCCAGCGCGGCGGGCTATATCCGCTCGGAGCTGGCCGCGCGGCTGAATCTGCGGGTCACGCCCAAGCTCGTTTTCATACGCGACGACAGCGCCGAGAGAGCGATGAAGGTCTCGGAGATCTTAAAGGATATTGACGAAAATGATAAAAGTGAACGTTGACGAGGCCGCCGCCTATCTGCGCACGGCGGATAACTGCCTCATTTATACCCACACCAACCCCGACGCGGACACCATCGGCTCCGCAGGCACGCTCGCACTCGCGCTCCGAAAGCTGGGCAGGCGCGCGCGAGTCTTCTGCGCCGACGCGCTCCCCGCGCGGCTGAGCTTTCTGCGGGACGCGGCAGGCGCTGACCTGTTCACGCACGAACAGGACGCGGCCGCAACACCGCTGAGCGTAGACGTAGCGTCCGAAAATCAGCTCGGCATTTCGGAAGCGCCGCTCTTTATGCTATCGGTCGACCACCATGCCGTCAACCGCATTGTCTGCGAGCGGCTGCTGCTCAAGGATGACTATCCAGCCGCCGGTGAGATCGTCTACGAGCTGCTCTGCGCGCTCGACATCCCGCTCGACCGGACGCTGGCGACGCTGCTGTACGCCGCCATTTCGTCGGACAGCGGCGGGTTCCGTTATTCGAGCACGCGTCCGCAGACGCACCTCTGCGCCGCAAAGCTGCTGGGAACGGGCATCGACTTTGCCAAAATCAACCGGCTGCTGTTCGAGACCAAAAGCGAGGTGCAAACCGCGCTCGAAAAGGCCGCCTACAACCGTCTGGAGCTGCACTGCGGCGGAAAGCTGGCCGTCGTCGCGCTGGACGAAGCGCTGATGAATGAGCTGGGCGCTTCGGAAAGCGACGTCGACTGCGTCAACCAAATCCCGCGGCAGCTTGCAGGCGTAGAGGTCTCGGCCGTACTGCGTCCGACCAAGGGCGGCACAAAGGTCTCGCTGCGCTCAAACGAATTCTTTGACGTGGCGGCGTTTGCCGCGTCTCTGGGCGGCGGCGGACATATCCACGCGGCGGGGTGCCGGTTCGCGCTGCCCGTAGCAGAAGCGCGCGACGAGCTGGTCAGGCTGTTGACGGAGAAGCTCGGATGAACGGCATCCTCAACCTTTACAAGCCGTCCGGAATCACTTCCCACTCTGCCGTCGCGGCCGTAAAGCGTCTGTTCGGCGCGCAGAAGGCCGGCCACTGCGGCACGCTTGACCCGATGGCCGCCGGCGTGCTGCCGGTGATGCTGGGCAGCGCGGTGAAGCTGAGCGAATACCTCGTCGAACACGACAAACGCTACCGCGCGTCAATCCTGCTCGGTGTCCGTACCGATACGCAGGACGTTACCGGAACCGTGACCGCAAAATACGAAGGACCGCTGCCCGGCGTCGCCGCCGTCCGGCAGGCAGCTTCGCGGTTTGTCGGCCGCATCCGCCAGACGCCGCCGATGTACTCGGCGCTCAAGCGGGACGGCAAAAAGCTGGTCGATCTGGCACGCAGCGGCATCGAGATCGAACGCGAGAGCCGCGAGGTGACGATCCACGCCATCGACGTGTCCGCGCGGAACGGCGAAATTTTTCTGGACGTCTGCTGCGCGCGCGGAACCTACATCCGCACCCTGTGTGACGACATCGGCGAGCTGCTGGGCTGCCATGCCTGTATGCAAGCACTCGAACGGACCGCCGTCGGCCGGTTTACCAAGGACGATGCACACACGCTCGAGCAGCTTCGCGAGTTGGACGAGAATGCGCGTGCAGCGGTCCTAATCCCAACCGAGAACTGCCTTGACTTCCCGACCCTGTCGCTGCCGCCGTTCCGGGAACGGCTTTTCCGCAGCGGATGCGAAATCTACGCATCCGACCTGCCGGGGCAGACGCTGCGGGACGGTATGCTGTATAAGGTCTGCGGTACGGACGGCTTCTTCGCCGTCGGTCGCGCAGGTATTTTCCCCGGCAAAAATGAAACCTGTGAACCGGGACTTGCGGTAAAAATGGTAAAATTTTTCGGTTAGTCCTTCCTTTTTACAAAATCAGACAGCCGAATCCGCTAAAATATAGATAGGAGCCTCAAAAAGGTATCCTATCTCTTTTTTATCGTTTGAGGAAAGGACTGTGCAACATGAACGCCGTCAAAAACGACACGCAGGCGCGTGAAAAAGACGCCCGCGCGAATTCGGACGTCTCCGGACTGCGCCGCAAGGACCGGAAAATCCGCTACATAGCCGTCGACGAGATCGCGCCCAACCCCATGCAGCCGCGCGCCGATTTCAACGACGAGTCGCTCAACGCGCTGTCGGAGAGCATCTGCCGCTACGGCTTCATTCAGCCGCTCACGGTAAAAAAACGCGCCGCCCGCAGTCTGACTGTCAACGGCCAGACCGTCTGCGGCGAAAAATATGAGCTGGTCAGCGGCGAGCGCCGCTATCGCGCAGCCAAACGGCTGGGACTGAAAACCGTGCCCTGCATCGTCGTCACGGCAGATATGAAAAGCTCCGCGCTCATCGCGCTGACCGAAAATCTGCAGCGTGAAAACCTGAACTTTTTTGAAGAAGCGGCAGCCTTCTATAACGTCCTGCTGCTCACCGGCGCCACGCAGACCCTGCTGGCACGCCAGCTTTCAATCAGCCAAAGCGCGGTTGCCAATAAGCTCCGACTATTGTCGCTGAACGAGGAGGAAAAGCGCCGTATCCTCGCCCACGGACTCACCGAGCGGCACGCGCGCGCCTTCCTGCGGCTCAAGGACGAACCGGTGCGCCGCCGCTTCATCGACCGCGCCATCGACCGGAGCCTGTCCGCAGCCGAATGCGAAAAGGAAATCGCCGCGTACCTGGCCGAAAAGCAGAAACAGCCCGCCGAAAATCCGCCGCCGAAGAAGCCGCGGCGCATCTCACTCATCCGCGACATCAACTTTTTCCTCAACTCGGTCAATAACGCCGTAAATCTTATCTCCGAGTCGGGAATCGAAGTCAAGCAGGAAACAAAGGATCTGGGCGATTATCTTGAAATCGTGCTCAACGTGCGGAAAAGCTGACGGCAGAGCCGCAGCCATCCATAAATCCATCCTTTCTCCGTGACACAAAACAACGGCGGCAGCCGGAAGGAAGATTCCTTCCGGCTGCCGCCGTTTCAAACGGATATGACACGCTGTCCTCACATAAGCGGCGTTGTTCGCGTATCGCCGCATTCCGTATCCTTGGCGCAAAACGTCCCCCGCCATATGAAAAAGGCGGGGGACATTATCCTTGCGGCCCGTTATGCCATTACGGATAAAACAGGACGCAATCGAAAGCCTTTGCGGAAAATCAGCGTCGGTATTCCGGGGCGCAAACCGCAGGAAAGCTTATCTGGCTTTTTTCACCACTACCGCACCCGCAAGCGCGACAGCGGCAACAATGACCAGCGCGGCGACGCCCGCATCACCCGTAACAGGCGTAGAAGAAGAAGTCCCGGCCGAGGAAGATGTGCCGGCCGAAGAGGACGTACCTGCGGATGAAGACGTATCCGTGGACGGCGTGTCCGTCCCGCCGGTTTGCGTATAGGCTTCAATCTCGGACACGAACACCCAGTTTCCGGTGTGCTCAAACTCGGCCTTCACATAACGCGCGTCTACTGCGGTGTCCAGCGTAAGAGAAGAAATATTGATGCAGGCCGTTTCGCTCTCCGTCTCCGGCGTGCCGACGCCAGCAGACGTCCAATTTTCACCGTCGGCGCTGTAGAAGAACTCCGTTGCCGTCGGCAGAGCAATGCCGGCCTCGCCCTTGAAGTCCAGCAGCTCTACGGCGAACTTGAATATTTTCGTACTCTCGCCGAGATCGACGACAATGTTGCTTTTATCCCGAACGCCCTCGGCCGTATCCATACCGTCGCCGCTGAGATTCAGCCCGACCCAGGCAGGGTCGGCATATCCGACCTGTGTAGCACCCTTACCGTCGGTCAGGGTCGTTCCTCCTTCATCCGGCCAGGCGCCTTCGCCGGTAAACAGCCCCTTGAGGGTATAGGTCTTGCCGAGCGCGGCGTTGACGACCGAGGCTTCGCCCTCATCTACCGGCTCATTTTCGGACTCGTCTGTCGCCGAATCGGACGGCTTGGTAAACGTCAGCTTCGCATTGCTCACATAGCCGTCTTGATACCAAAGCAACTCGTCAGAGGCATTATCGTCGATTGTGCCCTTCTCGAGATTGATACCGACGAGATAAACAATATCGCCGACTTCGGTCGCCGCAACGGCGGCATAGGCCGCCTGATTGGCCTCCGTAATATAATTCGGCTTATCCTTGTATTCTTCCTTCGTGGGATCGTTTTCATATAAATCCGGATAATTGTTGCCGGTATTCGTGCCGACCGCAAAGCCGCCCGCAGGGATGGCAAGCTGCGTTTTATCTGTCTCACCGTCGGCCGACGTCTTTGTGATGCACTTATACCCGCCGGATTCCGTATCCGGCTCAAAAACGAGTACCTGCCACCAGAGCAGCGAAGCCCCGACCTTCTCGCCGGTGAGGATCGCCGTCGTGCCTTCGTTGCCCGGGCAGTTGAAGCCGTTGATGGTGATATCGGCCTTGTCCGCCGCACTCACGGCGCCCGCTGCCGCCACAGCCAGCATACAGAGCAGCGCGGCGGCGAGAGTGAAAGAAATCAATTTTTTCATAAGCCTTGCGTTCCTTTCCGTTCAATTTGAAATATGCTGTTTACATATTAACATTTCTGCATAGAATTGTCAATACAATTTGTGTTCGAATTTTATATTTTTTTCAATAACGTCTCTTTATGCGCACAAAAAAACTATCCAACAGATACCACATCAGAGAAGATACTGTTCCAACACCCAAGACAAGCGCGAAGTTCACAACGTGTACGCCAAAGCAAGAGAAGAGTGCGAACGACTCCTCGACGAAATGATTGTGGAAGTACGCAACAAACACAAACAGAGAAAGAGCAAATGAAAGGCATAAACCTGTAAAAAACTACAGCGCTGAGACATTTGTGATCTCGGCGCTATTTTCAATTTCGAAAAAGAGATAAAATACGATACAACCGGAAAGGATGTGGAGTATGTTCAAAGTCAATATCCGAACGAGAGTACTGAAGTAATAGTGAAAGCTATGCTCTTTGTGCGAAAGTATGGATACCCAAAAAAAGATCGGGATCATTCCATGGTTTGAATTTATCTTACATATCACGAGAGCTGTCGTACGCTGATACGCAAAAAAACAAAAAAGCGCCGAAAGTGCTTCTCATCACTTTCGGCGTCTGCGTTTATATAACAATAACCTCAGTACTACATTTTGATTTAAATCCATATAAGACCTTTCGAAAATCACATATTTCGATTACTCGAATAGAATAGGAGCAAAAACATAGTGAGCCACAGCAATTTCGGCCAGTTTTGTAATGATAAATTGTGGTTAAAAATTTCTGCAAAAACAAAAAATGTGCAGAATAATGAAAAAATGACCGTTTTGTAAGAGTTTGAAGCCTTAAAAACGGTATGTTTTTGTCTTCGGGGACTAAAAAAGATGCCACGCATTTTTTGTCTTGGGACTTGAACCCACACAGTTTTTACACTGAAAATATTTTACCATATAATCAAGCCAAACACAACTCAATATATAAATCATCTTTGTTTCCTTTTTGTTTTACAGGTCTGCCGTCATCTCAGTACCGTCTTTAAAGAGGATAAGGATTTGTTCTGCGGAGACTACCTTGATGCTGCTAATAAGCTGACGAACGATTTGCTCGTCATAGCGTGAGCGTAAATGTTCATTGTGGTACTAACATCAGCGTGTCCGAGAAGTTCCTGCACATCTTTAGGTGCTGCACCGTTTGAAAGCAGATTGCTTGTATAGGTGTGTCTGAGCATATGGAAGTGGAAATCCTCCAATCCCTCCACCTTTTTTCTTGCTGTCCTGCACATAATCCCCACCGTACTCGGTGCTTCAAATGCCCCGTCAGGTCTAAGGCAGACAAAGGATAATTCCTTGTATCCCTCTGGGACTTCTTCCGACCTCGGCAGACTGTAAACCTCATAATAGGTGCGGTCTTTTTCTTTGACCTCCAAATAGTAATTAAGGCTGTACAGTTCCCCGTATCGGAAACGGTTTTTGTGTTGTTCTGTTTTCGTAGTTTTCAGGATTGCGGCAAGCGTATCGCAAAAGTCCACGGTGCGGATTTTTTTACGCTTTGTTGCCCCTATTTCTGTTTTGTGCCTTGCCCCGTTGTAACGCATACTGCGGCGTACTGTCAGATATTGTTCTTCAAGGTTGATGTCCTGCCAAGTCAGACCACAGACCTCTCCAATACGCAAGCCTGTATAATAGGCTATCTGTATAGGAAGAAGTGCAGGATTGTTTTTCTTTTTCAGGAAGTCCTCTAATCTCTGATACTGTTCGTAGCTGAGCGTTGGTGTGGAAGCAGTTTCTCCGTCCTCGTCCGAGAACAGTTCGTATTCTTCTTTCTTTCCTCGCCATACCACATACTGCATCGGGTTAAAGGTTATCAGCCTTTTCGGGAATACCGCAAAACGGAACGCCCCTTGTAAAACAGCCGAAAACAATCGGAGATACCCTTTGCTGAGTGCTTTTGCGGTTGTACCGTCAGGATTTGTACCGCCAAAGCTGAGAAAGTCTATATATGCCTGTAAATGGTCGGCGGTTACTGCTTTCAGTTTTCGGTTTCCTATCGGGTGCTGTTTGATACGATTGACCGTTCCTTGATAGGACATTACCGTACCATTGCTGAGATTGCTGGGTTTCAGTTCTTCCTCCACCCACAGATCGAGCAGCATACCAACCGTGATGTTTTCAGACTTCGCAACGAATTTCTTTTCCTCATAGTCAGCGATTGCTTTTCTGAGCAGGGCTTCTGTTTCAGACTTGCTTTCTGTTCCCACAAACTCTTTCTGTACTTTTCTGCCGCTTTCATCTTCGATGTAGAAGCGTGCGTACCACTTTTTACCTTTTTTTCTTACAGAACCTTTTGCCATAGATAAATTTCCCCTTTCTATCCGTGGCAATCGGGACTGTGACATATGGTGTGCGTAAAGTAATAAGGTTACTTATGCCGATGAGTGTCAGTCATCGTTTTCACTTGTCAAAGAGCCACGGAATTTTTCTTTTTCAGCAACCCTTTCTTCAGCTGCTGTCACTATCCCGAACAGGTCGCCCATCTTTACAGCGGTGCGTCCCTCATCGTAGATATGTAAAATCCCATCTAAAAACTGCTTCATATCCTCGATAGGAAGTTCCATTTCTTTACGGTAAACTCTTTCCATAATTGCCCTTGACTCAATCGCATAGCGGCGTAAGGACTGCTTTAAGCCTTCGTCCTCCGCTACACGGTCAACTTCAGCCGTTGCGTCTGCAAAGTGATAAGCCATAACCGTATAGAGGTCAATCATCTTTCCGAGGAATGTCGTGAGCAGCTGTTGGTGCGGTTCTCCCTTTACCACAGAAGAAACCGTATCAAGATATTTTTTGATATGTTCCTCCATATCCCTTGCATATAAAGTGCGGCTGTCGTATTCCTTATCTTCGGAAAGTCCTGTCAGCCATTCGGGAGTGGTCAGGAGTGCTTCTGCCAGCCCGTTGATAATCATTGTACGCTTCGGGTCTACACCGTCCGCTTCATATCTTTGAATGGTAGATTTGTTTACTCCGACACGCTTGCCAAGTTCAGGCATTGTTAAGTTTAATTCTGTTCGGCGTTCTTTTACCCGCTCACCGACCTGTTTTGCGGTGAATGTAATTTCATTTTTCAAGGTTTTCACCTCCTATTGCTGATAGTATAACATAGAAAAACCTATTTTGCAACCATAAATTTAATAATAGACAAAAACATTTCTTAATAAGTTGCAAAACGAGTTGACAAGAGATAGCGAAATAAGTATAATTACAGATACATAGTTGCAAAATGCGTATTTTGAAAGGAGGTTGATAAAATGAGCAACATCAAAATGGGTTTAACCATAGAAGAAGCAGCAGAATGTACGGGTATCGGAAGAAATACAATGCGTAAGTTGGTAGACTGGGGCAAACTTCCCGTCCTCAAGGTCGGCAGAAAAGCGATTATCCGCAGGGATACTTTAGAGCGATTTATGAGTGTCAATCAGGGAAGAAACCTGCTCAATGAAAACGATGTCCGCAAAGTAGAATAACTGTTCTCCAAGCCCTCGGCGTTTGAGAGTGAAATACACTCCTCGCACAAATCTTCGATTTGTACTCTGGGTATTTCGCCCTTGCAGGGGGCACTGTATCACAGCTTCGGACAATGCACCGCCGCTATGATACAGAAGAAAACAGCACACTGTTTTCTTCGCTGTCCGTCTGCTTACGCCGCCGAAACAGCGGCAACCGATTTATCGGTTGCAAAAAGAGTATGCCCGTCACGGGAGGAAGGAGTATATGGCAAGACACTCATTTATACAGATGTCGAAGCTACCCAATGTCAAGGGAAGAATATCCTATATCACAAGCCACGCAAGGCAAGAAAATCTCTATGCCACCTACCGCACCGCCGACAATACCTTTTGGAACAATCTTGCAAGGGAAAGTCAGCAGGAATTTAAGCGAAGCGGCACAACGGGAAAGTGTATCGAAGCAAGGGAGCTTATCATCGCCCTGCCGGAACTCTACACCAAATTCGACCCCGACAAGGTACTGAAAGACTTCACAGACCTGTTTCGCAAGCAGTACGGCGTGGAATGTGTGTCGGCACTCCATCACAACAAACGCAAGACCAACTACCATATCCACCTGATTTTCAGCGAACGAAAACTGCTCCCGGAGCCTGATGTAAAGGTAGCCACCCGAAGTGTTTTCTTTGATGAAGCAGGGCAAAGGGTACGCACCAAGAAAGAAATCACCGGGGAGGACGGACAGATACGAAAAGGCTGTACAGTCATCAAAAAAGGCGAGATTTACGAAAGCCACCTCTTTACCACAAAAGACGAGCGTTTCAAAAGTGAGCCTTTTCTTGAAGAAGTCAAGCAGGTTTACACCGCCCATATCAACCGCCATATCACAGACCCCGAACAGCAGCTCAAGGTCTTTGACAAAAACGGCGTATATCTGCCCACCAAGAAAATCGGCAAGAACAATCCGAGAGAGGAAGAAATCAAAGCCGACAATGCCGCAAGGCAGGAATGGAATCGAACAGCGGATATGGCACTTATCACAGGCATTTCGGAAGAAACGATATTGGAGGTCAAGCAGACGCAGATCCATGAAAAAGTCAGCCAGTCTATCCGTGACAGCGGTTGGCTTCCCAACCTGTTCCGCAACATCGTGAGTAAGGCAAAGGATTTTCTGCAAAATCTTATCCGAGAAAAGGATATGCCGCCCAAGCCCACACTGGATATTGATATATCCGAGTTCCGTCATATGCGAAGCCTGATGATTAAGGTGCAGGACAGGGCAAGGGAAATCAAGCACTTGCAGGACAAGGTGCTGCCCGACCTGAAACAGCAGCTTGCCGAAACAAAGGGTATTTTCAAGGGCAAAGAGCGAAAGGCACTGGAAGCACAGATACAGCAGACCGAAAGGGAAATCGCTGATAAGCTGGACAAAATCCCTGACACACTGAAAGCAGACGGTTATCCCGATGTACAGGCGTTTATGGATACCTTCCGAAAAATGGAGGGTGTTGTAGAGCAGTACAACCGTGACCTTGCCGGATGGGAACGGCAGGTTCAGGAGAAAGAAAAGACCCAAAGACCGCCTGAAAAAGAAAGCGTCCGAGACAGGCTCAGACAGTTACAGGCAGAGGGCAAGCAGCAACGAACACGAAAGAAGTCCCAAGACAGAGAAAGATAGTTTTTGACACCGAAAACGACACCGCAGGGCAGCATCCCTGCCTTGCGGGATTACATATATGGTCTTTTGACTAAGAAAGGAAATGCACTCCTTACCACAAAATTTTATAAATGTCAAGATTTTTTTCTAAAAGTCTATCATTTTTAAAATGGATGTGGTATAATATTTAAGGCAACACCGCACGAAGACGAAGCAGTAGAAAAGTTTACAAAAAAGTAGTAAAATAAGGGTATGAACAAACAAATAAATCTGTCGTTTTTTAGCGACGAATTG
>ERZ857984.1204-NODE-1204-length-22884-cov-5.895659_pt1 | contig 22884 bp, 20 predicted proteins | sample MGYA00519914_ERZ857984 | MGnify/ENA primary metagenome ERZ857984 (study PRJEB31778, sample SAMEA3449417) | human gut metagenome | biome: human gut; feature: human-associated habitat; material: faeces | place: United Kingdom | collected 2010/2012 ... | reverse complement strand
GGAAGCCCCCGCGGGCAAACTTGATGAAGCGAAGCGTAGACTGAACGTCAGCCTCGGGCGGGGAAGCCCCCGCGGGCAAACTTGATGAAGCGAAGCGTAGACTGAACGTCAGCCTCGGGCGGGGAAGCCCCCGCGGGCAAACTTGATGAAGCGAAGCGTAGACTGAACGTCAGCCTCGGGCGGGGAAGCCCCCGCGGGCAAACTTGATGAAGCGAAGCGTAGACTGAACGTCAGCCTCGGGCGGGGAAGCCCCCGCGGGCAAACTTGATGAAGCGAAGCGTAGACTGAACGTCAGCCTCAGCGGGGAAGCCCCCGCGAAAAGCCGGGCAAAACCTTTGCTCATCCTTCTTCCGGCGCGCTCTTTCGCGCATTTCGGCACTCCGAGTACCCCGGCAAATCCGAGCGCGAATCTGCCGAAGCTTTCGTCTGTGACACGGACGAAAGCGAAACTCAGTCCGCGAATTTTGTTCCGCGCAGCAGCTCTTCCGCCTCCGAGAATATTTCCTCGATGATTTCGGCGGCGCTCTGCTCCTTGTTCACAAGCCCCGCGATCTGACCGCAGAGAAGCGATCCGTTCTTTGCGTCGCCGTCAACGGCGGCGCGGCGCAGTGCGCCCGCACCGAGCATTGCGACGCTTTCGGCGGTCGCCTCGGGCGAATACTCTTCCTTTATAAAATTGCGCGAGAAGGTATTCTTGATCTGACGGCAGGTGTTTCCGCCGAAGCGGCGTCCCGTCGTTACCGTGGATATGTCCCCGGCGGCGAGCACGGCATCCTTGTAATTCTGATGTACTCCGCATTCGCGCGCGACGAGGAAACGTGTTCCGAGCTGAACTCCGACTGCTCCGAGCATGAACGATGCCGCAACTCCGCGTCCGTCGGCGATTCCTCCGGCGGCAAGCACGGGAATCGAAACGGCATCCGCGACCTGCGGAACCATCGCCATTGTGCAAAGCTCTCCGATGTGTCCGCCGGATTCCTGCCCCTCCGCGATAACCGCGTCGGCTCCCGCGCGCTCGACCATTTTTGCCATAGCGCACGATGCCACTACCGGGACAACGGTGATTCCCGCGTCCTTCCACAGCTTCATGTATTTTGTCGGATTTCCGGCACCGGTCGTAATGACCTTTACCTTTTCTTCCGCCGCGATCTGCGCGACCTCGTCGGCAAACGGGCTCATCAGCATAATGTTTACGCCGAACGGCTCATCCGTAAGCTCACGGGCGCGCACGATCTGCCCGCGGAGGTATTCGGCATCCGCATTCATTGCGGAGATTATTCCGAGTCCGCCTCCGTTTGATACGGCGGCGGCGAGATTCGCATCGGCGATCCACGCCATGCCGCCCTGAAAGATCGGGTATTTGATCCCGATCATTTCGCATATCGGTGATTTGATCATGGCTTTTATTTCTGCTGCTCTTCGATCTTGGAAATAAGATCGCCTACGGATGTGATGGACGGATCCATCTCGAGGGTCACGCCGAATTCGTCCTCAAGCTTCATAAGGATTTCGGTGACGTCGAGGGAGTCGATTCCGAGATCGGCAAATTTGCTTTCGGCGGTGATCTCCTCGGCGGGGGTGTCGCAGATTTCAGCGAGCATGGATGCGATTTTTTCGAGTATCATGATTTTTTCTCCTTGGAATTAAATATATATTTCCTGCCTTTCGGCGGATTTTACAGCTTTACTATGCAGGCGGCAGAGGCGAGCCCTCCGCCGAATGCGGAGAAGATCACGCGGTCTCCCCTGTGTACGGCTCCGCTTTGCAGAGCCTCGCAGAGCGCGATCGGAATGCTTGCGGAGGACGTGTTTCCGTACTCCGCGATGTTGACAAAGAATTTCTCTTCGGGAACGCCCAATTTCTCGGCGGCAAATTTTATGATCCTGTAATTTGCCTGATGCGGGATCACAAGCGCTATGTCGTCCATCGTAAGTCCGGCGTCATCAAGCACCTTCGTTATATCGGCGGTCATCGAGTTGACTGCGAAACGGAAGGTCTCCTGTCCGTTCATGTGGATGTAGGGCTTTGCACCGTCTCCGGAGAAAAACGGGGAGATTCCGGGCTCCTGCGGAACGCGCAGCACGCTGTCTCCGCCCTCGACGTGAAAGGTTGAGGCTTCGTAGCCGTCTCCGGGGGAGAGCACCGCGGCTCCCGCACCGTCTCCGAAAATAACGCAGGTGGAGCGGTCGGACCAATCGACTATGCGGCTCATGCGTTCCGCGCCGACTACAAGCACGTTTTTCAGCTTTTGCTTTGCGAAGAATCCCGCCGCCACATCAAGCATGAATATGAACGCCGAGCACGCCGCGTTTATGTCGAACGCCATGCATCCGGCGCCGAGCTTGCCCTGTATATCGCACGATACGGAGGGAAGAACGTTCTCACCCGAGACCGTCGCGCCGATTATGAGATCGAGCTGCTCCGGAGTGATCCCGGCATTGCCGAGCGCGCGCTCGGCTGCTTTCAGCCCCATGTCGGCGGCGGTTTCGCCGGTCGATATGTGACGTCTTTTTACTCCGACTCGCTTTGCTATCCACTCGTCGTTTGTTTCCACGATCTTCGAAAGATCGTCGTTCGTTACGATTTTTTCGGGAACGTACATTCCCGTACCTTTTATATTAAAGCTCATATGCGCACTCCGATCCTCAAAAATCCCGGCGGATGCATCCGGACGGATTCCGCCGCTCCTGTTTTTCGTTTGCTTTTAATTGTTAGTGCCGGCGGAATCGAAAAGGTTACACTTTTTCGGAAAAAATTTCGGCGGAGCTCAGATTTTTCATTTTGTTCACAAACTTATCCGAAAAAGGCGATACAATATGATTGACCGAAAAGAAGGGAGGAATACAAAACGCAGGATTTTGAAAAACTGTACCGTGAATACTTCGCCCGCGTCTATTCTTTCCTTTTGAAGCTTTCGAGGAATGAATCGGTCTCCGAAGAACTGACGCAGGAGACTTTCTTTCAGGCGTATCTGTCCATTCACCGCTTCAAGGGCGAATCCGATGTGTTCACATGGCTCGCGTCGATAGCGAAGCACGTTTACTTCAAATATATGAAGAAGCAGAAGATGAGCGTTGAGGATTCGTATGTAGGGCTTATGACGTGCGCGTATCTTGAAAACTCCGATCCGGAGAGCGAGCTTGACAGGCGCGAGCTTGTCCGCGCGGTCCGCCGTGTCGTCGCCGGTATGCCGGAAAAGCACCGGAACGTGGTGCTGCTGCGCGCATACGCGGGAATGAGCTATGCGGAGATCGCGCGTTCGCTGAAGATCAGCGAAAATTCGGCGAAGGTGATATATTTCAGAGCAAGAAAGAAGATTACGGAGGAACTTGAAAATGAATATGCGATGTGACACGGTGAGAGATCTCATTCCGCTTTGCCGCGACGGAATAGCGAGCGCGGCGAGCCGCGTGATCGTAGAGGAGCATTTGAAGAGCTGTCCGGCATGCAGAAACTATTACAAGGCATATATAAAAAGCATGAAGAAAAACGCGCAGCACGCGGGTATCACCGTAACGATGAAGAATCCGGACGGATTTGCCGCGCTGTCAAAAAGGATCCGCCGCCGCCGTCAGATCTATACGGCGGGCGTTCTCACGGGAGGAATCGTTTTCCTTCTCGGCGCGTTGTTCACTTACGAAAAAATGAAAGCAAACGAAGAATGACCCGATTTGAATCGGAGATGATGCTTCGTTTCTCCGAATGAAAAAGGCTGACCGGACGGTCAGCCTTTTTGTGTGTACGGAAAGCAGATAAAAAGCGATTGTTCTTCCCAAAACAGAAGAACGGCACGCGCGCCCGATTCGGGCAATTATCCGATGATCGGCAAAACGATTTCGACAATTTTGCCCAGATCCTAAACCGTTATTTCCGATGCCCCGGCTTTTATCCGAGAACGGCGCGTGCACCCGCGGCTATCGCGCGGAGGTTCGATTCAGCGTATTCCGCCTTGAGCTCGTTTCGCACAACATTCTCGATTTCTTCGACGGAAAACGGAACCGCACCCGATGCGCAGGCGGCGGCGATGAGCGCCGCGTTGAGGGATTTTGCGCTTCCCGCTTCACGGATGATCTCGCCGCCGTCGACTACGGTCAAACGTATGTCCTGCTTTTCGAGAAATTCTATCATATCGTCGGCGCTGTACGGCTTGTCGGCAAGCGAGTCCGTTACGGGCTTGACCGGAGAAGAGCTTACCGTGACCGATCCGCCCTTTTTCAGATACGGAAAGGCGCGGACCGCCTCGGCAGGCTCGAACGCGATGATCGCATCGGCGCATCCTTTGGCGATCAGCGGTGAATATGCGCCTTCGCCGATGCGGACGTGGCTTACTACGCTGCCGCCGCGCTGCGCCATGCCGATCGTCTCGGCGGTGTGCGCCGATTCGCCGCGCGCGCCTGCCGCGGATGCGAGAATTTTCGATGCAAGGACGGTGCCCTGACCGCCGACACCGCACAAAATAATGTTTACCATTTTTCGTTTTTCCTTTCGGTTGGTCTGCACTCAGTGGGATATCGCGCCGAACGGACATACCGTCTCGCAGACGGTGCAGCCGTAGCAGAGAGAGGCATCGATCTTCACACGTTCGCCGTCGCGGACGAGCGCGGGACATCCGAGCTCGCGTATGCATCTGCGGCAGCCCGTGCATTTTTCGGTATTCACCTTACAGCGCTTTTCCGGTCGGAAGAGCGCAATGCAGGGCGAACGGAAGATTATTGCACGGACGCCCTCGCCGTCGGCGGCGCGGCGCACCGCCTCGATCGCCGCCGCCTGATCGAGAGGATCGACCGTTGCCACATCGCGCACGCCGAGCGCGCGCAGTACGCCCTCAATGTCGATGACCTCGGCGATCTCGCCGGATGCGCGCTTTCCCGTGTTAGGGTTCGGCTGATGCCCCGTCATTGCGGTCGTGGAATTGTCGAGAATTACCGCGACCATATCGGTGCCGTTGTATACGGCGTTTGCGATCCCGACCATTCCGGTGTGGAAGAAGGTCGAGTCTCCGGTGAAGGAGAAGCAGACCGCGTCGTCTCCGGCGCGCTTTATTCCCTGTGCAATCGTGATTCCCGCACCCATGCAGAGACAGGTGTCCGTCATCTCGAGAGGCGCGGCGTTTCCGAGCGTGTAGCAGCCGATGTCCCCGCAGAATACGCTGCGGCGTCCCTTCATTGCCTGCTTGACGGCGTAGAAGGACGCGCGGTGCGGACATCCCGCGCATAGCGTGGGCGGGCGAACGGGCAGCGGCATGTCGACGGGCTCCGGAAATTCGGGCGCTTTGACCGAGAAAAATCGCGCAAACGCAGCGGCGGCGCTTTCTGCGGAATTTTCTCCGGCGCACGCAACGTCTCCTGTCAGCTTTCCGAGGATCTTCACGCCGATCCCGTATTTGTGCGCGGTGAAGGCGAGCGCGCGTTCAATCACCGGATCAAGCTCTTCGAAAACGAGAACCTCGTCGAGACCGCGGAGAAAATCCGCGGCGAGCTTTTCGGGGAAGGGAAACGGGGTCGCCGTTTTCATGAATTTTATATCGGGGATCTCGCCGTTTTCGGCACGGAGAAGCGACAGCGCTTCGAGCGCGTAGGCGACGCTGACTCCGCCTGCGGCGATGCCGAGCCTTCCGCTGCCTGATACGCTGTTTCTTCCGTATGATGAAAGCGTATCGGAAAGGGCGGCGTTACGCTCTTCTATCTTTTTGTGATTTGCATACGAAAGACGGGGAAAGATGACCCATCTTGACGGGTCCTTTATGAATCCGTCGGCTTTCTTTGCCTCGAACGCTTCGGGGATTTCGAGCGTCGCGTTTGCGTGGCATATTCTCGTCGTAGGACGCATGAACACGGGCGTTTCGTATTTCTCCGAAAGCTTGTATGCCTCCGGCATCATCGCAAACGCTTCTTCGGGTGAGGAAGGGTCGAATACCGGGACCTTTGAGAAAGAGGCGAAGGTGCGAGTGTCCTGCTCTGTCTGCGAGGATATCGGACCGGGATCGTCCGCAACGAGAATGACCATACCGCCGCGAAGTCCGACGTATTCGAGTGACATAAGCGGATCGGAGGCTACGTTGAGCCCCACCTGCTTCATTGTTACAAGCGTGCGTGCGCCCGAGTAGGATGCACCCGCCGCGACCTCGAGGGCAGTTTTTTCGTTTACGCTCCATTCAACGTAAACGTCGGGCAGTCTGCCGCGCTTCTTGAGCTTTGCCACTGTTTCGAGCACTTCCGTGGACGGCGTTCCGGGGTATCCGGTGACTACGGATACGCCCGCGGCAAGGGCACCGTATGCGATCGCTTCGTTGCCCATTACAAGTTTTTTCATTTTGAGCTTTCCTTTCGGGTCTGTCGTCCGGAGCACATTCGGCGCTCCGTTTTTATTATGTAAGAGCGTCCGGAAAACCGGGCGCGTCACGTCCGCATAAATTATATCACACAAAGTGCGCAAAATCAATCCCGCCGAATTCTTATTCCTTATTTATCCTTGTGTAATTAAGGAATATATACTTGAAAAATTCGCATATTGTGTTATAATATCTTATATAGGATCGGACGAAAAGCGCATGTGAATTAAGCGCTGTCCGGAGAAAGGCAACCTACATAATGAAAAAAAGAATTCTCGGTACATTCCTTGCACTCCTTATGATTTTTCCTTTCGTTGCGGTGCTTGCTGACGAGCCCGCAAAAGGCACCGAACGCTCCAATGTTGATATAATTTATGATTTCCTCACGGGAGATATGAAGCTTAATTCGGCGGCAGCGTGCGGCATCCTTGCCAATATAGAGATGGAATCCGGCTTCAATCCCGAGGCGCTCGGAGATAACGGAACAAGCTACGGAATCTGTCAGTGGCACGATATAGCGGAGGGCAGCGGACGCTGGACGAAACTCCGCGAGTTCTGTGTGAAAAACGGCTACGATCCGTCAAAGCTTATGTCTCAGCTTTACTACCTCAAATACGAGCTTCAGAACTTCTATCCGAAGGTCTGGAACTACGTCTACGCGGTGGAAAATTCCGATCAGGGTGCATACGATGCGGGATATTATTGGTGCTATAATTTTGAGATTCCCGACAAGCGCGAGGAGCGCTCCGTCGCCCGCGGCAATTCCGCGAAGGAAAAGTATTGGCCGAAATACAATGCGACCGAGCCGGAGAGCGCGTTTGAGATATGGCGCGTCGCAAGCGAGATATCGCTCAATGTGCGGACGGGTCCCGATACCTCATATCCCGTCGCCGACAAGCTTGCCGACGGCACCGAGATCACCGTGACCCAGGCGGTGTCAACCGCATCGTATGTTTGGGGAAGGATTCCCGGCGGATGGTGTGTGCTTGATTACTGCGAGTATGTCTCCGGCGCGATCTACACCGTCGAATATGTCACCGGATGCGCAAGCCGTCTGGCACCTCAGCCGAAGCATATCAATGAAGAGCTTGTTCTTGTCTGCGACGGTGTCGAGAGATACGGGTACACCTTCGGCGGATGGGCTGCCGAACAGGGCACGGAGGCTGTCTATACCGCACCCGATAACGCTGTTTACAGGGAAAATGCATCTGCGGTGCTTTACGCGGTGTGGACGCGCGACGACAGCGTTCAGCGTATTACCGGCGACGTTTATTTTGACGGCAAGGTCGATATGAGGGATCTTGTGTACTATATCCGCTATACGATCGGAGCCGAGCTCGGCGATTTTGAGACTGAGTGCGGAGATCTGACGGGCGACGGCAACATAAACATGATGGATATCGTGTATATGATCCGCGCATTTGCCGAGTGGGAGGGATACACGGTCGGACAGCCGATCGGAAATCCCGGCGGCACCGATCCTTCAACGGATACCGAACCTTCAACCGACACCGAGCCTTCGACCGATACCGGGGCGGAGAGCGAAACGGGCACCGACACGGACGGCGAGAGCCCGGCAGAACAGGGCTGATTTTTGACAGAATCGCCATTCAGTATTTAAACAAATAAGCGAAGAAGGAGTTCGGCATTTGCCGAACTCCTTCTTCGCGTGCACTGTGTGGGTCGGTATTTATCGGGCAGCCCTGTCCGCATTTTCCTTTGCCGCCGCGTATTTGCAGATAATGTCCGCGCTGCTTTCGATTCCGATCTCGCTCGAGATCATAAGATCGTAATTTTCGCGCTCTCCCCAAACCCTGCCCGAAATGTTTCTGTAATAGGCGGCGCGTGCGCCGTCGGAGCGGCGGATATTCTTTTCCGCCGTTTCCGGATCGTCGCCGTATACCTTGCCGAGCCGCTTTATTCTGAAGTCCTTCGGCGCATACACGAACACTCTGAAAAGATCGGGGTGATCCCGCAGAACATAGTCAGCGGAGCGCCCGACGATAACGCAGCTTCCGTTTTCCGCAATGCGGCGGATTATGCGGTCCTGAGCGGCGACTGCCTGCTGAACGACGTGCGTGCTGAGATACAGATCGTGGAGGATTTTCGGGGAATTTGCGTTGATGTCCGATATGAATTCGCGGTCGAGTCCGCTTTCCTCGGCGGCGAGTGCGGTCATTTCCTTATAATAAAACGGAATTCCGAGACGCTCTGCAACGACCTTTCCGATCTGCTTGCCGGAGGAGCCGTGCTCCCGCGCGATCGTTATGATTACGCCGGGACGGGATGGTCTGAGAACGGCGTCTGACGGGCTTTTTTTACCTTCGGAATGCTTACTCCATTTTTTCAACTCCGCACGGTACATGACAAGCCCCGCGACACCCGAGATCGTCTCGGACAGCGGAAAAGCGAGCCATGTGCAGTTGAGCCCGACGAGCGAGAATGCCCAGAATATCGGGATAAGGCAGAATATCTGACGGAGAAGGGAAAGGAACGTGCTCTGCGCGCCCTTGCCGATCGCCTGAAAGAAGGTGGGCATTATGATTCCGAATACCGCGGAAACGAATCCCGTACCGATTATCGGAAAGGCGATTTTCCCGATTTCGATGACTTGAGAGCTGTCGGAAAACAGGCGGATCATCGGAACGGGGAAGGATACAAAGCAGACGATGCCGAGCAGCATGAACACCGACGATATAAGGAAGGACAAATTCATCGTCTGACGGCAGCGCTGTCCGTCGCCCTTTGCAAAGTTGAAGCTGAGGACCGGCACGATGCACGTTTGAAGTCCGAAAAGCGGAATGAAGAAAAAGCTTTGTAGCTTGTAGTAAAGCCCGAGCACGGTCACGGCGGCGTCGGAAAAGCCCGCGAGGATTATGTTGAGCGCGAGTATGTACACCGTGTACAGAAGCTGCATGAGGATCGATGAGTATCCGAAGAAGTAGATCCTGTTTATGAACCGGCGCATATGCCTTAATTCCGGTGGCTTGCACACCGCGCCGACCGACACGATCACCGCCGCACAGATCTGCCCGATAACCGTTGCGGCGGCGGCGCCGGCAACGCCCATTTCGGGAGCGGGACCGATACCGAATATAAGGATCGGATCGAGGATTATGTTTGTCAGCGCTCCGGTGATCTGCGCGATCATCGGGCGGCGCATGTTGCCGCGCGCCTGATGCACCTTTGTCCAATTTCCTTCGAGAAATACGCCTATGCTTCCCGCACAGACAATATTTCCGTAAATGACGGCGTATTCCACGGCTTCGGGCGAGGTTGCGCTCGTCTTTACATACGGACGCATGAATATCAGCGATAGCGCCGCAAACAGCGCCCACGATACGAGTGCGAGAACCGTTCCGCATCCCGCGGCGGCTTCGGCGTCCTTCGTCCGCTCCTGCGCGTATTTGCGCGCCATGTATGTGTTTACTCCGACTCCGGTGCCGACCGCAAGCGCGATTATAACGAGCTGCATCGGATATATGACCGAGAGCGCCGTCAGCGCATCGTTTGAGTACATGCCGACGAAAAAGCTGTCAACTATGTTGTAAAGAGCCTGTATCAGCTGTGCAAGCATGACGGGCGGTGCGACCTTCAGGAGTATCTTCGATATTTTCTCGCGTCCGTACCAATCGTTCTGCAAAACAGTGTTTTTCATGAATTCTCCTCGGATTCCCGGTTTTTCCCGAAAAAACGGGAACGGAGCACTTTGTACTCCGATCCCCGAACATACGGATTATACCCCGAGAGGCACGCAAAGTCAATAGAAATATGTAAAAATCACACTGTTACGGACGAAAAATGCGCTCAGTCCTTCTTCCATGTTTCGATATGCTCCGAGGTGAGAAGAAGTCCTCCCGAATCCGATATTCCGACGGCGCGCCCCGCGGGGAAAAAGTCCGCACTGCTTCCGAGAAAAACGGTTCTTTTCGGACTGAAATTCCGCGGCAGGGCAAACGTCTCCTTGTACTTCGGGCCGTGAGAGCCGAAAATGCAGAGATCGGCATTCCCGGCATCGGTAAGCGCGCAAAAGGCGGGCGACGCTTTGAAAAACGACGACGACAGATATACGGCATTTTTTTCGCAGGCGCTTACCGTGAAGGAAAATACCGCCTCCGAGCTGTCCGGAATCCAGCATCTTGCGCCGAGGGAAAGCGATACGTCGGAGAATGAGACAGCGTCCGAAAACGTACGCAGCGAGACACCGTTCTTCTCCGCACTTCTTACCATTGCATCGCAGAGCGTGCGTTCTTCTTCGTTCATCGGCTCGGGAACGAGAATTTCGCCGATGCGGTAATTTGATGTCAGTCTTTTCATAAGAGGCACGCAGCGCGAGTGATAGTGAGTGAAAACGTACATTCCGATTTCGGAAAAGCGGCGGTCGTATTCTTCGTCGATACAGTCCGAGGCGAACGAAAAATACCCCGATGATGAGTCGATGAGCATAAGCCGCGACTCATCCTCCACCGCTACGATGTCGTTCTTTCCGTCTGACAGGGTCCGTATGCTTACGGTGTCCGAGCGTATGATCTCCGAGACGGCGACCGATGCCGATATCGCGCACAGACAGAATGCGAGAAGAAGTGCAGGAATCTTTTTTCGCTTTGACACGGCGAGGGCGGCAAGGACGATCACGAGCAAAAGGGAGAGCGGGAAGAAAAACGGATAACGCGAGGATACGGTGATCCCCGGCAGAGACGCGAACGACGACGAAAGCGAGAGCACCGCTGAGGCGAGCGCCGAGCACAGCTTTCCGAATATGCTTGTGGCGGAGGGAAACGGGAGCAGCATCGAAAACGGCACGAGCAGATACATGAGCAGCGTGACGAGCGGAATAAAAAGCGTGTTTGCAAGCGGCGCAGCCAAGGAGATGTACTGAAATTCAAGACAGGTGACCGGCAGGGTCATCGCGCTTACCGCGAGGGTCATGAGCATATTTTTCGGAATGAAGAGAAGCACCTTCGCAATTTTTGTGCGGCTCTTCAGTATATGCTCTGCGGGATTTTCAAACAGTGTGAGCGCAAGTACGGAAAGCACCGACAGCACAAATCCGATGTCGAACACCGAGCACGGATCGAAAATGCATATCAGAAAGGCGGCCTCGCCGAGCACGGTCGCCGTGTCGGTGCGCCTTCCGATGAGGGATGCGGTGCGCGTGATGATGAGCATGAACGCGGCACGCATGACGGAGGACGAAAATCCGGTGATCGCTGCATACATGAGCGCAAGCACGATCGGAATTATCTCGCGCGAACGCCGCCCGAGGCGCGTCCTGCGAATCAGCGCGGATGCCGCGCCGAAGAGCACCGTCATGTGAAGCCCGCTTATCGCAAGAAGATGAGAAATCCCGAGACTCGAAAAATCGAGGCTGACCTTATCCGGAAGTGCGGAGCGGTCTCCGGTGAGAAGCGCGGCGCACAGCGCTCCGGCATCCTTTCCGATATATGTCCTGATCTTCGCGGACAGGGACGATCTTACGGATGACAGCGCCGCCTCGGGGGAATTGCGCTCTCCGGTCAGCTTTACGCCGTCGGACACCTCGATGTAAAGCGATAACCCAAGTGATTGCAGATAGCGTTCGCCGCCCGGCAGGGGCGCGTCGGAGAGCGGATGCACAGCGGCGTGTGAGGTGAACACGTCTCCCGGTTCAAGGGACTCATCGGGGATAACGGCAAGTGCCGAAATTGTTTTCCCGCCGTCGGCGGGGCGGAAGCGCACCTTATATCCGCCGCTTCCCGAGGAACTCCAGATTCTCGATACGACGGACGCGCTGATCTGTTCGTCGTCCGTTACCGATCTTTCGGGGATGCCGTACATACGGAAGAAGGTGAATGCGGAAAACAGCGAGGCAAGAAGAAGTGACGAAAAGAACACTGCGAAAATGCGTATCTTGTTCTTTTCGGTGAGGCACCGAAAGGGAGAATTCTTTCGTTTATCGCCGTCGGCGGAGCATCTGCGAAGAAGGATTGCGGAAACGGCGAGTGCACAGGCGAAGAAAGCCGCGGACACGAGCTTCGCGGATTGAGAAAGGGATGAAAATATCAGAGACGATACGAAAAAAGAAAAGCAGAAAACAAACATGCGCCTGCGGATAAGCATACTCACTCTCCCTCCCGAATACGAAAACTGACAGATAAATGATATCACATAAAAAGCCGTTTGTATATACACAAACGGCTTTTTATGTCCATTCCCGGGCGAATCATGATGTGATTTGATCCGTATTTCACGGAGCCCTTATTTTATGCAGCTGCATAAAACAAGGGCGAATCTCTTTTTTCGGTGATGCTTTGTAATGATCTTTCCGCATCGGATCAACGCCCTCGCCGCTTCTCTGAACGGGACGGAGGCTTAATTCTGCACCTCTCCGAGAAAGTTTTCGAGCACTTCGCCGAGGTGGCACGGCTCGAGGCAGGATTCACACATCGTCCCGAACAGGTTGCGCGCTTCTTTTTCACATACCGTTATATCATCGAAACAGCTTTTTTCAAGTACTTCGGAGGTATGGCTGAGTGACGAAATACATATTCCGAATCTTGTATATCCGTCATGATAAAACGATTTCAGAACATAAAGAAGCAGACGCCCGTCGGCGAGTGGTACGGCGCGGGAATCCACGATTCCGCATTTGCTTTGCTGCTGCTCACAGCGGCTTTTTGTCGGTGCAAGTGTTTTCATGATGAATACTTGCCTCTCCTTTCATTTTCCGGTTTACCCGGTGGAATGATAAAATTTTACAATTTTTCTTAACTCCGAAGATTAAGTTTTTGCCGAAAGACGAAAGTGTGCATAAAAATTCGGCGCAGCACCGGGTTTTTTCGAAAATGTGAATTATTATCCCGAAATACGGGATATATAAGAATAAAATTCACGAAAAAACATCACGCGCAATATAATTGTAAAAAAACGCGCAAAAATTAACAGTTTATGAGGTTGCATGCCGATGCGATTAATGATATAATATTTGTACAGCTTCCGATCTGCAATATATGCGAACAGACGCAGATTTATGACGTATTTCCCGAATCTGTGAAGATTGTCCGCAGTTATCGCAGTCTGAAATAAAAGAAAGATGCCTGTTTTGAAAAACAGTTTTAAATTTCGGAGGAAAAATGTCAAACGCCGATGAATTTCTTGATCTGTACAATAATCTTGAAGAACTTCTGAATGTGAGATATTCGGCGGCGAAAAACGACCGCCGCTTTTCGAGCGCGGTAGTCCGATTTTCCATGGAGGCGGAGGGCAGAAGATGGCGAGAGGAGCTTAATGTATGCCGTGAGCTTCGGAATATGCTTTCTCATCATGCGCAGATCGGCGGGGAGGATATCTTTCAGCCATCGGATTCCGTGGTAGATGTTATGCGCGAAATACTCGACAGTGTGAAAAATCCTCCTGTCGCGGTAAAGACCATGACTCCCTTTGATGCTCTTATGAAATGCAGTATGACGGATCATGTAATATGGCTTATACGCCGAATGAACGCGCAGGGATTCTCTCATGTGCCGATCGTGTCCTCAGGCTACTTGGTGGGAGTATTCAGCACGGCGACGGTATTCTCATATCTTGAAAAGTATGGAGAGAAAAGTATAACCGGTGAAACGGAGATCAGTGAGTTTTCGGAATTTCTTCCGGTTGAAGCGCACATCACGGAGAGCTACCGTTTCTGTGCGCCCGACGCATCCTATTATAATATAAAGAAATTTTTCGAGGCAACGTCCCCCGACAGGCGCAGAGTAGTCGCTGTTTTTGTTACAAGAGACGGAACCGAAAACAGCAAGCTGCTCGGGATAATCACCCCTTGGGATATGCTGAGGTGCTTCCCCGAATGACCGTTACCGCTGCAGTGATCTGTTCAAACCCGGCGGATAAGTCGGCTGCAGTTCCTGTGTAATGCTGCTTTTGCAGAACATACCGATATTTACAGTAAAAAAAATAAAAGAGGCGAGCCAGATTATCCGGCTCGCCTCTTTTCGGAGGAAAAACCTATTTTTTGTGACAGCTTCCGTGCATTGCGCATGTGCTGCAATTGCATCCGCAGGAGGATTTTCCCGCCCGTCTGTCACGGACAAGCTTTACGATTATAAGTACGACTATTGCGATGAGCACTGCGGATACTGCCGTCGCCGCAAGATTTTGAGATAACCATGTCAGCATATGAAATCCTCCTTAAAGCTTTTTTGTTTTGTTACGCGGACTTCTTTCCGGATTTGACGGTCAGCTTGTTCGCTTCCTTGTAGGGCTTGAAGAGCATGAATACCATGAACGCGATCAGAGCAAGCGCCGCTATGGTTCCGATAATATTCACATTGCCGGTGAAGAGCATGCCGAGCTGATTTACGATCAGAGCGATCGCATATGCGAACAGGCACTGATACCCGATTGCGAACCAAGTCCACTTTGCATTGTTCATCTCACGCTTGATTGCACCGATGGCTGCGAAGCAGGGAGCGCAGAGAAGGTTAAAGATGAGGAAGGAGTAAGCGGTAAGTCCGGTGAAGGCGCTTGCGAGGCTCTGATATACGCTTGCGTCGCCGCCGCCGTAAAGGATACCGAGAGTACCGACGATGTTTTCCTTTGCGATAAGTCCGGTGATCGAAGCAACGACTGCCTTCCAGTTGCCCCAGCCGAGAGGAGCGAAGAGCCAAGCGATCGCGCCGCCGACCTTTGCGAGTATGGAGCCGTCGATCTGATCTTCAGAGAGCATTCCGAACGATCCGTCAACCCAGCCGAAGTAGGTTGTGAACCAAACGAGTATCGTGGAGAGAAGGATTATCGTGCCGGCCTTCTTTATGAAGCTCCAGCCGCGCTCCCACATGCTGCGGAGTACGTTGCCGACGGTCGGAAGGTGGTATGCGGGAAGCTCCATTACGAAGGGCGCGGGATCGCCCGCAAACATTTTGGTCTTCTTGAGCATAATACCGGATACGATGATCGCTGCCATACCGATGAAGTAAGCGGAGGTGGAAACAAGTGCGCTTCCGCCGAAGAGTGCACCGGCGATCATTGCGATAAAGGGAACCTTTGCGCCGCAGGGGATGAATGTCGTGGTCATGATCGTCATACGGCGGTCACGCTCATTCTCGATAGTACGCGAAGCCATGATTCCGGGAACGCCGCATCCCGTACCGATAAGCATCGGGATGAAGCTCTTTCCGGAGAGACCGAACTTGCGGAATATACGGTCAAGGACGAATGCGATACGCGCCATGTAGCCGCATGCCTCAAGGAATGCAAGAAGCAGGAAGAGGACGAGCATCTGAGGAACAAATCCGAGAACGGCGCCGACGCCGGCTACGATACCGTCGATGATTAGTCCGTACTGCCATGTGTCCTCACCGACACCCATTGCATTGAGTCCGTTGCCGACCAGAACGGGAACGCCGGGAACCCAGATGCCGTACTCTGCGGGATCGGGCTCGGCGAGACCGTTTTTCTCGAAGAACTTTACGGCATCCTTGTATGTCATGGGAACCGTGGAGTCCTCATCTGCACCGGAGGGAATTTCGGAATAATATACGGTCATCGTGTTGACAGCGAGGGTTTCTTCATCCTCAACGTCAATCGTTGCGCTTGTCTCGTCGGTGGTGAAATCCTTCATCATCTTGAGCATAGCTTCATATGCCGCAGCTTCTTCTTCTTCGCTTTCGTATTCTTCGCCGAATTCGATCCCGGTGAAAGCGCTGACTGCGTTTACTGCGTTGCCGTAGTCTTCGCTGAGCTCTGCGTATCCGTCGTCGATGCCGAACAGATGCCAGCCGTCGCCGAAGAGTCCGTCGTTAGCCCAATCCGTAGCGGCAGCTCCGACGCCTACCATGGAAATATAGTAAACGAGGAACATGATGGCTACGAAAATCGGAAGTCCGAGCCAGCGGTTTGTGACAATCTTATCGATCTTGTCGGAGGTGGAAAGCTTGCCGGTGTTCTTTTTTTTGTAGCAGCTCTTAATAAGGGAAGCTATGTAGATATAACGCTCGTTTGTGATGATGCTTTCCGCATCGTCGTCAAGCTCATCTTCGGCGGCTTTGATGTCTTCGTTTATGTGAGCCATCGTATCCGCGGGGATGTCGAGCTTTTCGAGAACCTTGTCATCGTGCTCAAAGATCTTTATCGCATACCAACGCTGCTGTTCTGCGGGCATGTTGTGTACCGCAGCCTCCTCGATGTGTGCGATCGCGTGCTCAACGGCGCCCGAGAAGTTGTGCATCGGAACGGTCTTTGTGTTCTTTGCGGCATCGATTGCGGCATCTGCGGCTTCCATGATTCCCGTGCCTTTGAGTGCGGAGATCTCGACCACCTTGCAGCCGAGCTGACGCGCAAGCTCCGCGGTGTCGATCTTATCGCCGTTTTTCTTTACGACGTCCATCATGTTGATGGCGACCACCACCGGGATTCCGAGCTCGGTGAGCTGCGTTGTGAGGTAAAGGTTTCTTTCGAGGTTGGTTCCGTCGATGATGTTGAGTATTGCATCGGGACGTTCACCGATGAGGTAGTTTCTTGCAACGACCTCTTCAAGGGTGTAGGGGGAAAGCGAGTAAATACCCGGAAGGTCGGTGATCGTTACGCCGTCGTGCTTTTTGAGTTTTCCTTCTTTTTTCTCGACGGTGACACCGGGCCAGTTTCCGACGAACTGATTTGATCCGGTAAGCGCATTGAACAGTGTCGTTTTACCGCAGTTCGGGTTGCCCGCAAGGGCGATTCTCAGATCCATGGTTTATATCCGTACCTTTCTTTGATTTGTCAAATTATTAAAGTCGGGATGCCGGTCTCGGTCTGTCCGTGACGGCTTCCGAATGTTAGCGAAGGCTAACCTTTGCGTACCGAAAAGCGGCACGCGCCCGATTGGGAAATTACTCTACTTCGATGGAATCCGCATCGGCTTTCCTGAGAGAAAGCTCGTATCCGCGGACTGTGATTTCGATCGGATCTCCGAGGGGAGCAACCTTGCGGACGTGTATCTGGACACCCTTGGTTATACCCATGTCCATGATTCTGCGCTTGATAGCGCCTTCGCCTTGGAGCTTTACTACCGTCACGGTTTCCCCGATCTTCGCTTCTTTAAGTGTTTTCATATGTATTCTCCTCCAAAATTAATTGCGGGATTTTTCAGATCATTATTTTCTGCGCCATTTCGCGGCTTATCGCAACGCGGGCTTCCTTTACGTTTACAATGACGTTTCCGGAAAGCTCGGTTATGACGGTTACGTTTCCGCCGACGACAAAGCCGAGATTTTCGAGGTGTTTTTTCACTTCCGGCTTTCCGCCGATCTTCTTTATTATATATTCTTCTTCCGGAGATGCAAGTGTAAGCGGCATCATTTTACGTAACCCTCCGTAATTTCAGGTTAGCTTTCACTAACCGAGTATCATATTGAACGGTTAGTCCTCGCTAACCATTTAATATGATACTCCCGAGCGGTCAATTTGTCAAGAGGTTTCGAATATTTTCTTCCTTGATGACGAATTTCGTCGTTATGTAAATTCCGCAATGTTTTCAAAAACGATCAGCTGTACAAAATGACGGGTATGCGCACGGCCCGGGGGAAAGGCGAGGGCACCGCCCCCGCAGCACTTGGACGCTGCGGGGGCGGTGAGGATACCCGTTTCTTATTCGACGTTTGTCTTCTTGCGCTTTATCATACGGAATGTAACCGCTGCTCCTGCGACCGCCGCTGCGGCGACGGCAGCAATAACCGTTATGACTGTGCGTTTTGTGCCGGAGTTTTCCGCCTCAGGCTCCGCGGTCTCCTCGGTGCTTTCGCTTTCCGGAGCTTCGGTATCGGTGATGCTGTTCGCAGTGTCCTGCGTGGTCTTCGCATTTCCGGCGGAAGCTTCCGCAGAAGCGCTCTCCGTGGAGCCCGAAAAGAGAGTGTACGTTTCGTCGGCGGCGAGAGCGGACGATGAGAAGAATACGGTGCCGACGGTGCACGGTGCTGTCGCTGAATAAATATACGTTCCGTCGGATGATGTTATGACGACCTCGCTTCCTTCGGATATGCCGAGTGAGGACGCGATGCCCGCGCCGCCGGGAAACGTGCCGGGGGTGAAGCCTCCGGAGGGCGGCGTGCTTCCGCCCTGATTTTCACGGGGGGAAGGCATATCGCCGCCGTCGGGCTTTTCGGGAGGTGTCGCACCGTCCGAAGGATTTTCGGGAGCTTCGGGGAACGTGCCGTCCGAAGGCGATGTGCTCCCGTCAGGCATAGTCATTTCGGGGGGATTTTCACCGTCTTCGGAATCGCCGTCGGGTCTTTGAGGTGCGCCGCCGTTTTCCCCGACGGGAGGTGTGAGCTCTCCGCTTTCGTGAAAGCTTTCGCCTTCGGTTCCGTTCGGCGGGGGCGGAGCCCGACCGCCGGGAAATGAGCCGTGATCTCCGCCTCCGATCGAAGCCGAACCGAAGCGGACATTCGCCTGAGAAGACGAAAGATTTATGCCCATTCCGGCGCTGCCGCCTGCGGCAAATACGGTTCCGCCGGTTACGGTGATCGTTCCGTCTGCGTCAAGCGGATGATTGTCCGCCGTGTTTGCGGTCCACACCTCGGTGACTCCGCCGGATATCGTGAGACTGCCGTTTGAGTCGATTCCGTCACCCGACACCGAATACATATAAAGCGCGCCGCCCGCGATAAGGAGAGAAAAATCGTAGTCGCCGAGATCGGAATTTGCGGCGTTCAGGCAGTCGTCCTCCGAATATATCCGTATGTTTCCGGAGTACATGTTCAGCTCTGCCGCTTCAAGTCCCTCGCAGCATCCGGTGATGTTAATTTCCGGTCCGCCGCCTTCCGATCCTATGTCGGCGATAAGGTCGCAGTGAATCCCGTCGTCTCCCGCATCGACCGTGATGCTTCCGCTTTTGACGGCTATATACGCTTCCGCGTTGATTCCGTCATTGACGGGTGCGTTTATGTTGAGCGTTATTTCCTCGATCGAGAGAGAGGCTTCGCCCTCCTCTTCGGTGGATGCGCCGGACTTTATTCCGTTCTTGCCGTTTGCGTTTATGTTCAGCGTGCCGCTGCCGCACAGCGTGACGTCGGAGCCGTCCTTGCATTTTATTACGGCGGTTTCCGCGTTCTCGTTTTCGGGATGCTCATCGTCGTTGTTGTATTCGGTGTCGGTGAGCGTGTTTTCTGTTCCGTCCGAAGCCGTGACCGTCACTTCGGAGGATTTGCCGCATACAAGCGGAGCCGTATCCTCCGAGGTCAGCTCAAGACCGTATAGGATCAGCGTGACGCCGGTCGTCCCCTTCTTTATCTTTATAGAGCCGTTTGCGCATTTTCCCGATACCGTGTACGTTCCGGGAGTGTCCACGGTCAGCGATGTGCCTTCCGTCTCATATCCCGATGCACCGGACGACACCTGTATTCCGGTATCCGAGAATACAAACGATCCCCCGCCGTCCCCGGCGGCGAAAACAGTGCATTGCTGCGCCGAAAACAGCGCAGCCGCCGTCAATACGGCGAGAATCCGTGATCCGAAAAATTTTTTCATAATGCCATCTTCCTTCCGTCTTTATTTCATCCGGCGAAAAGCCGGACGTTTTCTTTTGTCTGCGCATTAATTGTAACAGGGATTTCTAAAGAAAACCTAAAGGGAAAAGCGTTTTTGCCTTTAGGATTCCTTTAGGATGGTGCTCTACAATATAAGCACAAAGGAGGGAGAAGCGTGGCAAACATAATAAGATACAGCTTTGAAAGATACGAGAACAAATATTTTCTCACACCCGCGCAGTATGCGCATATCATTGAAGATATACGCCCGTATGTGAAAGAGGACGATTACGGCAGATATACGATATGCAATATCTACTGCGACAGCGACGATTGGAGCGTTGTGCGCGCGGGCACGGGCGCGCCGGATTATAAGGAAAAGCTTCGGCTTCGCAGCTACGGAACGGTCGGCGACGACGGAAGTGTGTTCGCGGAAATAAAGAAAAAGTATGCGGGGATCGTATATAAAAGAAGGATCTCGATCGGCGCTTCGGAAACGGACGCGATATTCTCCGGGCATTTCGGAGACGGCGGCACGCAGACCGAACGCGAGATCGGGCATTTCGTCGGCTTCTACAAAGCCGTACCGAAGGTGTTTATCGCATACGACCGCGAGGCATACGCCGGACTGTACGATCCGGAGCTGCGCATCACTTTCGATACCGGAATACGTTGGAGAACGGGCGAGCTTGATCTTCGCGCGGGCGATCACGGGAAAGCGCTCCTCGGCGACGCAAGGATTCTCATGGAGATAAAGCTTCCCGGAGTGTGCCCGATGTGGCTTGCGGGAATACTTTCGGAAAACGGGGCTTTTCCGGTGCCGTTTTCGAAATACGGTACATGCTACCGTGAAAATATTCTGAAAAAAGATTTTTGCGAAAAGGAGGCGCATTTCTGTGCTTGAATCAATTATCAAAACCGATCTTACCGTCGACGTTTTTCTAATATGTACCGCGGTATCCGTGGCGCTCGGCATTGCTGCGGCGCTTGTCGGAATGTACCGCTCGGGATGCACACAGAGCTTTGCGATCGCGCTTGCGGTGCTTCCCGCGGTCGTGCAGACAGTTATAATGCTCGTGAACGGAAATATCGGGGCGGGCGTCGCCGTCGCGGGCGCGTTCAGCCTTGTCCGCTTCCGCTCAGCGCAGGGGAACGCGAGGGAGATCACGTCGATATTCCTCGCCATGGCGATAGGACTTGCCGCCGGAATGGGATATGTGGTTCTTGCGGCGATACTGTTCGTTACGGTTGCCGCCGTGATACTTATACTTACCGCTCTCAATTTCGGCGCGGGCAACTCCTTCGTCCGCATACTGCGGATAACGATTCCCGAAAATCTCGATTACGACGGACTTTTCGACGATCTGTTCCGGACGTATCTGAAGGATTTCTCCCTCGAAAAGGTGAAAACGACGAATATGGGAACGCTCTACGAGCTTCAGTACCGTGTGACGCTGCGCGATGAGCGCGTGCCGAAGGAGTTCATCGATGCGCTCCGCTGCCGCAACGGTAATCTGAATATCGTATGCTGCCGCGAATCGTCGTCCGATACACTTTGAGTTATTGATTTTCCCGAACCGATACATTATAATAATGAATGAAGATGTCCGCCGCCGAAATCGCGGCGGACGGGACGGAGGTGTGAAATGAGGCTTCTTATAGCGGAGGACGAGCCGGATCTTGCCGAAGTGCTGTGCGCGTTCTTTGAGAAAAACCGATTTTCGGTCGATACCGTGAACGACGGATTTTCCGCATACGAATACGCCTCTTCGGAGGAGTACGACGCGATATGGCAATCTTTCTCGACTGCCATCAGGAGATGCGCGGAGTTCTCATGACGGCGCTTCTTTCCGTGTGCGCATCTGCATTCTGCATCCTTCTCGTGTATGTGATAGTCCTGCTTTGCTCGCGCCGCGCGATCGATCCCGTGGTCAGAGCATCCGAAAAGCAGAAGCAGTTCATCACCGACGCGGGGCATGAGCTTAAAACCCCGATAACGGTTATCGCAACGAGCCTGAAGGTTTTCGAGATGGAAAACGGACCTCAGAAGTGGATCGGCAAGGCGGCGGCGCAGACGGAGAAGCTTACGGAGCTCGTGAATTCGCTTGTGGCGCTGTCTCGCATGGACGAGGGAGAGGGCGCGTTCAGCTTTTCCGAATTCAACGCGAGCGACGCGGCGGAGGAAATCGCCGATTCGTTTTCGGATTACGCTCTTTCGTGCGGCCATGCGCTCGATGCGCATATCGAGCCTGACGTCATATACCGCGGAGACGAATACGCGGTGCGCCGCCTGATCTCCGTGCTGCTCGACAACGCCGTGAAATACGCCTCCGACGGTTCGCGGATATCCTTTTCGCTTGAGCGATCGAAGAAGGGCATAGTCATAAAAACGTCGAACGAATGCGACGGCATCGACCCCGGAGATCTTGATAAGCTGTTTGATCGCTTTTTCCGTGCGGACAGATCGCACAGCAGCGAGAAGAGCGGCTTCGGAATAGGGCTTTCGATCGCGCGCGGTCGCCGAAGGCCACGGCGGATCGATATGCGCAAAAAGCCCCGACGGAAAAAACGTGGAGTTTACGGCGGAGCTTAAATCGGCGCCGCGCAGGACGCGCTGATCTCACAGAATAAACGGCGCATGCCGAAAAAGCCTCCGCACTTCATTGAAGTGCGGAGGCTTTCTGCGTGAATTTTTAAAAATCGAAAAATCGGCGCGCGGCTGAGCCGATCGCTTCCTCGGAAAGTCCGTGCCCGACCGCGGGGTAAGAGAGCGTCCGCCGTTGAATTCGTTTTTCTCCTCACGCGGTTTTGCGGCGATTTATCTGTAAACTATGCCGCAGCGCTCTTGATATAAACCACGGCGGTGCTTTTGTCAACGGCGGGTGGAATGAAAGACTGTTTTTCGCGACGCGACGATGTAAAGCGGTCGGTATTTGGGCGTTTATGCGAAAATATGCGAAAAAAGTTCAATATTCATTGACTTTATGATGTATAAAATGTTATAATAAAACGATATCTTTAATGAAAATTTCTTCAGATGTGAAAAACCGCCGAATATGACACGGCTGCGGT
>ERZ857984.1201-NODE-1201-length-22958-cov-4.998210_pt1 | contig 22958 bp, 18 predicted proteins | sample MGYA00519914_ERZ857984 | MGnify/ENA primary metagenome ERZ857984 (study PRJEB31778, sample SAMEA3449417) | human gut metagenome | biome: human gut; feature: human-associated habitat; material: faeces | place: United Kingdom | collected 2010/2012 ... | reverse complement strand
CATAAACTTTTTTAAATGCTCCGTAAAAACCCGAATTATAAATTAAAAAAGAAAAAGATAATTTTTTTCTCATTACATTCCATAATTCATTATATTTTTCAATTCCAAATCTATCTTGCAAATATTTTGAAAGTAATCCGCCGTATTCGTAATATAGAGCGTAAGGTCTTTTACTCCAAAAATCGCTCGCTTGTATCGGAGTTTTAAACTTTCCTTCGTAAATATCCTGTCTTAATATCTGTTTAATTAAAGGGTCATTTGCCCTTCCAAAACCTTTATAACTTTCAATACTCACGCTTATTCCTTCAATCATGAACATAGGAATATTTAACCATTGAAGAGTAGCCCAATTTCCAAATACTTTGGTTTGAGTGCCAGCATTTTCAGAGTTTAAACTTAATAGATGGACAAGTTCATGAAGAAAAGTATCAGAAACTGTATCTACCATGTTGTATGTAGCTTCGTTAATACCTGCAGTATCGTATATTGTTATAGCGGAATATGGAAAAATAACAGTAGAGTAAGCGTTAAATCTATTTATATCGGGAGTTATCGTAATAGGAATTCTTCCGTTGACTTTGAAATTAACTTTGCTATTTAATAATTTAGAATATTCGTCATAAATTCCATCCGCAATTTTCGCTAATTTTTCCGCCGTTCTTCTCGATTCCATTGGAAATATTATTTCAAATTTTTCAGTTTGTATTGTATATAATTTTCTAAAAGGTTTAAAAACAATATCTTGAGAATAAGATAATTCAAATATAGCTAAAAATAATAATAAAATAAATCTTTTCATCTACTATAAATATAATAAAAATTTTGTTAAAATGATAAATCTTAATAAATATTTTTTCAAGTATTGATATGAAAATATATAAATAATTTCTATATAAAGTATTGCTATTTTATTATTTTTTATGTATTATTTTAGGCAATATTTAAATTTTTAATTTAATTAAGGAGTAAAAAATGAGTCATCATCATAGAGGACAATGGGGAACTCGAGCGGGATTTATATTGGCTGCTATAGGTTCTGCGGTAGGTTTAGGTAATATATGGCGTTTTCCGTATATGGTAGCTTCTTTTGGAGGCGGAGCTTTTATGATAGTTTATTTAATAGCTATGTTTACCGCGGGAATACCTATTATGGTTTTAGAATTTTCTATGGGACATAAAACCCATAAGAGCGCGCCTGGAGCTTTTAAATTTTTAAATCCTTCTTGGGAATGGTTAGGCTGGCTTCAAGTATTTACATGCTTTGGAATAGTTATTTATTATTCCGTTATTATAGCCTGGTCTTTAGCTTACGGTTTATTTTCTCTTAAAGGTTTGGTATGGGGAAGCGATACGGCGGGGTTTTTCTTTAACGAATATCTTAAAGTATCGGACGGTTTTAAATTAGGCAGTTTTAATCCTCAAGTTGCAATTCCTTTGATAATAGTTTGGATTATTATATTAATTTCCGTTATAGGCGGAGTTAAAGACGGAATAGAAAAGGCTAATAAAATATTTATGCCTTTATTATTTATATTAATTTTAATAATACTTATTAGAGGATTAACTTTAGAAGGAGCGTTTAAGGGATTAGATTATATGTTTAAGCCCGATTTTTCAAAAATTCTCGACCCTAATGTTTGGATAGCCGCTTATGGACAAGTATTTTATAGTATGTCAATCGCTTTCGGTATAATGGTTACTTATTCAAGCTATTTATCGGACGATTCGGATATTTCAAATAACGCTTTTATGACAGGCTTTGCCGATACAAGTTTTAGTTTGCTTGCAGGAATAACAGTATTCAGTATAATTGGCTATATGGCTGGCGCGCAAGGTAAAGAAGTTTCGGAAGTTGCGGGAAATGGCGGAATAGGTTTGGCTTTTATAGTATTTCCCGAAGCCGTTAATTCTTTGCCAGGATTAAACGGAATATTTGGAGCTGTATTCTTTTTAGTTCTTGCATTTGCTGGTTTAACTTCGGCAATATCTCTATCAGAAGTTGTTATTTCTTCTTTTATAGATAAATTCCATTATAATAGAAAAAAAGCGTCTATAGTTATTATGATTATACAGGCTGCAATATCTATGGTATATGCGACAGGCGGCGGTTTATATATATTAGATATAGTGGACCATTTTATAAATAATTATAATATTGTAATAAGCGGTTTAATAGAATTGGTTTTAATAGCTTGGGTATATAAACTCAATGACTTTAAAGACTTAATTAATAAAGTAAGCGAGTTTAGAATAGGAATTTGGTGGGATTTCTGTTTGAAATTCTTAACTCCTATATTTTTAGCGGTTTTTTTAGCTTTAAAATTAATAACCGATTTTAAAACGCCTTATGAGAATTATCCTCAAGCGGCTTTAATAGGTTTAGGTTGGTCTATGCCGATTATCGCTTTTATAGTTGGAGTAATACTTGCTAAACTTAAAGAAAAATATATTAATAAATAAAAAGATTAAATAAAGGAGAAAATTATGGGAATAGATTCGGCTATATTTATGGGACTTAGTTTACTTGCAGTTTGGGGAGGATTTGTTTTCTTTCTCGCCATAGCTTTAAGAAAAATATAAAAAATTAAGTTTTATAATTAAATAAAGAGGTTTAATCAATTTAGATTATTCCTCTTTTTTTATTTATTGTTTTTTAATTCTGCCTCTTTGAATTGTAGTATTTTCAATATCGTTTATAAAATAAAATAATGATTCAATTTCATCTACTATATTTACATCGTTTATAATACAATTTGGTTTATCTAATAATTTTATAGGAGCGAAATTAAGAACGCCTTTAATTCCCGCATTGCATATAACATCAAACATTCTTTGAGCTTCCAAATCTGGAACTGTCAATATTGCAACTTCTATTTTATTATTTATTATATAATCTTTTAATTCTTCAATAGGAAGTATTGGAGTTTTTGCCTCTCTATCTATTTTTTCGGGATTATGGTCGAAAGCTGCCACTATTTTCATAGATTCATTTTCAAAACCTCTATAATTTACTAAAGCCTTTCCAATTTTTCCATATCCGATTAATATAATACTATGCGAAACTTTTTTTCCGAGTATATCGTCTATTCTATCAAGCAAATCGTCAATAATATATCCGCCTTTCTTATTGCCCGATATACTAAATAATGAAAAATCTTTTCTAACTTGAACGGCGCTTATGCCAATCGCATCTCCCAAATTATTTGAATAAGCCTTTATGAAACCAAAACTTTTCATACGCTTTAAGGCGTTTTTATATTTCAATAAACGCATAATTTGTGTTCTGCTAATCATATTTACTCCGCTATTATTATTTATTTTAATATCATTATATCATAATAAAGTTATATGTCAATAAAATATTTCTAAAATAAAATTGTTTATAATGTTATAAATATAATATTTAATGTTATAAATATAATATTTAAAGATAATTTTTATAAAATATAGTCGTATAATTCAAAGTGTAAAAAGTTGATAGTTATTATATTATTTTAAGTAGAAATTCTATATTATTTTTTATTCTTCCAACGAAATTAAAACTTCTCTCGGTTTGCTTCCATTTTCGGGACCTACTATTCCTTGCCTTTCCATTATTTCAATTATTCTTGCGGCTCGATTATATCCAATTTTTAATCTGCGTTGTAAAAAAGACGCGCTCGCTTTTCCTGTTCTTGTCACAAGTTTAACCGCATCTTCCCATAACTCTTCGTCAAGTATATTTTCTTCGTCAGAATTTCTATCGTCTCCATCGCTTCCTTCTAAAGCGGCTATTAAACTCTCGTCAAACATAGGCGACATTTCTCCCGATAAATAATCGACAACTTTTTTAACCTCGTTATCGGAAACAAAAGCGCCTTGAATTCTCTCGGGCATTTGGCTTCCCGATGCGCAAAATAAAGCGTCTCCTTTTCCCAAAAGTTGTTCCGCGCCCGACATATCTATTATGATTCTTGAATTAGTTTTATTCGGCACTTGAAAAGCGACTCTTGTAGGCAAATTAGCTTTAATAACTCCCGTCACAACATCCGCCGAAGGTCTTTGAGTAGCAATTATCAAATGTATTCCAACCGCTCTACTCATTCCCGCCAAACGCGAAATTAAGTCTTCCACTTCTTTAGAAGCGACAACCATCAAATTGTGAAGTTCGTCTATAACTAAAACTATATAAGGGAATAATTCTAAAGGCTCGCCGTTAAATTCCGTTTCGCCTTCTTTTATAAGTTGTTTTACTTTTTCGTTATAAGTTTTAACATTTCTAACAAAAAATCTCTCCATTCTTTCGTATCGTTTTTCCATTATATCTACAATATATCTCAAAACGATTGTAGCCTTTTTTTCGTCAGAAACTACAGGCGACATTAAATGCGGAATTCCATTATAAATTGAAAGTTCTACTCTCTTTTTATCTACAAATATAAATTTAAGTTCATCGGGACGGAATTTATACAAAAGCGAAAGAATTATTGTAGACAAACAAACGCTCTTTCCACTTCCCGTAGTTCCCGCGACTAAAAGATGAGGCGCTTCTGACATATCCGAAACTACATTATTTCCGTAAATTCCTTTTCCCAAAACAAATGGAATATCTAATTTAGAATTCCTAAAATCTACGCTTTCCAAAACTTCTCTCAAATAAACGGCGTTTCTCACTTTATTCGGTATTTCAATTCCAATAACCGAACGACCAGGAATTGGCGCTATTATTCTAACACTCTCTGAAGCCAAAGCCAAAGCTATATTATCTGTAAGATTTGATATTTTTGAAACTCTCGTTCCAGCTGCAAGTTCAAGTTCGTATCTTGTAATAACGGGACCTCTTGAAACTCCCGTAACTTTTGCCTCGATATTAAAATCAAGCAAAGTATTTTCAAGTTGCAATGCGGTTTGTTTTATAGATTCCATCATAACGTTATCATTAATTGGAATCGCTCTATTTAATAAATCAAATGGCGGATGTTTATAATGTTTATCTACATATTTAGCGTCAAAATTAGATTGAATTAAATCTAAATCATCGCTATGTTTTCTAATTATCGCTTTATGATTATCGTTTATAATATTAACTTTTTTATCGGATTCTATATTTATAAAAGTCGCTAATTCGTTATTATTTTCTTTTATCTCTTTAAAATTGGTATTTTCCGCATTATTAAAATTATTAAATGCATTTTTATTTTCGTCTATAAAATGATTATCAATTTCTTTTATCTTTACATCTTCTATATAATTATTATTCGTATTGTATAATTCTTCTTCATCCAAATCAAAATCTTCAAGTTTATCATCCGAATTATAATTATTATAATTTGTAGGTATATGGTCCGCTCTATTATATTCTCGCTTTGAAGCGTATCCCATATTAAATTCAAAAGGTTTATCCAAATCGGATGCTGAAACATATTCTTTATTATAATTTGGCTCTTTATTTTTATTAACCATATTTCTTAATTTTGAAAGAATATCTTCTTTCTTACGATTAAGCTCTTCTTTTTTATCAATTTTATTTTCAAAATTATGTTCTTCTAAATTATAACTTTGCAAATTATCTTCTTCTTTATTTAATAAATTATTTGAATTATTTTTTTTATATTTTTTTCTTAATAAATATTCGCTATAATCGTCCGATACGGTTCTATTGGCTTTAATAAAATTATCGGTTTTGTCGTATCTTGCATATTTTGAATAAATAGAATCTTCATAAATCGCTCTTTTAAATTCCGATACTCTCGCCCTGTTGATATTAAAGTCTAATTCTAATTCTTCTTCGTCTTTAAAATTATTTAAACTATCGTTTTTATTATTTAAAGAATAGTTAGATAAAAAATCGTTATTTTTTCTTTCTATATTGTTTTTATAATCGTTGCCGAATACCGCTTTTGCCAAAGAAGTTCCTAAATCTTCTTCCTCGCTTTCCATAGTATTTACATTAAAGTTATTATTCTTCAAACCGTTTACGATACTATCTATTTTTTTATCGTCATTATTATAATCTGAAGATTTTTTTAAACTGCTAAAAAAACTTTCAAAAGAATTATTTTTTCTTTTTAATTTTTCTCTAAAATCGTCTTCATTAAAAGGAAAAGAATTAAAATAATTATTAGATTGTTTTACTTTTTCTATAAACGGAATAGAGCTAAAACTTATTTCTGAAATTTCTTTTTTATAAAAAATCGGCAGATAATCTTTAGTTTTAAGTTTTTCATTTTTATTATTATCCGAATTAGTTTTATTTATATTTTCATTTATTATTTTACTTTCAAAATCTTTTATTTTTTTTAAGTCAATTTTTCCTAAAATATTTTTAAGAGAATTTAAAGAATCGATTATTGAAACTTTAGCAAATATAATAGTTAAAATAATCAATCCCGAAATTACCATTACAAAAGCGCCTGTTTTTCCAAATAAAGAAATTAAACTTTCTCCTATAACCTTTCCCATCATTCCGCCTTTCTTATAAAAAAGACTCTCTCCCAAAGTTATATCGAAAAGAACGCTCAATAATATCATTAAAATAAAAGAGCCTAAAGCCGACAGAGAAATTTTATTTGAAGAATTTTTAAGTATAACGCTAATTCCGACATATATAAAAAATGCGGGAAAAATAAAAGAAGAATAACCGAAAGCTAAAAACGAATAAACCGAAATATAAGCTCCGAATATTCCAAGTAAATTTTGCGATATATTATCATTTAAAGTTATACTTTCTTTATTTATACTGAAATACGACAATAATAAAATCCCTGCAAAAAGCAAGCATAAAAAACCAACAACATCGAATATTGAATTTCTATCGTTATAATTATTTTTATTAAATTTAATCATAAATAAAACTCCATTAATCTAATTAACGGCAACATTTGTAAAATATAAATATACGGCAAAACCTACTATAATGCAGTAAAAACCAAAATGAAAAAGTTTCCCTCGTTTCAAAAATAATAATAAAAACTTTAAAGCTATAATTCCAAATATAAAAGAAGTAATTAATCCAGCAATTGCATAAACGATATTAAAATCTTTCAAATCTTTTAACGATAAAAGCAAAGCTCCGAATATTGCAGGCAAAGATATTAAAAAAGAAAATCTCCCCGCAAAATCTCTATTTAATCCTAAAAATAACGCTACGCTTATAGTCATTCCCGACCTTGAAATTCCAGGAAAAACCGCTAAAGCTTGAGCTATTCCTATCATAAAAACATTATAATAAGTTGTTGTAAAAGTGTCTTTTTTTTCGGTTATAGAGTCTGTCTTTCTTGTTAATAAAAGTATAGAACCCGTTATTATAAGATTTAATCCTATTCTGTTTAATGGCAAATTGCTTAAATATTTTTCTAAAAAAAGTCCGACTATGGCGATTGGAATAGACGCTATTATAATCATAATCGCTATTCTAAAATATTCGTTATGCTCGCTTGAATATTTGAAATTATTTAATCCTAAAAAAAATCCTTTAATAGTATTTATAATGTCTTTTCTAAAAATTAAACATGTCGCCAAAAAAGTTCCGAAATGAAGCGCTATTTCAAAAGATAGAATATTATTAGCATTAAAGTTAAGAAAATATTCCGCTATTCTCAAATGCCCCGAACTTGAAACGGGTAAAAATTCCGTTATCGCTTGTATCAATCCTAAAATTATCGGTTTTATCATTTAAACTATCCCGCTATATAATTTTTCGGATTATAATAAAAAAAGAGTAGTAAAAAATTATGTAAACTAAATTATATATTTTTGAAAAGCAAGCGTTCCAGACTAAATTCTACCGTTGGTGAAGACAGATAGAAGTCAAAGGTTAATTCTTTTAATAGGAGAATTAACCTTTGACATGGGATTGTAATTGCATTTTAAGTTTTAAATATTTTTTATACAAATCAAACATAGAATATTATTTTAAATCTCCAAAGCCAAGATATTGCATACTTTTCAATACTCTATCGTTGCATGGAGGAATATTTTCATTATTTATTATGCCAAATAATTCTTTTATGCAACTTTCACTAAATAACTCTATTCTAAAATTATCCTTATGTATGCATTTTGCCATCCTTGTTTCGTATTCCTCTTTTGTATCGTATAATAAATACTTTATTGTTTCTTTAATTTTATCTATTTTACTATTTTCAAAAAATTTCTCTTTTCGTATATCAGCATCGCCTCCTAAATATCTTTCGCTTGTTCTAAATGCATTTATAAATAATAAACATTTATATAAATCATCTTCGGATATATTATCTATTTTGCTTTTGCTCAAATTATCAATACAAAAATTATAATTTTTTATATATTCTTTAGAAATATAGTTATCATTACAAAATGACTTAAATAAATTATTGACTCTTTCTTTTATTTCATTATCGCTTAATTTATTTATTTTAAAAGTATCTCCTTTAGCTTCTTTTTCTCTAATCCAACTTAAAAATTGGTCTATTTCAATTTTTAACGGCAAAGAAGTTTCTTTTCTTTTACCAAATGATTTATAAATATTTTCTAATTTTCTATAATTGCTTAAAAAATAATTGATATTTCTTTTTAAAATCAGATATAAAAGTATCTTCCTTGCTCTGCTTTTTCTTTCCAATTATTGTAATATTTTCAAATTCACATTCTTTTATTTCTTTTATATCGTTTTGATAATGATTTACTTTTTTATCAATATCATAATATTTTTCTTCAATTTTAATAAATTTTTGAATATAATTATTATCTAAAACTTCCGCTTGTTTCCAATATTCATCAAATAGAGTTCTCAAATCTTTAAATATAGGATTTTCCGATTCTATTGAAATATTTATTTCTTGATTACTTTTTAATCCGCTTTGCGTTAAATTTGACGAACCAATAAATGCAATAGAATTTCCAAATATATATAATTTAGGATGAAATTTGTTGGAAGTAAAAAATCTAATATTGACATTATTCATTTCTGAAATTTCTTTTAACCTTTGCATTGAAGTAGCTAATGATATTCTTACAATAAGTTTAATATTGCAATTTTTATCAATGGCTTTTTTAATAAAATCGATATCGCTAAAAAATGCCGTTGCTATATAAATATCTTCATTTTCTTTTATATTTTTTCTAAAGCAGGTTTTAGAAAATCGCTTTTCTTATTAGAATTTGTATATAGTTCCATAAAAATCCTCTATCATAATTTATAATTTTACATACATAATAAAATGTAATTTGTAAAGTTGCAATATTCTAAATAATAATTATTAAAACGATAAAAAATTATTATAATAAAATTATATAAAATAAATCAAATTAAACTATTGCAATTTATACAAAATAATTATAATTATATCATAAATCAAAAATTATTAATTTTATTATATTATAAAGTCTTAACCCTATTTTTTAAATACTATTTTATAATTAAGATTATTATCGGAATTTTCTTTATTTAAAAGTTTATCGGCATTAAATATATATTTAATAGTCATTTTAATAATATAAACTCCTTTATTTCTTTTCAATTTGATATTCAATTATTTTTCTTATTCCTCTTTCTATATCAGTATTTGGAATATATTTAAATTCTTTAATAATTTTCTTATTTGAACCTATCGCATGTTTAAAAACTTCTTTATTTACTCTTTCTTTACTTAAATTATAGTTTTTATTAAATAATTCTTCATATTTATTCCAAAAACTATTTGGATTTCCGACTTCGTAAGAAGTTTCTTTATTTAAAGATTTAAATACTATATCTGCAATTTCTAAAGCGGAATATCCATGCCCAGAACATAAATTAAATATTTCCGAATTATACTTTTTACTTGAAATAATCATTCTATATAATATTTCCATTAAATCGTCAACATATATGTAATCTCGCTTTACATTTTGCGTATTATAAATAGTCGGTTTTATTCCGTTAATAATTTCTCTTATTAAATAACTAGTAAAAGGAGGATACTTTCTTTTAAAATCTTGATGAGGTCCGTAGACATTAAAAAATCTGCATATTATAATATCCATACCGTAGTTATTTGAATAAGATTTGCATATTTGTTCCGCACAATATTTTGTTGTAGCGTATATTAGATTTGGATTAACTTGAATATCTTCTTCAAACTGTTTTTTTGTATTATTATTTTCATAAACCGCAGAAGTAGATGAAAATATTATTCTTTTAATATTAGAACTTCTGCATGAATTTAAAACATTTACTAAACCTGTAATGTTAATATCCAATGCTTTTTGAGGATTTGACTCGCATTCTGGCAATGCCGATATGCCAGCCAGATGCACTATAATATCTATATCTTTTAAATATTTTAAAAAATCCTTCGCTCTTATATCGTCAAGTATAAAATTATTTTTTAGAATATCGTTATCTTCAAAGTTATCTTTATATCCGTATTCTAAATTGTCTAATATTTTTACATTGTAATTTTTTTGTAGTAAAAATTTAGCAAATTCAGAGCCTATAAAACCAGCCCCTCCAGTAATTAAAATATTCATAAATTAAACCTCCACTAATTTTTATATATTACAGTATAAGAGTAATCGTTAATTTTTTCTCTTTTTATAAAAAGTTTATTAGGAAAAATAAAATATAATAAACAAAATTTAATTATTTCAAATCCCTGTTTAAACATTTTGGCATTGCTTATTTGGTCGTCTTCTCTCCAATTTATAGGAAAAAAGCTATATTTTAGTTTTTTCCAAGAAATATATAGAAGCATTAAGTTATTAAAAGTTAAACTATTTGGAAGAATTTCTATATAAAATTTTGATTTTAAGAATTCTAATTTAAACATATTCAAACCAGAACCCATATCATACACAGGCTTTTTTGACACTATAGAATATACGGTATTCAAAACATGATTTCCCGCTATTCGTATAAATGAATAACCTTTTATTGTCGCACCTTTCATAAATCTTGCGCCTAAAAAAGCGTCATATTGAAACGCCGTTTTATCTTTTATATACGAAACTATATCTTTTATACTTCCTTGGTCGTCTCCATGAAGAACTATTATATAATCGTAATTATTTTCTATCGCGTAATTAAAAGCGACTTTATGCGAACCTCCCAAACTAACATTTTCTTTGTTTTGTATTAATGTAGTTTTTATATTGTTTAATTTTTTTAGCGATTCTTCAGCAGCCTTTAAAGAATTGTCTTCGCTTATATTATCGACTATTAAAATCTCGTCAAAAAGTTTTTGAGTATCCTCGTCAAATTGAGATATTACTCTTGAAATTTGTTTTTCGCAATTATACATTGGTATAAATATAAGTATTTTCATTTATCCTCCGTTTTCTTTAATATATAAGTTAACTCTCCCATTAATATTGGAAAATTAATTTTTTTAATAAAAGGTATTAAGTGAAGAACGCTAACCGCTTGTGATATTAAAAATTGTTTATAATCTTTGGCTATTGAATATAAGAAATTTAAATTAACAATTTTTACGCAAGGATAAGATTTTATAACTTTAAACCCAGTTAACTCCGCTAATTTTTCCATACTATTTTTATTAAAATATACTAGATGCTCCAACATATATCTATGCCATTTACTTTTTAATAATTTTGCAGTTAATGAATTGGTATTAGGAGTAGTAATCATACAATACCCCCCCCCCCATTACTATTTGTAGTATTTAACAGTCTATTGACAACTTTCATAGTAGATATTGGGTCTTTAACATGTTCTATTACATCGCACATAGTTATTAAATTAAAATAATTATTTTTAAAATCGCATGTTTCTAATGTCCCATTATAAATTTTTTCTTTCCCAAATTTATTTTTAGCTATAGAACTTGCATATTCAGATATTTCTATACCGTATGCATTAAAACCTAATTTTTCGGCTTCTTCTAATAAAAAACCTGTTGCCGTCCCAATATCTAATATATTTCCATTATTTACATAAGGAATTATACCATTTAAAATATGCTTAAATGTGTTTCTTTTCATATCAGCCACTTCAACTGTTTCGCCTTCTCCAATTCCCCATGAAGAAAAATATTCTCTGCTATATATGTTATTTATTTCTTCATCTGTTGGAAAAGGATACATAAATTGAACTTCGCAATTTGGACATTTAATTATATTCCTTTTTTCTACGAAAGATTTTATTTTCATCTCTCCTTCATACCCACATAATATACATTTAGAATTTTTAATTACTCCCATAATTTATCTCCTATTTTTATATAAAAAAATAATTAATTTTATAATTTGCTCCATTCTTCCAAAGCTAATCCCGCTAAAGCAAGCATTAATATAGAATTTTTTTTATTAAGTTTAATCATATAGCCCATAGCTCTTATATAGCATATAGCTTCATAAAAATATATTATTTTTAATTCTAAAGTTCCAAATTTATCTTTTATATAATTTTTTAATAAATTAAATATTTCATTATATTTTAAAGTGGAATAATCGGGATATTCTATATTATTTTGTTCTACTAAAAAATTATCTAAACTTTTTACATATTCATATTTTCCATGTAAAGATTGAAAAAGTTTAGAATATTCTGCAAAAACATTATTATATCTTGGAGCTGGGTCTATTATTATATAATTTTTACTGCTGTCTACCAATATATTTTCTATAGTTAAATCGCCATGAATATAACTAATATCATGTTTTAAAGAAAAGTGAAAATATTTTAATTCTTCAAGCATATTTAATATATTAGGCAATTTTTTATTATTAACCGTTATATATTCATATTTGGCTATATCTCTATATTTTGGATTTGAGCAGATAAAATTTATATTGTTTAATATATGTTCTTTGTATATAGAATTTATAATTTCATTATTATCTAACTTTTTAAAATTTAAGTAATTAATATTAAGTCTATCTATAATTTCTTTTATGATTTCAAAAGAATTATTGGCTTCTATATAATGTATAGCCGTAAAAAAAGTTTCGCCGTTTGCAAAATATTCCATGTCATAAGAAAATAAATTATCTTTATCTACGCTATTAAATATTTTAGGCAGAGGCAGATTTTGATTTTTATTAAGCCATTCAAATTGCAATTTTAATTTTATAGACGCCTCGGCAAGCGCTATTTTTCTAATAAATAATTTATTATCTTTATCTTGCATTAAATAAGTTTTAGCTTCACTCGCGGCGCTTAAATCTTTTATTATAGCGCAGTCGTTTGTCATATTATAATAAGCTTCATCGTTTTTAGAATATTTATTATTAAAATAGTATTTGAAAAATGGAATAGAAATATCGTTTGAGGCAAAAGGAATAATTTTTAAATAATATTTTTTATCTTTTTCTTTAAATGGCATAAAGGAAATTATAAATATAATTATATTTGGAATAGTTAAATATATTATATAATTTGCCAAATCTATGCCCTTAAAAGTATATAAACTTTTTATAATCCCAGCCGATGTTAAATCTGTAAATTGATGTAAAATTAATTCGCTTAAATTAATGTCCTTTATAGCAGATTTTAATACTATTACTGAAAATATATTAAAAATCCACATAAACACGCTTAATAAAGAAAAAATTAAAAGTTTTTTTCTATTGTCTATCAACTCTGTTTTTAATCTATATAAAGCCCAATAGAATCCTAATAAAAAAGATTTTATAGAATCGTTAAATATAGAAACTATTAAATAATAAATTTTCTTTAATATTTTAGAATTACAAAATAAAAATATAGACATTGAAAATATAAATAACAATAAAATTGAAATAGATTTTATATTAAAAAATAAAAGTATAAAAAATGCTAAAATCAAATCAAATACTCTTTCGATAAAAGCCAAACTTAACGACATTCTAAAAGAAGTTTTTGTTAATCTCGAAAAATAAAATGTTCTTACCAAATCCGATATTCTAAAAGGAAATATAAAATCTATTAAAAATCCTATAAAAGCGCTTCTAAAATAAGGTTTTATTGGTTTATTTATATAAGGATACAATATATAAATTGCCCTGTATGATTTTATTAAAGTTCCTATAAAGAATAGGATAATTGCAAATAATACATATACGCTCATTTAAATAACTCAAAAATCCTATTTTCTTTAACTTTCAAAAATTCATCTACTGTCCCAAAAGATATATTAAAATCGCATTCAAAATTTTTTATATTTCCGCAAGATAAAGGCTCTATATTATATAATCCGCTTGTATAAAATTCCGAATAATAGCATCTATCCAAATATTTTTTGCTTATCTCGTCAAATAAAGAAATATTTTTAAAGCCGTAAACTCCCGCTATAGCGTCATTTCCTACGGCTTTTTTCTCTATCGTTCCTATTATTTTACCTTCTTTTTTTATGCAGTAGCTATAGCATGGTTTGTCGGATTTAAATGTTAATAAAAATCCGTCAAGTTTATATAAATAATGCTGATTTAATCTAAACTCTTCGCTGTAAAAACAGTGGTCGCAATCGTTAAAAATCACGGGTTCGTTGTTGTCTATTAATTCTATCGCTTCTCTCGAAGTCAAAACCGCTCCTGGAGGAGTTTCATCCAAAAGTTTTATTAACGCGTCTTTAAAATAATATTTAATCGTATCTATCAATATATTATTTTCATTATGTTTTTTAAGTCCTATAAATATTAATTTGTTATAATTATAATAATTAGTTAAACTTTTAGCCGCATAATAGAAAAAAGGATAGCCTTTTATTTTAATCAAAGGTTTAGGTTCTTTATATCCTAAATTATAGAATCTACTTCCCGCTCCAGCCATTGGTATAACTATATTCATTATATTATCTCCCCTTTTTTCCTTAAAATTATTAAAAATTCGCCCGCTAATATTGGAATTTGTAAATTGCATAATATAGGTATTTTTTCTAATATTGAAAATATAAACGATAGAAATTTTCTTTTATTGTATTTAAAAATATAATTCATATATTTTATGGTTAGAATCTTAAAATAAGGCTTTATTTCTAGTATTTCAAATCCCGTTATTTCGGCTATTTTCTTGATACTATTAATATTAAAATAATGTATATGTTCCAAATTATAATGCGCCCATTTTGAACCCATAATTTTGCATGTAAAAGAATTAGTATTAGGAGTAGTAATCATACAATACCCCCCCCCATTACTATTTACAGTATTTTTTAATATAGCATTAACTTTTTTAAATGAAGATACGGGATTAACTATATGTTCGAGTAAATCGCTCATAATTACTATATCAAAAAAGTTATCTTGGAATTTGCAATTTTCTATATTTCCTGCAAATATTCTATCTTCTCCAAATTTATTTTTAGCGATATTAGCCGCATACTCTCCAAACTCCGCACCATAAACATTAAAGCCAATTTTTTTAGCTTCTTCCATTAAATAACCTGGTCCGCAACCAAAATCTAATAAATTTCCTTTATTACAATATTTAGCCGTATATTTTAACAATTTTCTAAATTTTGCTTTTTTCATTTGTGAAAATGTATCTTCATTTCCTATTCCCCAAGCGACGTAGCCTTCGGAATATATTTCATTTAGTTCGCTTTCGGTAGGATATGGATATAAATATTGTATCGAGCATTTAGGACATTCTAATATACTCTTATTTCCTATTAAATTTTTATATAATATTTTAATATTTCCTTCGCTAGAACATATAGGGCATTTAGTAAATTGTAAATCATTATTCATATAAAATTTTCCTTTTATTAGTTTTATATTTAATTTAAAGAATATTTCTTTTATATAAAATTAACTTTTTTAATTCCAAAGGTTTATCATTATAATTATCAAATACTATTTTCAATTTTGAATTTTTATTAAAACGCCATAAATTCATCATTCCAATAGGTATTAGATATTTATTTATTTTTTCCGTATCAAATGTTATGCTTTTTTCTTTGCTATATTCTTCGTTATAGTCTCCCCAATAAACCGTTATGGAATTAAACAAGATATTTTTCATTGGCTCTAACTCTAAATATAAATAATCAAAATCATTTCCAGATATTTCTTTATTAAAATTAATCTCTAATTCATTATCTACATTCAAATACGGTAAATTATTATTTGATAAATTATTATCTATTAAAGAAAATTGATTAGTAAAATATTTTTCTAATTTATTTATAGAGCGTCCTAAAGATTTAGCTATAGCTTTATTATAATGGCTTTGATAATAATAAGAATTACTTATATTATTAGAAGGATAAGCTTTGCCGTAAAATTCTTCAAATCTATCGGGTCTTAAAAATATTATATCGTTTTCAGGACATATTTTATATTCATTTTTAACAAGCCAAGGATAGAACATAGGATATCCAAAAAATAATGCGGGGTTTTTATCATCTAATTTATTTAACGCAAATTTGTTAAATTCAGTCGAATAAAATAACCTTGAACCCGCAGCAATATAGAGTTTTCTATTTATAATATTGGCAAGTAAAAACCAGACATATCCATCCAAAAAAATACTATCATCATCATGAGTTATCCTTTTTATTAATTTTCCTTTTGATAATAATTCATTTTTATTGTTGTTTGGTATAAAACCTTTACCCAATATAGGAAAATACTTTAATAATTCTTCGTCTATTAATTCCATATCTTGTGGAATATCTATTATATTTGAAAATACATAAGAATTATAATTAAAATAAGGAGGACGCATTAATATTACTATACTAAATAATATTGATAACATTATATATTTATATTTATTAACAAATACATTTTTACAATAAAATAATACTGTCATTGGAATAATTACCGATAACAAAGGAACGAGTAAAGCTCCTATTCTGGATGCTAAAATGTTTACATCTTGTCTAATAAAAGTCGTAAAAGAAATGAAAGGTATAAATATTATAAAAAATGTAAATATAAAGAAAGCGGACGAATTTAATTTTTCTGCAATATTATTTTTGTTTTTTATAATAAATTTTATAAACATATGCAATACAATTAACTCGGATATTATTGGTATTAATATTCTAACTATGTAAAATATATTATTTTTTATATAATCAGAATATATATATGGCAAAAAGAATGAAGGAGAATTTTGTCCAAATAATCTTATTCCATCAACATATTTAGTTTGCCCCGCTTGTAATAATATCCAATTTAATATTTTTAATAATAGCGGCGCTGAAATTATTATTGACGCTATAACTATAAGCCATACAAAATAGAAATAAATATTCTTTATATCTTTAAAATATTCTTTTTTCTTAATATATAAAAATAATTGTATAATTCCAAAAGGAATGCTCGCTATCATAATGCCTACTCCGTATGACGGATAATATAATCCATATAAGAATACGCAAAAAATCCATATAGGAATCCAAAAGCCTTTTCTATCGATAAGTTTTTGAGAAGAGAGCAGCAACATTATTGGCAATATTAAATGATTTCTAGAATATCCAAAAAATATGCCTACAAAATAATGAAAAATAAAAAATGTAAATAAAGAATTAGTTTTTTTGTATAATAAGATAGCTATTATTATAATATAAAGAATAATCATTAATATAGCTGCAAAAGTTGCCTGACTAATATAACCGTCTAATATAATATTATGAAAGAAGCTATAAACAAAAGAAAATAATCCGCTGATTGGAGAAATATCTTCAAATAATCTCTGTTTTAGATTAAATACTTGATACCAATACATACTTTCATCTGCATAATGCCACCAATCGTTTGGAATAATAACGGAAGGAATTACATTTCCAATAAAACCTAATATATTTTTATTATATATATTGCCTATAGAAACTGAAATTATTGTAGGTAAAGTTATAGAATATTTTATTGAAGTTACCTTGCTTTTAAATATAAGTATAATATTCCAAATAAATAAAAATAAAAATATAATCCATATAATTAATTGAAATTTAAAATGTTCGCTATAAAAATAGATTATTTCGCCTCTATAATTATATTTATTTATAGTAAACATTAAAATATTAAACGGTATAAATATTTGTAATAATAATATAAATTTTATTAATTTTTTATTAGAATCGGATATTAATAAATTAAAACTAAATATTGAAAATACAAACGATAGTAAATAAATCGAAAATATTGAAATTTTAATTTCAAATAAAAAGTTTAATATAATGAATAAAGATTTGAAAAAATACATTGAAATAAATACCAACACGGGAAAATAAATAGCTTTTTCTTTATAATTCATGTAAATATAAATTGAGCTGACAACTACAAAGAAAGAAAAAATATCAAATATTTCGGTAAATACAAAAAGAACTAATATTGGAATTATTAATAGAAGTATATTATATTTATATTCTTTACATGATTGATACGATAAATTAAATTTATTATTTTTAATTCTTATAAATTCAATAACTATTAATATTATAATGCTAAAAGGATATAAAAACATCCTGAAATTTAGCTCGTGTGCTACTTCTAAAAAATCAATAGTATTGTAAATATAAAAGTCGTTATAAATTTGAGGTATTTCATTTATTATTGGGAGTAAAAAATATATTAATATTGAGCAAAGTATTGCCGCAAATATAATAGAAAAATAATCGCTATAAAATAATTTTTTAATACTTAAAATTATAGTTTTTATTTTTTTACCTCTTATAATCAGAATTTTCATAAAAAATTTAATATTTAAATTATTTTTAGATATCATAGAGTTATCACTTCAATAGTTAATAATAGTTGACGCAAAGATAAGCGTTTAAATGTTTCAAATAATTCTTTAATTTTGCAATGAAAAAATCGCCGAAAAAATTTATAATGCGGCGTGTAGTGTAGTGTAGTGTAGTGTAGTGTAGTGTAGTGTAGTGTAGTGTCAAACTAAACATATAAAATTCCTACCTTAATTTTTAATAATTAAATTATACAATATTTTAAAAAATATGTCAAGCGTTTAATTATTGATTTTCAAATCTTCTATAGCTTTATGCAATTCATTTTTAAGCGCTTTTTTATTTATATCGTTTTTAATTTCATCTCTATACATTTTTTTATTTAAAAATAAAGATTTGGCTTGCATTTTTCCCATTTTAAAAATAGGTTTTAATATTTTAATCGTATCTTTATAGCCTTCTTCAAGCCTAATTCTAGCTCCTTTAAGCGAAAAATCCATAGCTCCCGTTCTAAAATCTCCCAAATTTTTACTCGGTATAATTTCGTAAACTTTGCATTTATCGTTTTTTTCTATAACGGTTTCTTTATACATGCTTATCGCTATTATTTGAGGGCATCCTTCATCATATAAAGGTTTTAACGGCAAATTGTCTCCGTTTAAAATTTCAACTCCGCCATCGACATAATTTATTCCCTCTATTTTTTGTCTTCCGAATATAATTGGAATCGCGCTGCTTGCCATCATTATCTCTTTTATTTCAGAATGGCTTTTTCCGTTTAACTTAAAATAAACTACATCGATAGTTTTTAAATTAACCGCTGCCGCGTAAATCGGAAATTTACAATTTGATATTATATCCAAATCCAAATATTTATCCATTATTTCAAGAAGTCCTTCTCTAGTAAAAATTCCATTTGAAGATATAGAATTATTTTTCATGCTCATTTTTTTCTTTGATAGAATATTATTTTCAATTTCGTTTTTCCAAATATATTCCGCTATATCGTAATCGTTTTGAGCGATTAAGCAAGCGTTAAGAATTCCAACCGAAGTTCCCGATAATGCGTCTATTCTTTTATCTATTTCGTATTCTCTTAATGCTTTCCAAACTCCGATTTGATAGCTTCCAAGTCCGCCGCCTCCAGCAAGCGATAAGCCGAATTTTGACATAAAATCTCCAAATCAAATTTTATTTAAATATAAAGCCCAAAAATCGTTTATAAACTCTAAATATTCTTTTTTATCTTTATTAGTTTCTTTAATAATTTTTTTATCGATTTTTTCTTTATATTTTTTTATTTTATTACACTGTTCTTTTAATTTCTTTTTTAATCTGTTTATATCTTTATTATTTGAATGAATATCAAAATATTTATTTAAATATTTAAAAGCGTTATCGTAATCTTCTCTTATCAAATATATTTTTGCAATATCTCTATAATAAGTCGCTTTATTATTATTTTTCATTTCGCTTATAAGAAGTTTATAAATGCTTTCCGTTTTTATATTATGCGCTTCGATATTCTTTTTTTCTTTTGTTAAAATATTATTCGATTCAATAATAGCTTTTATATATTGTTTTGAAGAATAATATTTATGCATAAGTTTTTCTCTTTCTTCTAAACTTATATTTTCAATAGAATTATTATTTTTATTTGAAAGCATTTTTAATTCGTTTATTATCATTATTATTAATTCATAATTATTAATTTCCAAATTATAATCGAAGTTTGAAATATTTATTCCGTATTCGTTTATCAAATTTATTTTTATATCGTCTATATTATGATTGATATTTTTAAGCGAAGATAATATATAATTTTCTTCATTATTTAATTTTTTTATTTTATTTGCTCCGCTCAATATTGGAATAATATATTCTGAAATATTATAATTATAATTTTCATTAAAAAATAATTTATCTATAAACTCGGGCTTTTCTATTAGTTTTGAATATATATCTATAATTCTAACGCTTTTATTTATATCGATATTGAAATCTAAAAGTATAGATTTTATAATATAAATATTTTCTTTTAATAAATCGGACAAATTTGAGTTGTAAGTTTCTAAAAATAAATCCGCGCTTAAACACATTATTTTTTCTATTTCGTCCATATCCGAATATTTTATATTATTAAATTCAAGCAATTTTGCTTTTGCTTTAAACTCTAGTAAATTAACTTTCTTTTCTATAGAATCGATTCTTTTAGATTCTTCGTTAATTTTATTTAAAATATAATTAAAAGATTCTCTTATATTTTTGCATATAGTTATAATCTCTTCTTCCAAATCTTTTTCAATATTATTAAGTTTATTATTTAAATAAATCAAGCCTTCGTAAGTTATTTTATTCTGCCCTGCCAAATATTCTATCATTCTAACGGATGCATTTTTTACAATCGCATAATTATAATCAATCTCGCCTCTTATTTTTTTATTTTGTCCCGTTATCGAATATAGAAGATTTTTAAAAAATCCTTGTTCGGCTATAAAGTCGGTTCTCGATTTTCCCGCGTTTAAAGATGTTACAGCTTCTATTATAAGCTCGGTTAATTTTGAAGAATTATTTTCATACTCTTTTATATTATTTATTATAAATTTTCGTATTATATTTTTATCTTCAGTTTTTATTTCATTTTCGTATGGAATAGTTAAATTAAAATTCATTATTTCTCCGAATATAAACTGAAAGATATTATACTATTTATTCTATTTTACTACAATTAGTATTATAAATTATAAAAATTAATATTTAAATACTAAAATTAAAAAATTCTAAATTTAATTTTGAATTAATTTAATCTATAGTATAAAATTATATCTTTATACATTACATTATACAATATTATTGATATTTTAGACTTTTTAGTATATAATCTATAATATCTTAATTAAAATTATTTATAAGCCTTAAATATCGGATTTTTAATAAAATGGAAAGACTTAAAACTTGTTATAATGAATTTTTAGAAATTCTCGGAAGAAACGAAGAATACAAAGCCGTAGCGTTGCTTAAAGGTTCGGCATTTACGATAGACACAAATAATAAACCGACTATAGTATGCTCGGGAGATTTTGCAGCCTCTCATATTAAAATAAATTTTCTTAAAAGAATTGAGGATTTTTTTAAAGATAAATGCGGAGATAATATAGATATAAATGTTATAGTCGATGCAAAATTTGTTAAAGAAAATAACATTGAAGAAGAAATTCTTATTGAAGAAAAAATTACAAATGAAAATATTATTAAATCTAATAATATAAACATAGAAAAAAATATTGAAAAATCTAATTTAAATAAAAAATTTCGTTTTGATAATTTTATTCAAGGCAATAATAATAAATATGTTTTTGAAGCTGCTAAATTAGTATCTTCAAAACCTGGAATAGAATATAATCCGCTTTATATTTACGGAAGCGTTGGAATTGGTAAAACTCATATACTTCAAGCGATAGGAAATAATTATTTGGAAATTAAACCTAACGCTAAAGTTTGTTATATTGACGGAAGCGGTTTTAGAGACGAATATATTCATGGACTTCAAATTAAAAAGCCCGATATTTTCAAAAGAAAGTATAAATCTCTTGATATGTTTTTGCTTGACGATTTGCAACTTCTTGAAAGCGCTCAAGAAACTTCAAAAGAGCTTTTTGAAATTTTTCAGGTTTTAGATAATGCGGGAAAACAGATGGTTTTTGTAAGCGATAAACCGCCGAAAGAATTGAGAAATATTGAAGCGAGACTTAAAAATAGATTTGAAAAAAGTTTAATATTGTCGATAGAGCCTCCGCAATATGAAACGAGACTTGCTATTATAGAGAGAAAAATTAACGATTTAAATACTTCTATTGGTGAAGAGATTATGAAATATATGGCGGAAAATATTACAACCGATGTTAGAAAAATCGAAGGCGCTATAAGAAGTTATTTATCGGTTAGAGATATAATGAAAATAACTCCAAATATTGAACAATGCGAAGAGATGAATATTTTTAAAGATTATTTTACAAGCAAACCTAAATTACAAAACGCCACTATTAGAGAAATAAAAAAGCGAGTTTCCGATTATTATGAAATAGAAATTTCTTTACTTGACAGCAAGGACAGAACAAAATTTATATCGAAAGCAAGGCATATTGCAATGTATTTGGCATGCGAATATTCTAAAAAATCGGTTACAGAAATAGGATTAGATTTTAATAGAGACCATGCTTCCGTAATTCATGCAAGAGATAAAGTTAAAGAAGAATTAAAGGCAAATACTCATTTATCGGTAGAGATTGACCAAATAATATCAAGTTTTAATATTAGTAGATAAATATTATATTAAATTTTATAGAGGTTATAAATATGGGATACGATAAAAAAATAGCCGAAGAA
>ERZ857984.1196-NODE-1196-length-23032-cov-20.203073_pt1 | contig 23032 bp, 18 predicted proteins | sample MGYA00519914_ERZ857984 | MGnify/ENA primary metagenome ERZ857984 (study PRJEB31778, sample SAMEA3449417) | human gut metagenome | biome: human gut; feature: human-associated habitat; material: faeces | place: United Kingdom | collected 2010/2012 ... | reverse complement strand
AACTCGACGAGCTCTGCGTTGCGGGCGTTTATGGTGCCGAAGGCGGCGGGGCACACGATAAGGCGCGCGCAGTGGACGAGGAGCTCTTTGGCGCGGGCTATGGTTTTATCCCCGATCGGCTCGAAGGCGCGCTCGGCCACGCATTCCGTCGCCAGGTCGCGCGCGAGCTCGCAGTCGATGTCCCCTTCGTGCAGAACGCCCGCGTAGAACGCCTTGCCCTGCCGGATGAGCTGGCGAAACACAGCTGACCCCGTACCTGCGCCGGCGATGACGAACGTGTGCGCATCGCCGTGTGGGCGCCCAATTTCCACGCTGCCGAAGCGCTCGTTGAAGGTGCCATGTTGAAGGCCGTAGAGCTCGCCAATCGTCTCGCGCGTGAATATGTCCTCGGGTGCGCCGGCGCGGAAGACCCGGCCGTCCTTCACGCAAATCACCTTGTCGGCGCTTTTCTGCGCGAGCTCGAGTTCGTGGATGGACATGATGACAGCCACATTCTGCGATTTCGCAAGGTGGCGAAGTATTCGCAGCAGGTCGATCTGGTAGCGGATATCGAGATATGATGTGGGCTCGTCGAGCACGAGCACACGCGGATCCTGCGCGATGGCGCGTGCGAGCATGACGCGCTGGCGTTGCCCGTCGCTTATCTGCATGAAGTCGCGTTCGGCGAGCTCTTCCACATGTGCGGTTTTCATGGCCTCGTCGACCCGACTATGGTCGTCGGGCGAGAGTGTGCCCATTCGCCCGGTGTAGGGATGCCTTCCCGCCTCTACGATATCGCGGCAGGTGAGGAGTTCGGTCCGGGGGCGATCTGTCAGCATAACGGCAAGGTTCCTTGCGAACTCCGCCGTCTTCCATCGGGAAATCTCCCGCCCGTCGAGCTCGACCGCGCCGGCAAGCGGTGCCAGATGGCGTGTGATGGTTTTCAAGATGGTCGACTTGCCCGAGCCGTTCGGCCCGATGAGCGCCACGACGTCGCCCGCGCGAACCTCCAGCTCGACGCCTTCGACTACGACCTTCTTGTCGTAGCCCGCCGACAGGTCGCTTATGCGGAAAAGCGGCGCTCCGTCAGCCTTCGTTGCGACCGGGGTTTCGAGGTTCGACTCCCCTCTGAGCGTTTTGGGCCGCGGCATGAATTCCCCCATCTACCTCACTCGTTTCTTCAACATGAGTGCGATAACCACCGGCGCGCCGAAGATGGCGGTGACGGCGCTGATGGAAAGCTCGACGGGGGAGAACAGCGTGCGCGCGATTAAATCGCAGCCCGCGCAGAAGATGGCGCCTCCCAAGAAGCACGCAGGAATCACGCGGATGGGCTTCGACGACTTTAGCGCCGACTTAACGAGATGCGGAACCGCGATGCCTACGAACGACACCGGACCAGCGAACGCGGTCACGCAGGCGGAGAGCATGCTCGCTAGAAGGACGAGCACCACACGGAAGCGTGCGACGTTCACGCCGACGCTTTTCGCGTAGGCTTCTCCCAGCTGGAAGGCGGAAAGGGGCTTCGATATCGCGAATACACATGCGCTCATGGCGATCACCACGAGCGCGATGACCGCGACGTCGTCCCAGCTCGAACCCGAGAAACTACCCAAAGACCAGTTGTGCAGGTTCACGATGGACTGGTCGTCGGCGAAGGCGATGAGGAAGTTCGTCGCCGCCGAGCAGATGTATCCCACCATGACGCCCGCCACGATGAGCATGGCCATGGAACTTATGCGCCGTGCGATGAGGAGCACGAAGCCGATGGTGATAAGCGAGCCCAGAAACGCTGCGGCCACCATGGCCGGCGAGGACATGGCCTGGTTCGCGCCTAGAAGTACGATCATCGTAAGCGCGACGACGAACTTTGCGCCCGAGGAGACGCCCAAGATGAACGGGTCGGCGATGGGGTTGTTGAAAAACGTCTGCAGCAGGAACCCGGAGAGGGAAAGCGCCCCGCCGAGAAGCACGGCTGAAAGCACACGCGGCAGGCGAATCTCCCAGATGACTTGGCTTTCCATGGAATTGGCCGCGCCGCCCGAAAGGATACCGGGGATGTGGTCTGCGGGCACGAGCACGCTCCCGATGCACAGGTTGGCCCCGACGAGCACGATGAGGGCAACAGCGAGCAGCGCCGTCACGACACGACACCGCGCGGCGCGCCCCGATTCGTCGTATGTCATGGAAAGCCGGCTTCTCATGACGCTAGCCAAGCTTCCTCAGATAATGGAAGTCGCTCGCGTCATCGCCGGTGAACGCCCCGTGCAGCTCGTCGATAATGTCGGCGGTAGAAGTCATCTGCTGGTACATGTCGGCGCTTGTGACCCAGACGTTGCCATTCTTCACGGCTTTGAACTGCGACAATAGCGCTTTTTTGCCTACAAAGTCGTTCAAGGTGGCAACCGATTTGTCGATGGCGCCGTTGTAGATGATGATGTCGGCATCCTTCGCCGTCGCGTAGAAGCGCTCCATTTCGAGCGTTACTGACGAACCTGACGTCGACGCCGTCTGCGCATCATCGAGCGCGTAGTTGCCGCCTGCAAGCTCGATCATCTGCGCCACGTAGTCGCCCGCCCGCCGCGTGACGGCGGCCCCGTTCGAGTTTATGTAGAAATACGCCACGGTTTTACCTGACGACGCGAGCCCCGACGTTTGCTCGACGCGGGCCTTCTGCTCGTTGAACAGGTGCGCGGCCTCGTCTTCCTTGTCGAATAGGACGCCGAAAAGCTTTATCCACTCGACGCGCCCGAGTGCTTCGGGCTCGCTCGACGACTGTTCGGTGAGCACGACGAGCCCGAGTTTCTGCAGCTTTTCCTTCACATCGGGTGTGTGGTTGATCATGGTGTTCTCGATGGCGAGCGTGCAGCCCGAGGCCGATATTCGCTCGTAGTCGGGCGCGCTGTACTTGCCGCCGTAGGCGATCGCCCCACTTTCGAGTGCGCTTTTGAAGCCCGCGACCGAGCAATCGTCGGCCTTCGTGCCCGACATGATGATATTGTCGTTCGCATCGAGCGCGTCGACCAGGCACATCGTCGCCGACGACACGAGGTACACCTTGTCGACGGGGCGCCTTATGACCGCGATGTCGGAGCTCAACCCATCAGGTACCTTCGCATCTTGCGGCACCACGAGGAAGCGCTCCCCGTTCGAAATGCAGATAAGCCGCAGGCCGCCTTCGAACTCGTCGACAGTGAAGTGCTTGGCGTATTCAAGCTGAAGCGTCCCCGTCGGCTCCCAGCCGCAGCCCAAATCTGGGTTGTGGAAGTCGGCCGCGGCGCTTGAAGCCGTTCCCGCGGGGGAGTCGCCGCTTGCATCGTCGCCCGATTTCTCCTTCATGGTGGATGAGTCGAAGCGGAGCGTGTAGTCGATGGTGTGCGGCGTCGACATGGCGACGGTCTCGGCCGACACGGCGATGTCCTCGTCGAGCGTGACGGGTATCTCGAACGTGGAGTTGCCGCCGTCGTTTATGGGCGCGTAGTCCACGCCGTCGACGGTCATCTTGTCGTAGTTCGAACTCGACCAGGTGATGGTCGCGGTGTAGGTGTCGCCATCCTTCACAATTGTGGTGGGTGAGGCGATGCTTGCGCGCCCTGACCCGCCGGAGAGCGAGACGCTCACAGTGTATTCCTGAGAGCCTGCCGTGCCACCGGTCGCGTTCGGGCTCGCACTGCACCCCGCGAAGGGAAGCGCGAGCAGGGCGACGAGAACGCAGGCGATCGCGCGCGCCGCGATGCTGTGGCGCTTCCTGTTTTCCCCCTTGGGAAGAATCGACCGCATGGCGTTACTTCAGTGCGTCGGCGCGCAGATCGACGCCGGCGGATTCGAACACGAGCGTGCGGTCGTACCACTGCTCTTTTCTAATACTCCACGCGGCGCAGGCGGTGTCCTCGTCGAGCGCTTCAACGGGCACGTCGTAGGTGTACTTGCCTTCCGCGTTTTCCACATAGGGGATGAAGCCGGCCTCGCTCGCGGCGGCAGCCTCGTCGCCCGTGCCCATGAAGAGCTTGCCGTAGCCCGTGCCGGAAAGCGTCATCACGCAGTGCATGGAGCCGTTTTCCACGATGAGCTGGGCGTCCACAATCCTGAACATGTTCGAGCTGGAATCTACGGTGATCGGATAGGTGCCGTCGGCCACCTTGTCGGCGGTGATGGGGGCAGCGCTTGCGTCCTCGGCCGCCTGTTCGGTTTTTTCCTGGGAATCGGCATCGCTTGCCTTTGCGCTGTCGATTGAATTTCCGCCGCAGCCGGCGAGCGAGAACGCGAAAAGCGCCGCCGACAGGGCGAAGGCGAGGGTTTTCTTCAACATGAAGGGGTTCCTTTCAATCGCTTCGACCGCCCGCGCCGTGCGGTGGGCGGGCGGGATGCGAATGCAACGGGCATGCGCCGTCAGTCGGGGAAGGCGCATGCCCGTTGCACGGGGACGCGACCGGCGCCCCCGTGCGCGGCGAGTTTACAGCTTGGCGATGGCGTCGTCCACGTGCGAGACGTAGATGTCGTCGACCGCGACGTTCTGTCCCAGACCCTGGAGCAGGCACGTCACTTCGAAGCCGGCGGCCACGAACTTCGCAGCCCAGCTGTCGGGGTCGGTCTCGTCTGCCATGTCGTTGTTCGCGTGGTCGCCCGCGACCACCATGAACGGCGCGAGCACGGCCTTCTTGTAGCCTGCGGCGCTCGCGGCGGCGATAACATCCTCGCAGGTCGGTTCAGCCTCGACGGTGCCGACGAAGAACTGCGTCAAGCCCTCGTTCTTAAACACTTCCTGCATCTTGGCATAGTCGGCGTTGGAATCGGCTTCGGTGCCGTGGCCCATGAGGCACAGCGCCGTCTTGCCGTCGTCGAAGGACGCCATGTTCTCCTTAATGGCTGCGGCCACCTTCTTGTAGTCGTCGTCGGAGGTGAGCAGCGGGTCGCCGAGCGAGATCTTGTCGAACTTGTCAGCGTACTTGTCGAGCTCGTCTTTCACGTCGGCGTATTCCAGGCCAGCCATGAGATGCGTCGGCTGCACGACGATTTCCTTCACGCCGTCTTCCACGCAGCGGTCGAGCGCCTCGGTCATGTTGTCGATCGTGATGCCGTCGCGCTTCTTCAGCTTGTCGATGATGATCTGCGCGGTGAAGGCGCGGCGGATGTCGTAGTCCTGCCAGTACTTCTCACGGATAGCGTCTTCGATGGCGCCGATGGTGATGTGGCGCGAGTCGTTGTAGCTCGTGCCGAAGCTCGTGACGAGGATGACCGGCTTCACGGCCTTCTCCTTTTCACTCGATTTTTCGGAACTTGCGGAGGTGTTGGAGCAGCCCGCGAGCGCGACTCCGGCGAGCGCGACGGCTCCGGTTGCTGCGGCGCTCATGAAGCCGCGGCGTGACATCTGGTCGGACATGGTTTTTCCTTTCCTCGGTTTGCCGGTCCCCCGGCGACAGTTGCTTGTCGGCACAAGCGAAAGAAAAGCGCACCCCTCGGGGTTCACAAGGAGCTAACGCCACGGCGATGCCGTGAGGAAAAGGCGAAGCAGTCTGGCTTGGGGCGCGAGGCGGTTCGCCCGCGCGTCCTATACAGTAATGTCCCTTGCCCAGGATTCCCACCTGGTTCCCTCCGCAAGCCAGCGCGGGCTGTGCGGGCGCCGCGCCGGTCATTTCCTTTTATCCGATTGTCATATGCTCGTTGCCGAAACTTTTACTATGATAGTGGGCACTTGTGAACGTGTCAAAGCCCAGGGCGGGCGGCATTGCGCCTCCTGCCTGCGTATTTGCGCCCATTGCTGCCGCAGGCGCCGTGTTTTGCCCGCTGCGCGAATGGCGGCGTAAACGGTTGCGATGAGAAACGGGAAGGAAGGCTCGGATGATTCATATCGTTGGCGCAGGCTCGGGCGCCGCCGACCTTATCACGCTGCGCGGGGCGCGCCTTCTGCGCGCGGCCGACGTGGTCGTTTGGGCGGGGAGCCTTGTGAACCCCGAGCTGCTCGCTGAGTGCAAGGAATCCTGCGTCGTCTACGACAGCGCGCACATGACCTTGGAGGAAGTGCTCGACGTGATGTGCGCGGCGGATGCGCGGGGCGAGGAAGTGGTGCGCCTGCACACGGGCGACCCGTGCCTGTACGGCGCCATCCAGGAGCAGATGGACGCACTCGACGCGCGCGGCGTGGACTACGAGGTGGTGCCCGGCGTGTCGAGCTTTTGCGGTGCCGCGGCGGCGCTTCGCCAGGAATACACGCTGCCGGGAATCAGCCAGTCGGTCGTGATCACGCGGCTTTCCGGACGCACCCCCATGCCCGCGGGCGAGGGCATGCGCACCATGGCGGAAAGCGGCTCGACTATGGTCATCTTCCTGAGCTCGGGTATGCTCGCCGAGCTTTCCGCCGAGCTTTTGGCTGCGGGCCGCAGCTCCGACGAGCCGGCGGCGCTCGTGTACAAGGCGACCTGGCCTGAGGAGCGCGTGGTGCGATGCACAGTGGGCACGCTCGCCGATGCGGGCGCGCGAGAGGGCATCGACCGCACGGCGCTCGTGGTGGTGGGCCGCGTGCTCGGAGCTCGCGGCAGGCTTGCACACAACGGCGCGCAAGCGGAGTCGTACGAGCGCAGCAAGCTTTACGACCCTTCGTTTTCCACGGGGTATCGGAAGGCGAGCAGCTAGCGTGGCCTTCGAGCACTACATATATACCGGGACGACCCGCCTGCGCTGCGGCTATACCACGGGGAGCTGCGCCGCGCTCGCGGCGAAGGCGGCCTGCGAGATGCTCTTGTCACGAAAGCCCGTCGGCTGCGTGTCGATCGTCACCCCCGGCGGGCTGCCTGTCGAGACGGACGTGGTTGACGCATGTATCGGCGAGGGGTGCGCCCAGTGCGCCGTGCGAAAGGACGCAGGCGACGATGCCGATGTGACTGACGGCGTACTCGTGTACGCGCACGTGGAACATGCGGGGTCGGGCACGGGCGCTGCGGGCAGCAAGGGCGTGCCCGCGCTCGAATCGGAAGTTTCCGTTGATGGCGGCGTGGGCGTGGGGCGCGTGACGTTGCCCGGGCTCGAGCAGCCGGTGGGGGCGGCCGCCATCAACGCGACGCCGCGCGCGATGATCACTTCGGCGGTGCGCGAGGTGTGCGCCGCGCACGGCTTTTCTGGAAATATTGCTGTGACGATTTCGGTACCCGAGGGTGTTGCCCTTGCCGAAAAGACCTTCAACCCGCACCTGGGGATAGAGGACGGCATCTCCATCCTGGGCACGACGGGCATCGTCGAGCCGCGCAGCCTCGCTGCCTTGCGCGACAGCATCGAGCTCGAGATCCGGCAGCATGCGGCTATGGGGCGGCGCGGAGTCGTGCTCACGCCTGGCAACTACGGCGCGCAGTTCATCTCGAGGCATTTCCACCTAAACGGTGCGCCGGTGGTCTTCATCTCCAACTTCGTGGGCGATGCGATTGATTGCTGCGTTCGCGAGGGATTTACCAATGTTCTTCTTGTGGGACACATCGGCAAGCTGGTGAAGGTCGCGGGCGGCATCATGGACACCCATTCGCGTACCGCCGACTGCCGCGCGGAGATTCTGGCTGCTCACGCGGCCTTGGCCGGCGCGGGCGCGAAGACCGTGCGCGAGATCATGTCGTCGGTCACGACCACGGCGGCGCTCGAGGTAATCGAGGCCGCCGGCGTGGGGGACGCTGCGCGCGCCTCGCTCGCTGCGGCAATCGAGGACAGGTTGCGCCGCCGCGCGGCGGGCGCATGCGACATCGCCGCGGTCGTGTTCGACGCCGAGCGCCGCGAGATTTTCCGCACGTCGGGCGCCGATGCAGTTATCGGGGAATTGGGGGCGACGTATGAGTAAAGGCGTTCTGTATGGGGTGGGCCGCGCAATCGGCTGGCCGGGGACGAAGGTGGTCATGAAGGCGCGCCGCTCGCTTGCGGATACGAAGCGCATCCTTCGCGAGGAGGGCGCCTTCGACGGTGCCGAGCTCGTAGAGGACTGTGGGCTTCCGGGCGAGCGCGTGTACCGCTCGCTCGACGATGTGCCCGATCGGGGCAGCTACTTCTCGACGATGGTGGTGCGCTAGATGAGGGTTTCCTGCATAGCGTTCACTGAGAGGGGGTATGCGTTGGCGGAGCGCACCGCACACGCGCTTTCCGATTGCGCGCAGACAGGTGAAGATGACCCTGGCTGGGACGTTTCCGTTTCGCGCGGGTTCGGCGAGGGGAAGGCCGACCTGCGCGCATGGACGGCGCACGCGTGGGAAGCGTCGGACGCGCTCCTGTTCGTGGGCGCGGCGGGCATCGCCGTGCGGGCGATCGCGCCACATGTCGCCTCGAAGGCAAACGATTCCGCGGTTGTGGTGATCGACGAGGCGGGGCGCTTTGCCGTCCCGCTTTTGTCGGGGCATTTGGGCGGTGCGAACGAGCTTTCGCAAACTGTGGCACGCGTGGCAGGGGCCATCCCCGTCATCACCACGGCGACCGACGTCCGCGGCGTGTGGGCGGTGGATTCGTGGGCGCGCTGTGCGGGGCTCGCCGTTTCGAATCCCGAGGCCATCAAGCGAGTGTCGGCGCGGCTGCTTTCGGGTGGGCGCGTGGCGCTCTATTCCGACATGCCGATTTTGGGACAGCCGCCTGAGGGGGTTGACATTGCGTCCGACCGCGCACGGGCCGATATCGTCGTGTCGCCGTTCGCTGGCGCGAATGCAGGTGCGTGCGTTCGCGCGGCGGAGACAACGGGCGAGGTCGTGCCCGCCGGTGAGACGGGGGAGCCGGCGGGCGTGCGGGCGCAGGCGCCTTCGCGCGAGCCGCTTCGCCTTGTCGTGCCCTGCATCGTTGCGGGCATAGGGTGCCGTCGCGGTGCGTGCGCCGAAGCGATCGGGGAGGCGTTTCTTCTCGCGTGCGGGCTGGCGGGTATCTCGCCTTCGGCCGTGCGCGAGGTGGCGACGATCGACGTGAAGGCGCACGAGGAGGGTCTGCTCGCCTTCTGCCGCGCGCGCAATATCCCGCTTGCGACGTATTCCGCAGAGGAGTTGTCGCAGGTCGAAGGCAGTGTTTCGCCATCTGATTTTGTGCGCGCGACGGTGGGGGTCGACAACGTGTGCGAGCGCGCGGCGCTCGCGGACGGGGGCAAACTTATCTTCCCGAAGCTCGCTCACAGCGGCGTGACCGTCGCGTTTTCCAAGGTAACTATCGAACTTTCGTTTAAGGAGCGGTGATGGGAAAGCTCTTCGTGGTGGGGATCGGCCCGGGCGGCCTCGACGGCATGACGATTGCGGCTCGGCGCGCGCTCGAGGCGGCCGACATCGTTGTGGGGTACACGAAATACGTGGAGCTCGCGCTCGCCGCCGTGCCCGACGCGGCGCATCTCGCGACGCCGATGATGCACGAGGTTGAACGGTGCCGCCTGGCGCTTTCGCGCGCGCAGAGCGGAGAAGCCGTGGCGCTCGTGTGCAGCGGTGACGCGGGCGTGTACGGCATGGCGAGCCCCGTGCTGGAGCTTGCGGAGGACTACCCCGATGTAGACGTGGAAGTTATCGCCGGGGCCACCGCGGCTCAGAGCGGGTCGGCGGTGCTCGGCGCCCCGCTTGCCCACGACTTCGCGGTCGTGTCGCTTTCCGATCTGCTCACGCCGTGGGAGGTCATCGAGCGCAGGCTCGCCGCCGTGGCGAGCGCCGACTTCTGCATCTGTTTGTACAACCCGCGCAGCAGAAAGCGCGCCGACAGGCTCTCGCGCGCGGCGAAGATTATGCTCGAATGGAAGGCCCCCGACACGCTCTGCGGCTGGGTACGCAACATCGGGCGCGAGGGGCAGCAGTCGGGCATGTGCAGGCTCTCCGAGCTGGGGGAGCTTGATGCCGACATGTTCACCACCGTATTCGTCGGCAACGCGGGCACGATGCGCGTAGGCGGCCGTATGGTCACGCCGCGCGGGTATCGGGAGATTCCATGCGAAAGGTAACGATCATCGGGGCGGGGCCCGGAAACCCCGACTTGCTCTCGCGCGCGGCGCTCGACGCGATCGACATCGCCGACGTGGTCATCGGCGCTCATCGCGCGCTTGTCGGCATCGACGTGCCGCCACACGTGGTGAGATGCGAGCTCGTGAAGACGGCGGACATCGTCGCCGCGCTCACCGATGCGGCGTCGTGGCAGCGTGCCGTGGTCGTGATGACGGGCGATGTGGGGCTGTTCAGCGGCGCGCGCCGCCTGGTGGAGGCGCTCTCCGGCGACGCGCAGGTGGACGTGCGCGTTGTTCCCGGCATAAGCTCAGCGTCGTATCTCGCCGCGTGCCTCGCGCGTCCATGGCAGGATTGGCGCTTCGCGAGCGCTCACGGCGTGGCATGCGACATCGTGGCCGAGGCCGAGCGCGCAGGTGAGCTCTTCCTCGTCACGTCGGGCGGGGAAGACCCCTCGCGGCTTTCGGGCGAGCTTGTGCAGGCGGGCTTCGGGGACGCGCGCGTGACGGTGGCCGAGCGCCTGTCGTACCCCGAGGAGCGCATCACCTGCGCGACCGCAAGTGAAATCGCAGGTCAGACGTTCGACGACTTGAACGTGATGCTTATCGATTTCGCAGGCGGCGCCGGGTCGCCTGCGGGCTCTAGCGCAGCCTCCGAGGCGCTGGCCGGCGCGTCTGCGCCCGCGGCGGCTTCTTCCGCGGCGGACTCTGCGGGCGCATCCCGCGCCGCGTACTCCCGCTGGCCGTACGCTTCCTCGGGCATTCCCGACGAGCTCTTCATCCGCGGCGACGTTCCCATGACCAAGCAGGAGGTGCGCGCCGTCGCGCTCGCGAAGCTGCGCCTTGCCGCGACCGACATCGTGTGGGACGTCGGCGCCGGCACGGGGAGCGTGTCGATCGAGGCGGCGCTCGTCGCGCGAGCGGGGTCGGTATGGGCGGTCGAGCGCAACGCGGCCGGCGTGCGGCTCATCCGAGAGAACGCGGATGCATTCGGGTGCGGCAACGTGCATGCGGTCCCCGGCGTCGCCCCCGAAGCGCTCGCGAAACTGCCCGTCCCCGACGCCGTGTTCGTCGGCGGGAGCGCGGGCGAGCTTCCCTCCATCGTGGAGGCGGCGCTCGAGAAGAACTCCCAGGTTCGCCTGTGCGTGCCATGCGTTACCGTTGAGACGCTCACCGAGGCGTGCGCGCTCCTCTCGGGTTCGCGCTTTAAGGGGTTCGAGGCGTGCCAGGTGTCGGCCGCCCGCGCCGAGGCTGTAGGCTCGCACCATCTTATGAAAGCGCAAAACCCTGTGTTCCTCGTCAGCGCGCGTGGTGCAGGTGGGGAAGGCGGCGCCCGGTGAGCACGTCCATCCCGCGCTTCATGGTCGCTGCGCCCTCGAGCGGGAGCGGCAAGACGGTCGTTACGTGCGCGCTCCTGCGCGCGCTTGCGCGCCGCGGCCTCGCATGCGCGGCCTTCAAATGCGGCCCCGACTACATTGACCCGCTCTTTCATCGCCGCGTTGTGGGCGCGCGCTCGGGCAACTTAGACGGCTTCTTCACCGACGCCCCGACGCTGCGCGCCCTGCTCGCACGCGGCGCCGCGGGCGCGGATGTCGCGGTGCTCGAGGGGGTCATGGGCTTCTACGACGGCATGGCGCCCGGCGTGGCCGACGCGAGCAGCTACCAGGTTGCGCGCGACACGGAAACGCCGGTCGTTTTAGTGGTGAACGGGCGCGGGGCGTCTTTATCGCTCGCCGCCGTAATCCGCGGCATCGCCGAGTTCCTGCCTTGTGCGAACGTGCGCGGGGTCGTGCTGAACAAGACGAGCGCCGCTGCCTGCGCCTACGCGAAGCCTGCGATCGAGAAACACACGGGCGTCGCGGTTTTGGGTAATATCCCCGCCGACGAGGCGTTCTCGCTCGAAAGCCGGCATCTGGGGCTTGTGACCGCCGACGAAGTCAAGCAGCTCTCCGCGCGCATCGACAAGATGGCCGAGCTGGTGGAAAAGAGCGTCGACGTCGACCGCTTGCTCGAAATAGCGGCGACGGCACCCGATATCCGCGAGGAACCTTACCGGTTGGAGCCGATCGCGGGAGCGCGGCCCATCGTCGCCGTCGCGCGTGACGAGTCGTTCTCGTTCTACTACGAGGAGAACCTGCGCGCGCTCGAGGACCTGGGTTGCGAGCTGGCCTTTTTCAGCCCCCTGTGTGATAGCGAGTTGCCCTGGGGGACAAGCGCCCTCTATCTGGGGGGCGGCTACCCGGAGCTCCATGCGCGGCAGCTCTCCGAGAACGCGCCGATGCGCGAGGCGGTGCGGCGCGCGGTGGAATCCGGCATGCCGACGGTCGCCGAATGCGGTGGGTTTCTGTACCTGCAGCGCGAAATCTCCGATAGCGAGGGGCGGCGCTGGCCTGTTGCGGGCGCCCTTGAGGGCGCAAGCGAGAACGGGGGAAGGCTGTCCCGTTTCGGGTACGTGGAGCTCGCTTCCCAACGCGACGGTCTCTACGGGCCGCGCGGCACACGCATCCGCGCGCACGAGTTCCACTACTGGCAGTCCACCTGCCCGGGCGGCGACTTCTGGGCGCAGAAGCCCCGGCGCGACAAGGGCTGGCCGTGCATGACGACCACCCCGTCCCTGGTTGCGGGCTTCCCGCATGTGTACTATCCTGCGAACCCCGACGTTGCGCGCGCGTTCGCGTCTGCCGCAGCGTCGTTCGCAGAGAGGAGACGGCATGGCTGAAGCAACCGAAACCGCGCTTGCCTGCATCCGCGAGGAAGTCGAGCGCGCGTTCTCGTCGGCGCCGGGTGCCGTGCTCGAAGCCGCGCTCTCCCGGATCGCGCCCGCAGACGAGTGTGCCCGCGCCGCCGCGTACGCCGCGTGGGACTCCATCGCGCATCCTTTGGGGGGATTGGGCGACTTTGAAGACGCCGTCGCGTGTATCGCCGCAGCTCAGGGGAGCGCCGAGGTGGCCGAGTTCCCCCGTGCGCTCGCGGTATTCTTCTCCGACAACGGGGTCGTTGCCGAAGGCATGTCGCAAAGCGGGCAAGACGTGACGCGAGCCGTCGCGCGCAACATGTGCGAGGGGGCCACGAGCGCCTGCCGCATGGCGGCGTTCGCGGGTGCCGAGGTCGTGCCCATCGACGTGGGTATGGCCCGGGGCATAGAAGACGCGCGCATGGTGCGCGCGAACGTGCGGCGGGGGAGCGGCAACATCGCGCACGGCTCCGCCATGTCTCGCGATGGGGCCGTGCGCGCGATCGAGGTCGGAATCGCCGTCGCGTACGGGCTTGCCCGCGCCGGCGTGCGCCTTCTCGCCGCGGGCGAGATGGGCATCGGCAATACGACCACCTCGGCGGCGGTGGCCGCAGTGCTCATCCGGGCGGACGCGCGGAGCCTCGTCGGGCGCGGCGCGGGGCTCTCGGACGCCTCGCTCGCGCGCAAGCGCGACGTGGTCGAGCGCGCTATCGACGCGAACTCGCCCGATCCCGCCGACCCGATCGACGTACTCTCGAAGGTGGGCGGCTTCGACATCGCGGCGATGTGCGGCTTCTACCTGGGGGCCGCCGCCTCGAAGGCGCCGGCGCTCCTCGACGGGGTCATATCCTGCACGGCGGCCCTGTGCGCGGCGCGCCTGTGCCCCAACGCCTTGGGCTACCTCGTGGGCACCCACGCATCAAGCGAACCCGCAAGCCAGGAGCTCCTTCGCGAGCTCGGCATAAAGGCACCCCTCGACGCAGGCATGCACTTGGGCGAGGGCGCGGGCGCCATGGCGTATCTGCCCCTTCTGGATTCGGCGCTGCGCGTGTACCGGGATGGGAAGACATTCACGGCGACTGGCATGGCTGCTTACGAGCATTTCGAGGCCGGGAAATGACGGTGACGCTCGTCATCGGCGCCGCCGCGAGCGGCAAGAGCGCCTACGCCGAGTCCCTGTGCCTTGGGCACGACGGCCCCCGCGTGTACCTGGCAACGATGGAGCCCTTTGGGGAAGAGGGCGCCCGCCGCATCGCGCGCCATCGGGCGTTGCGCGAGGGCAAGGGGTTTTCCACCCTCGAGCGCACGCGTGACGTGGGCGCCGCAGTGCCCGGGCTTCCGCGCGGCTGCACGCTTCTTTTGGAGGACGTGGGCAACCTGGTTGCGAACGAGCTCTTCGCGGAAGGCGGCTTGTCCCCACGTGACCCCGACGCTGCGGCGCGCGAGGTGCTCGGAGGCATCGAACGGCTCGCTCAGGCCGCTGAGTATACGGTGGTGGTCACCGTCGACGTGTTCGCCGATGGGATGCGCTACGATGATGGGACCGAGGCATGGAGACGCGCGCTCGCGCGCGTGAACGCGGGCGTGGCAGCGCTGGCCGACCGCGCAGTCGAAGTGGTATGCGGGATTCCCGTGTGGATGAAAGGCGAAGGACCTACAAGGTGAAGATAGCAGAGGCAATCGGCGCGGCGTTCGGAACGTTCTCGCGCATTCCCGTCCCGAAATCGGCCTGGACTGATTTCGGGTCAACCCATGCGCTTGCCGCGTTTCCCCTGGTGGGACTTGCGGAAGGCTTCCTCATGACGGTGTGGGGGCACGTGGCGAACCTGCTCGGCATGCCCGCGACCATCGTCGCGGCCGTGCTCGTGGCGCTGCCTGTGGCGGTGACGGGAGGCATCCACCTAGACGGGCTCTGCGACACCTCCGATGCGCTTGCAAGTTGGGCCCCGCGCGAGCGAAAGCTCGAGATCATGCACGACCCGCGGGCGGGCGCCTTCGGGGTCATTGGTGTTGTCGTGTACCTTATTCTGCAGTTTTCCCTGTTCACCGCGCTGCCGCTTACGGCGGGGGCGTTCCTCGCGCTTCTGTGCTCGCTCGTGTTCTCCCGCGCGCTTTCGGGGCTCGCCGTAGAATGCTGGCCTGCCGCGCGGGCGGACGGCATGGCCGTGGGGCTCTCGCCTGCGAAGAAGCGCGCGGCGATCGTCGTGCCGCTTTGCGCTTTCGCTGCGGCTTCGGCTGCAGGGATGGTCGCGTGCGTTCGGGCCGTCGGCGCCCTTATGGCGGTGGCGGGGCTTTTGGCGCTCGCGAGGTACCGCCATGTTGCCCTGTCCCGCTTCGGCGGGGTGACGGGTGATTTGGCCGGATGGTTTCTGCAATGGGCCGAGCTCGCGATGCTTGCCATGCTGGTGGCGGGGGGCATGCTCCTATGATTCTCGTGGTAGGTGGCGCGCATTCGGGGAAGAGGACCTTCGTGCGCGAAAGGCTCGGGTTCGCGGCGGACGATTTCGTCGACGCGGCGCAGCTTGCGGAGGGCGGCGTGCCCGCGGCTTTTGCCGGCCGTGTCGCGTACCGTGCTGAGGAACTCGTACGCGCGCTCGACGCTGACCGGGCGCTCGAGCGGCTGATCGGCTTCGACGCAGTGATTCTGCCCTTGGTCGGCTCGGGGGTCGTCCCCATGCGTGCGGAAGACGCCCAATGGCGCGAGCGCGCGGGGCGCCTGGGATGCGCGCTCGCTGCGCGCGCCGACGTCGTCGTGCGCATGACGTGCGGGATTCCCCAGGTCATCAAAGGAAACCTTGCCGATGCGCCTCGAGGGACGCAGGGCGCGGGCGCGCCTTTGGAAGTCGTCTTCGTGCGCCATGGTGCCACGGCGGGCACGGAAGACCATCGCTACAGCGGGGCGGGCACCGACGAGCCCCTGTCGAGTGCGGGCGAGCGCGCTTTGCGCGACCTCGCGTGCGATCGTGACGTGTTCCGTGTTATCACGAGCGGCATGGCCCGCACCGACCAGACGGCGCGCATCCTCTTCCCGAACGCGGAGCTTATGGCGTGCCCCGGTCTGCGCGAGATGGATTTCGGTGACTTCGAGGGGCGAAGCGCCGCCGAGCTTAAAGAGGATGTGCGCTACCACGCCTGGGTAGACTCCTGGTGCGAGACGCGCTGCCCGCATGGCGAGGGCAAGAGCGATTTCACCCGCCGCGTCGTCGCGGCGTTTCGGGAGGCGTGCGAATCGGAGCGCGCCCAGGGGAGTGGGCGCGCCGTCTTCGTCGTTCACGCGGGTACCGTGAAAGCGCTACTCTCCGAGCTAGCTGTCCCGAAAATGGGATATTTCGACGTGCATACCGAGCCGGGCGGCGCATGGGCCGCCACCTGGGATGGGCGCTGCCTTCGCGACGTTCGCCCCGCTTCGGGGGGCGATGCCCGGTGATGACGATTCTTGCCGTCGCCGCCGGGTTCGCGGCCGACCTTGCCTTCGGCGACCCGCGCTGGCTTCCCCATCCCGTCGTCGCCATGGGGCGCGCGATCACGTGGGCCGAAGGCCGCCTTCGAGGCGCATTCCCGCAAACGTCCGCGGGCACGCGCGCCGCAGGACTTGTGCTCGCCGTGGCGCTTCCGCTTGCGTGTGGGCTTTTGACCTGGGGTATCCTACATCTTTGCGGCATGGTTCACTCCGGCTTGCGCTTCGTGGCCGAGGCATGGGCGAGCTATCAGGTTCTCGCGACATGCGAGCTGCGCCGCCAGAGCCTGGCCGTGGCCCACGCGTTCTCGAAGGGCGGCCTTGTCGCGGCGCGCGAAGCCGTCGGGCTCATCGTGGGACGCGACACGTCTGTTCTCGACGAGCAGGGCGTCGCGCGCGCCGCCGTGGAAACGGTGGCGGAGAACGCGAGCGACGGCGTCATCGCGCCACTTTTCTACCTTATGATCGGGGGTGCGCCCTTGGGCATGGCGTACAAGGCGGTGAACACGCTCGACAGTATGGTGGGCTACAAAAACGAGCACTACATCGACTTCGGTCGCGCCTCGGCGCGCCTCGACGATGCGGTGAACTGGATTCCCTCGCGCTTATCGGCCCTGTTCATGATCGCCGTGTGCCCGATCGTCGGGCTCGACGCGCGCGGGGCGGCGCGCGTCTGGCGCCGCGACAGGCGTCGCCATGCGAGCCCCAACTCGGCGCAGACCGAGTCAGCGTGTGCGGGCGCGCTCGGGCTGCGCCTGGCAGGACCCGCGGTGTATTTCGGCAAGCTCGTTGAGAAACCGACGATAGGCGACGCGTCCCGCGAAATCGAGTGGGGCGACATCGCCCGGGCGACAAGGCTCATGCTCGCCGCGTCCGTATGCGCGCTCGTCGTCTTCGGCGCCGCGCGCGCGGCGGTCGTGCTCGCCTTGGGGGCGATGGCATGAGGGAAGACCACGCCGCGCTCCGGGCTGCCGGGGGAATCCTGCGCGCCCGTACGCATGGGGGCAGCGCGCAATCGCTCGGCATCGGTTGCGAAGGGGGCGCCTCCGATCTCATCGACTTCTCGGTGAACGTGAATCCGGCAGGCCCCTCGCCGCGCGCCGTCGCCGCAGCTTGCAAGTCGCTTTCTCGAATCGACGCCTACCCCGATAGGGAAAGCCTCGCCCTCGTTCGCGCCCTAGCGCGCGCCCAGGGCATTCCCGAAGATACTATCGTCTGCGGCGCGGGCGCGTCCGATATCATCTGGCGGCTCGCCGCGGCGGTGCGCCCGAAACGCATCGTCGTGTGCGCGCCGACGTTCTCTGAATATGCGGAGGCGGCATCGTACTACGGTGCATGCGTGCAGGAGTTCCCGCTCTCCGAAGCGGACGACTTCGACGTGCCCGCCTCCTTCGCCCGCGCGATCGAGGGGCCGGGAGACGTGGCGTACCTCTGCAATCCGAACAACCCGACGGGGCGCCTCGTCGACCCCCGCGTGATCGATGCCGCGGCTTGCCGCTGCGAGCAGGTGGGCGCGCTGCTCGTCGTGGACGAGTGCTTCCTCGGATTTGCGCCCGACGCCCGCGAAAGGAGCGTGGCCGCACGCGCCGCGTGTTCGCGCCATGTGGCCGTGCTCTCCGCGTTCACCAAGCTCTACGGAATGGCAGGGTTGCGGTTGGGGTATCTGATCAGCGGAAACGCCCAACTCATCGAGGGGATTCGCCGGGCGGGACAGGCGTGGCCCGTCTCCTCGGTCGCCGAGGCCGCAGGCATCGCCGCCCTGGAAGACGTCGAATACGTCTCGCGCACGCGCGATGTACTAGCGGGCGAGCGAGCGTGGCTTTCCCACGAGCTCTCCTCGCTCGGGCTTTCCGTCGTGCCGTCGGATGCGAACTTCCTTTTAGTCCGCACACCGGCGAAAGACATCCCCGAGCGCCTGTATAAACAGGGGGTTTTGGTCCGCACGTGCGACTCGTTTTCGGTACTGTCCCGTTTCTGGTGCCGCGTCGCGGTGCGCACGCGCAAGGAGAACGCCCGGCTTGCGATGGCGTTCAGCCGCGCGCTTCGGGCGGAAGGCGCATCGGGCGAAGGCGAACCCGACGAACGGGGCGGCGCTTCTTGCAGCGACGCTATGGCGGGCGCGGATGGCCGAGGCTCGGCGAAGGAGGTCGATACCCGTGGGTAGGGCGAAGCCCATCATGATCCAGGGCACCATGTCGAACGCGGGGAAGAGCCTGCTTGCGGCGGGGCTGTGCCGTGTGCTTTCGCAGGACGGCCTGCGCGTGGCTCCCTTCAAGAGCCAGAACATGGCGCTCAACAGCGGTGTCACGGCCGATGGGCTCGAGATGGGGCGCGCCCAGATCATGCAGGCCGAGGCGTGCGGCATCGCGCCCGACGTGCGCATGAACCCCATCCTGCTCAAGCCCGAAAGCGACCACCGAAGCCAGCTCATCGTGGCCGGCAAGGCGCAGGGAGCCTTCGCTGCGAGGGACTACTTCGCGCGAAAGAAGGCGTTCATGCCGCAGATTTTGGAGGCGTTCGATTCGCTCGCGGAGGAAAACGACGTCATCGTCATCGAGGGCGCCGGCAGCCCCGTCGAAATCAACCTTGCCGAAAACGACATCGTCAACATGGGGCTCGCGCGCGCCGTGTCCTCCCCCGTGCTGCTCGCGGGCGACATCGACCCAGGCGGGGTGTTTGCCCAGCTCTACGGCACGGTCGCGCTCTTTGCGCCCGAGGATCGCGCTCTTTTGCGGGGGCTTGTGGTGAACAAGTTCCGCGGCGATGTGGAAATCCTGCGCCCGGGTTTGGCCCCGCTCGAGAAGATGTGCGGGGTTCCCGTCGTGGGGGTCGTGCCGTATCTTACGCTCGACCTGGACGACGAGGACTCGCTCGCGCCGCGCCTATCTGCCCGCGAGGCGCGCGGCGTCATCGACGTCGCCGTCGTGCGCCTTCCACATCTGTCGAACTTCACCGACTTCGACCCGCTTTCGCGCGTGCCCGGCGTGGGCGTGCGCTACGTTTCCTCGACGACCGATCTGGGCCGACCCGACCTGGTGGTGCTCCCCGGCTCGAAGACCACGCTCGACGACGCGCGCTGGCTTGCGGCTAGCGGCATCGGAGTCTGTGTACGCGCGCTTTCGGGTGCGGGCACGCCGGTGCTCGGCATATGCGGAGGCTACCAGCTTTTGGGTGACGAGCTTTCCGACCCGCACGGCAGGGAAGGCGCTGGCACCGCGCGCGGGCTCGGGCTCATCCCTGCAAGTACGGTGTTCAGGGAGGAAAAGCGCCTCGCCCAGTCGGAGCTGCGCATCACAGGCGCCCAAGGTGCGTTCTCGGTGTGGAACGGCATGACGGCTCGCGGGTACGAGATCCACGACGGCGAAACGATCGTCTCCTGCGCCCCTGCGGGCACGATTGGCGGCAAACCAGAAGGCGCGGCCTGCGGAAACGTGTTCGGAACCTATCTCCACGGCCTGTTCGACGAACCGGGGGTGGCGCTTGCCCTCGCGCGCTCGCTCGCGCGCATGCGCGGTCTGCCCGAGAGCGTCGTGGGTGCTGAGGGCGCGGTGTCCGCGGCCGATCACCGTGTGCGCGAGTTCGACCGCCTGGCCGACTCCGTGCGCGTGGCGCTCGACATGGAGTATGTCTACCGCATTATCGAGGAGGGCGTATGATCCACGTGTATCATGGCGACGGCAAAGGCAAGACCACGGCGGCGATGGGCCTCGCCCTTCGCATGCTCGCCGCAGGCCGCCGCGTCGTCGTCGTGCAGTTCCTGAAAGACGGCGAAAGCGGGGAGGCGCGCCTGCTCGCCGAGCATTTCGGCGTGCCCGTGTTCGCGGGGAAGGCGTCGGACAAGTTTACCTGGTCCATGACGTCGGAAGAACTTGCCGCGACGCGCGAGCTGCACGATGGGAACCTCGCTTCCGCGCTCGCCGAGCTCGAGGGCGCGCAGGAGGGGCTGCTCGTGCTCGACGAGGCGCTCGACGCGCTTTCGAAGGGGCTTGTCGACGAGGCGCTCGTGGACCGCGCGCTCGATATGTCCGCGCGCGGCGTCGAAGTAGCGCTTACCGGGCGCGCGCCTTCCCGCAAGATCGTGGAGAAGGCCGACTACATAACCGAGATGCGGTGCGAGAAACACCCCTACGCTCAGGGGATAGGTGCAAGGGAAGGAGTGGAGTACTAGATGGATTCCAAGGAGATGGCGCCCGGCGACATCGAGCGGCGCAGCTTTGAGATCATTACCGAAGAGCTCGGCGGCCGCACGTTCCCGCCGCTTGAAGAGCCCGTCGTGAAGCGCGTCATCCACACCACTGCCGACTTCTCGTACGCCGATTCCCTCGTATTCACCCATGACGCCGCGCACTGTGCTCTCGACGCACTGCGCGCAGGGGCCACGGTGCTCACCGACACGAACATGGCGCTCGCAGGCATAAGCAAGCCCGCGCTCGCGAAGCTCGGCTGCAAGACCGTGTGCTACATGGCCGACCCTGATGTCGCCGCGGCTGCGCGCGCCGCGGGCACGACTCGCGCCGTTGCGAGCATGGACAAAGCTTGCGGCATCGAGGGTCCGCTCATCGTGGCCGTCGGCAACGCTCCCACAGCACTTCTGCGCCTCGCCGAGCTTATGGACGCGGGGAAGATCGCGCCCGCGCTCGTCGTTGGGGTGCCGGTCGGGTTTGTGAACGTGGTCGAGGCGAAAGAGGAGCTACTCGCGCGACGCGTGCCGGCCATCGTCGCGAGGGGTCGCAAGGGCGGCTCGACCGTGGCGGCTGCCATTATGAACGCGCTGCTCTACCAGATCACGCGCCCAGGGGGCCCGAAGTGACGGCGCCCGCATCCGCGCCGGCGCTGCGCATCTTCGCCGGCACCACCGAGGGCCGCCTTCTGTGCGAATGGGCGAGCGGGGCGGGCATCCCCGCCCGTGCCTACGCGGCAACCGATTACGGAGGCGAGCTTTTGGGCGAGCTTCCGGGTATCGAGGTGCATGCGGGCAGGCTCGACGAGGCCGACATGGAGCGCGAGCTTTCCGGCGCGCGCATCGTCGTCGACGCCACGCACCCCTTCGCTACGCTCGCAAGCGGCAACATCCGAGCCGCTTCGCTCGCCGTGGGTGCACGATGCCTGCGCCTTGCGCGCCCGGTCGAGGCGCTGCCCAAAGGCGTCGTCTCGGTCACGTCGATCGCCTGCGCGGCGCGCTTTCTCTCCGAGAACCCGGGTCGCGCGCTTCTCACGACGGGGAGCAAGGAGCTTGCTCCCTACACGCGCCTCGCCGATTACGCGGAGCGCTTCTTCGTGCGTGTGCTCCCGCTGCCCGGTGCTATAACGAAGTGCATCGACGCGGGGTTTTCGCCATCGCACATCATCGGCATGCAGGGGCCCTTCACCCGCGAGCTCAACGAGGCGATGCTTCGGCAGGTGGGCGCCCAGTGGCTTGTGACCAAGGACTCGGGAACCGTAGGCGGCACGGCCGAGAAGATCGCCTCCGCGCGCGACGTGGGAGCGCGCTGTATCGTGGTCGCCCGTCCCGCCGAGGGAGGCGGGGCCCTTTCGCTTATGGAAGTGGAAGACGCGCTCTTACGGGAGTTCGCGCGCTAGGCGCTCGCCGCGCCTGCGCGCCCTCCCGCCCGCGAAGAGGAGCGCCCCGAGCAAGCTCGACCCGTACAAGCCCGTCATCCGCCAATAGCTCGAGGACGACGCCCGGAACTGGCGCAAGCAGCCCTTCAATAAGTTGCGGTGAAATAGTGTCTGTTTTTGAAGCTAGATAGCATATTTAGTCCCTAATTCACCGCAACTTGTTGGTGGTGGCTTACTGGTAGCGTAGGCATTCCACCGGGTCGAGCTTTGCTGCACGGCGAGCGGGGTAGAAGCCAAAGATCACGCCGATGCCGACGGAGACGGCAAACGCGATCAACACTGTCGTAATGGAGAAGCTTGGCGTGATCGTCCCGGTAGCTCCAAACTCGCTCATGATGCCCGAGCTTGCGGCAAAGAACGTGAGTCCCCATGCCAGCAGATAGCCAATCAGGACACCCAACAGTCCGCCGGTGACGCACAGCGCCGAGGACTCGGCCAAAAACTGAGCGGTGATATCGCGACGACTGGCGCCCAGGGCACGGCGGATACCGATCTCGCGGATGCGCTCCGTTACGTTGGTGAGCATCATGTTCATAATGCCGATGCCGCCGACAAGCAGCGAGATGCTGGCGACAGCACCCATGATGAGCGAGAACGCGCCCATAAAGGAGTTGAGCGCATCGATGGCGCTTTTCATGGATGTCGCCGATACACTGTCGTTCTCATCATCCTCCACGATGCCCTTCATCGCGCGCACCTTGGACTCGATGGTCTTACAAAGCTCATCCATGTCCGTGCCCTCGGCGGCAAGTGCCGTCACGCTGGGGAATGATGGATTTTCGTCGCCAAACAGCCCGGAGATGGTCTCGCGTGGCATATACAGCGTGAGCGAGCCCATGGAGTCGCTGCCGCCATCAATCACGCCTACAATCTGCACCTCGCCGTTGGACACCTTGATGGTTTTCCCCAGCGCATCCTGTTCGTTGCCGTAAAGCTGATCGGCGCCGCCGCGGCTGATGAGCGCCACGCGCGAGCCTGATTGAGACTCGGCCTGGGAATAGGTACGCCCCGCAACGAGCTTGCTGGCCCCCACGGCGTCGAGCATGTCGCTATCGACACCCTGTGCCATGACGGTATAGCTTTTATCGCCGGTCTTATACTCGGTATAGGCGCTGTCGACAATGCCGATCTGCTCTATCTGCGGCATCAGTTTTTGAAGCTTCTCGATGTCCGACTCGGTGAGTTCTTGCGACGAATAGATTTGCACCATGCGTGCCGCATTGAGGCCCAGACTGTTGACCAGGCTGTTTTGGATGCCGCCGATGAGCGAAGTCATGGCGATAACCGAGGCGATGCCGATGACAATGCCCAGGATGGTGAGCAGGCT
>ERZ857984.1192-NODE-1192-length-23091-cov-18.129970_pt1 | contig 23091 bp, 23 predicted proteins | sample MGYA00519914_ERZ857984 | MGnify/ENA primary metagenome ERZ857984 (study PRJEB31778, sample SAMEA3449417) | human gut metagenome | biome: human gut; feature: human-associated habitat; material: faeces | place: United Kingdom | collected 2010/2012 ... | reverse complement strand
CCACCTGCTGCAGACTGTCTGCAGCAGGTGGTTTTTCTTTGGGGCAAATTCTCTCGGAAGGATGGACACTTTCCCCGATTCCATGCTATAATAAAAAAAAATAAGTATGTTTGCTGCGGTTCGCGGAAAAAGTGTTTATCCCGTTTTTCCATATATTTTCATAGCAAACTGCACCAACTTCACAGAGGAGAACGCTTTCAAAGGTGAAATTATGCGCGAAGAACTCATAGCTTCATTCCTCTCACCTCTTTCGCCCGCATACGCTCATAGGCGGCTGCATGCTTTCTACATTTTTATAAAGGAGCTGACAAAATGAACGAATATAAAATTTTTTCTGATTCCACCACAGATCTTTCTCCGGAACTGATTCAGGAACTGGATGTGGAAATCATTCCTCTGACCTTCATCATGGGCGGTAATTCCTATTTGAACTATCCCGATGAGCGGGAAATGACCAGCAAGGAATTCTATAAAAGGATCCGCGCCGGTGAAACCTCCACCACAAATCAGCTGAATGCCGTCCAGTTCACAGAAGCCTTCGAACCTTTTCTGAAAAAAGGAATTGATATTTTTTATATGGCATTTTCTTCCGGTCTTTCTGGCACCTATAATGCAGCCTGCATCACAGCGGAAGATCTGCGTGCAAAGTATCCGGAGCGGAAAATCATCGTGGTCGATACGCTGGCGGCATCCATGGGCGAAGGGCTTTTGGTCTATAATGCTGTTCAAAAGAAGCGGGAAGGCGCTACCATTGAGGAGCTGAAAGCCTGGGTGGAAGAAAATCGTAATAAAATGGCTCACTGGTTCACAGTGGACGATTTGAATCATTTAAAAAGAGGTGGCCGCGTGAGCGGGGCCGCTGCCTTCTTTGGCACCATGTTGGGAATCAAGCCCGTGCTTCACGTAGACGATGAAGGCCACCTTATCCCCATGGAAAAAGTTCGTGGCCGGCGCCAGTCGCTGGATGCACTTGTCGCCCATATGGTTAAAACTGTGGAACATCCCGATAAGCAAATGATTTTTATCAGCCATGGGGACGCTTTGGAAGACGCCAAATATGTAGCCCAGAAAATTCAGGAAAAATTCCAGGTAAAGGGAATTTGCATTCATTCCATCGGCCCTGTGATCGGCGCTCATTCTGGCCCGGGTACCATTGCACTCTTCTTCCTTGCAAAAAATAAGGATTAAACTGCATAACTCCTTATTTTCGCCTGCTGGAAAGATTAAAATGGAGGTCATATCGTATGCTGGAAAGCAGAGATTTTAAAATCATTACGGATTCCACCACAGATCTCACGCCGAAACTGGTGGAAGAGCTGGATGTCCATGTAATTCCGATGGAATTTATTTTCGGAGATGAGGTCTATCACAATTACCCGGATGCACGCGAGATGACCAGCGAAGAATTTTTTACCCGCCTGAAAAACGGCGACATCGTGGAGGTGGTCACCTCCCAGTCGGCCCACGGTCCCAGCCGGGATTGGGTGAAGATCGCCCGGTCCAGCAACGCCCGGTCCAAGATCCGCCAGTGGCTCAAGCGGGAGCGCCGGGACGAAAACGTGGTCACGGGCCGGGCCTCCTTCGAGTCGGAGCTGAAGCGCTGCGGCGTGTCCCTGAAGGAGCTTACCAACGACGAAAACCTCCCCGGCATCCTGAAAAAGCTCACCTATAAGAGCCTGGACGACCTGTACGCCGCCATCGGCTACGGGGGCATCAGCAGCCTGAAGGTCATCGGCCGCATCCGGGAGGATATCCAGCGCATTCTCCACCAGCACCAGGAGGAGCGCCAGGCGGAGGTGCCGCTGGAAGGCCGCCCCGATGCCACCCGCCCCGCCGTGCCCAAGCGCACCCACAGCGAAAAGGGCATCATTGTGGAGGGCCTCAGCAACTGCCTGGTGAAGTTCTCCAAGTGCTGCACCCCCGTCCCCGGGGACGACATCGTGGGCTTCATCACCAAGGGCTACGGGGTGTCCGTCCACCGGAGGGACTGTCCCAACGCCGACCCGGCCCGCCGCCGTCCCGATGAGGAGGGCCGCTGGATCAAGGTGTCCTGGGCCGAGGACGTGGAGGGCACCTTCCGCACTACCCTCCAGGTGGTGGCCAAGGACCGCATCAACCTCATCGTGGATATCTCCACGGTGCTCTCCTCCACCAAGACCCATGTGGCCTCCATGAACGCCCGCTCCACCCCAGACGGCTTCGCCCTGATCACCCTGGATACCGACGTGTCCAGCAGCCAGCAGCTGAAAACCGTCATGCGCCGCATCGAGCAGATTTCCGGTGTCATGCGGGTCACCCGCCCGGCGGGCTGAGAGAAGACACAATATATTAACCGAAAAGGAGACTATATTACCATGAGAGCAGTGCTGACCCGCGTGAAAAGCGCCTCCGTTTCCGTCGACGGCAACGTCATCGGCCAGATTGGCCCCGGCTTTCTGATCCTGCTGGGCATCACCCATGACGATACCGAGGCCCAGGCCGTGAAGCTGGCGGACAAACTGACGGGACTGCGGATCTTCGAGGACGAGGACGGCAAGATGAACCGTGGTCTGGAAACCGTCAACGGTGAAATCCTGGTGATATCCCAGTTCACCCTGTACGGCAACTGCCGCAAGGGCCGCCGCCCGGACTTCCTGGCCGCCGCCCGGCCGGAGGTGGCCATCCCCCTGTATGAAAAGTTCGTGTCCCTGTGCCGGGAAAAGGGCATCCACACCGAAACCGGCGAGTTTGGCGCGGAGATGCTGGTGGAGTCCGTCAACGACGGCCCCCTGACCCTGGTGGTGGACACGGACCAGCTGAATGCGTAACGTATTCCACATTCTTCCGGGCGGACGCCGCTGTCCGCCCGCTTTTATCCTGAACAGGAGGTTGAACCCATGAAAATTGATTCCATTATGGTGGGCCCCATTATGACCAACTGCTACCTGCTGAGCGACGAGACGGCAGGGGTCTGCGCCCTGATCGACCCCGGCGACGAGGCCCCCCGGGTGCTGGACATGGTGGCCAGGTCCGGCTGCCAATTGCAGTATATCCTGCTGACCCACGGCCACTTTGACCACACCACCGCCGTGCGCCCCATCTTAGAGCAGTACCCGGACCTGCCGGTGTACATCAACGATAAGGACGTGGTGGACGGCCGCCGGGGCGACATGGAGCTGGTGTTTTCCCGGCTGCCGGAGCACAACCAGCGGTATTATCACGACGGCGACACCCTGACCCTGGGGAGCCTGACTGTCACCGTGCTGGAGACTCCGGGCCACTCCAAGGGATCCGTGTGCCTGGTGGTGGGGGATGTGATCTTCTCCGGTGACACCCTGTTCCGCTGCTCCTGCGGCCGGACGGACTTCGCCGGCGGCGACTATCGGGAGATGCTGCAATCCCTGGCCCGCCTGGGGAATCTGCCCGGGTCCTACCGGGTCTACCCCGGCCACGACCAGCCCACCACCCTGGACTATGAGCGCCGGGTGAATCCCTATGTCCGCCAGGGCATGAAGTAAGGGGCGGGGCTATGAAACTGGTTTTTCGCGGTCATGACGACCGCTACGCGGTGGAGCAGAGTCTGCTGGCCTTTTTCCCGGAGGAGCGGCCCGTGTATCAGGAGCCGGAGCCGGGGGAGGACAACTGGGCCCGGGTGGACCTGCACCAGGGGCCGGTATACGCCACCGCCACCACCGAGATCGCCCACGGCGGCAGGCTGGGCCGGGGGACCTCCCGGGCCTTGCTGCGGGACGTGACGGACGAGTATGAGCGGGAGCGCCTGCGGCAGAAGGCCGTGAAGCTCAGCTTCTTCAAGGCCGCCCGAAGCATCACCGGCGTCACCCCGGCCTGGGGCGCGCTGACGGGCATCCGCCCCGGCAAGCTGGCGGCCCGGCTGCTGGAGCAGGGAAAGACTCCCGCCCAGGTCAGCCGCATTTTGGGGGACACCTACTATGTCTCCCCCTCCCGCCGCCGCCTGGCGGTGGAGACCGCCCAGGCGGGCCTGCGGGCCAAGGCGGACCTGCGCCCGGAGGACATCTCCCTGTACATCGGCATCCCCTTCTGCCCCACCCGCTGCGCCTATTGCAGCTTCGTGTCCCAGTCGGTGGAAAAATCCCTGGGGCTGATGGATCCGTATTTAGAGGTGCTGTGCCGGGAGATCACCGACGCCGCCCAAATGGTGCGGGAGACGGGCCTGCGCATCAAGTCCTTCTATATGGGCGGCGGCACCCCCACCACCCTGTCCGCCCGGCAGATGGACCGGCTGCTGACCCACCTGAACCGCCGCTTTGACCTGTCCGGCTGCGTGGAATACTGCATCGAGGCCGGACGGCCCGACACCATCACCCGGGAAAAGCTCCAGGTGCTGCTGGACCACGGGGCCGACCGCATCAGCGTCAACCCCCAGTCCCTGGAGGACGAGGTGCTCCGGGCCATCGGCCGCCGCCACACCGCCCGGGACATTGAGGACACCATGGCCCTGGCTGCCTCCATGGGCTTTCCCCATGTGAACATGGACCTGATCGCCGGGCTGCCTGCCGACACGCCGGAGGGCTTCCGCCGGACCCTGGACAAGTGCCTGACCTTCGGGGCCGACAACATCACCGTCCATACCCTGAGCCTGAAAAAGGGCAGCCGCATCCTGCTGGAGGGTCTGCCCATCCCCACGGCGGAGGACGTGGCCCGGATGCTGGACTATGCCGACCCCACCCTTCGCGCCGCCGGATTCTCTCCGTACTATCTCTATCGCCAGAAGTATATGTCCGGCAGCTTTGAAAACGTGGGCTGGTGCATATCCGGAGCCCAGGGGCTGTATAATATTTACATCATGGAGGAGCTGCACAGCATCCTCTCCCTGGGGGCAGGCGGCTCCACCAAGATGGTGGACCCGGTCCGGGGCCGCATTGAGCGGGTGTTCCACGCCAAGTACCCCACGGAGTATATCCAGCGGCCCGAGAAGATTGCAGAGAATCTGGCGGCCTTCCGGGCATTCCATGAAAATATGAAGAAGTGAAATGAGGAGGGTCCATGACCAGGGGGAAGCAGTCATTTTTAGGGGGCGCCGCCCTGCTGACGGTCACCATGCTTGTTACCAAGGCCATCGGCGCCCTGTACAAGATCCCTCTGGGGAACCTGCTGGACGAGCAGGGCATGAACTATTTCTACGCCGCCTATAACATCTATAACCTGCTGCTGATGGTGTCCACCGCCGGGCTTCCTCTGGCTCTTTCCCGGCTGGTGTCCCAGGCGGAGGCTCTGGGCCGGGTAAACCGGCGGCGGCGCATCGTCTCCGTGGCCTTCTGGCTGTTTCTGCTGCTGGGGCTTTTCAGCAGCGGCCTGATGTTCTTCCTGGCCGGGGACCTGGCCGGGTGGATGCACAACACCCGGGCGGAGGACGCCATCCGGGTGCTGTCTCCGGCGGTGCTGTGCGTGTGCCTGGTGTCGGTGATCCGGGGCTATACCCAGGGCATGGGCGATATGCGTCCCACCGCCGCCAGCGAGGTCATCGAATCCGCCAGCAAGCTGGTGGTGGGCCTGGGTCTTGCCTGGTGGCTGCTGCGGCAGGGGTACCCCTCCCACATAGCCGCCGCCGGTGCCATCGCCGGGGTCACGGCGGGGGTGATTCTGTCCCTGCTGGCCCTGACCGTGTGGACAGCGACCCATTTGTCCCGGGACAAGGGCCGGGACGACCCGGGACAGAGCCGGGATATTCTGCGCCAATTGCTGGCCATCGGGGTGCCCATCACCGTGGGCTCCGTGAGCCTGTCGGTGATCAATCTGCTGGACCAGTCCATCACCATGGGCATCCTGCAGACCTCCTGGGGCCTGACGGAGCCGGAGGCCGCCGGCCTCTACGGGACCTACAGCTACGCCGGGAATCTGTTTGCCCTTCCGGCGGCGTTTATCTATCCCATGACCATCAGCCTGATCCCCGCCATCGGGGCGGCTCTGGCCCGGGGGGACCGGTCCGCCGCCGGGCGGCACACCGTCGCCGCCTTCCGGCTGACGGCCCTGCTGGCCCTGCCGGCGGGGGTGGGGCTCAGTGTTCTGGCCCGGCCCATTCTGGAGCTGCTGTACCCCGCCAAGGGGGCGGCCACCCTGGAGGCCGCGGCGTATCACCTGGAAATTCTGGGCGTCGGCAGCATTTTTGTGTGCCTGATGGCCCTGTCCAACGGGATTTTGCAGGCCTATGGCCGGGAAAAAGTCCCCCTCTGGACCCTGCTGGCCGGAGGCGGGCTGAAGATCGCCCTGAACTATCTGATGATCTCCAACCCCGATTACGGCATCCGGGGCCTGCCGGTGAGCACCCTGTGCTGCTATGCCCTGATCACGGTGCTGAACCTGGGGGCCATCGCCCGGTATGTGCCGGAAAGGCCCGATTATTTCCGGGTGTTCTCCCGGCCGGGGCTGGCGGCCCTGGGGATGGGCGCGGCGGCATGGTGGCTCCACCGGCTGCTGGCAGACCTGCTGCCCGGGGGTCTGGCCACCCTGCTGGCGGTGTCTCTGGCGGCGGTGATCTACGCCGGGGCGGCGCTGCTGCTGGGGGCCGTGGGCCGGGAGGAGGCCATGGCCCTGCCCGGCGGGGAGCGTCTTGTCCGCTGGCTGCGGCTGAAATAGACGAAAATTCCGTACATTTTTCACGAAAAACAGCCTCATCAGGCTATTTTGCCGATAAGAGGACTTGCAATAGGAGCGGGAATATGGTACATTTTAAGGAGAAAGCGCGATACGACTACGACGACCTGCTGGAGATCATCCGAGTGCTCCGCTCGCCGGAGGGCTGCCCCTGGGACCAGGTGCAGACCCATCAATCCATCCGCCGGGGACTGCTGGAGGAGGCCTATGAGGCCGCCGAGGGCATCGACCGGGACGACGCGGACCTGCTGCGGGAGGAGCTGGGGGACGTGCTGATGCAGGTGGTGTTCCACGCGGACATCGAGCGCCAGCGGGGCCGGTTCACCATGGAGGACGTGGTGGACGGCGTGGTGAAGAAGCTGATCTTCCGCCACCCCCACGTATTCGGCGGCGCGGAGCCGGAAAAGGACGCGGAGTCGGTGCTGGTCAGCTGGGACGCCATCAAGCGCCGGGAGAAGCACCAGCGCACCACCACCCAGGCCATGGACAGCGTGGCCCGGTCCCTGCCTGCCCTGTGGCGGGCGGAAAAGCTCCAGAAAAAGGCCGCAGACGATGGCTTCGACTGGCCGGATATCCAGGGGGCCCTGTCCAAGCTGGACGAGGAGGTGGGCGAGCTGCACCAGGCGGTGCAGGACGGCGCCAACGTGGCCGAGGAGCTGGGGGACGTGCTGTTTGCCGCCGTGAAGGCCGCCCGCTTTGCCGGAGTGGACCCGGAGGACGCCCTGAACGCCGCCTGTGAAAAGTTCATCCGCCGCTATGGGGCGGTGGAGCAGGGGGCCCGGGACCGGGGCGTCAGCGTGTCGGACCTGACCCTGGAGGAAATGACCGGCCTGTGGAACGCCGCCAAGTAAGGCGGCCCCCATCTGACCCAGGTTTCTGATGCGATATTCATCGCTTTGGGATAGATTTTGACCAAGGAAAATTTTTAGGAGGACTATCATGAATAAGACCGAACTGATCGCCGCCGTGGCGGAAAAGACCGGCATGTCCAAGAAGGACACCGAGGCTGTCATCGCCGCCACCCTGGGCACCATCACCGCCGCCCTGCACGAGGAGGAGAAGGTGCAGCTCATGGGCTTCGGCTCCTTCGAGGTGAAGAAGCGCGCTGCCCGCACCGGCCGCAACCCCAGAAGCAAGGAGACCATCGAGATCCCCGCTTCCCAGACCCCCGTTTTCAAGGCCGGCAAGGCCCTGAAGGACGCCGTGGCCAAGTAAAAAAACAGACCATTCCGGCGGCGCGGGGTTTTCCCGCGCCGCCGCGTTTGTCGGCAGAGAATCGCCGAAGCGCCGCCGGTGGCGGATGAAGCGAGGCGATTTCGAGGAAGTGCTCCGACTGTCGGCCGCGACAGCGGCCGAGAGTCGGCTGGCACGATGGTGGGCAGACATGGGCTCCGCCCTACGGAGTGTTTAACGATAGAATGTCTTTTAGGGCAGGGCCCATGTGCCCTGCCGCGTAGGAACGGGATGGTTCCCAGAACCCCCCCGAACCCATTACCCATAAAAGGAGACGCAATATGGCAAAAATGACCTGGCTGGAACGGCGGTATCGCCGCAGCCGCCTGGACTATGTGCGCCACATCACCATCGACCCTCGGGGCCCCGGCGTGGTGCGCATCCACATGATCCCGCCCCGGACGGAGGACCCCGCCGACCCGTTTCTTCTGCTGCTGAACGGGGCGCAGCTGGTGCCCCTGAACCTGAGCTGGGCCATCCTGCTGGCCAATTTCATGGACCAGCTGGAGCCCTGGAGCGGCCGGGAGATCGGAGAGCAGGACTGGCAGTCCATGCTTTTGGCGGCGGTGAAGGCCACCCGCCGCACCTATCCCGGCACCGGGAAAGCCGTTCTGCTGGGGGACCTGGAGCTGATGCTCCGGAGCATCGTGGCCATCGCCCGGGGGCAGGAGCCTCCGGCGGAGGTGGGAGCCCTCTCCCTGGGCGAATACGCCGGGCGGATGTCCGCCCCCCACCGGATGGACCTGATGATCAGTGCCATGACCCGGGAGGGCCGGTGGCACTGCAACCAGAAGTGCCTGCACTGCTACGCCGCCGGGCAGACCCTGGGGGAAACGCCGGAGCTGACCACGGACCAGTGGCGGGAGCTTTTAGAGAAGCTGCGCCGGGCCAACATCCCCCAGGTGACCTTCACCGGCGGGGAGCCCACCCTGCGGCCGGACCTGCCGGAGCTGGTGGAGGCGGCCCAGTGGTTCGTTACCCGGCTGAACACCAACGGACGCCTGCTGACGCCGGAGCTGTGCCGCAGGCTGTTTGAGGCCAGTCTGGACAGCGTGCAGGTGACGCTGTACGACGCCCGGCGGGAGGTCCACAACGCCCTGGTGGGGGCGGAGGGCTTCGATGACACGGTGCAGGGCATCCGCAATGCCGCGGCGGCGGGGCTGATCGTGTCGGTGAACACGCCCCTGTGCAGCCTGAACCGGGACTATGCCGAAACCCTGCGGTTCGTCCACGGCCTGGGGGTGCGGTACGTCACCTGTTCGGGGCTGATCCCCACCGGCTCCGCCGCCAGGGGGGAGAGCCGGGCCACCCGGCTGAGCCAGGAGGAGCTGACGGACATCCTCCGCCGGGCGGCGGAAACGGCCCACGGCCTGGGCATGGAGCTGGACTTCACCAGCCCCGGCTGGCTGCCGGAGGAGGCCCTCCGGGACATGGGCCTGCACCTGATCCCCAGCTGCGGGGCGTGCCTGTCCAACATGGCCCTGGCCCCGGACGGCACGGTGCTGCCCTGCCAGAGCTGGCTGGAGGGGCCGGGCCTGGGGAACCTGCTGACCGACGACTGGAGCGGTATCTGGGACGGCGAGCCATGCCGCCGCATCCGGGCGGAAAGCGCCAAAATGGAGCACATCTGCCAGCTGCGGCAGGAAGGGGGCTGCTGACCATGCGTAAAATTCTGTGCCGGGCGCTGCTGTGCCTGTGTCTGGTGCTGGCCCTGGGGCCGGTACATACGGCCTTCGCCCAGGACCTGGACCGCATCGAGTCCTATGACGTGGACGTGACCCCCAACACCGAGGACGGCAGCCTGCGGATCCAGGTGACCTTGGAGTGGACGGTGCTGGCGGAGGGGCCGGTGAGCTGGGTGAAGATCGGCGTGCCCAACGGCAGCATCCGCCAGGAGCAGGCCCTGACGGACAACATCGACCGCCTGAGCTTCGACAACAGCTATATGTATGTGTACTTCAACCGGGACTATGACGACGGGGAGACCTTCCGGTTCTCCTACAGCTGGATTCAGGAGTATATGTACACCCTGGGGGCCGACGGCTCCGTGGAGTATGTCTATACCCCCGGCTGGTTCAGCGAGGCCCGGGTGGGGCAGATGACCCTGACCTGGCACGATCCGGCGGGGGTGGACGGCGTGGACTCCCTGGGAAATACCGGCGGGGACCATGCGGCGGTCCTGACGGACCTGGACCACGGCCAGCAGCTGGACTTTACTGTCCGGTACGACAGCTGGCCCGCCCGGCTGGCCCAGGAGGGCAGCCGGGACAACCTGCCCCAGGACAACGACCCGGGGTACGACCCGGGATATGACCCGGATTACCAGGACGACGGCCTGGGTCTGGTGGGGCTGGTGATCCTGCTGGTGGTGGTGTTCCTCATCGTCAGGGTGGCGGCGGCCTCCGACGGATATCGGGGCGGCTTCGGCACCCACTATGTGTTCGTCAGCGGCCTGTGGTATCCGGCAGGGCCCGACGGACGGCCCCGGCCCGGCTCCCACGGTACCCGGGAAAAGCCGAAACCGCCCCGCAGCGGCGGCTTCGGCGGCGGCAGCCGGGGAGGCGGCTTCGGCGGTAGCGGCTTCGGCGGCGGGGGACACTGCGCCTGCGCCAGCAGCTGCGCCTGTGCGTGCGCCTGCGCCTGTGCCGGCGGCGGCCGGGCCGGGTGCAGCGCCAAGAACCTCTATGGCGCGGTGCATCTGGACCAGGAGCTTACCCGGGAAATGGAGCAATAAGAAATGGCGTGCGCCCCCGGCGCACGCCATTTTTGCGATATTTATGCCGCCAGCACCACGCAGCCCACGTCGAAGGCGATCTTCACGTTGCCGAAGTTATGGCCGGTGCGGTCGGACACCGCTGGCAAGCACTTTCTTGTTCATGCGATGCTCCATCCTTCTTTAACGTGCTTCTTTCGTATGGTTGACGTGCTTCGGCCGCACCCCGGAGGGTGCGGCCGTTTTTCGCATATGGTGGGTTCAGATACCCAGCTTTTCCAGGGCCGCCATGCGCAGGCAGTCGCACAGAATGGCGATGGCCTGCTCCAGCTCGTGGACCGGCGGCAGGGAGGGGGCAATGCGGATGTTGCTGTCCTGGGGGTCCACGCCGTAGGGGAAGGTAGCCCCGGCGGCGGTCATGGTGACCCCGGCGTCCCGGCACAGCTCCAGCGCCCGCCTGGCGGTGCCGGGCATGGCGTCCAGACTGACGAAATAGCCGCCCTTGGGGTGGCTCCAGCTGGCGATGCCCCAGGGGGCCAGGTGGCGGTCCAGCTCGTCCTCCACGGCCCGGAACTTGGGCCCCAGAATGGCGGCGTGGCGGCGCATCAGGGCCAGGGTGGTCTCCTTGTCCTTCAGATACCGGACGTGGCGCAGCTGGTTCATTTTATCGTAGCTGATGATCTGGATGTTCAGCAGATTCTTGAAGTATTCCACGTTGGCCTCGCTGACGGCCCCGCAGGCGATACCGGCCCCGGGGAAGGTGATCTTGCTGGTGGAGGCAAACTCATACACCATGTCGCCATTGCCGTACTCCGCGCACAGGGACAGAATATCCGGGAAGGGCACGAAATCCCCCTCCAGCTCGTGGACGCAGTAGGCATTGTCCCACATGAGCATAAAGTCCGGCGCGGCGGGCTTCATGGCGGCCAGCCGGTGGATGGTCTCAAGGGAATAGGTGATGCCCGTGGGGTTGGAGTATTTGGGCACGTTCCACATACCCCGGACCTCCGGGTCCCGGATCAGCTGCTCCACCCGGTCCATGTCGGGACCGGTTTCCGTCATGGGGACGGACAGCAGCTCCATGCCGAAGGATTCCGTGACCTTGAAATGCCGGTCGTATCCCGGCACCGGGCAGATCCACTTCACCCTGTCCAGCTTGCCCCAGGGCTTTTCGCTGTGCAGCAGGCCGTGGGTATACGCCTTGGACACGGCGTCGAACATCATCTCCAGGGAGGAGTTGCCTCCGGCGATGACCTGGCCGGGCTTGCAGCCCAGAAGGTCCGCAAACAGCCTCCGGGCGATGGGGATGCCCGCCACATAGCCGTAATTTCGCGCATCAATGCCGTCGGTGATGAAGTCGTCGGCGGTCAGGGGGATGTTGTACATCTCCATGACCATGTCCAGCTGCTCCCGGCCGGGCTTTCCCCGGGCCATATTCAGGTCCAGGCCCAGGGCCTTCTGCTCCTGGTGGGTCCTGCACAGGGCGGCGTATTCCGCCTGCCGTTCCGCAAGGGTCATTTCCTGATAGGTTTTCATATGCGCTCTCCCTCTTTTCCCATAGTGCCGTGTCCGGACGGACCGGCAGGCATCAGCATACCACACAATCCCGGAAAAGGCAAATATTAGTTTGCGTTTGTATTCAGCTGCCGATGGCGGCACGGATACCCCCAGCAACTGCCTTTGGCATTGAGATGCTGGTATTCTTATCCTCTCATAAATCCACAGCAACCGATTTCGGACAATTCATAGAATCCCATTGACTTGTAAAAAGCAATGGTTTTCGGCGTGTGATCCGTTGCCAGCTCAATCTGACGAACATGGCTGTATCGGTTCAGAACGGCTTGTAAGAGCGCAGAGCCGAAGCCTTTTCGCTGATGCTCCGGAAACACCAATATGTCCTGCACAAACACGATGGTATGCCCATCGCCCACGGTGCGAATGATGCCAAGAAGCTGATCGCCCTCATAAGCGGCAAGGGTCAGCATAGAGCCCTCAAAGCCTTTACGCAGTACCTCCGGCTGATCGGTGTAGGCCGTCCAGCCAACACTCGTGTATAAGCGCAGAATCTCTGATTCGTTGTATGTTTTGTATTCTCTGATTTCCATATTAAGTAACCTCCATTCAAATTTTATGGAAACTGTTACTTATCTCTGCGTAATCTCATGGTTTATCCTCCTTACTGCTGCGTTTTGGCGGAACACAGCCTGCCATCACAGCTCCGTCAGCCGGTACACGTCCTCCCGGCGGGCGATTCAGCCCAGATGTGCAAACGCCTTGCCCAGATGGGTATCGAAGCCGAGCGCTTGATACATCCCTTCATCGCAGGGGGCGCAGGTGACGGTCAGGCTGGCAAGGGCGTTTTCCTTGCTCCATTCTTGCGCCGCTTGTGCCAGCAGCCGGGCAGCGCCCTTTTTGCGGAACACAGGCTCAATGTAAAAGTCATCGAATATCCCGACATCTGTGCAGGTGAAGGTGGAAAAGCACCGGGAAACGCTGCACATCCCCACTGCCCGATAGCCTCGCCTTGCCGCAAAGAACGTGATCTTCCCATCCCGGATGGCCTGCGCCAGTCGTTCCTGCTTTTCCTCCGTTGACGGTGCTTCGCCGATCTCTTTGAGAAAGCCGTTTTCCAGTTTTTTCAGCTGCCAGTCCTCCGGGTCGGCGAGAAGCTCTGCGGTAATCGGAAGATTTTCCTCCGGGGGCAGGAGCATCAGCGGTTCGCCCCATTGGTCCGCGCCGTTCTCGATAAAACCCACCGATTCCCAAAAGCGGCGCCGCCGCTCGTTGCCGCCATAGTTCAGCTCCGCATAACGCGCGCCGTGTTTTTTTGCCCAGTCCAGAAGCGCTGCTGCACACGCTTTTCCCGTGCCGCTGCCCCGGAACTCCGGGTAGACGCAGAACTCCATGATAAAGCACTTGCCGTCCTCCGTGGTGAAGATCACCGGCATAGCAAAGCCGATATCCTGTCCGCCCCGATGGAAGAACAGGAAGAAGCAGCGATCCTGCGGCCTGCCGTTGATCTTCATCATGTGGTCACGATACGCTTGACCAAGGAAATATTCCAGTTCTTCCTTGTCGGAGTCTGTGAAAATATCCCGCTTGTGATAGGCGTGCAGCTGCTCCCAGAAGGCAGCAGCATCGTTTTCCGTGACGGCTTCACGGATGGTGATTTGGTTTTCCATTTTGTTTCCTCCAAAATTTTATTCGGAGGGTTAGGAAGCGTGAACCCTCCATACACGATTCATCTTCATAAAAACCACACCTTTCTTAATCAAATTTGTATGAGACGTCACAGCGTGTTTTCACACGCTGTGCGTGCGCACAGCGCACGGGATTCTTGATTAAATTTTTTAATCAAGAATCAGTATCAGATGCCGATTGCGGCACGGATACCTCAATTGCGTTTTGGCGGAACACTGCCGGCCATCACAGCTCCGTCAGCCGGTACACGTCCTCCCGGCGGGCGGAGAGAATGGGCAGCTGCCGCCGGACGCTGTCCACCATGGACAGATCCAGCTCCGTAACGGCCACCGCCTCTCTTGACGGGCACTGGCGGATCACCCGGCTCCAGGGGTCGCAGACAATGGAGTGTCCCCAGGCCACGTAGGAGGCGCTTTTGTCCCGGGCCGGGGAGGTGCCCACGGTGAAGCACTGCTGGTCCACGGCCCTCTGCCGGAAGAGGATTTTCCAGTGAGCGGGGCCGGTGGTCATGTTGAAGGCCGCCGGGGCGAAGATCACCCTGGCGCCCCGCAGGGCCATCAGGCGGCACAGCTCCTGAAACCGCATATCGAAGCAGATACAAAGGCCCATGGTCCCCCAGGGGGTGTCGAAGGTGGTGACCTCCCGGCCCGGGGACAGGACCTCCGACTCCATGAACCGCTGGCCGCCCTCCACGTCGATGTCGAACAGGTGGATCTTCCGGTGCCGGGCGATGCAGGTGCCGTCGGGGGCATAGACAAAGGAGGTGTTGTATACCCGGTGCCCCTCCAGCTCCGGCAGGGACCCGGCGATCAGATAGATGCCCCGCTCCCGGGCCAGCTGGGACATGGCCCGCTGGGCGGGCCCGGCAAAGGGCTCGCCGTAATCCCGGAAGCAGGCGTTGTCATAGGGGCAGCAGAACATCTCCGGCAGCACCGCCAGGTCGATGTCCCCGGCGGAGCGCACCAGGTCGCAGGCGTGGCGGATGTTCTCCGCCTTATCGGCAGAAACGTGCATCTGGATCTGTGCGATTTTCATAAAGACCCTCCTTATACCAAAACCTGTTAAAAAGCTTGAAAAGCTTTTTATAGCACCGAAGGTGCGTCAGGTTTTGTATGAGACGTCACAGCGTGTTTTCACACGCTGTGCGTGCGCACGGCGCACGGGATTCTTGATTAAATTTTTTAATCAAGAATCAGTATTAAAATTCCCGCAGCACCAGGTCCGTGGAGCCGGGGCTGGCGACCAGCCGCAGCACCCGGGGGTGCCCGGCGTATTCCCGGCACAGGTCCCGCAGGGCCGTTCCGCCGTGATAGCCGTGGATCAGCCGCAGGCGGTACACCCCGCTGCTGGCCCGGCGCAGGGCGGCGTCGATGGCCACCCGGGCCTGGTATGCGTTTTTCCCATGCAGGTCCAGCTCCATGATCCCCGGCTGCATACGCCTCACCCCTTTCTTGTTCCATTTTACCCCGGGACATCCCGGTTTGCAAGCCCTTTGACTCGGGACAAGGCCGGGACGTCCCAGGGGGAGCTTATTTCTTGCGGAAAAAGGCCACCGCCACGGCCCCGGGCCCGGCGTGGGTGCCGATGACGCCGCCGATGAGGGTGGAATCCAGACGGTCTGTTCCGTTTTCCCACAGGGCCCGGCTGTCCTCCACGTATTTTTTCAGGAACACATCCGTCAGCCCCGTGTAGCCCAGGAGGATGGGCAGGGAAAAGTCGATGCCGCCGCAGGCGTGGATTTTTTCCACCAGCAGGTTGTTGCCCTGGCGGGAGCCCCGGGCCTTGCCCACCAGAAGGATTTCGCCGTTTTCAATGGTCAGCACCGGCTTGATGTTCAGCAGTCCCCCGGCCAGGGCGGTGGTTTTGGAGATACGGCCGCCCCGCTTCAGATACTCCAGGGTGTCCACCAGAGCCAGGACGCACACGTCCTGCCGCTTCTGCTCCAGGGCCCGGGCCAGCCCGGCGGCGTCCATGCCCCGGTCCAGGCAGGCCAGGGCGTACTCCGCCAGGATGCCCGCCCCGATGGCGGCGGTGCCGCTGTCCACCACATAGATGTTGTCATACTCCGCCGCGGCGATGCAGGCGCTCTGATAGGTACCGGAGAGCTGGGCAGAGATGGTCAGCACCACGGCGCTGCCGCCGCTGCGCCGCACCCGCCGGAACTCCCGGTCAAAGGCGGCGGGGCTGGCCTGGCTGGTGGTGGGCAGCACGTCGCTTTCCACCAGACGTTCATAAAAACGGTGCTTATCCAGGGTGACGCCGTCCAGATACTCCTCCTGGCCAAAGTGAATGGTCAGAGGTACCACCGTCAACCGGCTGCGGATGTGCTCCGGCACGTCCACCGTGGAATCCACGATCAATTCAACGTTCATAGGACCTCCTGTTTTTGAAAAAGTGGTCCTGAGTATAGCATGAAACTGTCCGTTTGTCAACAAAATAAGCGAATAGTGTCAAAAAATGCGCCTCCCTTGGGAGGCGCATTTTTCGTTACAGGTCCAGGGCCAGGTCCCCGTCCTTGATCCAGCCCCACTTGCGCAGGGGGACCGCCAACAACCAGGTAAGGACTGCCGGCAGCACAAAGGAGATCAGCACCAGGCCCAGCCAGTCCATGCCGGTGATGCCGGCCTTGACCCCGGCGGCCACATCGTTGACCCAGCCGGTATACACGCCGATCTGGCCCACCAGGCCGCAGGTGCCCATGCCGCTGGACACCGCCGCGCCGTTCATCTCCAGCCGGAACAGGCAGGTGGCGATGGGGCCGGTGATGGCGGAGGCCAGGGTGGGGGGGATCCAGACCCGGGGATTGCGGACGATGTTGCCCATCTGCAGCATACTGGTGCCCAGGCCCTGGGCCACCAGGCCGCCCCAGCGGTTTTCCCGGAAGCTCATCACCGCAAAGCCGATCATCTGGGCGCAGCACCCCGCCACGGCGGCGCCGCCGGCCAGACCCGTCAGCCCCAGGGCCGCGCAGATGGCGGCGGAGGAGATGGGCAGGGTCAGAGCCACGCCGATGACCACGGACACGATGATGCCCATGAAGAAGGGCTGCAGCTCCGTGGCCCACATGATGAACCGGCCCACGGCGCTGGCCGCCGCGCCGATGGGGGCGGCGATCAGGGCGGCGATGCCGATGCCGGAGAGCACCGTGACAATGGGCGTTACCAGAATGTCGACCTTCGTCTCCTTGCTGACGGCCTTGCCGATCTCGCTGGCCAGGATCGCCACAAACAGCACCGCCAGAGGCCCTCCGGCCCCGCCCATGAAGTTAGTGGCGAAGCCCACGGGAATCAGGGAATACAGCACCAGAGGAGGGGCCTCCAGCGCCCGGCCGATGGCCACCGCCATGCCCGGCCCCACCATGGCCGAGCACAGGCCGCCGATGGTGTAGGTCACGGCGCCCTCGCCCTTGCCCAGGGTGACGATAACATCCGTCAGGAATCCGATGTGCAGCTGCTGGCCCAGGGTGTTGAGAATGGTGCCCACCAGCAGGGTGCAGAACAGGCCCTGGGCCATAGCGCCCATGGCATCGATGAAATACCGCTTGGCCGAGAAAACGATGTTCTTCCTGGCCAGGAACTTGCGAACTGCTTCCATAGCTTTGACCTCGCATATGTAAAAAGAATGTTATACAGGTGTCATGACACCTGTATAACATTCTATCACGTCTTTTCCGTTTGTCAACCGGGATTTTACTCCGCCAGGAAGCCCAGCTCCCGCAGGCGGGCCTTCAGATGCTCATAGGACACCTCATCGGGGCAGGAGAGACTGTGCAGATGGATGCCGTCTGTCAGCTGGGACAGGGGGGCGGCCCCCTCCATGCGGGCCATGAACTGCTCCACGTCCAGACGGCTGCGCAGGTGCAGCGGGGCGGACAGCTGGCCATAGACCGGGTGGTCCACAATGACGTCCACAACGGTGCAGCCGCAGTCCACCATGGCATTAAGCTCGTCCCGGGTGCCGGTTCCGTCGTGGCGGCAGGCCACCTGGCGCGGCAGACCCGTCTCCCCGGCGTCGGGGATCACATAGCCCCGGGCGGTGGCGGTGATGGCCTGGCCCGCGGCACGCAGCAGGGCCACATCCCCCACGATGATCTGGCGGCTGACGCCCAGCTCCTTGGCCAGGGCGGTGGCGCTGATGGGCTGATGGGCTTCGTGGAGCCGGGCGCTGATCCGGCTCCGGCGTTGTTCGGCGGTCATGAGGAGGACTCCCTTCGGTTTTTCTTCTATCATACACGATTCCCCGGCCCATGGCAAGTTTTTTTCGTGAATTTCGCTGCCCTCTTGACAGATGGGCCGCCGGATGGTACACTATGGACAGAAAAAGAGAATACATCGCGCAAGTGCCTGCGCCGCCGGGTGGGCGGCACGGGAGAATAGTGAATCAGGTGAGAATCCTGAACGGTACCGCCGCTGTATACGGGGAGGCCGCGCACAGGGACGAAAGTCCGTCACTGGGAAACCGGGAAGACCGTGCGCCTGCCGCTGATCCGTCAGTCAGAAGACCTGCTTGCCGCCATGCTGTCCCCGCTGCGCGCCATACGGCGGAGGATAGATTCAATCGCGGGAAACCGGCCGCGCCAATGTCTATTGGCGCGGTTTTTTTGCAAGCCTGAGCGCGGCACTGCCGCAGCTTTCCATGGGGGCGGGCAGGAGCAGCCACTCCCGCCCGCTCCCTTACCTTATGTGAAAGACTGCCCTTAAGCGCGGGAATTTTCAGGGCGGACAGGGGCGTCCGCCCCTACGGGCCCTCTCAGTCACCTTTGGTGACAGCTCTCCCGAAGGGAGAATCAAGGCGGGGGGGTACGGATTGCAGCCGAACGCATAAGGAACGTGCGTTCGGCAGACCCGACGGTTGATGTCGGGCCCACAACCAGCCTGCGGCTGGCTCGCAATGACACCACAAGAAGATTTCCGGTAACGGCCGCACACACGGGATGGCCGAATCAATATTTCCATCAAGAATCCGTATGATCTATCAGGAGGACGACATATGCTCATCAATTGGTTCCGGGACCAGGACCACCTGGTCTATATCAACGGCGAGACCCAGCTGGCCCAGCTGGAAAAGACCCTGCGCTTCCCGGGCTTGCAGGAGGCGGCGGAGGCCCTGCGGGACAACCCCAACCCGGAGGGCTACACCATCAAGGGGCCCAAGCGCACCTGCGGGCGGCTGTTCGTGCCGGACCTGACCTTCGGCAAGCACATCGAAATGGGGGAGAACGTCTTTTTCTACATGGGCGAGATGGCGGAGTGCTATGTCATCTACTGGCCCGGAAAGCCGGTTACGGAGGTGCACCATGGAGAAATGTGAAGCCCTGTCCACCAAGCCCGAGGAGTGCCGCTACTCCTTCTTCCAGCACACGGCCTGCGAGTTCTTCCCCTGCCATGAGACCGCCCATCCGGAGGACTTCAACTGCCTGTTCTGCTACTGTCCCCTGTACGCCTTAGGGGACCGGTGCGGCGGCAATTTCCGGTATATCGGCGACGGCATCAAGGATTGCAGCGGCTGTCTGCTGCCCCATGGCCGGAAAAGCTACGGCTACGTCACCGGCAAGTTCGGCGAGATCGCGGAGCTGGCCAAAAAGAACCGCCACACGGAGGAATAACGAATCATAAAAATACCGTCTGTAATTTTCCGAGAGGAGATTACAGACGGTATTTTCTTATCGTCCCAGGATGGTCTCGGCGAAGCCTTTGGCGAACAGCCGGGCGGCCCGCAGGGCCTCGTCCAGCGAGTTCCCGGCGGCCCCCACCTCCACCAGCAGGCTGCCCGGGGCGGCAAACTGGTTATAGCGGTAGTTCAGCAGAGTGATGGGCCGCATCAGGGTGGGGGACTGGCTTTCCAGCTTCTCCTGAACGGCGATGGCCAGGCGCAGATTGTCCTGCCAGCCGTCGTGGGCCACGCCCATGATCAGGCTCACCTGGGCGGCGGCGGGGTCCTCCGCCGTCACCAGCTTATACTGGGTGCCGTTGGCATCCTGCACCGCGTCCCGGTGCAGGTCCAGCACATAGACGATGGAGGGGTACTTGGCCAGGTAGCTCTGGATAGACGCCAGACTGTTTTCATAGGCGTCGTTGTATGACTCCCCGTCGTGGAGGGTGCGGTCGTGGACCACGGAGATGCCGTAGGACGACAGCTCCGCCGCCAGCTCGTCCCCCACCCGCACCATGTTGCAGGAGCGGTCCGCCGTGCGGAAGGTGCCGGAGGGGACGTACTCCTGCCCCGGGGGCATGGTATAGGACTCGCTGGCGTGGCTGTGGACGATGAGGACCTGGGGCCCCTGCTGGGGACAGGCCACGAACTGCCGGTCCCCCAGCACCGCCGGGTCCAGGGTCCGGCTGGACTTGTTCTTGATGTACACCCCGTTGATGATGCTGTAGCCGTCGGTGGAGCGGGGGTCCACCGTCTGGGCCGGGACGCCGTTGTCCGCCCCGGGCTGGGGGGCCGGGTCCTCCGACGGGGCGGGGTCCTCCTGGGGCTCCTCCGGTTCCGGGTCCGGCTGGGGGGCGTCGTCCTCCTGCACCGCCAGGGACCGGCCCGCCAGCAGCACCGGCGACTGGCCCAGGGCCAGCACCGTGGCGGCGGACAGACCGTCCAGCCCCAGAAGGTCCCCCAGCTCCCACCGCAGCAGTCCCCGGGATACATTGGGGCGGCGGGACACGGACTGCCACAGGGCGGCGGCACTGTCTGCCCCGGCTCCGGCCAGCACCGTTCCCAGGGCTGCCGCCGCCAGCAAGAGCGCCAGCCCCCGCCGCAAAATTGCCTGTTTCAAAGCGTTCACCTCTTTGAGACAAGCCTATGCGGCGGGGGACGGGATTATGTCACGGTTCCATCACCGGGGGGATGTCCACGATCTGCAGGCCCCGGCGCATGGCGTATTCCATGGTGCGGCGGGTGCCGCCGGGCTGGCCGTTGTGGACCGCCAGCAGCAGGGCGGCGTGGTCCACCATATAGCGGTTGCGCCGCTGCATGCAGCCGGGACTGTAGGACGACTGCACCAGGGTTTCGTAGTCGCAGGCCGCCACCAGGCGGCGATAGCGCTCCTGCTGGGCCCGGGGCCAGCCGTCGGCCTGGGTGGGGCAGGGGATGGCCGCCTCCACGCTGACGTCCCCGTGCCGCTGCCGCAGGGCCAGGGCCAGCTCGCAGAAGTACAGGTCGCAGCCCTGGGCCATGCCGCAGATGAAGTGCCGGTATCCCGCCTCATAGGCGGCGTCCAGCGCGTCCCGGAGCCGGACCTTCAGGGCCCAGCACCGGGGATCGTCCTCGTTTTCCCCCCAGGGGAGCTTGGCCGGACGGTGGCCGGAAAAGCAGCAGCTGACAGGCCGTGCGCGCATGGCCTCGTCCTCCCTTCAAAGATACTGCCACCATTATAGAACAGATTTTCTATTTTGTAAAGAAGAATTTCTCTTGCGCGCCGGGTGCAAATCCGATATACTGGGGAAAAGGGAGGTGCATCTGATGAAGCTGTATTTCAAGCAGCGGTTCTTTTCGTGGTTCGACAGCTATGACATCTATTATGAGGGCGGCGATGTGGCCTATACCGTGGAGGGAAAGCTCTCCTGGGGTCATTGCCTGCACATTCTGGACCCCTATGGGCAGCACATTGCCACAGTGAAGCAGCAGGTGCTGACGTTTCTGCCGAAATTCGACCTGTATGTGGGGGAGCGGTGCATCGGCACCATCCGCAAGGAGTTCACGTTTTTCCACCCGTCCTTCACCATGGATTTCTGCGGCTGGACGGTGGAGGGCAGCTTCATGGAGTGGGACTATACCATCCAGGACGGGCCCCGGACGGTGGCTTCTATCAGCAAGGAGCTGCTTAACTGGACGGACACCTATACCATCGACGTGGCGGACCCGGGGGACGCCCTGTATGCCCTGATGGTGGTGCTGGCCATCGACGCGGAGAAGTGCTCACGGAACGACTGATACGGAATAAAAAAGTGCCCCCGGCGGGGGCACTTTTTTTGTTCATGGAAACGGGCTGTCAGGGATTTTCCCGGCTGTCGGCGGCGGAGGAGGCGTTTTCGGCCACCCGGCTGGCGGCCTTGGCGTCCTCCTGACCGGCGGCATAGGCCCGACTGCGGGCATCCTCCAGCTCCTGGCGGCGGGCCTGCTCGTCCCGCTCTGCCTGGCGGGCGGCCCGGCGGACCGACACGCTGCGGCGGGTGGCCTTGATGACCTGCCACGCCGTCACCAGCACCACCGCCGCCAGGCCGATCCATCCGGCGGTGCGGATGTGCCAGAAATCCCGGATGGTGAAGGCGTCGTTATACATGCCCAGATAATACAGGGCCACGCCGCCCACGATGCACAGAAGCCCCAGCACCAGGTCCAGCACCGCCCGGACCCGATGGGCCCCCCGGCGCACAAAGAAACACACGATCAGCGCCAGGGCGCACCAGAACAGCGCCGGGGACTGACAATACAGAACGCTCATACGGCTGCCTTCTTTCTCATTTCCCGGTTACAGGCTGCACTTGCCCCGGGGGATATATTTCCCGTCAGGCCCGGCCAGGACAAAGCCGTCCTCCACCGCCAGACGGCCCCGGAGCCACACCTGGTGGATGCCGCCCCGGATGGCGAAGCCCTCATAGGGGGAATAACCGGCCAGGCTTGCCATATCCTCGGCCCGGAGCACATGGTCCGCCTGGGGATCGTACACCACGATGTCCGCGTCGGCCCCGTCCTGGAGCACGCCCTTCCGGGGGAACATCCCGTAGAGCTTGGCGGGGTTTTCCGACAGCACCCGGCACATGGTGGCCAGGCTGATCTTCCGGGTGGTGACGCCGTAGGTATACAGCAGCTCGCCCCGGTTCTCCACCCCCGGCAGACCGCCGGGAATCTTGGTGAAGTCCCCCCGTCCGGCGTCCTTCTGCTCCAGGGTGAAGCTGCAGTGGTCCGTGGACACGGTCTGGATCTCGCCCTTGCGCAGGGCCGTCCAAAGGGCCTGCTGGTCCCGCTCCTTCCGGATGGGCGGGGCGCAGACATACCGGGCGGCCATGGAATACTCCGGCGCGTCATACACGCTGTCCTCCAGCACCAGATACTGGGGGCAGGTCTCCACATACACCCGCTGGCCCCGCTTGCGGGCGGCCTCCACCTCCCGCAGGGCGGCCTCGTTGGTCAGGTGGACGATGACCACCGGGATATCCACCGCCTGGGCGATGCGCAGGAGCCGGGACACGGCCTCGGCCTCCAGGAAATCGGGCCGGGTCCGGGGATGGGAGCCCACGCCCATCTGGCCCGCCGCCTTCTTTTCGGCGATCAGCGCGTTGATGACGCCGCTGTTTTCGCAGTGAACGCCGCAGATGCCGCCCTTTTCCTTCAGC